>ERZ507039.8-NODE-8-length-90970-cov-6.935478_pt1 | contig 90970 bp, 69 predicted proteins | sample MGYA00512872_ERZ507039 | MGnify/ENA metagenome assembly ERZ507039
ATAGAACAAAAACAGGGGCAGGACCCGTGCGGGTCCTGCCCCTGTTTTTATTATCCGCTGTGCCTGATCCACCAGGCGCATTCCTGCACGCCCTGGTCCGTTACCACCCGGGCCACATACACGCCGGGCCGCGGGTCGTACAGGCGGTAGAAATTCCCGTGCCGCCGGAACTCCACCAGCTGCCCTTCGGTCCACTGGGGACTGGTCCCGGGCTCGGTATCAACGACGCTCTCGTCAAAGCGAAAGATCATCACACTGCGGGGCAGCAGGCGGAGCTTTCCCACCGCGCAATAGACGGACACATACGGCGTATCCGTATCCGACTCCAGCTCCACGCTGGCCTCCTGGGCATACGCCTCGTCCAGCTGCCACAGGCCCTGAAGCGATGGAATGTTGTTGCAGTGGAGGGCGCCCTTCCCGTCGACATAGACCATGCTCATGCCCACCCAGTGGCCCTGATATCCGCGCCCCACGTCCTGCTCCAGCGTCAGGCAGACCGTGTTGGTGGGCAGGGACATGCGGTGCCGGAGCATGAGCACTGCGGCCACCAGAACCGCTGCCGCCAACGCCAGCAGCAGCCACCTCCATTTGGTTTTCGTCATGCATTTCACCCCTTGCCGACCTGACTTCTCCCGCAGGCCCATCTATTATAGTTTTTGAATAGATGTTATTCCTTCGTTTTCAGTATATTCTGAAACGCTCATTTTGTCAATTGTTTTTTTGAGCTCGTTCTTTCGTAATGCAAAACCGACAAATCGGACGCTGCCGCAGAGCTTGCATCCGATTTGCCGGTTTTTTCTTATAAACTAAAATACGCTCAGATTCAGGCGGGCGGACAGCAGCTCCAGCGCCCGGATTCCGGCCAGGCTGTTGCCCTTTTCGTCCAGAGCCGGTCCAAACAGGCCAACGCCCATGCGGCCGGGCACCACGGCCATAATGCCGCCGCCTACGCCGCTTTTGGCCGGTACACCCACCCGGATGGCAAAGTCGCCGGACCCGTCGTACATGCCGCAGGTCATGAGGTTGGCGTTGACGAACCGGCCATAGGCCGCCGGGAACAGGCGCTCTCCCCCGGGCAGCTGCCCGTGACAGGCCAGCACGCAGCCGATGCGGGCCAGGTCCGCCGCGCTGACCCGAATGGAACAGGCCCGGAAATAGCAGTCCAGCAGCTCCTCCACATCGCCGCGGATCAGGCCGTGGGCCTTCAACAGATAGGCCAGAGCCCGATTTTTGGAGCCGGTGGCCTTTTCGGAGTGATAGACCTCCTGGTCCAGGGCGATCTCATCATTGTCCGCCAGGCGGCGGATGAAGTCCAGCAGACGCTGGAACCGATGGTCATACGTCTCGCCCCCGATCAGCTGGCACATCAGAATGGCCCCGGCGTTGACCATGGGGTTCAGGTGCTTGGCCAGCAGGGCGTTGTCCGCCACATTGATGGCGTCGAAGGGCTTGCCGGTGGCCTCCACCCCCACATGGGCCCGCACCGTCTCCCGGCCGTTGTCCTGCAGGGCCAGCAGCAGCGAAAGGGGCTTCATGACGCTCTGGATGGTGAAGCTCCGGCGACTGTCACCGGCCTCCACCAAGGTTCCGTCCTTGTGGAACACGGCAATGCCCAGGCGGTCCGGGTCCTGCCGGGCCAGCTCAGGGATATAGGAGGCCAGGGCCCCCTGCCCGGTGTACGGGCGGCACTCCTGCAGGATCTGTTGCAGCAATTCTTCCATAACGGCTCCTTTTCCACACGAATGTCGTCGGTTTCTGATACAGATTGTATATTCGTGTTGTCATTATACAGTCTGTATCTGTCAATAGTCCACCTTCATCAGGCACAGGCCCTCCGGCGGGGCGGTGGGACCGGCCAGGCGGCGGTCCCGGGCCTCCAGCAGGGCAGGCATATCCTCCGGCTGCCGGGCCCCGCGGCCCACCTCCAACAGGGTGCCCACCAGGATGCGCACCATATTCTGCAAAAAGCCGGTTCCGTGGAACGTGAACACGATGCGGTCCCGCTGGCGCACCACGGTGATGCTGTCCACCAGCCGCACCGTGGATTTCTTCATCCGGGGGTTGCCGCAGAAGCTGGCGAAGTCGTGCTCTCCCTGCAAATATGCCGCCGCCTGCTGCATCCGCTCCACGTCCGGGCGATAGTCCAGCAGGGTGACGTATTTCCGGTCGAACACCGGCTTCACCGGTCCGTCGAAGCATACATAGCGGTACGTTTTGCCCAGGGCCTTATACCGGGCGTGGAACCGGGGCGCGGCCTCCTTCACCTCCCGGACGGCAATGGCGTCGGGAAGGTAGCGGTTCATGTAGTCCCGGATCTCCTCCGGGGACTCTGCCACGTCCAGCTGGGCGTTGGCCACCATGGCCCGGGCGTGGACTCCGGCGTCGGTGCGTCCCGCGCCGGTGAGCTCCACCGGACTCCCCTGAAGCCGGGACAGCACGCTCTCCAGCTTTCCCTGGATGGTGTCCCTCCCCGGCTGGCGCTCCCAGCCGAAAAAACGGGTGCCGTCGTAAGCAATGGTGAATTTATAGTTCCGCTGCATGCTCGTTCTCCTCTTTTCCCGGCCGGGTCACTCCGTCGTCATGATCTTCAGGATCACCCGGTCCGTCTCCTTCATGCCCTGAGAGGCCAGGATGCCCACATTGCGGATGGTCTGCTCCACGTCCCGGCCCACGATGCCGTCGCCGGGCTGGAAGCTGTTGCCCCGCAGGTACATGTTATAGCCCAGAATGCCGGTTTCCACACCCATGGCGATCTTGCTGGCGCAGCTGGCCTTGGCCCCGTCGCAGATGCAGCCGGAGATCATGGCCGCGGCGTTGGTGATGGTGTGGCAGATGCCCTCATACCCCGCGCCCCGAAGCCACGCAATGCCGCAGCCTGCGCCCACGCCGGCAGACACCGCCCCGCAGTAGGCGGACAGGCGGCCGATGCCGGTTTTCTGGTGGATGGTGATCAGGTCCGACAGGCACACGGCCCGCAGGATGGTCTCCCGGTCCCGGCCCGTCTGCACGCCATAGCGCCACACGGGAACGGAGGCGGTGATGCCCTGGTTGCCGGAGCCGGAGCAGATGACCACCGGCATCTCGCAGCCGTTCATCCGGGCATCGGATCCGGCGGCAGCCCAGGCCCGGGCCTCCGTCTCCACGTCGCCGCCGGACAGCAGCAGCGTGGAGCCGATATTGGCCCCCCAGTCTCCCCGCAGGCCCTCCCGGGCGATGGCGGTGTTGCATTCGAGCTGCCGGCCCACGGATCCCTCAATGCGGGACACGTCCACTGTCTCGGCAAACGTCAGGATATCCCGGACGTTCAGCACGCTCTTGTCCTGCAAATTGTCCTCGGCAGAGTCGGAGTGGGGCTTTTCCAGCAGGACCTCCCCGTCCCGCTCCACGTAGATGATGTTGGTATGGTTGTTGGCCACATGGACCACAGCCTTGTGGTCCCCTGCCCAGCCTGTCAGCCGGATGTCCAGCATCCGGGACGTAGGCGGGCAGTCGATGCGGATGTCCGTGCTGTCCAGGTATGCCTGAATGGCTGCGGTGTCCTCCTCCGTCACATGGGCAATGACCTGAAGACGGGCCTCCGGATCCCCGGCCACCACGCCCACGGCGATAGCCGCCGGCAGGCCCCTGCGGCCCCCGGTATTGGGCACCACAACGGACTTGACGTTTTTCAGGATGTTTCCGCTGACCTCCGCCAGAATGCGCCGGGGCCTCTCCCCCAGCACCTGGCGCAGCCGTGCCGCGCAGTAGGCCACGGCGATGGGCTCGGTGCATCCGGTGGCCAGCTGCAATTCCTCACGCAGAATGGTACAGAAGGCCTCCTCTTTTCTCGCGTCCAACATGATTCTTTTCCCTTTCGTCCCATATTTTTTCCGGCAGAACGCCGGTGTATGGCCCCGCTTACGCCTGGGGCACGTCGTCCTCGCTGTCGATCCAGTCCTGCACGTCCACCACCTGGAACTCCGTGGGCGTATGGCGGATCACCACCCGCTCCAGGCCCGCGTTGATGATGTGGCGGCGGCACATGGGGCAGGACGTGGCGTCCGGCAGCAGCTCCCCGGTCTGGGCGTTGCGGCCCACCAGATACAGCGTGCCGCCCACCATATCCCGGCGGCTGGCGGAAATGATGGCATTGGCCTCGGCGTGGACGCTGCGGCACAGCTCGTACCGCTCCCCCCGGGGCACCCGCAGCTGCTCCCGGGTGCAATAGCCCATATCCACGCAGTTGCGCCGCCCCCGGGGCGCGCCGTTGTATCCGGTGGAAATGATCTCGTCATTCTTCACGATGATGGCCCCGTACACCCGGCGCAGACATGTGGCCCGCTCCAGAACCGTCTGGGCAATGTCCAGGTAATAGTTTTCCTTGCTGATGCGCTGCATGACAGCACCTCCCGGTATGAAAGCTCGTTGTTCCCTATTATAAACGATTTTCCTGCTCAGGGCAACAAATTCTTCCGAAAAAAGCATTGACTTCCCGGCAGGGGCTGTGGTATCATGAACGAACTGAAAACTCTATGAGGGAGTAGCAAGCGGGCGATTGTCCGCAGCACGTCAACATACTGGCCGCTGCGCGGCCTGGCTTGCTTTAATTTGCGAGACTCATGTGCTACCGCCGCGGGATGCATGGGGACTCGTCTATTGATCTGCTTTCGAGCCCAGACATGGCCCAGGCCGTGCCTGGGGTTTTTCATGGATTTTTCACGATAAGAGGAGAAGCAATCATGCAGTGGGATATCCTGTTCTTTTTCAACAGTGTGCTGCTGGGCGTGGGCCTTGCCATGGATGCGTTTTCCGTATCCCTGGCCAACGGACTCAACGAGCCCCGCATGTCCCGGCGGCGGATGCTGGGCATTGCCGGGGTATTTGCGGGGTTCCAGGCCCTGATGCCTATGACAGGCTGGATCTGTGTCCACACCATTGTTCAGTATTTCCGCGCCTTTGAGAAGCTCATTCCCTGGATCGCCCTGGCTCTGCTGGGCTTCATCGGCGGCAAAATGCTGGTGGAGGGCATCCACGGCGGCGAGGATGACCGTGCCGCACCCAGGCTGGGCCTGGGCGCTCTGTTGGTGCAGGGGGTAGCCACATCCATCGACGCTCTGTCCGTGGGCTTCACCATCGCCGAATATGACTGGCTCATGGCCCTGGTCTGTTCCCTGATCATCGCGGCGGTAACGCTGTGCATCTGTCTGGGCGGCCTGGTGCTGGGCCGGAGATTCGGCACCCGCCTTGCCGGCCGGGCCCAGATTCTGGGCGGAGCCATCCTCATCTTTATCGGTCTGGAAATATTCATCAGCAGCTTTCTAAGCTAAGGAGGAACTTATCATGCTCGTACCCATTCTTCTGTTCATCGTGGGCCTGGTGCTGCTCATCAAGGGCGGCGACTGGTTCGTGGACGGCGCCACGGGCCTGGCCCACCGTTTCCATGTGCCGGAGATCCTCATCGGCGCCACGGTGGTGTCCATCGGCACCACCCTGCCGGAGGTGATGGTATCCGCCACCTCCGCCGTCAGCGGTCACGGTGAGATCGCCTACGGCAACGCCATCGGATCCGTCATCTGCAACACCGCCCTGATCGCGGCTCTGACCATCGCCATCCGCCCCTCGGAGGCGGACCGCAAAAGTCTGCGGACCCCGGTGATCTTCTTTTTCGTCGCCGCTGCGTTCTACGCCGCCATCGCCTACACCAACGGCGCCTTTACCCGCCTGGCGGGCATCGTCCTGCTGGCCATGTTCGTTCTGTACATGGTCCTTACCGTGCGCCAGAGCTTCCGGGATACCGTCCGAGCCGGCGGTGCGGACGAGGCCATTGACGGCACTCCCTCCATGGGCAAGGATATCCTCCTGCTGGTGGTGGGTGCGGCCTTCATCGCCGTGGGTGCCAACCTGCTGGTGAACAACGGCACCCTCATCGCCCAGGGACTGGGCGTGCCGGAGTCCGTCATCGCCCTGACCTTCGTGGCCCTGGGGACGTCCCTGCCGGAGCTGGTCACCGCCATCACCTCCCTGGTCAAGGGCCACAGCGCCCTGTCCCTGGGCAACATCGTGGGGGCGAACCTGTTTAACCTGGTGCTGGTCAGCGGCCTGTCCACCACCCTGTCCCCCTTCCAGGTGCCCCAGGAAAAAACCATCGCCGGATACAATGCTTCCCTGGTGGTGGATATCCCCCTGATGCTGCTGGTGATGCTGCTGCTGACGGTACCCGCGCTGGCCCGGGGCAAGCTCTCCCGCTGGCAGGGCATCGCGCTGCTGGTCCTGTACGCAGGCTTCTGCGCATTCCAGTTCTGTATGTAAGCGCATCCGGCCATGGGTGGCAGATAATATAAAAATCACCGAGATCGGTCTGTTACAGGCTTTTCTCGGTGGTTTTCTTATATCTGCACAGTCGATTTCAGTTCTCTCCTGCTGCAGTGATCGCATCAAATCCCTGCCGCAGACGGCTCCGGAACACTGGGGTGCGGCAGAAAACTGCCTGCAAAAAAAGCGTTTCACCGGGAAGAAAGCGTTGAAATATGCAGAGTAACATGCTATAATTTTATTGTCGTTTCTCGCCATTTATTGGCAATTTCGCTTTGATTGGAAGGAAGATATACATGGACAAAAGCGAAGTCTACCGTGAGGTGGACCTCATTACCCTGCTGCGTGCCCTGTGGCGCCGGTCCTGGGTCATTGCGCTGGCAACGGTGGCGGCAGGCGCCGTCTGCTTCGCCTGGGCACAGTTTCTTATCGCCCCTACCTACGAGGCCAGCGCCCTGCTGTACGTCAACAACACCCAGGATGCCAGCAAGCCCATCAGCAACTCCGAGCTGTCCGCAGCCCAGAGTCTGGTGGACACCTATGTGGTCATTCTCAACAGCCGCACCACCCTGGACCAGGTCCGCGCGGCCGCCAGGGTGACTTATACGGACCGGGAGCTCCAGAAAATGATCCAGGCCCAGGCCGTGAACTCCACCGAGGTATTCGAGGTCACCGTAACCAGTGAGGATCCCCAGGAGGCGCAGAAGATCGCCAATACCATTGCCCAGGTGCTGCCGTCCCGCATTTCCAGTGTGGTGGAGGGCAGCTCCGTCCGGGTGGTGGACTACGCGCAGCTGCCTTCCGGCAAGGCTGCGCCCAGCCTGCCCCGCTATACGGTCCTGGGCATGGTAGCCGGATTCCTGCTCAGCTGTGCGGCGCTGGTCCTGCGGGAGCTCCTTGACAACCAGATCCGCGGCGAGGATTATCTGCTCCAGGCATATCCCCAGGTCCCCGTGCTGGCGGTGATCCCCGAGCTTCTCCAGCGCACGGAGGGATATGGATACGGCTACGGCAGCCGTCCTGCCGGAAAGGAGGGCCAGCCGCAATGATGTTCGGAAAAAAAAGCACGCCCGAGGAAGATGTTATGTCCCTGAAGGAGCAGCGGGCCATGCTGGGCGACCGACTGAGCTTCGCTGCCTCCGAGGCATACAAGCTGCTGCGGACCAACCTGACCTTCGCCCTGCCAGACGAACAGAGATGCCGGGTGGTGGGCATTACCAGCGCCTCCCGCGGCGAAGGGAAAAGCACCACGTCCATCAACCTGGCCTATACCATCGCGGAAACCGGAAAGCGGGTGCTGCTGGTGGAGGCGGACATGCGGCGGCCCAATCTGGCCCGCCGTCTGGCCATCGACCCGGCCCCGGGTCTGTCCAATCTGCTGGCGGGTCTGTGCCGGGAGGGGGACGTTATCCAGGATGTGGGCCTGCTGGAAAACCTGAAGGTCATCACCTCCGGCGACGTGCCGCCCAACCCGTCGGAGCTGCTGGGCTCCGATCGCATGAGCTCCGTGGTCAGCGCCCTGTCCCAGAATTTTGACTTCATCATCTTCGACCTGCCGCCGGTAAATGCCGTGTCCGACGGTCTGGTGATCTCCAAGCTCATCCAGGGCATGATCGTCGTGGTACGCCAGGACTACAGCGACCGGCAGGACCTGGCGGCGGCTCTGCGGCAGCTGGAATATCTGCATATCAAGGTGCTGGGCTTTGTCATGACCCACGGCAGCGCCTCCGGCGGACGCTATGGCCGGTATGGCCGCTACGGGCGTTACGGGCGCTATGGCCGCTGCGAAAACTACGGCTATGGCCAGGAAGCAACCTCCGCCCCGGATAAGCCCCGGAAGAAAAGTAAGAAATGATCGATTTTCATTCCCATATCCTGCCGGGCATGGACGACGGCAGCAAAAGCACACAGGAAAGCCTGGAGATGCTGGACATGCTCCGGGCCCAAGGAGTGGATACCGTGGCCGCCACGCCGCACTTCTACGCCCGCGAGAATCCTCCGGAGGTGTTTTTGCGGCGCCGGGCCGAGGCCTGGAATCGGCTGCGGCCCCAACTGACGGCAGACAGTCCCCGGGTGCTCCTGGGAGCCGAGGTCCGCTATTTCCAGGGCATCAGCCATGTGGACCGGCTGCATGACCTGTGCCTGGAGGGGCAGGATGTGCTCCTGCTGGAGATGCCGTTTTCCCCTTGGCCGTCCCGGACCCTGGCGGAGCTGACGGACCTGGCCCAGCGGGGCGATCTGACCGTGGTGCTGGCTCACATGGAGCGGTATCTGGCCCAGCAGCCCCGGACGCTGTGGCCCCGGCTGCGGCAGCTGGGCGTGCTGTTCCAGTGCAACGCGCCCTTCTTTCTGGATTGGCGCACCCGCCGCCGGGCTATCGGAATGCTGCGGGAGGGGGAGATCCATCTTCTGGGCTCCGACTGCCACGGATCGTCGTACCGCCCGCCCCGGATGGGCGAGGCCGCGGAGCGCATCCGCCGCCGCGCCGGGGCTGCCGCGCTGGCCCGGCTGGAGAATAACGCTCGGGTGCTCATTCGCAAAAAGTGACAAAGAAGCATATATGCAAGGCCGCCCATCTCCGGAAAACGGAGGGGGCGGCCTTGTGAGCGTGTCGGAAAGTCCAATTGAATGCACAGGGGGGAGATTTCTGAACGAAATCTCCCCCCTGTTGCAGCTGCGCTTAGATGCTTAAAAATGATCGGTCAGGCAGCCTGTACCGGATCGCATCATGCCGATCGCTTACCCGTTTTCACGCTCCACATAGGCAAAGCCATGGGCAGCGACCCAGTTTTTGGCGTAGCTGTCCTTGGCCACGCTGAAGGTAATGCCGGAGAGGCCGGTAAAGGCCAGCTCGTCGATGTAGCGAGTGCTGTCCGGCAGGGACACATAGCGCAGGCCGCGGCAATACTTGAAGGCGTTGCCGCTGATGGCGGTCAGTCCCTCGGGAAGGGTGATGGATTTCAGGCTGGTGCAGCTCTTGAACGCAGAGCCGCCCAGCATCTGCAGCCGGCTGTTTTCGGCAAAGTTCACCGTCTCCAGGTTCGTGCAGCCGCAGAATGCGTTGGTGGTCAGCTTGGTGACGCCTGCACCCACGTTGACGGTGGTGATGAGGGCGCGGTTGGCGTGCCAGGGAATGTTGGCCTCGCCATAGTACGTGGCCATGGAGCCGGTGCCGTCCAGGGTAAGGACGCCGTCGCTGGTCAGGCTCCAGGTCAGGTTCTCCCCGCATACGCCGGAGGCCACCACGGCCGGCTCACGCTCCGTGTAGGCGATGCCGCGGGACGCAGCCCAATCCTTGGCATAGCTGCCGTATCCCACGCTCAGCACCAGGGCGGTGTCCCGGGTGAAGGCATTGGGCATAATGGCGTTGACGCCGTCCGGCAGATAGAGCTCCCTCAGCGACGTGCAGTCCGTGAAGGCATCGTAACCGATATAGGTCACGGTCTCCGGCAGCCGAAGCGTCCGGAGGCTGGAGCAGCGGGCAAAGGCGTTCTGGTCGATCCGGGTGATCCGGCTGCCCTCGGCGAAGGTGACCTCCGTCAGGTTCCGGCTGGAATAGGCGAACCAGCGGTCCAGATTCGTGATGCCGCTGTCCACATACAGCCTCCTGACATAGTTGCGGTAGCTGTACCATGGGCTGTTCCAAACCCGGGACAGGGGATAGTTTTCGCCGGTGCCCATGAACTTGAACAGACCGTCTCCATAGAGGATGAAGTCCACATTCGTACCGGAACGGCCGGCTGCCCGCACGTCGGCGGTGGTGCTGCGGGCAAAGAAGCCGCCCTCAAACAGGCAGGTCTCGCCGCAGATATTGTACGCACCGTCGTAGGCATAGCCCTGATCGTCGGCAAAGTAGAAGCGATCCTCATAGTGCATATGGCCGGTCAGAGGCACACCGGCCACCAGATACATCAGACGGCGGCTCTCCTGCTCGCGGACAAAGCCGGAGAACTTCTCGTCCACCGCGTTCTCCGTGTGGCCGCAGACGTCGCAGAAAAGCTCCTTGGTGTCCAGGTCAAACAGGTAGATGTGCTCATCGTTCTTGCAGACCGGCACCGCGCGCCTGGTGTACTGGTCCAGAACGGTTCTGGTGCCGTCGGTGGCCACGTTATAAGCGGTAACTGTGGCCTGGAAGCGGTCGGCGGTAACGTCCACATAGACGCTGTCGAAGTTCAGCGTGGCCACGTCAAAGTGGAAGTCCGGATTGTTCACGATGGAGTAGGACTTGCCGCCGGTGGAGCCGCAGATGTAGTACACCGTGCCGTTTTCGTCCACCTGACCGCCGGTCATGGGTGCGGTGCGGGCATAGCTGTGGTCATTGCCGGAGAAATAGAAGTCGATCCCCGCCGCGTCGCAGGCTGCGGGCAGATACTGCACATAAGTCTCACCGCCGCCGGTGGGGTTGGTGTAGTAAGCGGGCACATGGGTCACCAGCACCTTCCAGGTGCAGGTGCTCTTGGCCGCGTCCTCCACCAGCCACTGGGTGAACTGCTGGATGGTATCCTTATCGGAGGTGTGGTTCAGCACGGCGATGTACACGTCGCCCCGCTCCACGGAGTACCAGGCGGCGGGAACGCCGAACACGCTCCTGGCAGCGATGGCGCCGCTGCCGCTGTCGTCGGCCTCGTGGTTGCCGACGACGTGGATCATATCCGTATCGCGGATGCCGTCCAGGGTGAACAGGGACAGGGCATCCTGCCACTGGTTGTAGTAGCGGACGTTATCCACTGCGTCGCCCAGCTGGACGCCGAAGTGATACTGCCCGCCCAGGCAGCCGGCGATGCGGCCCATGCCCTCCAGAGCGGCCTCCTCCTGGATATCCGCCAGCAGGAAGAACCGGGTCTGCTTCTCGGCGGCAGGCACCGTGAAGCTGCGCACGTCGGACCAGACGGAGCCGTCGCCCACCCGGTAATAGTAGGTGCTTCCGGCGGTAAGGCCCGTCAGGGACACGCCGTTGACGCGGTTGATCTGCTTGCTGGAGGAGTAGGAGATCAGGCGGCTGGTACCCTCCACCTCCACAGCGCCGGTCATGTCGGCGTTGGTGGAAAGCCGGGCCACAGCCCGATCACCGCTGTGCGCGGGGTTGCTCATCCAGGTGATGGTCTTGCCGTCAGCGGACGGAGCCAGGTTGTAGATGACGTTATAGGGAGCGCCGGTTTCGTCGCCCACGGCGTCATAGCTGAACAGGGTGATCTGATAGGAGCAGTTGCCCGCTTCATCGGCAGCCCGCAGGTTCACGCTGCCCTGGCTGGCCGTCAGGCTGGAGATGTCGATCCGACCGTTCTCGTCGGTATCGCCCAGCAGCACGTCGTTGGCGTACACATGGACACCGGCGGCAGCCTTGCCGTCCCGGATAACGGTGACGGCGGCGGAGGCGGTGCTGCCCACCACGGCAGTGTCCGCCTGGATGCGGTACATGGCCTCAATGGGCCGGTTCGTCACGGGGGTGGTGAAGCCGGTGGCGTACTGGTTCAGGTCGCTGATGTCCAGGTTCTCCGTCTGCTTGCAGCCGTAAGATCCCTTGGTGACCTGCACGTTGACGCTGCTGCCCTCGGCAACGGAGATGGGGATGTCCACGGCGATAACAGCCAGGGCACCGGCGGTGTATACCGCGTGGTCGATGGCCGTGATGCTCACGGACACAACGCCCTTGGCGGCGTCATAGTCATACGTACCGGTAACGCCCTCCGGGAAGGTGACGCCGGTGACGGGATAGCTGCGGGAAACGGAGACATTGGCGCTGAGGGAGGTGATGGACGCCGGGTCGGTGGCGGTCAGCGCCAGCTGCCAGGTCTTGCCCACAGTGGGCTCACCCCGCAGGTCCAGAGACACACCGGGCACGTCCGTCTCCTCCGCGGCCACGGTGAAATACCGGGTCTCGCGGGTGACGTTGCCGTAGCCGTCCTTCAGGTAGAAGGTGATGGAGTGCAGACCGTTGCCGAAGTGCATCAGGCCGGAGGTGCTGCCCAGGTTGTCCCGGTCATACCTTCCCCGGTAGGTGCCGTCGAAGTAGAAGTAGGCAGACTCCACGCCGGTGGCGTAGGGATCCGTCTCCTCGCTGTCGTCGTAGGTAACGAAGAAGCGAAGATTGCCGGAGCTGAGGGTCGCGCCGTTTTCCAGCTCGGTCTTGGTGCCGTCGTCGTTGACCAGCTGGATGGAGTTCACCACGGGAGCGGTGACATCCTGGTTGTTGGCGCCGTACACCACGCACAGGTTATCCAGCAGGATATAGCCCTTCAGGTCGCTCTTGTCCAGCTTCGTGCCGTCGGTGGTATACCAGCCGATGCCGCCGGTGGTGACCATGGCCCGGAACAGCATGCCGCTGTTGACCCGGATCAGCGCACCGGCATAGGAGGTCAGATCAGCCTCCAGATACTGCCAGCCGGTCTTCAGGCCCTCGCCGGAGGCGCCGCTGCCGCTGCTGAAGTTGATATAGGCGTTGGTCCAGCTCTGGCCGCCGTTGGTGCTGGTGGCGATCTGGGCACGGAGCCAGGGGACAGGAACGCCCTCGGGGATGTAGACCCACACGCCCAGAGCGGTGGGGGTGCCGTCGATGGCCAGATTGTCGCCCAGGCCCAGGCAGGCGCCGTCGGTGCCGTTGATATTCGTCCAGTCATACTCCAGCTTCACGGCGTTGTGGCCGAAGCGGACGATATCGGCATAGGCCTCGTCGGTGTCGGACACTACGGAGCCCTTCACCACGCCGCCGCGGCCCGCGTAGTGATAAGTGGCCACGGCGTTGGCGGCCAGGCCGCTGAAGCTCTCCACGGTGGTGCCGATGGTGGAGTAATCCCAGGGATCCGCGTCGCCGCCGTCAATGATCATGGTGGGCTCCATGCCGATGTTCACGGTGACGGAGGCCGTCAGGTCGCCCCGCACGGCGGTGACGGTGGGGCTGCCGGAATACTTCACGTTGCCGGTAACGGTGAACAGGTTGCCGGTGAAGCTACCGGCGTCCGGATCGGAAACGGTCCACTGGATATCGTTATCCTGCAGATGGACCGTCTCCGTCTGGTAGGTGGCCTTGAAGCCCAGATCGCTGACGTCCTTATAGTTCAGGTTCACCTCGCCGGAGGCAAAGGCCAGCCGGTCGGGGTTCTGCACATGCAGCACGGCGGAGCCCACCGTCTGGCCGCCGCTGACCAGGCTCACCGTCACATCGCCGGTCTTGCCGGAGGAAACAAAGGTGGCGGAGGCGCTGCTGCCGTTTACGGCGGCGGCGGTCACCGTGCCCATGGTCTCATCGCTGACGGTGAAGCTCACGTCCTCCGGCAGAGCCTTGGCGGGAGCACCGGAAAAGTCCATGGCGTCCGCCGTCAGGGTGACGGAGGAGCCGGGGGTATAGTACTCATCGCTGGGGGTAACGGCAGCGTGGTCAAACTCACCGGAAGCCGCCACGGTGGATACCACCAGAATGGTGCCGGAAATACCGCGCTCGCTGCCGCCGGCAGGGGTGTTGCGCATGGTGACGTCCTGCTCACCCTCCCGCTGGGAGATGTAGGTGGAGGAGCCGCCCTCGTCCAGCTGGATGGCCGCCACGCAGCCCAGGGCCACCATCATCTGGGCCTCCTCGGCCGCGGTATAGCCCACGGAGCGGGGAGCCATGGTGCCGTCGGCCTGGAACAGCACCACGGTGCCGTCGGCCTTGATGCCCACGCAGGTGCGGGGATAGTAGCCGCTGTTGCCGGATTCGGTGACGACCACCTTGCCGTCCCAGACCATGGCCACCAGTGCGTCCACGGCCTCCAGGATCTTCACGGTCTTGCCCTGCTTGGCGCTCTGATCCGCCTCGGCCTGGGCCAGGGTGGTGCCCTCCCGGAACACGTTCACCGAGCCGTCGTCAAAGGCGGCGATAAACGCGCGGCTGGAATTGTCATGGTGCACAACACCGTTCATCACCAGATAGCCGGAGGGCTCGCCGGTGTTGATGTTGAACCAGGAGGCGTTGACGCCGCCCACTACGTTCAGCCCTGTCTCTTTTTCATAGACATGGGCCTGGTCCGTGGTGGTTTTCAGGGTCCAGCCCTGTTCCTTGGGGTTGCGGTTGCCGTAGCCGGCCACGATCTTGGCGCGGCCGCCTGCGGTGTTCACCTCCATGACGTTGGCAACCGTCTGTGAGTTGCCTGCGGCATTGTTGGTGATGATGACCTTTTCGGAAATATCCGGGGCAATCGCGTAATTCTTCAGCGACGTCACGGAATAATCCGTTCCCTCGATGGAGCTGCCCTTTGTCAGCTCAGAGGATCCCGCAGCCTTCGAGTCCGCGGCCAGTGCATAGGCAGGCAGCATACCTGCCAGCATGCACAGGCACAGCAGCACCGAAAGCACACGGTGAAGCTGCCGGGGTTTTGACATAGTGGATCTCCTCTCTCTTGTAAATTTATAATATCCGGCGGTCTTGTCCGGCTATTATCTCAGCTCTGGGGCCCGTAAAACGCCCGGTACCACCGGGCAAAGCGCCGCAGACCCTCACGCAGCGGCGTTGCCGGCCGAAAGCCGAAATCCCGCTCCAGCGGTGAAGTGTCGGCATAGGTAGCCAGCACGTCCCCCGGCTGCATGGGCAAAAGCTCCGTGTGGGCGGCAAGATCATGGTCCTGCGGCAGCAGCTCCTCCCGGATCAGCTCCTGCTGGAGCGTCCGGACAAAATCCAGCAGCTTCACAGGCTGGCTGTTTCCGATGTTATAGACCCGGTGAGGGGCAGACGCGCCCTCCGGGGCGGAAGCAGCCGCCGGAGCACAGGTCATGACCCGCAGGATCCCCTCCACAATGTCGTCTACATAGGTGAAATCCCGCATGCAGCTGCCGTAGTTATACAAAGGGATGCGCTCCCCCCGGCGCAGGCAGTCGGTGAACTTGAAGTATGCCATGTCCGGACGGCCGGCCGGACCGTATACCGTGAAGAAGCGCAGACCGGTGGCCGGGATCCGGTACAGCCCGGCATAGGCACAGGCCAGCAGCTCATCGGACTTCTTGGTGGCCGCGTACAGGCTGACCGGAGAATCGGTCTTGTCCTCCGTGCTGTAGGGCAGCTTGGTGTTGCTGCCGTATACGGAGGAGGACGAGGCGTAAACCAGGTGCTCCACCCCGGGGCCGCCGCCGTCAAGGGAGTGGCGGCAGGCCTCCAGTATCCGGAAAAAGCCGACCAGGTTGCTCTCAATATAGGCGTCCGGGTGGTCGATGGAATACCGCACGCCGGCCTGAGCCGCCAGGTTTACCACCACGGCAGGGGTGTAGTCGGCAAAGGTCCGGCGCACCAGGTGCTCATCGGCTATGGAGCCGCGGACGAAGGCAAACCGGCTTCCCTGGGCGGCATACCGGTCTGCCGTGTGCCGGAGCTGCTCCAGCCGCCAATGCTTCAGCCGAGGGTCATAATAGTCGTTCAGCTCATCCAGAACCACCACCCGTACCGGATGGATCCGCTCCAGCAGCAGCTGGGACAGCCGGGCGCCGATAAAGCCCGCCCCGCCGGTAACTAGGATCGTTTTCCCTTCCAGGGACACGTTTTGCGCTTTCATGTCAGTCCCTCCCGAAAATATCCCGGGTGTATACTTTATCCTGTACGTCAGACAGCCCATCATCCAACCGGTTGGCGACAATCAGGGATGAGAGGGACTTGAACTGCGCCAGGTCATCCGTCCGGCGGCAGCCGTCTACCGTCTGGCCCGGAGTCAGGGCCGGCTCATACAGCAGCATCGGGACACCCGCCTGGCGCAGCTGCTCCATCACGTCGAAGATCGCGCTGCACCGGAAGTTGTCGGATCCGGACTTCATGGCCAGACGATAGATCCCCACCACCGGTTGGCTGTTCTCCTGGGAGGCCAGCGTCTCCACCCGACGGCAGATCTGCCGGGCGATGAAGCTTTTACGGCAGCCGTTGGAGGACACGGCGGCCCCGATCAGCGTCTGGGGCGTCTCCCGGCAGCTGGCCAGCAGCTGGCGGGTATCCTTTGGCAGACAGTAGCCGCCGTAGCCGAAGGAGGGGTTGTTGTAATACTGGCCGATCCGGGGATCCTGGCAGATCCCGTGGATGATGGAGCCCGTGTCCAGCCCGCGCAGCTCGGCGAAGGTGTCCAGTTCGTTGAAAAAGCCGATGCGCAGAGCCAGATAGGTGTTGGCAAACAGCTTGATGGTCTCGGCCTCGCCGCAGCCGGTCACCAGCAGCTCCACGTTCTTTTTCTCTGCCCCCTCCTGCAGAAGCCGGGCGAAAGCGTGCGCCTGCTCCGTCAGCACAGGGTCGGCAAGGTCCGTTCCCACGATGATGCGGCTGGGATAGAGGTTATCGTACAGAGCCTTCCCCTCCCGGAGGAATTCCGGACTGACCAGAATATGGCCGGCCGGATATTTGGACTGCATGGACTGGGTGAAGCCCACGGGAACCGTGCTCTTAATGACCATGACGGCCTCCGGCGCATAGCGCAGCACCTGGCGGATCACCGATTCCACCATGGCGGTGTCGAATGCATTTTCCCGCGGATTGAAATCGGTGGGCACGGCGATGACCACATATTCAGCCCCGGAATAGCCATCCTCCGGGTCCAGAGTGGCCCGAAGCCGCAGATGCGGCTTATTCAGATACGCATCCAGATAGCTATCCTGGATGGGAGAAATGCCCCGGTTGAGCATGTCCACCTTTTCCGCCGCCACATCCACCACGCATACGGAGTTATGCTGAGCCAGCAGCACTGCCTGAGACAGCCCCACATAGCCCATTCCGGCAATTGCAATTTTCATGTATGAGCATTCCTTTCTATGTTCGCCGCAGCGTGTGCGCCAGCTGCCGCAGGTCCCTGCGTTTGCCCAGCAGATAGCCGCCCAAGGCGGCCCCATACACCCCCAGGCCCCACCAGTACGGGAGCAGGCAGGTGCTGATCAGAAACACGGCCGTCAGAGCAAATTCGATGACGAATTCCCGGCGCAGGTCCACATGGATGATGCGCATGACTGCAGCCTCCGAAAGCATGGACCGCAGCATCACAGACAGCAGCACCAGCAGCAAAACAGCGGTAAGACTATTCAGCACCCATGCCCCCAGAGCAAACAGCGCCAGCCCCGCCGCAACGCAGGAGGCGTTGATGCGCAGCATGGTCCGCTCCTGCTGATAAGCCTTCAGGTAATTGTTGGTCAGCAGACTGACCTTGGACGTGTAGATAATCAGCGGCAGCAGCATGCCCAGATACGACACACTGACTTCGTATTTCGGCAGCCAGAGGCGCAGCAGCACACAGCCGGGATAATACAGCAGCATAGCCGCAAACAGCAGCGGGGAAATCCCCTGTCGGATCCGGCAATACATGCCCGGGAGCTTGTCCGGCTCCATCCGCTTGATGGAGGGAAAGAGCACCACGCTGATGGCCGTTACAAATTGCAGGAAAAAGCTGGTCAGGCTGAAGGCCAGGGAGACCTTGCCGAAAACCAGCAGGCCCCATCGCCACTGGATCACCATTTTCCCGGAGCCCACCAGAAAATTGGCCGCGTAGGACGACAGCATCAGCCATACGCCGGCAGAGAGTGTTGTCCGCAGCTCCGGCAGCAGCCGCGCCCTGGGCACCATGGAGCCGACCAGCAGACGGCGGCTGTATCGCAGGCCGAAAAACAGGATAACGGCCACATCCGCCGCCAGATAGACCAGGCAGAACCAGATATAGGAGCTCTGCCCCGCCGCCAGGCAGCCCAGCACCAGCAGACAGTAGATCACCCGGTAAACGGCAATATAGGCCACATAGTGGGTGATGCGGTTGGTGATCTGAAACGTGAAGGAAATGTAGTTGAAGGTGATCTCAATGCATACGGTGCAGGCCAGCAGGATGCATAGCACACGGTTATCTCCCCGGAGCAGGAGGCAGCCTATGGCCAGAAGCCCCGCCGACAGCAGCAGATCCAGCTCCATGATCACCCGGTACTGGGAGCGCACCATGTCTTTGTCCAGCTCGTCATAGTCAAACCGGGCGTACCGCAGGACGATACCGTCCATCAGGCCAAAGTGGAGAACGCCCAGATATTGGGAGTACAGCAGGTAGCTCTGCCAAAGGGAGTAGTCGCTCTCCGGAATGAACTTCGGCACGATCAGGTTCAGCACGAACCCCACCAGCACCGAGACGGCCTGCGCCAGCACGGAGAGCATCATATTTTTCGCAATTTTCTTCCCGGAAAGTTTTTCCATATGCATCAAAGCTCTTGGGACGGCAGCGTCCCGTGAAGGTACAGCGACTCCAGCCGCCTTGCCTGGCGGCGGATGTCGTAGCCCCCGGCGCAGACGGCGTCGCGGCCATCCCGCCGCCCGACGGACAGCGCCTGCTCCATGACGCCGCACCAGGCGGCGGGAGCTGTATAGGATTCCTCCGGCAGGAAGCGGAGCTGATCGGTCAGCTTTACCTCCCTGGGCACTTTATGCGAACAGACACAGGGCAGGCCACTGGCCTGGGCCTCCACGGCAACGATGCCCAGCCCCTCCCAGCGGGAGGGCAGCAGAAACAGGTCCATGGCGCTCAGAAGCTGCGGCACGTCCGTGCGCATGCCCAGAAAGTGCAGACTGTCCCCCAGGCCCAGCCGGTCAGCCTGGTGCTCTATCTCCGGGCGAAGCGGCCCGTCTCCGGCCAGCAAAAGCACGGAATCCGGCCTGCGCCGGTGAAATTCCGCGAAAATATCCAGCAGAAGCCGGTGGTTTTTCTGCTCCGTGAACCGGCCCACATGGCCGATGACCGCGGCCTCCTGCGGAATGGACAACTCCCGGCGCAGGCGGAGGCGGTCCTCCGGCGAAAAGGCAAAGGCCTCCGTGTCAATGGCGTTGCGCAGGATGACCACCCGTCCGGAGTCCACGGCATCCTGTCCATAGAGCCACGCACCGGCCAATTCGCCGCAGGCAGCCAGCACCGTGGCGTCGCGGATGACCAGGGGGCTTTCGATCCTCCGCCGCAGCCGCTTCAGCGCGCTCTCCGGCGGATAGGCCTGGTGGCTGTGGATGATCCGCACCGGGACGCCGCAGCGCCTGGCCATGGCCATGGCCGCAGCGCCATGATAATCCTGGTGGCAGTGCACCACGTCGTAGTGTCCGTCGGCCAGAATGCGCCGCAGGGCGCGGAGATTTCCCACCGGGTCCTCAGACCGCGGCGGGATATGGTGGATCTCTGCGCCCAGTGCTTCGAACCAGGGCTCCAGGCCTCCGCGCTCCGTGCCGCAGACCACAAAGTCCGTCTGGAAGGCCAGCGGCGCCAGCTGGGCATAGTAATTTTTCAGCATGACCTGGACGCCGCCGCCCGTTTGCAGGGAGGACAGCACCTGTAGTACCCGAGGCATGTCGTTCACTCCGTTTTCTTACGAGACTGTAAAAGGATATCCGGCAGGACCGGAAGAATGTACAGCATAAAAATACTCTCATCCGCCGCCCGGAAGGCGATATTCAGCAGCAGAAGGAGAGCCCATCCTGCCGTAATGACGGCTGCTGCGGCCCGGAGTCCGATCCTGGCCCATTGCTCCCTGAGCATCCGGTAATACTTCGCCAGGAATACGCCGTAAAAAGCCAGGGCAGCCAGCCCATAGCGGGCCATATCGTCCAGAATGGCCGAATGATAGCCGATCCCCCGGTCGCCGACGACATAGCTGTACCACGGCCCGATCCCCAGCGGATGGGCGGCGAAGGAGCGCAGGGAATACAGATAGCATTGCAGCCGGATCTGCAGGTCGCCCCGGATGCTGCGCTGCCGGAGGAACAGGGCCAGCTCCGCGAAGCGTGCGCTGAAATAACGATTGTCGATGGCGCCCGCCAGGGCGGAAAACAGCTCATCCGGCGGAAAGGCCAGCAGGAAAAAGCCACCCACGGCCAGAAGCATCAGGCCAACGCCCCGCCGCTGGGATACAACCGTTAAAATGCACACTACCAGCAGCACGAACAGGGGAATGGTAAACGACGCCTTGATCACCGCCAGAAAGACGAAGCCCAGAATCAGCCCGTTCATCAGGGGCTTTCTGCGTTGGAGCAGCATCAGCACCGATATCGGGGCAAAAATGACCAGGTCCTGGAACAGATAGATGCCGCTGACGTTGCGGCGCATCAGCACATAATCCCGGGCCACGGCTTCCGGCCGCTGAGAGGCGTTGGAGATGGCGCGGGCGGCGGAGCTGTCCGTCAGTACGGCGGCCGCGGATGTCAGCGCCGTCAGCAGGAACAGGAACAGCAGATACCGCCCGAAGCGTACCTGGGCCCTGCGGTCAAAGGAGAACAGCCGGTATACCAGCAGCGTGCCCCAAAAGGAAAAGCTGACGCGGATATGCCGGGCGGCGTCGCCGGCGTGCAGAAGATAGCACACGGCCATAACAGCCATATAGAGCAGCACCGGCGTCAGCACAGACACCCGGAGGATCAGCCGCACACGCATCCGGCAGTTCTCCAGCCGGGCGGCGCACAGCAGCAGGATACCTGCCGCAAAGCAGGCAAAAAACAGGTACTTATAGCGCTCCGCCTGAAACGTCGCACGCATAAAGGGAAGCTGATACCACAAATAATAAATGGCCAAAAGAAAGGACGCGGCGTCCGTCAGACCTATGCGGCGATGCTGATTCATGAGCACTCTCCCCCGCTGGCGGAGGCAACCTCCCGCCGGATCCGGTCAAAAAAGGCGTTTCTGCGGGCATCCAGCACCGGGCCCTGATAGGCCAGGGCGGTCCGGTAGCTCTCGCAGGCGTATCGGGACAAATCGCTCCGGAGCATGGCGGAAACCGCACCGGCAATGGCCCCGGCGGACCCTCTGGGGGTCAGGCATTCCTTCGGCAGCAGCTCCGGGATGCCGGCAGTCCGCGCACCGATGCAGGGGCAGCCGCGGCTCATGGCCTCGATCAGCGCCCGGGGCAGCCCCTCCTGGAGACTGGGCTGCACATAAATATCACAGGTATCCAGCATGGAGAATATCTCCTCATGGGGCAGGGCGCCGGTAAAGGCCACCTGGTCCGATACGCCGCACCGGGCTGCCAGGCTTTGCAGGACATGGGGATCTCCCTGGCCCACGCAGAAATACCGCACCCGGATACCCATGGCGTTGAGCTGCGGAATGGCACGAATGACAAATCGATGCCCCTTATGGGCAACATTCACCGCCGCACAGGTCATCAGCGTCACCCGGGACGGGTCCTGGGCCGCGATATGCGCCAGTCGGCGGGTCAGGACCTCCTCCGACGGTGCAGGCAGCGCCACATTGGACGCGCCGATCCAGGGATTCCGGCACGGGTAACGCCGCTGCAGAAATTCCTGCGTCACATAAAGCGCATAGTCCGCCCGGGCCATGACCCGGCGCATTTTCAGAAACATATAGGGGGCGATGAGCTTACCCAGGGGCCCGTGGTTCCACATGGCGTCCCAGGGGCAGGACATAGCCTCGGCAAGCACGGGCTTTTTCAGGCGGTGTGCCAGGTCCGAGGCCCAAAAGGCCACAAAGGAGTGGCAGCGCACGATGACCAGGTCACTCTCCCGGATGGCGCGGGTCATCTCTCGCCGCTGCCGGCGCAGGATGCTGTCGTTCCGGGAAATGGGTACCATCTGGGAAACGGCCTCCGTAACGTCCTCCAGCAGGGGGGACCAGGTCTGCTTCACAGGGACGCAGAGCGTCAGCGGGCCAAAGGCCGCGCCATACCGCCGCAGGATGGCGGCAAAGGCAGATTTGGTATAGTACCGGCCGCCGTGCGGCACGATGGAAAATTGCGTTGCCAGCAGCGCTCTCATGATGCCCCTCCCCCGGGTCGTTCTCTCCGCTGCGGAAGCGAAAACCGGTCCCCTATCTCCCTATCAAAGCAGTCCGGCTCATAGAGCATGTATCCGCTGGCATTGAAAAAAGTCAGCTCGCCGAACCGGATGAGCCCGTCCACATTGTACAGATCCACCCGCACATGGGGAAACGGCGCGCTGATGGCCTCCGCCAGCCGGACCATCTCCCCAAAGCTCTCCGGCCGGTCCGGCAGCCGGTCCGACGGTTCGTCGCCTACCCGGACGACCGGCAGCTTCTCATACGACGGCGACACAATGTGTATTCCCACCGCGCTGCCGTTATGGCGTCCGGTGCAGACATAGGCAAAGGCGCATTTGCCGCCGAAGCAAAAGAACTTATAATCCGTCAGCGGCCCGGCGGCCGGCTGCAAATACTCCTCCGCCAGGATCCGGTGCGGCTTTCCGGAGTAGTACGGCCATTCCCGGCCGCCGTCCCGGACCAGCGGCGTGGCACACCAGCCAGCGGCAGTCTTCCGGATGGCGCGCCAATCGGCCCGGTCTTTATCGGGACAAAGCAGGACGGCGTTTCCGCCGCTGCCCAGGGTATCCTTCAAAACAAACCGGTCCGGCAGCTGCGGCACAGGCAGCTGGTCGGGACTGTCAAATACGCCGAAGCACCGGGGCAGCAGGTCCTGAAAGCCCCGCTCCCGGAGATATGCACGCACCTCATACTTGTCCACGCAGCGGAGCATGTCCGGGTCCCGATAATACAGCTTGTACCATTGCAGCTTTTCCGTGAAGCGGGTGGGATGCTTCAGGTGCAGCGCCCGGCCGGTCTTGATCCGGTATTGGATGCGCAGCATGGCCTCGTCGGGAATAAAGGCCAGGGCCCGCAGGATGTTTTCCCGGGCCGCCCGGCTGCGGATGATCTTTTTATAGTCCAATGGCCTGACGCTCCTTGGTGATGGTTTTCTGAGGAAACAGGACCTGCATATAGCGGTCCGCCACGATGGCGCGGTCGAACTCGCGCTCCATCTTTTCCCGGCCCAGCCGGCCCATGTCACGCCGCTGTTCCCAGGACAGGGAGAGAAACCGCTCCAGCGCCGCCGTCAGGGCATCCTGGTCCCGGATGGGGATCAGAAGGCCGGTCCGGCCGTCCTCCACGGTTTCCGCGCAGCCGCTGCGGTCTGTGGTGATGATGGGCCGGGCGCAGGCCGCGGCCTCCAGCAGGACATTGGCCATGCCCTCCGGGTAATAGGACGGGTGGACGACGCAGCAGGCCATTTCGTAAAACGGCCGCATATCCCGCTGCTCCCCGTGATACACGATGTCGCCTGCCTGGACGGCGCTTTCCATAACGGCCCGGTACGCCGGATCGTCGCAGCAGCCGCAGACGTGGAACACGGCCTCCGGATGGGTGCGGCGGATGGCTCTGGCCGCATGCAGATAGAGGTCAATGCCCTTTTCCTTCAGGATCCGGGACACGAACAAGAAATGAACAGTGTCTCCCCGGGGATACGGAAGCGGGGAAAACGCGCCCAAGTCCACCCCGGAGCCGGGCAGCAGAACGCTCCGGGTACCGGGGGAGATCAGACGGCGCGATGCGAAGAAATCCTGATTGGAGCGATTCTGGAAGAAAATGCAGTCTGCCCGGGAAACGCCTATCCGGTACAGCGCACAGGTCAGTGCCTGCAGTGGGCCCGGATATTCCAGGGCCGTCCCCAGGCCGGTGACGTTGGGCAGAAACCGGATGCCCAGATGCCGGCAGGCCATGCCGCCGTATATATTGGGCTTGATGTTGAAGGAAAGCACCGCCTCCGGCTGCTCCTGCCGCAGGATGGACAGATAGCGCAGCAGGAGCCTTCCGTCCTGAAGGGGATTTTTCCCGTGGCGGTCGTTGTCAATGCCGATAAGCGTGCAGCCCATGGCCTCCAGCTCCGGCCAAAACCCACGCAGCTGGCTGATAACGGTCACCCGGTGGCCGGCGGCAAGGAGCCGCCGGAGCAGCGCGCCGCGCAGATTATATGTATACGTCGTGTCGTTTGCAAGTATTGCAATCTTCATTTTCTTTACCGTGCGCCCTCGTGGGTAAACACCAGCCTTACCGTTTTCAGCATACAGGACAGGTCCATCCCCACGCAACAGTTTTCGATGTATTTCATGTCAAAGACGATCTTCTGGTCAGGACTTAAATCGTACCCACCGTTGACCTGCGCCAGGCCAGTCAGCCCCGGTATGACAGTCAAACGGTTCCGAAACCCGGGTATCGTCTTTTCAAATTGGTCATAAAAATACGCCCTCTCCGGACGCGGTCCCACAAAGCTCATTTCTCCATGCAAAATATTCCAGAGCTGAGGCAGTTCGTCCAGCCGGGATCTGCGGAGAAAGCTGCCCAAACGCGTGCAGCGGCTGTCGTTCCGCTCCGCCCATCGGGGGCCATTCTTTTCCGCGTCCAGCCGCATGGAGCGCAGCTTCAGGATCATAAACGGCTTTCCGTTTTTTCCCAGGCGCTCCTGGCGGAAAATTGCCGGTCCCGGAGAATCCAGGCGGATCAGCAGCATCAGTATGGCCGCAGGCACTGCCAGCAGCACCGATAAAATAAGTGCCGCGGTCAGATCAAAGGCCCGCTTTACCATACGGTATCCTAACGGCGGGACCCTGAGGGCAGAACCCACCGGACAAAGCGGGCCGGTCTGATTCACCACGGCACTGTTTTCCATCTATTCCACATCTCTCTTTCCAAGGCCATATTCTCTGCTTTGCATTTCCTACAAATAGTAACATATTCTGGCAGATAATGCAAGTTTTTCTATATCGAATTTCAAAAGAGTTGATGCGTGATAATACGCTATATTTTTAGGTCATACATGTAATTTACCTCCGCTTGTATTCCAGCGTTCAAATAATTCGCTTTTCCGGACACGGGCTCGTCGGAAATGACGCATGAGCAGCCGCTCCCTCCGCTGTGCAAAAACGCCCGCTCCGCCGCAGGCAAACAGGCAACGCCGTGTATAACTCCCGGCAGTGTGTGGATATATGCGAAGGGAGATGATGTACATGCCTGAATTGAAAATTACAATCAGGAACAAGCGGGCCAGCGGAACGGGAACCATTGTCTGCGGCAACAGCGACTACACGGTGCTGTGGGATCTGGACGAGGAATGGGCATCGTTTGACACAAAGACCATGCGGGTGCAGCTTCCGGACGGCACCCATCAGGACGTGGTGTTCACCGGAAATTCTGCCGGGCTGCCCGTGCAGAATACGGCAGGATGGGTGTCGATCGGTCTGTTTGCCGGGGATGTCCACACCAGCCGGGGCGCGGATTTTCGCGTGCTGGACGCGATCACCACGGCAGGCGGTCCTCCCGCCGCACCGGCAAAGGACGTGTATGCCCAGGTCATGGCCAAGCTGAACCAGCTGTCTGACGTGACGGCGGCCAACGTAGCTGCCGCCATGGGCCTGTCCGGTCTGGCGGCGGATGACCAGATCATGGTGTCCTCCGTGGATGCAGACGGCAAGCCCACCGGTTGGCGGAAAAAGTACCGGGACATGCTCAACGTCCGGGATTTCGGAGCTAAGGGCGACAGCACCACCGACGACACGGCGGCCATCCAGGCGGCGCTGGATGCGGCCAGCACACGGGGTATCTCCGCCGTGTTGTTCCCCACCGGGACCTACAAGGTCAGCGCGACCACGGCGGACAACAATTTCTTTGCCGCCCTGACGGTGCACAGCGGGCAGCGGCTGCTTTTCGACGCCGCTACCCTCCAGCTCACCGCCAATGGCTACGATTTCTACGCCGTGCTGAACATCCACAACGTGAACAACGTCACCGTTGAGGGCGGGCTGACCATCATCGGCGACCGGGAGTCCCACACGGCCACCACCGGTGAGAGCGGTCACGGCATCCGCATCGTCAACAGCCACAACGTCCATGTCAGCGATGTGGATATCCGGTACACCTGGGGCGACGGCGTGTGCGTTGGCGGCAACGGGACCATGGCGGAGATCTCTCAGAACGTGACGCTGGAGCGGATCCGCACTTACAAATGCAGCCGCAACGGCCTGTCCATTATCGAGGCGGACGGCGTGGTGGTGCGGGACTGTGACTTCACCTATACCGACCGCACGGCGCCCCAGTACGGCATCGACGTGGAGCCCAATCTGGGCACGGCCACCAACATCACCATCGAAAACGTGCGGATGCTGAACAACGGCATCGGCGGCTTCGCACTGTACACCACCAAGGCTACCCTGCCCGGCGTGCTGACCCTGCGGAACATCGAGACAGACGCCAAGACCATTATCTACACCAGCAGCGCCGCAGGCGGCACCTTCGACGTCCGCGTGGACGGCTGGCGGCATACTCAGAAATCCGGGGAGACCAATCCCACGCTGCGGCTGTCCGGCAAGGGGAGCCTGCGGATCAGGCAGCTGTACGTCGTCAACAAGAGCGCCAAACGGGTCATTATCCCGCTGGACATTGAAAACCTGCGCATGGACGGCGTGACGGTGGAGGACGACCCGGCGGTAAGCATAAAGGGAACGCTGTCCGTTCAGAGCGCCGTCAACACCTCCATTGGCAAGGCCGTTATCACCGGCTTTCTCAGCCGGAACCCGGCGGAGGAAACCTGGTATTCCGGCAACCAGCTGACGGTGGACAATTTGCAGGACACGGTGGTAAACCTCAACGAACACCTGACCACCGGCGGCAGCAGCGAGAGTTACAAGCTGCTGCTGTGCGACAAGGCGCTGGTGCTGGGTACGGCCCTCAGCGCCAAGGCCCGGGTGTTCATCCCGTATACCTATGGCAACGTGAATCCCTTCCGGGTGGTGAACACCACGGCCACGGAGGTACAGCTGTATACCACGGTGTCGGCAGGCATTACGTTTGTGGGCGACGTCCCCGGCGGCAGCTCCGCCAGCTCCGCCGCACTGACCGGAAACGCCAGCTATGAGGTCACGCCCATGCTGGCCAGCGGTCTGGTGTATGTGCGGAAGCTGAACACCCGTGTGCCTGCCAAGACCTCCGAGATCACCAACGACAGCGGGTACCAGACGGCGGCGCAGGTCGGCGCCGCTATCACGGCGGCCGTCGGCGCGGCAATGGAGGCGAGCTACTGATGGGAAAATACAGCACCCTGAGCGCTCTGCTGAGCGCTATTGCAGACGCCATCCGCAGCAAGACCGGCGGCGGAACGACCATTGCCGCCGAGGATTTCCCGGAGGCCATCGGTGGCATCGTCACCGGCGGCGGCGTGGATACCGGCGACGCCACGGCCACGGCGGGCGACATCCTGGCGGGCCTGACGGCGTACGTGGCCGGGGGAAAGGTCACCGGTACGCTGAAAATGGCCCAGGGCACTGTAACGCTGGGAAAGACGGTAACAAACGCCGTATACGAGACCGTCACCCACAATCTGGGCACAGTGCCATCCATGATCTTCCTGCGAGTGGAGAACACTCCCACATTTGACAGCACAACCACCTATAACGTGGTGTGCGGATATGCGGTCAACTTTGCCTCCGGTCTGGTGCCGGGGGTGCGGACCAACAAATCAGCTGCCCAGTGCATCAACTCCAGCGGCGGCGGAGCGGGCGACACCGTCGCAGCGGCGGCAACCACCTGCGTGGCGGACCAGATCACCGCCAGCTCCTTCCGCCTGCGGACCAACGGCTCCTCCCGATGCTGGGCCAACGGGTCACAGATCAGGTGGATCGCGCTGGCGATGTGAGGTGCGCGAAGGCGGCAAACGGTGAAGCCTAAAGAGTTATATGCCGCCAGCCGGTAAAAAATATGCCAAAGACCCCCTGCTTTCACGCGGCAAAAGCGGGGGGCCTTTCTTGCAATTTGGGGAAAAATGCCCGTATCAGAGTGAAAATCGCATGGGTATCCAGCAGCCCATATCCCAGAAACCAGCGATATGCAGCATTATGCCGCCCCGGTGGGGCTTTGGGGCATGCCGGCAATATAGGCATCCGCCACCGCCGGAACGTAATAGGGGCGATAGCACACGCCCTGCTCCCCGTCGTCACATTCCACCCAGAACACATAGTAGGGCATGAAGTACCGGTCCGTCTGCCGGGCCAGGTATTGCAGGTCCACCCGCTTGACCCGGTCCTCCCCCGGGAAGGGCTCCCAGGCAGACAGGTGCTGCCCCGCCGCCAGCCGCTGCCGGGCCTGGTCCGCAGTCACCAGCGGATAAGCTCCCACCGTGTTGGCATCGGACAGCTCCGGCCGGTACAGCCGGACCTCACAGCTGCCGCCGGACAGCCGGACCCATGTTTTCAGGATGCTGCGCTGAAGGATGCCCTGGGTCAGGTCCTCCTCCGGCCGGTAGAAATACAGGGAACAGCCGCCGCTGTCCCGGGCGGCCATAAAATACCGGGTCTGCTCCCCGAAAACGGCCCCGTACTGCTCCAGCAGCCATGCCGCCGCAGCGCCAGGGGTCAGAGCCGCCAGCTCTGGCCGGGAAAGCTTCACCCACAGCTCTCCACTCTCCCCCACGGTCACGGTGACATCCTTCCACGTCAGCGCCAGCTCCGTAGGTCCCCCTCTGACGGCAAACGTCACGCCGCACTGCCAGGTCTCCCCGGCCCAGGCGTCCTCCATGGCGGCCTGCACCGTCTCGTCCGGCACCCGGACCTCCACGGCGGCCTGGGCCACGTCCGCCCCCGCCGCTGCCGCCAGCCGCTCCATGGTCCGCCGCAGCTGCGCATAGTCTCCGCCGCCGGTGCGGAAGCCGTTGGCCACGTCCATGCGGGTGATGTTGCGGAACACCGGCAGGGCGGCAAGCTCCATGCCCTCCTGCCACGGTCCGCCGTCATAGGCGGCAAATTCCTCCGCCGACAGCGGGTAATCTCCCATGCCGCTGTAGTCCCTGTCGATGGTCAGCACCGGCAGGTCCCCGGGCTCCGGGTCCGGGGCGGGTTCCGCCGGGCGGCCTGCCAGCGCCCAGGCTCCCGCCGCCAGCAGCAGACACGCTGCCGCCGCGGCCAGCGGCTTCCACCGCGGCCTCCGCCGGGACCGGGCGGCCTGGGTCTCCTCCAAAAGCTCCTGGGGCAATTCATTCATGGCGTCGCTGAGCTGTTCCGGGTTCATACGTCAAAGCCCTCCTTTTCCAGATATGTCCGCAGCCCCTGGCGGGTGCGGTACAGCTGACTCTTGACCGCCGGTACGCTGATGCCGCAGACCCGGGCCGTCTCCGCCAGGGAGTCGGCATAGTAATAACGGCAGAGAAACGCCCGGCGGGCGGGAAGCGGCAGCGTCCGGAGATAGTCGCCTACGGCCCGGCCCAGCTCCCGCAGGTCCAGGGCCTCCTCCGGCGTGTCCCGGCCAGATACGCAGTCCCCCAGCTCCTCCAGGGACACAGCGTAGGCCGACCGCTTCACCCGGCCCCGGGCCCGCCAGCGGTCGATGGACAGCTGCCGGGTGATATGGCCCAGATAGGTGGACAGCACCCGGGGCCGGTGGGGCGGCATGGATCCCCATGCCCGCAGATAGGTGTCGTTGACGGTCTCCCGGCTGTCCTCCCGGTCCGCCAGGATGTGGAAGGCGATGGCCGACAGATACCGGCCATATTGCCGGTCCGTCTGGCGGATGGCCTCCTCATCCCGCTGCCAGTACAGGGTCACGATGTCGCGGTCCTCCATGGTGACATTCTCCTTTCGAGTTGCTTCTGCCTGTCATCCCGTCAAAAAATCCCGGTGGTTTCGCGGAAAAGGGGAAAAATTTTTGTATGCTGCCTCTATTATGCCGCCGGATCCGGGGCCCGTCAAGACAAATGCGCCGAAAGGGCTTGCCCAAACGGTCCCCAGGCGGTATAATGAAGAAAATATAGTCGCAGGAGGACGTTTTTATGGGAATCGTGGTGCTGGGCGCCGTTTTTGTGGACATCAAGGGATACCCCACGTCCACCTATATCCCCGGCGGGCGCAATGTGGGCCGGGTGGAGCAGGTCCCCGGCGGCGTCAGCCGCAACGTGGTGGAGGACATCGCCAACGTGGAGCTGCGCCCCACGTTTGTGAGCCTGGTGGACGACACCGGCCTGGGCTCCGACGTGGTGCGCCAGCTGAAAAATCACAAGGTGAACACCGACTATGTGCTGCCCACTCCCGACGGCATGGGCACCTGGCTGGCGGTGTTCGACAACCAGGGGGATGTGTGCGCCGCCATCAGCAAGCGCCCGGACCTGCGGCCCCTGATCGCCCTGTTGGACGAAAAGGGGGACGAGATCTTCCGGGACGCCGACAGCATCGCCCTGGAGATCGACATGGACAAGGAGATCGTCAAGCGGGTGTTCCAGTACGCCAGGAAGTACCAAAAGGACGTATACGCCGTGGTGTCCAACATGAGCATTGCCGTGGAGCGCCGGGACTTCTTGCAGCAGACCAGCTGCTTTGTGTGCAACCAGCAGGAGATGGGCATTCTGTTCTCCGACGATTACAGCGAAAAGACCCCGGAGGAGCTGCAAAAGATCCTGGCCCTGAAGATCCGCAGCGCCCGCATTCCCCGGATGATCGTTACCATGGGGGCCCAGGGGGCCGTGTACGCCAGCTGTGACGGGGACCAGGGGGCCTGTCCAGGCCGCAAGGTGGACGTGAAGGACACCACCGGCGCGGGAGACGCCTTCTTTGCCGGAGCTACCATCGGCCTGACCTATGGCAAGACGCTGGCCGAATCCTGCGAGATCGGCACCCGGCTGGCCGCCTCCACCATCTGCACCAGCGGCAACGTGTGCCCCCGGTTCCTGCCGGAGGAGTTCGGCCTGGACGTGGCAGTAACGGACTGAGGAGGGGCATATGAAACGGATCGACGAGTGCACGGATATGACCGTGCTGGTGGCCCTGCTGGTGCTGGGTATTCTGCTGGTCATGGGGGCGTACCGCATTTTCTCCTTCCTGTGCGAACATGCGGCCCTGGACGCCCGGACCTTCCTGCTGGGAGCAGCGTGCCTGCTGCTGGCGGTTGTGGGCTTTCTGCTGGCCCGGCGCAGCTTCCGGCGGCTGCAATACCTGCGGGACAACGGCGAATAACGTGTAAAGTAAAATGCGGTGCAGTCTCCGAAAAGGGACTGCACCGCATCTTACTATGTTATAACTACGTTTTCAAAACTGCAGGAACCCTGCGGGAGCGCCCAGATGACGCACCAGCAGCTGCCGCACAGGGACAGCCACGTCTCCCACGGCCTCCTCCGCCTGAGCAAACAGCATCACCATCATGGCAGCGTTGGGGAAGGGGCAGAACTCGCCGGGATTGCACAGGGAGATCAGCGCCATGCCCAGATACGACACGGCCAGCGCCTGCATGAACGGGTCGCGGCCGCCCTCCCGCAGCAGAGCAATGCGGTCGTGGAGCAGCCGTCCGTAGGCTACGATGCCCACCAGGCCCATGCTGCCCATGACCTGGGCCACGCTGTTGTGGTAGAACACCATGCTGCCCTCCACGCCGCTGAACACATCGGCGTTCCGGGTGCTGCACAGGCCGATGCCGAACACCGGATGCCGCAGGAAATCATCCACCGCCCGGGCCAGAAACTGGAGCCGGTCGGAGTTGCTGTCCTGGATGTCCTCGCCCATACGGCTGTGGAGCACCCATTGCAGCACCACGGGGCCCGCCGCCAGAACAGCGATCCCGGCGGCCACGGCCAGGGCCGTCAGGCACCGGCGGCTGATGACGCCGTGACGCATCAGATACACGCCGCACAGGGCCAGGATCACCGCGCCGAACAGCAGCGCGCTGCGGCTGCCCGTCAGTGCCAGGGCCAGAGCCATCACCCCGCCGGTGACCAGATGGCCCCGGTGCTTCAGGCTCAGATAAAACGGCATAGGCAGCGCCGTCAGCAGAACGGATGTGGCAAAGTTCCGATAGGACAGATACAGCACACCGACCACGGCTCCGTTTGCCAGCCACGCCTTCAGATAGGCCAGCAGCACCGCCAGAGCCATGCACATGCCCAGGGCGCAGAAAATCCCGGCAAACCGCCGGTGCAGGTCATAGGTCCGCTTCTCTGTCAGGTGGGAGCGGAACAGCACATACAGCACCAGCATCCCCACCCCCAGGCCCAGGGTATAGTACAGGGACAGAGGCTCCACGGCCTGCTTCCGGGTGATCACGTCGCAGCCGCCCAACAGGGTGGCGATGGACACCAGGGCCAGGCCCATGCCGCTGCGGCCCAGGCGAAGCGTCACCGGCCACACGGCAAAGTGCCACAGAAGCGCCAGCACCAGCGGCGGCACCAGGGCCGCGCAGGGCAAGAAGTCCGACAGCTGCCCGTAGCACTGGGTGGACATGAGAAACGCCATGAAAAACGGGCACACCGGAGCCAACAGATCCGGGCAGGCGGCCAGCAGCCAGATGACGATGCAGCCCAGGGCCACCACACCATAGACCGGCTGCCCCGCAGCCATAAACGCCCCCGCCACCGTCAGCAGTACGGGAAAATATGCGCGGCTCAGCCAGAACCGCTGTGCATACCGGCTAAGCCGGGAAAAAAATGTATACAAAGTCCGGCGCGCCCGGGCCCACAGGCCCCCCGCCAGATCAAGAGACGGCATCCACATAGCACACTGCGCTCCTTTACCGCAGAAACTACCTTTTTAGATACTTGGAAAAATTCTTTTTTCATCGTCGGGCCCGGCGCATCCCTTCCTGTCAGGTGCGGGGCCTCAAACCCACTTCCCAGGGTATTATATCATAAAAAGTTTGAAAAATTTGTAAACATTTGGGGCATTTCGTCACCCATAAGGGCCCAGCGACCCAGTATTGCGTACTTTATCACGTTTAGACTCGTCTGTCAACCCGGAAAATCAACATTTTTCTCCCGATAAGTCTCTCGTTCGTTGTACAGTATCGCGCCGCATTGTCCATAACCGGCGCACACTGCCCTGCAGCACCCAGTATATGGCCCCGCTGCTGCCGCCATGCAGGCGAAGCGGGTAAAAAATCTCCCCGGCAGACTGGCTGCCGGGGAGATTTTTATTCGTTTGCGTTAAGCCGCTGGGCTGTTCAGCACTTCTCGTAGATGGTGGCAACGCCCATGCCGCCGCCGATGCACAGAGTGGCCAGGCCGCGCTTGACCTCGGGACGCTTCTGCATCTCGTGCAGCAGGGTGACGATGATCCGGGCGCCGGAAGCGCCCACGGGGTGGCCCAGAGCGATGGCGCCGCCGTTGACGTTGACCTTGCTCATGTCGAAGTGCAGCTCGCGGGCCACGGCGATGGACTGGGCGGCAAAGGCCTCGTTGGCCTCCACCAGGTCCATGTCGTCGATGGTCAGGCCGGCCTTCTTCAGAGCCTGGCGGGAAGCGGGCACGGGGCCCACGCCCATGATCTTGGGATCCACGCCGCCCTGGCCCCAGCTGATGAGCTTGGCCATGGGCTTCAGACCGTACTTCTCCACGGCCTCGCCGGAAGCCAGCACGATGGCGGCAGCGCCGTCATTGATGCCGGAGGCGTTGGCAGCGGTGACCCGGGGCTGACCCTTATCGGCGGCTTCCTGGATGCCGGTGGGCTCAAAGGTGTTCACCACCTGGGGGTTGGGGGACTCGGGGCTGACGGGGAACGCGCCGCGCAGCTTGGCGATGCCTTCCTTGGTGACGCCGGCCTTGGGATACTCATCCTTGGCGAAGGGGACCATTTCCTTCTTGACCTTGACCATCACGGGGACGATCTCGTCGTCGAAGCGGCCGGCCTTCTGGGCGGCCTCGGTCTTCTGCTGGGAAGCGGCGGCGAAGGCGTCCTGCTCCTCGCGGGTGATGCCCCAGATATCGTTGATGTTCTCGGCGGTGGTGCCCATGTGATAGTTGTTATAGGCGTCCCACAGGCCGTCCTTGATCATGGTGTCCACCAGCTTCTTGTCGCCCATACGGGCGCCCCAGCGGGCGTCCATGGAGGCAAAGGGAGCGGCGCTCATGTTCTCGGTACCGCCGCAGACCACCACGTCGGAATCGCCGGCCAGGATGGAGCGGGCGCCCTCGATGACAGACTTCATGCCGGAGCCGCAGACCATGCCCACGGTGTAAGCGGGAACGGAATAGGGGATACCGGCCTTGATGGCCACCTGACGGGCAACGTTCTGGCCCTGGGCAGCGGTCAGGATGCAGCCGAACATAACCTCATCCACGTTTTCGGGGGCGATATTGGCACGCTTGAGGGCCTCCTTCACCACCACGGCGCCCATCTCGGCGGCGGGGGTGTTCTTCAGGGAACCACCGAAGGAGCCGATAGCGGTACGGCAGCAATTGACGACATACAGATCTTTCATGATGGAATTATCCTCCTACATTTGGTTTTGGGGTTCTACTCTGTACCTATATCGTAGTCATTTTCGGCCGAATAGTCAACCCCCAGAATTGCTCCGCGCTGAAAAATCGTAGGACTGAACAGGAAATAACCTGGTTCCTTTGTTAGTTTGACTAAAAATTAACAAACTGTTTTCCTCAGGAGAGAGCCGAACGGGCCTCCTGGAGCCTGGTATAAAAGGCGCCGGGGTCCAGCTTGTTGAACAGGCGGGTGTTGTATTCCACCTTTGCGTCGGCCACGGCGGCCTTGATTTGCGTTTCAAACAGGGCATTGACCACGGCGGACTGGTCCAGCTCCTTGCCCACGGCCACATACAGGGCGCTGCCGGTGTCGATGACATCGCTGACCTGGCCGGGCTCCAGCGCCGACACGGCGGCGGCCAGGGTCTCGCCCATGTCCCCGGCGGAGGCGGTGACGCCGGCCTCCGTCACGTCCTCCATGCCCAGCTGGCCCGCCAGGTCCAGATATGCGGCGGTAACGTCCTGGGCGTCTCGCAGCTGCTGGGCAAAGCTCTCGGCCGCCAGGCGGGTGTTGTCGTCATCCTGGCCGTCCAGGGGCCAGTACAGCAGCAGACTGGTGGCATAGCCCTTCTGCTGGGCCAGGGCGTCAATGTCCTCCTGGGCAGGGTACAGAGCGCTGCCGGGGGTACAGAACGCCTGACGCACCCCGGCATACAGGTAATAGCCCCGGCTGATGGCGTCGAACATGGCCTCCGACACGCCCATGCCCTGGATCTGCTTGCTGTAGGCCTCCTGGCTGCCGTAATAGGTGATATACTGCTGGCGCTGGTTTTCCAGGGCCTCCCGGTCGGCGTCGGACAGGGTCACATTCCCCCGCTTGGCCCACTGGCGGACCACGGCGTACAGCTTCACGGTCTCCAGGGCGTCCTGCTTGGCATAGGCCCCGTAGGTCATCCCCTCGGACAGCTCCGCGTCAAAGTCAAGGTCCTGAACGTTGTACGCCAGATACTCGCAGTCATAGGCCAGCCAATACAGATACTCCTCGGCGTCAATGGTCTCTCCGTTGACGGTCAGCAGCTCGGCGTCGGGCCGGATGCCGCTGGCCTGATAGAACAGGCCGTCGGTGCGGTGGCCGTTGGTAAGGATACCGCTGGCGGAAATGCCCACCACCAGCAGCGCGGACAGGACCACCGAGGCGGCCAGACGGATCCATGCTTTTTTCATAAGTTATCTCCTTCCCGGGCAGCTTTGCCCAGCTCTTCTTTTTTCAGCCGCAGCTCCTCCGTCAGCTTCCCGGCAGCGGAGAGGGCGTCCTCCCCGGGGGCCAGGTGCAGCCGGAGCCGGGGAGGCTCCCCGGCGGACAGACGCAGGCGATTGCGGTAGCCGGGCATGGAGCACACGGCCATCAGGCTGGGTACGTCCACGCGGCTGTCAAAGGTGAAGGCCACCACACCGGCCCTCTGGGTGATATCGGTGATGAACACGTCGGCGGCGGCAGCCCGCAGCAGGGCCACGTCCAACAGGGCCATCACCGGCTTGGGCGGGTCGCCGTAGCGGTCCGTCAGCTCGTCCACCAGGTCCGACGCCTCCTCCGTGGTGCGGATGGCCGCCATGCGGCGGTACAGGTCCATGCGCTGGTGGGCGGAGGGCACATACCGCTCCGGAATGTGGGCGGAGGTGGCCAGGTCCGCCGAGCAGTCGGGGCGGATGTCCTTTCCCCTTCCCTGCTGCTCCAGCACCGCGTCGTTCAGCAGCCGCAGATACATGTCGTAGCCCACACTCATCAGATAGCCGGACTGCTCCGGGCCCAGCAGATTCCCCGCCCCGCGGATCTCCAGATCCCGCATGGCAATGCGGAAGCCGGAGCCGAAGGCCACATACTCCCGGATGGCGGACAGGCGCTTGCCGGCCACCTCCGTCAGCACCTTGCCGGGGCGATAGGTCAGATAGGCATATGCCCGGCGGGCGCTGCGGCCGATGCGGCCCCGGATCTGGTGCAGCTGGGACAGGCCCAGCCGGTCCGCGTCCTCGATGATCAGGGTGTTGACGTTGGGGATATCGATGCCGGTCTCGATGATGGTGGTGCACACCAGCACCTGGATCTCGCCGTCGGCCATCTGCTGCATGACGGAGCTCAGCTCCCGCTCGGCCATTTTGCCGTGGGCAATGCCGATGGCCGCATCCTCCCCCAGCCACTGCCGCAGGCATCCGGCGGTGGACTCGATGTTCTCCACCCGGTTGTGCAGGTAATATACCTGGCCGCCCCGGCTCAGCTCCCGGCGGATGGCCTCGGCAATGACGGGCCACTCGTGCTCCATCACATAGGTCTGCACCGGCTGGCGGTCGTGGGGCGGCTCCTCGATGGTGCTCATGTCCCGGATGCCGGACAGGGCCATATTCAGAGTCCGGGGAATGGGGGTGGCGGACAGGGTCAGGGTGTCCACCTGCCGGGCCCGCTCCCGGAGCTTTTCCTTGTGGGTAACGCCGAAGCGCTGCTCCTCGTCGATGACCAGCAGCCCCAGGTCGTGAAATTGCAGGTCCTTCTGCAGAAGCTTGTGTGTGCCGATCAGCAGGTCCACCTTTCCCGCCTGGGTCCGGGCCAGAATGTCCCGCACCTGGGCGGGGGTCCGGAACCGGGAGAGCACCTCGATGTTCACCGGGAAGGACCGGAACCGGTTCACCGCCGTGGCATAGTGCTGCTGGGCCAGGACGGTGGTGGGCACCAGAATGGCGGCCTGCTTGCCGTCCAGAATGCACTTCATCACCGCCCGCAGGGCCACCTCGGTCTTGCCGTAGCCCACGTCGCCGCACAGCAGCCGGTCCATGGGCCGGGGCTGCTCCATATCGGCCTTGATGTCCCGGATGGCCTGGAGCTGGTCGTCGGTCTCCGTGTAGGGGAAGGCGTCCTCAAACTCCTGCTGCCAGGGGCTGTCCGGCGAGAAGGCATGGCCTGCCAGCCGCTGGCGCTGGGCATACAGCCGGATCAGGCCCTCGGCCAGGTCCTTGGCGGCGGCCTTGGCCTTGCGGGTGGTCTTGGCCCACTCGGTGCCCCCCAGCTTATTGAGCTTGGTGCGCTCGTTGTCCTCGCCGGGGCCGATGTACTTGCTGACCAGGTCCAGAGACGTGGCCGGAACGTACAGCACGTCCTGCCCGGCGTAGGCGATCTTGATATAGTCCTTTTCCACCCCGTCCACCGGCATGCGCAGCATGGCCACGAACCGGCCGATGCCGTGATGGGCGTGGACCACCAGGTCCCCGGGGGTCAGGTCCGTGTAGGACTGGAGCTTCTGCTGATTGCTGTCCCGCCTGGGCCGGGGCTTTTTGGCCCGGCCGGACAGGGGCGTGGTCAGCTGCCCCTCCGTCAGCACCGCCAGCCGCCCCTCCGGATATTCGCACCCGGCGGACAGGGCTCCCACGGCAATGAGCACCGTGCCCTTTTCCGGGGACTTTTCCCCGGACAGGTCCACGGCGGCGGGGATTTTCCGGTCCGCCAGCATCCGGCGCAGGTTCCGGGCCCGGACCTCGCCGCCGCACAGCACCATCACCCGGTAGCCCGACGTGAGATAGTGGGTCAGGTCCGTGCAGGCCAGCTCCAGGGAGCCGCCGTAGCTGGACAGCTGCTTGGCCGTCAGCTGGAGAAGGTCCCGGGGCTGCAGCAGCTGCCGCCCGGTGGTGAGACCGTCCAGCTGCACCACCGGATGCTTTTCCAGCCCCAGGGCCAGCTCCGGCTCCGAGGCGGCAAAATCCGCCAGCTCACCGGCCAGAAAGCCCGCCTCCATTCCGGCGGACACGTCCTCCTTCAGCTGCCACAGCCAGCCCCGCAGGGCCTCCGCTGTGCGGCCGCTGTCCTCCACGCAGATCAGGGCATCCGCGGGCAGATAGTCCAGGGCGGTGGTCTTTTCCGGGTACACCGCCGCCATGCAGCGGTCCGCGCCGTTGGGGGTGACCCCCTGGCGCAGCAGGGCGGCATCGGCGGTCAGCAGGTCCCGCAGGGCCTGGGTGCCCTGCCTCCGGGCAAGGCGCTTTACCGCGGCCTCCAGCCGGGCGGCGGCGTCCTCCGCCGTATGCTCCTCCCAGCCGGGCAATACCTCCGCCGCCGGAAGCAGCAGTGCCTCCCGGCGGTTTTCCACCCGGCGCTGGGTGGCGGCGTCAAATATGCCCAGGGAGTCGATCTCGTCGTCGAAAAATTCGCAGCGCACCGGCTGCTCCATGCCCGGGGAGAACACGTCCAGGATGCCGCCCCGCAGGGCGAACTGTCCCGGGCCCTCCACCTGGTCACAGCGGGTATATCCGGCTCCGGCCAGCCGCCGGGTCAGGGCGTTCAGGTCCCACTGCTGGCCCACGGCCAGGGTCAGTGCCGTCCGCTCCAGAACCCGGGGCGGGATGCACCGCTGCACCAGCGCGTCCGGGGTAGTGACCACCACGGGGCTGTCCGCCAGGCGGTACAGGGCCGCCAGCCGCTGGTTTTCCCACTGGCGGCTGGACTCCATAGGCCGCCACTGAAGCTCCCGGGCCGGGAGCACCAGGGGCGTCTCCCCGGTGAGCACGGCTAGGTCACCGGCCTGGCGCCGGGCCTCCCGTTCGTCGGCACACAGCACCCACAGGGGCCGTCCGCTGTCCCGGTGCAGGGCCGCCTCCACCTGGGCCCGGTGGACCGGTCCCACGCCGGTGACCAGCACCGGCGAAACGCCGCCGCGTACATCCTCTGTCAGCTGCCGCACCTCCGTCAGGTGCAGCAATTCCTTTACCAGCGCCTTCACCGGGCACCTCCCTTCGTTTTCCCCCAACGCATCCGGGGGCGTATACGGTAAGTATACGCCCCGAAGCTGTAATTTAACTTAAATTTTGTCCGTCCGCCGCCTGTCGGGGGCGGGAACCCTTCTATGCTTATGCGCTCTTTCCGGATTTCTTCTCCCGGGTAAAGACCTCTGCCGTGATCAGCGCCGTCAGCGGGATGGACAGGATCACGCCCACGCTGCTGGCTACGCCGCTGACCACCTCCAGGGATACATAGGCCGAGCTCAGCAGCTGCCGGGGAGACAGTCCCAGAGAATACAGGTACAGGATCAGGGTAAAGCCGCTGCCCAGAAACGCCAGGATCAGGGTGTTGGTCATGGTGCCCACCATGTCCCGGCCGATGTTCATGCCGGAGCGGAACAGCTCCCTCCGGGACAGCTCCGGATTGGCGGCGTGGACCTCCGACAGGGAGGAGGCAATGCCCATGGTCACGTCCATCACCGCGCCCAGGGCGCTGATGACGATGCCGCCCACCAGCAGGCCCCGCAGGCCGATGGGCGTGCCGGTCTGCCGCAGCTGCAGCAGGGGCTCCACGTCGTCGATGCGCAGGCCGTCGATGCGGGTCAGTCCCTGGGCCAGCAGTCCGAACAGCAGGGCCAGGGCGGTGCCCGCCACTGCGCCCAGCATGGCGCACACGGTCTTTTTCCGGACGCCGCCTACGATGGTCAGGCTTACCACCGCCACATAGGCACAGACGATAAACGTCATCAGCAGCGTGTTGGCACCCTTCATCAGGGACGGCAGCAGCACGCCGAACAGGCACACCAGTGTCACCGCCAGGGCCACCAGGGATTTGACCCCCGTCCGGCCGCCCACGGCCACCGCTGCCGCGATGAACAGCACCAGCACGATGCAAAGGGGCAGCAGACGGTCGAATTCATACACCGTGGCATTGACGGTGCCGTCGGAATAGGTGGAGATCAGGACGGTGGCCCGGTCCCCGACCTTCAGCGGCCCGCCATACAGGGGCCCCACATAGTTATATACCTGCATCTGCTGGCCCTTATAGTCGCCGGAGCGGACGGTGACCAGCAGCAGCTGCTCGCCGCGATAACCGTTGTCGGAGGCAGGGTCCTTCTCCGTGGAATCGGAGAGGATCTGGTCCACGGAGGCGCTTTCGTAATCCGCGCGGTTCTCTGGCTCGTCGGACTGCACCGGCACGGGAGCCGCCAGCAGCCGCGCCGCCAGCAGCACCGCCACCGCCGCCGCCAGAACGACGCACGTCCATTTATTCTCCCGCAGCCAGGCGGCGGGGCCGGGCCCCTTCGTTTTTTTCTTCATATATACCGGTCCTTTCGGCAATTGGTGACACCAGCATAGCAAGTTGCGCCCCCCTTGTCAAGCAGGGCTTTGTGCAATCATCCATGTCTTGTGCACATATTAGCAAAATTTGTGTCAAATCTGCAAATAAAGCTGGAAACTGATAGAAGCGTATGTTACAATGAAAGTACCTGTGGGGCGGGAAGCTCCGGGGGAAATTAAAGGAGGTAATAGCCTGATGAAAACACCTGTTCGCACCAGACTTTTGTCTGCGCTGCTGTCACTGGTCATGCTGGTTTCCCTGCTGCCGGTGTCGGTATTCGCAGCGGACCCGGCGTCCAAAAGTGCAGCACTGGTCACCGACGCGTCGACCTTGAAGGCCGGCGACCAGATCATCCTCTCCGCAACTGCCAACGACAGCACCTTTGCCGCCGGGGCCATGTCCGGAAAATTCCTTTCCAGCGTGGAAACCAAGCTGGACGCCCTGGACAAAAAGGTGGAAATCTTTACGCTGGGCGGAAGCGCCGGGGCCTGGACCCTGACCGCCTCCGACGGCAAAAAGATCTCTGCTGTCAAGGCAAAGGAATTGAGCAATTCCGGCAAGGGCACCGACACCTGGACCATCGCCATCGATGACAACGGCGCCGCCACCATTGCCAGCACGAATACGGCCTGCGGCCGCATTCTGTACAATGTGAGAAACCCCCGTTTCCTGAACTACATCTCGGACACCAACGTGTCCATGCTGCTGCCCAGCATCTATAAGCTGGACACTGCCGCCGCCCGGGAAAGCGGCATCGTCACCGATCTGACCACCCTGCAGAACGGCGACAAGGTGGTGGTATTCAACCCCGCCAACAAGAAGGCTCTGTCCTCCGTGTACAACGGCTTCTATAACACAGGCGTGGATGTGGAGCTGACCGGTGGCAAGCTCACCGGCTACACGGATGCAGAGCTGTGGACCGTGAACCGCACCGAGAGCGGCGCCTATACCTTCTCCACCGCCGAGGGCAAGAAGCTGTCCATGGACGAAAAATACTCCAGCACCCCCCTGGACAAGGCCAATGTGGATTGGGCGCTCAGCGCCGCCGCCACGGCGGACTGCTTCTACATCAAGAACGTGGGCCGCGGCAGCTATCTGGAGTGGTTCGCCGAGAAGAACAATTGGAGCTCCTACGGAACCATCGGCAGCAACGAGGCTCTGTTTGCCCAGCAGCTTTATCTGGTGGCAGACACCCAGAAGCCTGACCAGCCCGGTCAGCCTGATGATCCCACCGCTCCCCTGAAGAACGGTGACCAGGTGGTCATCTATAACCCCGCCAACCTGAAGGCCCTGTCCACGGAGTACACCGGCTTCTATAACAAGGGCACCGACGTGACCCTCACCGGTGGGAAGCTGTCCGGCTTTGCCGAGGCGGACATCTGGACCGTGGGCGTCAACGACGATGGCAGCTATACCTTCTCCACCGCCGACGGCAAGAAGCTGTCCATGGACGAAAAATACTCCAGCACTCCCCTGGACAAGGCCCACACCGCCTGGACACTGGAGCAGGCTGCCACCGAGGGCTGCTACTATATCAAGAACGTGGGCCGCAGCAGCTATCTGGAGTGGTATGCCGAGAAGAACAACTGGAGTGCCTTCGGCACCATCGGCAGCAACGAGGCTCTGTTTGCCCAGCAGCTCTATCTGGTAGGCGACGAGACGGACCAGCCCGCCGGCAGTCTGCCCCAGGAGGGCGCGCAGGTGGTGCTGTTCAACCAGAATGCCCAGGGCGTCCTGGCCGGGCAGAATGACAACACCGACAGCCCCGCCGTCAACAACGTCTCCGCCCAGGTGGCCAACGGCAAGGCCATTCCCGGCAACGGCGGCGTGGTGTTCACCGTGGAGCGCAGCGGCGAATACTATCGCTTCCGCAACGAGACCTACGGCTACCTGTGCTCCAACGGCACCGGCAACAACGCCTTCTATTCCCTCACCGCCAGCGACGACGCCGACTGGACCGTGGAGCCCTGCTCCGGCGGCGTGGGCGGCTATCAGCTGGAGAGCCGCACCGCCAAGTTCAACGGCAGGTACAGCCAGTTCCTGGAGTATTATAGCGACAGCTATAAGACCTATAGCATGTACAACGTCACGGACTACACCATCTACTCCTTCTTCTTCTATGGCGTAGCCGACAGTGTGAAGCTGGACGGCGGCATCGTCAATGATCCCGCCGTGAAGTTCACCTCCGCCGACTCCGTGAAGGGGGGCCAGGATTACACCCTGACCTTTACCGTGGACGATGCGAAGGCAGTCCAGAAGCTGGAGATCCTGGTGGACGGCAGGTCTGCCGGTGTCATCACCGACTACACCGCCGACGGCAGCAATTACACCGCCAATGTGCCTGCCGCCATGCTGGCCGGGTCCGATCAGGTGACCTTCACCGTCCGCGTGACCAATGTCTCCGGCGCCAGCTACAGCGGCAGCCTGGTGGTCACCGTGGTGGACGAGCCCTCCATCGGCGCCGTGACGCCGCTCAAGGGCAGCCAGACCGGCAGCGACAAGCGGCCTGTCATCTCCGCTGAGCTCATCAACGCCGGTGAGAATCCCACCGTGGAAATGACCGTCAACGGGAAGAAGGTCAACGCCGTCTGTGCCGGCGGCAAGGCCACCTACACCCCCGCCGCCGACATGACCGACGGCCGCACCAATGTTACCGTCACCGTCACCCGTGCCGACGGCAAGTCCGCTTCCTTCAGCTGGTTCTTCACCGTGGGCGAGTCCCGGTATCAGCTGTACTTCGGTCAGCTGCACAGCCACACCCAGTATTCCGACGGCGCAGGCTCTCTGGAGTCCGCTCTGAGCTATGTGAAGAACCTGCCCGACAGCGCCAACGTGCAGTTTGTGGCCTTCACCGACCACTCCAACTACTTCGACAAGAGCGGCGCGGCCAACCCCGAGGGCGCTCTGTATGACATGAGCCTGGCCACCCCCTACAGCCAGGAGACCTGGAACAGCTACCGTTCCGCCGTGGCCGCCTTCAACGAGGCCAACGCCGGCTCCCTGGTGGCTCTGGCCGGCTTCGAGATGACCTGGTCCGGTGGTCCCGGCCACATCAACACCTTCAATACCCCCGGTATCGTCTCCCGCAACAACACCACCCTGAACAACAAGACCGACTATGCCGGTATGCGCGCCTACTATGCCCTGCTGAGCCAGCAGGAGGGCGCAGACAGCCTCAGCCAGTTCAACCACCCCGGCAACACCTTCGGCACCTTCGGTGACTTCGCCTTCTGGGATCCCGTCATCGACAGCCGCATGTACATGGTGGAGGCCGGCAACGGCGAGGGCCAGATCGGCGCCGGCGGCTATTATCCCAGCTATGAGTACTACACCATGGCGCTGGATAAGGGCTGGCACCTGGCTCCCACCAACAACCAGGATAACCACAAGGGCCGCTGGGGCAACGCCAACGACGCCCGCGACGTGATCCTCACCGACGACTTCTCCGAGGAGGGCATCTACGACGCACTGCGCGCCATGCGTATGTACGCCACCGAGGACAAGAACCTGGAGATCGGCTACACCGTCAACGGCATGCTCCTGGGCAGCAGCCTCACCGAGGTCCCCGAGAAGCTGGACATTCATGTTACCGTCAACGACCCCGATGCCAGCGATTCCATCTCCAAGGTGGAGGTCATTGTCAACTCCGGCAAGACCGCCTATACCTGGGATGATCCCGCTGTCCTGGCCACCGGCGACCTGTCCGTGACCCTGGACCCCGACTACAGCTACTACTACATCCGCGTCACCCAGGGTGACGGCGACCTGGCGGTCACCGCTCCCGTGTGGGTGGGCGAGACCCTGAAGCTGGGCATCTCCGATGTGACCTGCGGCACTTCCACTCCCGTCACCGGCGAGAAGATGACCGTTACCACCACCCTGTTCAACAGCGAGAGCACCGACGCCAGGATCAAGTCCATCACCTATGCCGTGGGCAGCCAGGTGCTGACCTCCGCCACCGACGCGGGCACCGTTCCCGCCAGCGGCACCCTGGACCTGAGCTATGATATCTCCTTCGATACCGCCCGGGTCTATAAGGTCACCGCCACCGTGGTGCTGGAGCAGGACGGCAAGGAGTATGTGTTCACCAAGGACATTACCCTGGACGTGCTGAATGCCGACGACCTGGTGTATATCGGCATCGACGCCTCCCACTACAACGAGTATGTGGCCGGTAACTACAAGGATTCCATGGGCAACTTCGGCAACCTGGCGGGCAAGTACAACGTCCGCACCGTGGAGCTGAAGACCAGCGACGATCTGATCGCCGCCTGCTCCAATCCCAAGTTCAAGGCCCTGATCCTCACCGCCCCCTCCCGCCGCCTGGCGGACGCCCAGACCGATCCCCGGACCTACAGCGCCGCGGAGCTGGCGGCCATTACCGCCTTCAACGCCGGCGGCGGCACCGTGATCCTGGCCGGCTGGAGCGACAACTACGAGAACTATGACGTGATCCAGAGCAATCCCGCCATCAAGCACATGGCCGCCACCCAGAACGAGGTGCTCCAGGCCCTGGGCTCCAGCCTGCGTATTGCGGACGATGCCACTTATGACGATGTCCGCAGCGCAGCCGACGGCGTGGACAAGTGGCGTCTGTACTTCAACACCTACGGTCAGAGCTTCCTGACCAACGGCGTGGAGGTGGACCCCGCTCACCCCTATGACCGCCTGTACACCGAGGTATTCAGCCACTATGGCGGCGCCTCCGTGTATGCCGTGGATGCAGACGGCAAACCCACCTCTGCCCTGCCCGCTACGGTGACTCCGGTGGTGTACACCCATCCCACCACCTATTCCGTGGACGTGGATAAGGACGGCCTGGGCGGCGCCAACGTGCCCAAGTACGCCTATGCCGAAAACGACAGCCGTCTGCTGGCCATGGCCAGCGAGCAGCTGGAGGGCAAGGGTCTGATCATCGTGTCCGGCGCAGCCTTCATGTCCAACTTCGAGGTCCAGGCCACCATCAGTGACAACGGCTCCGAGAAGAACTACTCCAACTATAAGATCTGCGAGAACCTGCTGGGCCGCATCAACCCCGTGAAGATCACCGACATTGCCACGGTCCAGGCCCAGACCGAGGCCGGTCACAAGTACACCATTGAGGGTGTCGTGACCTCCAACGCCTCCGGTTATGACAAGGCCACCGCCTTCTTCGACTGCATCTATGTTCAGGATGAGACCGGCGGCATCAACTGCTTCCCCGTGGCCGGCGACTTCAAGATCGGCGACGTGGTCCGCGTCACCGGCGTGACGGAGACCTATCAGGGCGAGAACGAGCTGCAGGTTTCCTCCATTGAGAAGATCGGTGAGACCACTCCCGTCACTCCCAGAGCCGTCACCTCCACCCAGATCAACGACGGCTCCGTCCTGGGCCAGCTGGTGACCCTGAACGGCTACGTCACCGGCTATGAGATGGCCGACGGCCTGGTCCAGACCATCCTGGTCCGCGACAGCGAGGGCAAGATCGCCCGCGTGTTCATCGACGGCTATATCACCACCTCCTACGATGTGGCGAACCTGTCCGTGGGCTGCCAGATCTCCGCCACGGGCCTGGCCTCCTATGACAACACCTTCGTCCTGGCCGACGGCACCCCCATGGCTCCCCGCATCCGCGTCCGCGACCGCAACGACGTGGTCTGCACCGCCCATGAGCATACCTTCGGCGAGTGGATCGTCACCACCCAGCCCACCTGCACCGAGCCCGGCGAAAAGACCCGCACCTGCACCGGCTGCGGTGAGGTGGAGACCATGGTCATCGACGCCACTGGCCATCACTACAAGGATGGCAAGTGCACCGACTGCGGCGCAGCCGATCCCGGCTATCAGCCCACCCAGCCCGGCGTCAAGACCGGCGACGAGAGCAACACCACCATGTGGATCATCGTCCTGGTTTGCGCTGCCGCTCTGGCTGTGGTGCTGGTCATCGTGTCCCGCAAAAAGCGCAACAGCTGAGAAAGCCTGATCACTCAGGTAAGCGCTGAACAAAAGGGGGGTCCCGCCGGATGGCGGGACCCCCCTTTGCCTGTCAAAAAAGGGCAAAAACGGCGTCCGCCTTGGTCAAAGGCGGACGCCGTCAGCTTGTCAAAAATCCTTTTTGACAAGCTGAAATAGCATTTTCAAAACTTTCATGAAAGTTCTGAAAATGCGATGATTGAAAACGAAAGACACCCCTGATGGGTTTCTTTCGTAACTATCTTCCTTTCCGAGGGCAGAGGCAATCCTATTTTTTGACAGTCTCACGGCGTCCGCCTTGGTCAAAGGCGGACGCCGTTTCTTACTCATCAATGATTTACTTTTTCTTGCCGCCGTGGGTGGCCTTCATGCGCTTTTCGTGATTGAGGATGGTCTTGCGCATACGCAGATTCTCGGGGGTGACCTCCAGCAGCTCGTCGTCGGCCAGGAACTCCAAGCACTGCTCCAGGCTCAGCTTCCGGGGAGGCACCAGGCGCAGGGCCTCGTCGGAGCCGGCGGCCCGCATATTGGTCATCTGCTTCTTTTTGCAGACGTTGACGGTGATGTCCTCCTGCTTGGGAGACACGCCCACGATCATGCCCTCGTACACCTTGACGCCGGGGCCGATGAACAGAGCGCCGCGCTCCTGGGCGTTGAACAGCCCGTAGCTGACGGACTCGCCGGTTTCAAAGGACACCAGGGAGCCGGTGCTGCGGCGGTTCAGGTCGCCCTTATAGGGGGCGTAGCTGTCGAACACGGAGGCCATGATGCCCTCGCCCCGGGTGTCCGTCAGGAACTCGTTGCGATAGCCGAACAGGCCCCGGGCGGGGATCAGGAACTCCAGCTTCATGCGGCTGCCCACAGGGGTCATCTCGATCAGGTCGCCCTTGCGGGAGCCCAGCTTCTCGATGACCGCGCCCACGCATTCGCTGGGCACGTCGGCCACCAGACGCTCAATGGGCTCGCACTTCTTGCCGTCGATGGTGCGGTACAGGACCCGGGGGGGAGACACCTGGAACTCGTAGCCCTCCCGGCGCATGGTCTCGATGAGGATGGACAGGCTCATTTCGCCGCGGCCTGCCACATTGAAGGCGTCGGTGGCGCCCTCAAGCTCCGTGACCCGCAGGGACACGTCCTTCAGCGTTTCCCGGAACAGGCGGTCCCGCAGCTGGCGGGAGGTGACGAACTTGCCCTCGCGGCCGGCGAAGGGGGAGTCGTTGACGGAGAAGGTCATCTCCATGGTGGGGGCGGAGATCTTCACAAAGGGCAGAGGCTCCACGCAGTCGGGGGCGCAGATGGTGTCGCCGATGGTGATGTCGCCGATGCCGGACATGGCGATGATGTTGCCGGCGGTGGCCTCGGTGATGGGCTGCTTGCCCAGGCCCTGGAATTCGTACATGGACACGGCCTTGGCCTTCTTGGCCGGGGCGTCGGGGTCGTGATAGTTGCACACGGCGATCTCCTGATTCTGCTTCAGGACGCCGCGCTCCACCCGGCCGATGGCGATGCGGCCCACGAACTCGTTATAGTCGATGGCGGACACCAGCATCTGGAAGGGCTGGTCCAGGTCCGCTTCGGGAGCGGGGATATAGCTGAGGATGGTGTCGAACAGAGGCTTGAGGTCCGTGCCCGGCACGTCGGGGGAGTAGGAGGCGATGCCCTGGCGGGCGGAGCAGAACAGCATGGGGGAATCCAGCTGCTCCGGGGTGGCGTCCAGGTCCAGCAGCAGCTCCAGCACCTCGTCGATGACCTCGTGAATGCGCTGGTCCGGGCGGTCGATCTTGTTGACCACCACGATGACCCGGTGACCCAGCTCCAGGGCGCGGCTGAGCACAAAGCGGGTCTGGGGCATGGGGCCCTCGGCGGCGTCCACCAGCAGGATAACGCCGTTGACCATCTTCAGGATGCGCTCCACCTCGCCGCCGAAGTCGGCATGGCCCGGGGTGTCCACAATGTTGATCTTGGTGTCGCCGTACTGGATGGCGGTGTTCTTGGCCAGGATGGTGATGCCCCGCTCACGCTCCAGATCGTTGGAGTCCATGACCCGCTCCACCGTCTCCTGGTTCTCGCGGTACACGCCGCCCTGCTTGAGCATCTGGTCCACCAGGGTGGTCTTGCCGTGGTCCACGTGGGCGATAATGGCTACGTTTCTCAGTTTTTCGTTCTGCAAAGGAAAAACCCCTTTCTTTTGGGTATAAAAATTCATGCACTGTGCGGCGCACCACGAAAACAGGCAAACTCTTCTGTGCATGAAGTTTTGTGCATCATTCCCGGTTGCCCCGAAGGGGCGAGGGAATGGCACATTCTATTTTTTGCTATGCTTTTGCATAGCAAATCTCTCAACCTTCACATTATATCCCCGGATTTTTCCGATTGCAAGAACTTTTTGTGAATTCAGGCTGTTTTTTAGGTTTTGCTTTTCCTTTGACCCGGGACGTGGTATAGTGAGGGGGAAAGGGGGCGTTTGTATGGACCAGGAGACGCTGCGACGGAAATTGGCAGAGCACCGGCCGTCCTTGCAGCAGGCGCGGGGTGAATTTGCCGTGCTGGTGCCGCTGGTGGAGGGGCCGGAGGGGCTGAGCCTTCTGTATGAGGTGCGCCCGGCGAAGCTGCACCACCACAGCGGGGAGGTGTGCTTCCCCGGCGGACGGATGGAGCCTGGAGAGACGCCCCGGCAGTGCGCCCTGCGGGAGACCCGGGAGGAGCTGGGGATCCCGGCAGAGCGGATCGAGCTTCTGGGGGACCTGGACTTTCTTTACCTTCGGTCCGAGGGGCTCATGTACCCGGTGCTGGCCCGGCTGGATCCGGCGGCGCCTCTGCGCCCCAGTCCCGACGAGGTGCGGGACACATTCACGGTGCCCCTGTCCTTTCTGCGGGCTCACCCGCCCGCGATCTACCGCTACCCCCTGCGGCCGGAGATTGCGGCGGACTTTCCCTATGACAAGGTGGGCGCGGCGGCGGACTATCCCTGGCAGGCCGGGCACATGGAGGTGCCGGTATACGAGGGGCTTCCGTATCCCCTGTGGGGGCTGACGGCCCGGATCACCTGGTGGCTGCTGGAGCGGTATGGGGACATATTGACAGGTATGTTATAATGTAACATGGCTGATTATATAGAAAAAAGAGGAAACTGCTATGGAATTTACACAGGGCGCGCCCTTTGACAGCTTTGGCCTGTCCGAGGCCACCATGCGCGCCATACGGAACAAAGGATACGAGATCAGCACCCCCGTTCAAGCCGGGTGCATCCCCCCCATGCTGGCGGGAAAGGATGTGATCGCCAAGGCCCCCACCGGCACCGGCAAGACCATGGCCTTCGGCATCCCCATCATCGAGCGCATCGACCCGGACAGTGAGGACGTGCAGGCGGTGATCCTGGCCCCCACCCGGGAGCTGGCCATGCAGATCACCGACGAAATGCGCCAGATCGCCGTGTGCCATGAGGGGGTCCGCCTGGTGTGCCTCTACGGCGGACAGCCCATTGCCAAGCAGATCAACGCCCTGAAGCGGCGGCCCCAGATCGTGGTGGCCACGCCGGGCCGCCTGTCCGACCACATGAAGCGCCGCACCGTAACCCTGGGTCAGGTGCAGACCGTGGTGCTGGACGAGGCGGACCGGATGCTGGACATGGGCTTTATCCACGATGTGACCCGCATTCTGGACAAGATCCCCCACCGGAGGAATCTGGGGATGTTCTCCGCCACCATCTCCCGGGAGGTCATGGACATTTCCTGGGTGTATCAGCGGGACCCGGAGGAGATCACCGTGCAGGCCACCCGGGAAAATAAGCCGGACATCCTGCAATACCGCATCGAGGTGCCGTCGGACAAGAAGGTGGACGCCATTGCCGCCATCATCCGGGCCCAGCAGCTGGACCGGGTCATCTGCTTCTGCAACACCAAGGGCTCCACGGAGCGGCTGACAAAATTTTTGCAGCTGCGGGGACTGGACGCCCAATGCATCCACGGCGACATTCCCCAGCGCAAGCGGGAGGAGGTCATGGCCCGGTTCCGGGACGGGGAGCTTCATGTGTTCGTGGCCACGGACGTGGCCAGCCGGGGCATCGACGTGGACGACGTGGACGCGGTGTTCAACTTCGAGGTGCCGGAGGAGAACGAGTATTATATCCATCGCATCGGCCGCACCGGCCGGGCCAGGAAGCACGGCGTGGCATATACCCTGCTGTCGGACTTCCCGTCCCGCATGCGGCTGGACGATATCGCCCGCAACACCCGCAGCCAGATCATCCCCGCCGTTCTGGGCGAGGACGGCCAGGTGACGCCGGCGGAAAACAAATCCAAGTAAGGAGCGTGGCCCCTATGAAACGACGGATACGGTGGACGGCCCTGGTGCTGGTGGTATGCCTGCTGGCCCTGACCGGCTGCGCACAGCAGCGGGACACCATGACCCTGCGGGTGTGTCTGGACAGCGCGCCCGCCACCCTGGACCCTGCTATGGCGGCCACCGACGCCGAGCGCACGGTGGTGTCCCATTTGTTTGAGAATCTGATGAAGCTCTCCCGGGGGGAGAACGGCAGCATCCAGGCCGCTCCCGCCGTGGCCAAGTCCTATGCCGTGGAGGATAACCTGGACGGCACGGAGACGTATACCTTTACCCTGCGGCAGAATGCCCGGTGGTCCGACGGCAAGGCCGTTACCGCCCACGACTTTGTTTACGCCTGGCAGCGGCTGGCGGATCCGGCCACGGGCTCGCCTCACGCGGCGCTGCTGGATATGGTGGCGGGGTACAGTCAGGCCCGGGAAAAGCAGGACGGAAGTCTTTTGCAGGTGTCCGCCCCGGACGACTTCACCTTTGTGGTGCAGCTGTCGTATAAGTGCGCCTATTTCCTGACGGACGTGTGCGCCGCCAGCGCCACCATGCCGGTGCGCAGCGATGCGGCGGAGCAGGAGGACTGGTCCCTGCACTCCGAGACGCTGCTGACCGACGGGCCCTATCGGGCCACCGCCTGGGAGGAAACAGGGCTGACGGCCCTGGCCGCCGACGGGTATTATGACGCCCGCCGTCTGGGGCCGGACGTGCTGGAGTTCCGGTTTGAGACGGACGGCCAGAAGCGGGCGGAGCTGGTGGAGCACGGCGACGTGGACTTTGCCATGAACCTGCCGGAGGGCGACACCTCCGATTCCTATCCCCAGACCACGGTGCTGCTGCTGAACCAGCGGGCCGAGAGCCTGGAGAACGAATCCCTGCGCCGGGCCCTGAGTCTGGTCATCGACCGCAGCGCGCTGGTGGAGGGCCTGTCCTGCGACGCAGCGGAGGGCATTGTGCCCCCGGGCCTGCGCAATACCATGGGCGGCGATTTCCGCACGGAGAGCGGCAGCCTGGTGGACAACGCCCCCGATAACTACAAGGCTCTGTGCCAGCAGGCCAAGACCCTGCTGGAGGAGGCAGGCGGCGTAAAGGCCGTGGGGCAGATCACCCTTTTGTACGATACCTCGGACGAGACGGCGGCCAATACCGCCATGGCCGTCCGGGACGCCTGGAAGCACCAGCTGGGGATCATCGCCGTTATGCGCGGCGCCACGGCCCAGGAGCTGGCGGAGGCTGTGAACCGGGGCGAATACATCGTGGCGCTGACGACCCTGACCGCTGACCGGGGCGATGCGTCCGGTCTGCTGTCCTGGTGGCAGAGCGGCAGCAGCTTCCACTCCACCGCCTATGTCATGCTGCTGCGGGCAGCGGAGGCCTCGGGCCGGGTGGAAGTCCGGGACGCCTATCTGGAGGACGCGGAGCGGATGCTGGTGGAGGACGGCTGGGTCATTCCCCTGTACTATCCCCATCGCCACAGCGGCCTGGGCCAGCACCTGACGGCTCCCCTGTACGACGGCACCGGGGTGTATCTGTTCTCCGGCGTGGTGCAGCAGACGCCGCAGTAAATCACAGGATTCGGGAGGAAGCACCATGAAAGAGACTGTTTTGCTTACCGGCGGAGCCGGGTTCATCGGCTCTCACATTGCCGTGGAGCTTTTGCAGCGGGACTATAACGTGGTCATTGCCGACGACCTGTCCAATGCCCGCCCGGACGTGCCGGAGCGCATCCGGCAGATCACGGGCCGGGCCCCGGCGTTCTATCGCATGGACGCGGCGGACCGTCCGGCTCTGGACCGGGTGTTCCGGGAGCATCCCATTGCCGCCGCCGTCCATCTGGCGGGATACAAGGCCGTGGGCGAGTCGGTGCAGAAGCCCCTGGCCTATTACCGGAACAACCTGGACACCACCCTGGCCCTGCTGGACGTGATGGCGGACCACGGGGTACACCGGCTGATCTTCAGCTCGTCGGCCACGGTGTACGGCGACGCTCCGGCTCCCTGCCGGGAGGATATGCCCACCGGCGGCTGCACCAATCCCTATGCCTGGACCAAGCTGATGATCGAGCAGATCCTGCGGGATGCGGCCAAGGCCGATCCGGCCCTGTCCGCCGTGTGCCTGCGGTATTTTAACCCCGTGGGAGCCCACGAAAGCGGCCTTATCGGGGAGCTGCCCAACGGCATTCCCAACAACCTGATGCCCTACATCACCCAGACCGCCGCCGGTATCCGGCCGGAGCTGACGGTGTTCGGCAACGACTATCCCACTCCCGACGGCACCGGCGTCCGGGACTATATCCACGTGGTGGATCTGGCCCGGGGCCATGTGGCGGCGCTGGAGTTTTCCCGGACCAGCCCGGGCTGGGAGGCCATCAACCTGGGCACCGGTCGGGGCAGCAGCGTGCTGGAGATCGTGGAGACGTTTCAGCGGGTCAACGGCGTGGCGGTGCCTTACCGCATCGGCCCCCGGCGGGCCGGGGATCTGCCCACCTGCTATGCCGCCACGGACAAGGCGGCGCGGCTGCTGCACTGGCACGCGGAAAAGGACCTGGCCGACATGTGCCGGGACGCCTGGCGCTGGCAGCAGAGCCAGAATCAATAACGCACACACAATTCCGGGCCGGTATGGGCGCTGCCTGTTCCGGCCCGCAGCATTCGCAAAAGGAGATTTTTCATGATGCCTATCCGTTCCAGGGCCGCAGCGGCGGCCGTGCATATCCTTACTGCCCTGTGCGCCGCTGTGGGCGTGGTTCTGCAATGCGGCTTTATCGGCGGGAAGCTGAACCTGGCCGTCCTGCAATACTTCACGCTGATGAGCAACATCCTATGCGCCGTGTACTTCACCGGCGCCGCCGTGCATACCCTGCGCCGGGGCGGCACCTGGCTGCCGGTGTGCAAGGGGGCCCTGGTGATGGCCATGGCCATCACGGGCATCACCTTCCATCTGGTGCTGGCCGCCGGGGACTTCAGCATGGGCCCCACCCAGCTGATCACCAACCATCTGCTGCACACCGCCGCCCCTCTGCTGACGGTGCTGGATTGGCTGCTGTTCGACGAAAAGGGCCGGTACCGCTGGTTTGAGCCGTTCCTGTGGGGCATTTTCCCGTCGGCGTACTTTGTATACACCATGATACGGGCCCGGGTCAGCAGCTTCCGGTTCTATAACGGCTCACCGTATCCCTATGCCTTCATGGACGTGGACGCCCTGGGCTGGGGCAAGGTGCTGCTGATCTTCCTGGGCATGGCGGCGGCGTTTCTGGCCTTCGGCTATGTGCTGGTGTGGCTGGATCATCTGCTGGCCCGGCGGCGGCGGGCATGACAGGCCGGCGGAACCCGGCCCGGGACATGGAGGCCGCCCGGGACATTGCCCGGCAGGCGGCGTCCCTGGGGGGCGCGGCATACTATGTGGGCGGCTTCGTCCGGGACCGGCTGCTGGGCCGGGAGAACACCGACGTGGACATCGAGGTCCACGGCGTCACCTCCCGGCAGCTGGCGGAGATATTGGACGGTATGGGAGGCCGCCTGGAGATGGGGGCCAGCTTCGGCATTTACGGCCTGAAGGGCTATGGCCTGGACATTGCCATGCCCCGGCGGGAGCGGGCCACAGGCCGGGGCCACCGGGATTTCCAGGTCAGCGTGGACCCGTTTCTGGGCACGGAGCAGGCCGCCAGGCGGCGGGATTTCACCGTGAACGCTCTGATGGAAAACGTGCTGACGGGGCAGGTACTGGACCACTTCCACGGACTGGACGATCTGTGCCGGGGTATTCTGCGCCATGTGGACAGCCGGGCGTTTCCGGAGGACCCGCTGCGGGTGCTGCGGGGAGCCCAGTTCGCGGCCCGGTTCCGGTTCGCCGTGGCCCCGGAAACCGTGGCTCTGTGCCGGGATATCGACCTGGCCGCCCTGCCGCCGGAGCGGGTGGAGGGAGAGCTGTGCAAGGCGCTTTTGCAGGCGGATCGCCCCTCGCTGTTTTTTGAGACGCTGCGGGACATGGGACAGCTGTCCCCTTGGTTTCCGGAGGTGGAGGCCCTGATCGGCGTTCCCCAGGAGCCGGGCTTCCATCAGGAGGGCGACGTGTGGAACCACACCATGCTGGTGCTGGACCAGGCGGCGGCCCTGCGGAGCCGGGCACGGCGGCCCTTTGCCTTTATGCTGGCGGCCCTGACCCACGACCTGGGCAAGACCGTCACCACACAGCGGGTCCGGGGACGCATCCACGCCTACGCCCATGAGACGGCGGGGGTCCCCCTGGCGGAGGCTTTGCTGCGGCGGATCGTGGGAGAGAAGGCGGTGACGGCCTATGTATTGAACATGGTGGAGCTGCACATGAAGCCCAACGCCCTGGTGGGAGCCGATGCGTCGGTGAAGGCCAGCAACCGGATGTTTGACCGGTCCGTGGAGCCGGAGGATCTGATCCTGCTGGCCGCGGCGGACGGCCGGGGCACCCGGGGCCGCTGGCCCTGGGAGGATACGGAGCCGTGGCTGCGGCAGCGGCTGGCCCTGTATCGGGAGATCATGGCCCGGCCCCAGGTCACCGGGGCGGAGCTGATCGCCGCCGGATTGACGCCGGACAGCCGGTTCCGGGAGCTGCTGGACTATGCCCACAAGCTGCACCTGGCGGGTATCCCCCACGACAGCGCCCTGAAGCAGACCCTGGCCTACGCCCGGAAGCGGAAATAACCGCACGGCATTTTTTAGCTTGCAAACGGGATGCTCCTGTGGCATGATAGACGAGAAGCAGTGTATCATGCCACAGGAGGTATTTTTATGCATATCACCGTTATCGGATGCGGGCGCTGGGGCTCGCTGATCGCCTGGTATCTGGACCGCACCGGCCACCGGGTCACGCTGTACGGCCGCCCGGGCTCCCGGCACATGCAGCGGTTTCTTGCCACCCGGCAGAATGACCTGCTGACCCTGCCGGAGTCCATTGCCCTGTCCACGGACCTGGCCTGCGTCCGGCAGGCGGAGACGGTGGTGATCTCCATCGGCTCCCAGGGGCTCCAGGGCCTCATGGACCAGCTGAAGTCTCTGTCCCTCCGGGACAGGATCTTCGTTCTGTGCATGAAGGGCCTGGAGCAGGGCACGGGCCGCCGCCTGAGCCAGATCGCCGAGGAGAATCTGGACCCCTCCAACGCCGTGGCGGTGTGGCTGGGGCCCGGCCACGTCCAGGAGTTTTACCGGGGCATCCCCAACTGCATGGTCATCGACAGCCGCCGGGAGGACGTGAAGCGCCGCCTGGTGCAGTCGTTTTCCAGCGACCTGATCCGGTTTTACTATGGCGACGATCTCATCGGCAACGAGGTGGGAGCCGCCGCCAAGAACGTGGTGGGCATTGCCGCAGGCTTTCTGGACGGCAAGGGACTGTCCAGCCTGAAGGGGGCCCTGATGAGCCGGGGCACCCGGGAGGTGGCGCGGCTGATCCAGGCCATGGGCGGCAGCCAGTTGTCGGCCTATGGCCTGTGCCACCTGGGGGACTATGAGGCCACGGTGTTCTCCCGGTACAGCCACAACCGGCAGTTCGGCGAGTCCTTCATCCGGGGCGAGACGTATACGGACCTGGCGGAGGGATACTATACCGTGGAGGCGCTGGTGCTGCTGGGACAGCGGTACGGCGTGGAGCTGCCCATCTGCCAGGCGGTGCACCGCGTTCTCTATTGCGGCGCGGACCCCATGCAGGAGCTGCGGGCGCTGCTGGACCGGAATCTGACCCGGGAATTCGGGGAATGAAGCAAAGGGCCAAGGCCAACCGATCCCGGATGGGCCTTGACCCTTTGTTTTTTTTATTTTATAATGACGCAGTGCGGGCTGCAAAATTTACCAAGGTCCGACAGCGCATATTCGCGGACGCAGCGGCACAAGCTATGGCTGCGATACCCGAACAGCGGTTTTCGCTGAAAACGCAAGAAAGGAGAACGCAATCATGTCTACCAAGAATACCAACAAGCTGAACGTGCCCCAGGCCCGTGCCGCCATGGATAAGTTCAAGATGGAGGCTGCCAGCGAGGTGGGCGTCAACCTGAAGGAAGGCTACAACGGCGACCTGACCTCCCGCGAGGCCGGTTCCGTGGGCGGCCAGATGGTCAAGAAGATGATCGAGTCCTACGAGAAGAACCTGTAACCATATACGCACAAAAGCGGACGGCTTCAAAGCCGTCCGCTTTTGTGCCAGACTGTCAAAAAAATAGGATTGCCTCTGCCTTCGGAAAGGAAGATCGTTACGAAAGAAACCCATCAGGGGTGTCTTTCGTTTTCAATCACCGCCTTTTCAGAACTTTTATAAAAGGTCTGAAAAGGCCTTGGAGCTTGTCAAAAAGGATTTTTGACAAGCTCGCACAGCCGATGTAGTGCCCAGAAAAATTGCAGGGCGCTGCGATAGGGAAGATCACAGCGCCCTGCGGGAGAAAAAAGGGGTAAATCACCTGCCCAGGTACCATACGGCGCCGCAGGCAGCCAGTTGGAGAAGGAAAATAGCGGGAATTCCCCAGCGGAAATACCAGTGCCGGGTCTTGTGGCGGAACACATGCATGCCCAGCAGCGCGCCCACGCTGCCGCCCAGCAGGGGCAGCAGAAACATCGTCCGCTCCGGGATGCGCCAGCTCCCGCGCCGGGCCCGGCGCTTATCCGCACCATAGGCCCCGAACGCAGCCAGGTTCATGACCGCCAGATACGCCGCCAGCCAGAACCCGGGGCGGGTCAGCAGCTCGGGCATCCGTTACGCCTGCTCCAGGGTCTGGAGGGCGCAGGCCGTCCTGGCAGCCAGACGGGCATTGTTATACACCAGCTGGATGTTGCTGTCCAAGCTGTCGCCGCCGGTCAGGTCCTTGACCCGGGCCAGCAGGAAGGGCGTGGTCTCCTTGCCGTGGATGCCCTGGGCCTTGGCATCGGCCAGGGCCTGCTCGATGGCGGCGTCGATGACCTTGTGGTCCATGGAATACTCCTCAGGAATGGGGTTGGTGACCAGCATGCCGCCCTTCATGTCCAGCTGACGGGCCACATGGAAGGCCTTGGCCAGCTCCTCGGGGGTGTCGATCTCGTAGTCCACGGCGAAGCCGGACTTGCGGGTATAGAAGGCGGGCAGCTCCTTGGTGCCGTAGCCGATAACGGGCACGCCCTTGGTCTCCAGGTACTCCAGGGTCAGACCCAGGTCCAGGATGGACTTGGCCCCGGCGCAGACCACCATCACAGGCGTCTGGGCCAGCTCCTCCAGGTCGGCGGAGATGTCCATGGTAGTCTCCGCGCCCCGGTGAACACCGCCGATGCCGCCGGTGGCAAAGATACGGATACCGGCCATGTGGGCGATCATCATGGTGGTGGTCACGGTGGTAGCGCCGTCGCGGCCCTCTGCCACCAGAATGGGCAGATCCCGGCGGCTGGCCTTGGTGACGGCGTGGCCGCTCTTGCCCAGATAGTCGATCTCCTCGGGAGTCAGGCCCGCCTTCAGGCGGCCGCCGATGATGGCGATGGTGGCGGGGACGGCGCCGTTTTCGCGGATGATCTTCTCCACGTTCAGAGCGGTCTCCACATTCTGGGGATAGGGCATGCCGTGGGAGATGATGGTGCTCTCCAGAGCCACCACGGGACGGCCCTCGGCCACTGCCTGCTGCACCTCAGGTGCGATATCCAGATAACGATTCATAAGTCATTTACCTCCTGTTGAGAATTGTTTCAATGTTATCCCAGCACATTGCAGGGTTGATGGTGGTTTCTGCCTCGCAGGCCAGAGCGCCTGCGCCCACGGCCCAGCGGGCCGTGTCGGTAAGGGAATCGCCCAGAACCATCCGGGCGGCCAGGGCGGCAGCCACGGCGTCTCCGCCGCCGGTGGCGTTGGCCACATGGCACCTGGCACAGGGGACCCACGCGGTACTCCCCTGCCGGTCGGCGGCATAGATGCCCTCCGCACCCAGGGAGATGTACACCGTGCCCAGGCCGGTGTCCAGCAGGCGGCGGGCCGCCTGGGCTGCGTCCTCCGGAGTCCGGATGGACATGCCGGACAGCAGCTCCGCCTCCAGGCGGTTGGGCTTCAGGGCCGCCAGCTTGCCCAGCACCGGCCGCAGCTTTTCGGCTTTGATGGTGGATACGGGGTCCGCCAGAATGGGGGCCCGGCAGTTGTCGCACAGCCAGCGGATGCTGTCCTCCGGCAGGTTGGTCTCCAGCACCACCAGGTCCGCCCCGTTGATGAAATCCAGCCGCTGCCGCAGGAAATCCGGGGTCATGCGCTGATAGATGTCCATGTCGTTGACGGCCAGGGCCATATCCCCGTCGGGCCCGGCGATGTACAGATAGGTGCCGGTGCGGCAGTCCGGCAGCACGGCGCTGGCGCTCAGGTCCAGGCCGATGTCCCTGGCGTTTTCCTGGACCCGGCGGCCGAAGTCGTCGTCGCCCATCACCGTCACCATGGCGGTCTGCTGGCCCAGCAGACACAGGTTGTGGGCGATGTTGCGGCCCACGCCGCCCAGGGACGTGGTCACATGGCCGGGATTGGAGTCCCGGGCCACCAGCTTCCCGGCGGACACCGCGCCGATGTCCATGTTCACGCCGCCTACCACCGCCACATACGGGGCAGTGCGGACAATGTACCCCTTGCCGGTGATGCAGCCCTTTTTCATCAGGTTGGATATGTGCACCGCCACGCTGGAGCGGGTGATGCCGGCCTTGTCCGCCAGCTCCTGCTGCGAGATCATGGGGTTTTCCCGGATCCACTCCAGCAGCTGGCGCTCTCGCTGGGTCACAGGCTCACCTCCTAAGCAAAAGTTTGTTTTCTAATCTATTGCTTATTATATGCAGAACGCAGGTCCTTGTCAAGTCCCTTTGGGCAAATATTTCCGCCGGTCCGGGCAAAAAAAGAACGCGCCCCCGGCGCGTTCTTTTTGACTCACTGTTTATTCAGATAATCCAGCAGCTCCTGGGAATGTATAAAGGCATGGGGGCCCGCGTCATCCCGGTAGTCGGCGGAGCCGACGGATATCAGGACATCATCGGGATTGTCAGGAATAGAAAAATACACCGGCGCGTAGGAATCCGCCGCATACTCATAGGTCAGATACGTGCCCTGAGACAGGTCCAGGACCCCCAAGGTCTGGTCCAGCCTCCGGCCCAGGCCCTCTATCTGTTCGTTTTTGTCCAGCTGCGCTTCCATCAGCGACCGGATCATGCCGGTGATCTTCTGATAGCTGTCGCTGCCCTTTTCAAACACCGCCTTCTCCCGTCCGTTCTTGGACAGGACGATCCGCTCCGGGTCCGCCAGCTCGCCCAGGGCCAGGTCCTGATACGGGTGGTCCCTGTAGTCCTCGGGATTGGCCCACTCCACCTTCTGCCCGCACCCGGCCAGCAGCACGAAGCATAAGGCCAGAGGCAGGAGGATCTTTGCGATTTTCTTCATAGCTTTCTCCTCTCAAGCACTCACTGTTTATTCAGATAATCCAGCAGCTCCTGGGCCTCGGTGGCAGACCAGAAGCCGTGCAGCGTCAGGCTGTCCTCAACGGGAGAATAGATGCCCACAACGCTGTTCTGCGTCTCAGGCATCGCAAAATACACCGGGGCATAGGAGTCCGCCGCATACTCATAAATCAGCCAGACGCCGCTCTCCAGCTCTGCCCAGGACTTTGTACCGTCCAGCTTCCGGCCCAGGTCCTTTACCTGTTCATTTTCATCCAGCTGCGCTTCTATCAGCTGGCCCAGGGTGGATACGATTTTTTCATACGTCTCCGTGCCCTTGTCAAAGCTATTCTTTTCCCGGCCATCCCTGGTCATCACGATCCGCTCCGGGGCGGCCACCTCACCGGCGTAAACATCCTGGGCGGGATGGTCCTTATAGTCCTCCCAACCGGCCAGCTCCACCTTTTTTCCGCACCCGGCCAGCAGCACGAAGCACAAGGCCAGAGGCAGGAGGATCTTTGCGATTTTCATACGACACGTCCTTTCCATTTTCTAACATTTTTCTGTCCTGCTCGGGTCCACTTTTGGTAGTATACCATAAGAAAATCGGTTTGTAAATAGATACTACAAATTTTTGTTTTTTTTCGCGCTTATGACTGGTTAAGACAGTTCATCAACATCGTGTTCAATAACGTCCTGTCGTTTTGTGCAAATTTCCTCTTGCACTGGCGGCGGGATGGGTGTATGATGGCAATCGTTCAATATTGAACTATCTAAAATCGGAGGAATTTTTCATGACCAACGCCTATCAGGTCTATACCGGGGCCCGGCAGCTGCTGGAGGGGTACGCCGCCGCCATGCAGCCCCTGTGCCGCCGGGAGGGGCTGGCCCCCAACGGGGTGGATATCCTGCTGTTTCTGGCCAACAACCCGGGGCTGGACACCGCCCGGGACATCTGCACCTATCGGGGGCTGAAGCCGGGCATCGTGTCCTTCCATGTGGAGAAGCTGGTGCAGGAGGGCTACCTGCTGCGGCAGCCCTCCCCGGGGGACCGGCGCAAATGCCGCCTGGTATGCACCCGGCGGGCGGAGCCTGTGGTGCAGCGGGGGCGGCAGGTGCAGGAAGCGTTTTTCCGCCGGATGACGGCGGGGCTGGACCCTCAGGACCTGGCGGCCTTCCGCCGCTGCCTGGAGGGCTTTCAGCGGAATCTATCGCAAATGACACAGGAGGACGACCAATGACACAGGACAAGAAATTTCTGGGCACGGAGCCCGTGGGCAGGCTGCTGTGGAGGCTGGCGGTGCCCACGGTCATCGCCCAGCTGGTGAATATGCTGTACAACATCGTGGACCGCATCTACATCGGCCACATTCCCGAAACCGGCAGCATGGCCCTGACCGGCGTGGGGGTGTGCCTGCCCATCATCATGATCATTTCCGCCTTTGCGGCCTTTGTGTCCTCCGGCGGCGCGCCCCGGGCGTCCATCGCCATGGGCCGGGGCGACTATGACCAGGCCCAGCGCATTCTGGGAGGGTGCTTCACTTTACAGGTGGCCATTTCCCTGGTATTGACGGCAGTGCTGCTGATATGGAACCGGCCGCTGCTGCTGGCCTTCGGCGCCAGCGGGAACACCATCGAATACGCCGCCCAGTATATGGGCGTTTACGCCCTGGGCACCCTGTTCGTGGAGCTGACCCTGGGCCTCAATGCCTTCATCACCGCCCAGGGCTTCGCCCAGGTGGGCATGAAAACGGTGCTCATCGGCGCGGTGGCCAACATTCTGCTGGACCCGCTGTTCATCTTCGCCCTGGACATGGGCGTCCGGGGGGCTGCCCTGGCCACGGTGCTGTCCCAGGGCATCTCCTGCGTGTGGGTAATCTCCTTCCTGCGGGGGAAAAAGACCCTGCTGCGGCTGGAAAAGGCCGCCCTGCCCATCCGGCCCCGGCTGATCCTGCCCTGCGTGGCCCTGGGTACGGCGGCGTTCATCATGCAGGCCAGCGAAAGCGTCATCTCCGTGTGCTTCAACGCCTCCCTGCTGAAATACGGCGGGGACCTGGCGGTGGGAGCCATGACCATTCTGTCCAGCGTCATGCAGTTCGCCATGCTGCCCCTCCAGGGCATCGCCCAGGGGGCCCAGCCCATCTCCAGCTATAACTACGGGGCGGGCAACGCCCAGCGGGTGCGCCAGACCTTCTGGCTGCTGCTGAAGGTAAGCCTGGGCTACGCCCTGGTGCTGTGGGGCTGCATCCAGCTGTTCCCCGGGGTCTTTGCCCGGGTCTTCACTCCCGACGCGGAGCTGGTGGCCTTCACCGCCGGGGTGCTGCGAATCTACTGCGGGGCCCTGTTCCTGATGGGCATCCAGATCGCCTGCCAGATGACCTTTGTGTCCATCGGCAACGCCCCCTGCTCCATCATCGTGGCGGTGCTGCGGAAGTTCGTGCTGCTGCTGCCGCTGATCTATCTGCTGCCCCACCTGCTGGCGGACCAGACCCGGGCCGTGTTCCTGGCGGAGCCGGTGGCCGACGTCATCGCCGTCACAGGCACGGTGATCCTGTTCTCCTCCCAGTTCCGCAAGGCCCTGCGTGGCCTGGAAATCGACAACAAATCGTAATATCCGGCGAAAAAATTGCATATTGTATAACGAACAGGCATCCCCGGCCGCTGCCGGGGATGCCTGTCTGCTTCTTCTATATTCATTGCTCTGCGCAGAGATCAACATGTGCTACTTCTTCTTTTTCCCCCTCAGCTGGTACATGATAAACGCTCCCATGGTAATAACAGCAAGAGTCGCTCCCATGTCGTTCAATCCCGCCGAGCTCAACAGATATTCCGAGAAAAAAGCCCACGCAAAATAGGCGGCCAGGGAGCAAACCACACTGAGAATGACAACCCACATAAGAATTCACCACCTTTCTGTTCAGGATTCTTCCTGTTATTGTTGATTATAACATACGCATATTCGAAATGTAAAGAAGTTTTTCCATTTTTCACATTTTCATTTCCGGCAAATCGACAACAAATCGTAATATCCGGCTGGGCCGGAGGTCTTGCCGCTTATTGGTCAGATTTTGATGAGCTCATACTCCCGGGTGCCCATGCCCAGCTTTTCCGCATGCTCCAGGCAGCTCATCCAGTCCGTCTCCGGGTGGAGATGGTGGAAGTGGTCATGGCCGCAGTCCCCGGCGGCAGCGGCCCCCGGCAGGGGCGGCTGGGCGTTTACCGCGTCCGCGCAGGCCATGTCCAGGGCCACCGGATCGAAGGAGGCAAACATGCCCACATTGGGGATGATGGCCGCGTCGTTCTCCGGATGACAGTCGCAGTTGGGAGACACGTCGATGACCAGGCTGATGTGGAAGCAGGGCCGCCCGTCCACCACCGCCTGGGCATACTCGGCGATCTTGCGGTTCAGATTGGTGACCGTCTCGTCCCAGTTCACCCGGATGGCGTCCCAGGGACAGACGGCGATGCACCGGCCGCAGCCCACGCACCTGCTGTGGTCAATGCTGGCCTTGCGGTCTGTGACGGTAATGCCGCTGTGGGCGCAGATGCGGGTGCAGGCGCCGCAGCCCACGCAGTGCTCCTGGGCCACATGGGGCTTGCCGGCGTTGTGCTGCTCCATTTTTCCGGCCCGGCTGCCGCAGCCCATGCCGATGTTCTTCAGCGTGCCGCCGAAGCCCGCCTCCTCGTGGCCCTTGAAATGGCTCAGGGAGATGAACACGTCGGCGTCCATCACGGCCCGGCCGATCCGGGCCTTCTCCACATATTCGCCGCCGCGCACCGGCACCTCCGCCTCGTCGTTGCCCTTGAGGCCGTCGGCGATGATGATCTGGCAGCCGGTGGACAGGGGGGAGAACCCGTTGAGCATGGCGGCGTCCATGTGGTCCAGGGCGTTTTTCCGCCCGCCCACATACAGGGTGTTGCAGTCGGTAAGGAAGGGCTTGCCGCCCCGCTCCTTCACAAAGTCCGCCACGGTCTTGGCCCAGTTGGGCCGCAGGAAGGCCAGGTTGCCGGGCTCGCCGAAGTGCAGCTTGATGGCCGTGAACTTGCCTTCAAAGTCGATCTGGCCCATTCCGGCGGTTTTCATCAGCCGGGTCAGCTTCTGAGGCAGGTTTTCCCGGTAATCGGTCCGCAGGTCGGCCCAATATACTTTTGATGCCATTTGGAGATCCTCCTTGAATCTTAATTGCCCATAGTGTATCATATTCCCGTAGAATTTGTCACGTTATTTTGAAGGGAGGCGGCAGCATGCGCCTGCTGACCTATACCGTCGCGCCGGAGCAGGAGGGCTGGCCCCTGCGCAGGCTCCTGCGGCAGGAGCTGCGGATCTCCGGCTCGTTTCTCTCCCGGCTGAAGTGGCGGCCCGGAGCCATTCTGCTGAACGGGCAGCCCGCCACCGTGGCAGCGCTGGTCCGCGCCGGAGACACCGTCACCGCCGACGTGTCGGACCTGCCCGGAGACAATCCCCATATCCGGCCGGTGGACTATCCCCTGGACATCCTGTGGGAGGACCAGGACCTGCTGATCCTCAACAAGCCCGCAGGCATCGCCATCCATCCGGCGGCCCTGACGGAGGAGACCGTCACCGTGGCCGGGGCCGTGTGCCGGTATCTGGGCCAGGGAAGCTTCCACTGCGTCAACCGGCTGGACCGGGGCACCACCGGCGTCATGGCGGTGGCCAAAACCGGGTACGTCCACCGGCTGTGCATGGAGCAGCTGCACTCCGGCGATTTCCGCCGGACGTATCTGGCGGTGTGCCGGGGCTGCCCGGACCCGGCGGCAGGGTCCATCGACCTGCCCATCGGCCGGGAGCCGGACTCCCTGCTGCGGCGGCGGGTGGACCCGGCGGGTCTGGCGGCCCACACGGACTATGAGACCCTGTGGCAGGGGCCGGACCGGGCGCTGCTGCGGCTGACTCCCGGCACCGGCCGCACCCACCAGCTGCGGCTGCACCTGTCCGCCATTGGCCACCCGCTGCTGGGGGACTGGCTCTACGGCCAGGAGGACCGGGACCTGATCCCCCGTCCGGCCCTGCACTCCCACCGGCTGGAGCTGACCCACCCCGTCACCCGCCGCCGCCTGACGGTAACGGCCCCGCTGCCGGAGGATATGGCCCGGCTTCTGCCGGAAGATATGAACAAATCTTGAAAAATGCAAAAAAAGGGTAGAAATTTTGACAGTGTATAGTATAATAGCCTATACACTGTCTTAACGCCGCGCCCCGGCGCGGAATCTATTTTCGGAAGCGGGAGGAACGTATGCGGAACATCTGGCGCATCATCAAGGCGGACGCCCGTTCGCTGTTTACGCATTTCTTTGCTCTGGCCGTGGCCCTGGTCATTGCGGTGCTGCCCAGCCTGTACGCCTGGCTGAATATCTACTCCAACTGGGACCCCTACGGCAACACCGGCAACATCAGCATCGCCGTGGCGTCCTTGGATAAGGGCTGGACGGAGGAGGACGGCACCCAGGTCAACAAGGGCCGGGAGGTGGTGGACGATCTGCGCACCAGCACCAGCATCAACTGGGTGGCGGTGGACACCAAGGAGGAGGCCGAGCACGGCGTCTATGCCGGGGATTACTACGCCGCCGTGGTCATCGGTGAGGACTTCTCTTATAATATGTACCACATGCTGACGGAGTGGACCGGCAAGCCCACCATCACCTATTATGAAAACTACAAGAAAAACGCCGTGGCCACCAAGATTACCGACACGGCGGTGTCGTCCCTGAAAACCACCATCAGCAAAAGCTATCTGGACGTGGTGGTGGACGCCGTTTTCCGGGGAGCCAACGACCTGTCGGACCAGCTGAAGGGCGACGACCCCGTGGGCTCCGTTCAGGGGCTGCTGGGCCAGGCCCGGAGCCTGCTGCGCTCCTGCGCCCAGACCGTGGACGCCTTCCAGGCCGCGGGCCAGGACAACAGCAGCTATCGCCAGGACCTGTCGGACCTGGTGGCGAATATCAACCAGAACCGCCCCGACAGCCAGGAGCTTCTGGACACCGTGGCCCAGCTGAACCGCCAGGTCCACGCCGCCCTGGATAAGGCCCAGGCAGCCCTGGACAAGGCCTTTGACGCGGCGGAGAAAATTCTGAACGGCATCGACGTGGACGCTCAGCTGCCCCAGATTCAGGAGGACCTGCGGGACGCCGCCCAGACCATGGACGATATGGGCGATAAGCTCACGGCCTGGGCCAGGTCTATCGCCGTGGAGGCCGGGCCCGTGGGGGCCGAGGCCGCAGCCGCCGCCCAGCGCCTGGCGGACAGCTGCTATCAGCTGCGGGACCGGCTGAACACCGTGGCCGACGGCATCCGGCAGAACTCCGCCGTTTTGCAGGACACCATCGCTTTGGTGGCCCAGCTGGAGAAGCTGACAGACACCCTGCTGACGCCGGTGTTCGGCGATGTGACGGATGATGTGAAAAACGTTCTGGACCAGACGGAGGGCCTGCTCCAGGGCCTCCACGGAACGGCAGCCGATACCCGGGACCTGCTGGCAGCCGCCGGCGCGGCGGCCGGCACCCTGGACGGTCTTATGTCCCAGGGCCGCGACGCCATCGGCCAGGCCATCGACAAGCTGGGGAGCCTGCTGGGCGGCCTGGAGGACAGCGACAGTCCGGACTATCTGGACACCCTGCTGGACATCCTGGGCGGCAGCCCGGAGGATTACGGCGCCTACTTCTCCCAGATGGTGCAGACCACCGTGGAGCCGGTGTATCCCATTGCAAACTACGGCAGCGCCATGGCCCCCTTCTATTCCGTTCTGGCCATCTGGGTGGGCGGCGTCATGCTGGTGGCCATTCTCAAGCCCCACGCCCGCCCGGAGGGGCTGGTGGACCCCAAGCCCCATCAGCTGTTCTTCGGCCGGTACTTCCTGTTTTTCGTCATGAGCCAGATTCAGGCCGCCGTCATCGTGGCCGGGGACCTGCTGGTGCTGAAGATTCAGTGCGTGGAGCCGGCGCTGCTGTTTGCCACCGGGGCCATTACCTCCCTGGTGTTCAGCCTGCTGATCTACGCCCTGACCGTGTCCTTCGGCGACGTGGGCAAGGCCGTTGTAGTGGTGGTCATGGTGCTCCAGATCGCCGGCTCCAGCGGCACGTTCCCCATTGAGCTGCTGCCGGACGTGTATCAGAAAATCTATCATATCTTCCCCTTCCCCTATGCCATCGACGCCGTGCGCGAGTGCGTATGCGGCCTGTATGGGACCACATGGCTGAAAAACATCGGCTGCCTGCTGATCTTCGGCGCGGCGGCCCTGGTCATCGGCCTGCTGGTGCGCAAGCCCTTTATGGGACTGAACCATTTCATGGAGGAGAAGCTGAAAGAAACGGAAATGCTGTAAGAAAGGAGGACTCCCTATGGACGAAAAGAAATATAGCCAGCTGTATCAGGCCCTTTTGCAGGAGGTCCTTCAGTTCCACAGCGGCAATCAGCGCCGCATCCGCAAGGGAATGCTGAGCCTGCTGCTGGTGCCGCTGGCATTTCTGGTGCTGCTGTTTTTATCCGACGGCTCCCGGGTGATCTTCCTGCTGCTGTGGATCGTATCCATGTTCGGCATCGCGGCGTATCTCATCGCCGTGGAGTATGTGGACTACGAAATGCAGAACAAGGTGAAGAAGATCACCCAGAAGGAGGTGGAGCTGGATCAGCTGATGGCCCTGCCCACCGGCATGCCCCAGCTGCTGCCCCATCTGCGGGGCCGGAGTCAGGAGAGCGAGGCGGTCCCGGAGGAGCCTGCCCCGGAGGAGCCTGCCCCAAAGGAGCCTGCCCCAAAGGAGCCTGCCCCAAAGGAGCCTGCCCCGGAGGAGCCTTGTCCCGCCCCTGTCCCGCCTTGTCCCCAGCCTGTCCCGCCCCGTCCCGCCTCTGTCCCGATACAGTCGGAGCCCCTGCACCCGGAGCTGGCCCTGACCCTATCCGACCTGCAGGAGAGCAGTCGCCAGCTGGCCCAGGGCTTTGAGCAGATGTCCCGGGAGCTGGGCCGCATTTCCCGGTCTATGGGCGATCAGGACCGGCGGTCCAGGGAGGTGCAGGCATGAGGAATATCTGGAGAATTTTCCGGGCCGACTGGCAGCGCATCAGCGCCAGCGTGGTGGCCGTGGTGGTCATCATGGGTCTGTGCCTGATCCCGTGCCTGTATGCATGGTTCAACATTTTTTCCAACTGGGACCCCTACGGCCCCGACGCCACGTCCAATATCCGCGTGGCCGTTACCAGCGAGGATGAGGGCTATGAGCTGCTGGGCCTGAAGCTGAACATCGGGTCCATGGTGCTGGACGGCCTGAAAAGCAACGACCAGATGGGCTGGAACTTTGTAGACAGCCGGGAGGAGGCCCTGGAGGGTGTCCGGTCCGGCAGGTACTACGCCGCCCTGATCGTTCCTGCGGGCTTCACCGGGGACTTCGTCAGCATTCTGGACACGGACCTGCGGCACCCCCAGATCGAGTATTACGAAAACGAAAAGAAAAACGCCATCGCCCCCAAGATCACCAACAAGGCCAAGACCGCCGTTCAGGACGAGATCAACGCCACCGTGGTGGAGACGGTGACCAACGCCGTCACCACCGTCAGCTCCGTGTGCAGGGCTCTGGGCCTGGACGCGGACGACGTGTCCCAGGGGGTCATTGAAAAGCTCAGCAGCGCCCAGGACAGCCTGCGCACCCTGGAGGAGACGCTGACGGCCATGCAGACCCTGGCGGACCAGACGGACAGTATCCTGGCCTGCGCCGGGGTGGTCGCCGGCGACCTGGACAGCATCGTCAGCGGCAATGACCTGTCCGGCATCCAGGACGCCCTGGACCGGGGCATCGGCCGCCTGAACGAGACGGAGGCCGAGATCGCCCGGCAGCTGGAGGATATCGACGCCCAGATCGACGTCATCGCCGATGACATTGCCGCCGCCGTGGGAACGGCGGAGGATGTGGCGGGCTTTCTGGCCGGTCCCGCCCAGCAGCTGGACCAGCGGCTGGCGGAGCAGCAGCAGCGGCTGGAAAAGCTGCGGGACTTTGCCGCCGGTTATCCCGCCGTTCAGGAGCGGCTGGGCAACGCCATTTACCGCATCGGCGAGCTGCGGGACCTGCTGAAAACGCTGGAGAACCCCGGCCAGCTGGAGACCTGGCGACAGGAGGTACAGGCCAAGGTGGATGAGCTCCGCCAGGAGCTGCGGGAGGCGGCCCTGCGCATCAGCGGCAGCGTGAACCAGCGGCTGGAGGAGCTGAACCGGGATGTGACGGAAAAGCTCCAGACCCTGCAAAGTGTGTTTGACAGCGTATCCGGCAATCTGTCGGCCCTGGGCGATAAGCTGACCCGGTATCAGGAGGCCATCCAGTCCACAGGCACCACCCTGAGCGGGGCCATCCAGCTGTCGTCCACCCTGCGGGGCGACCTGGGCCAGCTGGCCCAGGATATGGACCGCATCGTCACCAGTGACGGCTTCCGCCGCTTTGTGGAGGTGCTGGAAAACGACCCCGAGGGCCTGGCGGACTACCTGTCCGACCCCGTGTCCATGGAGACGGTGCCGGTATACGAGATCACCAGCTACGGCAGCTCCATGGCGCCGTATTACATCATGCTGGCCCTGTTCGTGGGCTCCCTGCTGACGGCCACCATGCTCCATGTGAACGCCCCCATGCCGGAGCTCTTCCGGCTGCGCCCTTGGCAGCGGTTCTTCGGCCGGTATCAGCTGTTTTTCCTGATCGGTATGATCCAGGCCCTGGTCACGGGCCTCGGCTGCATTTACTACATCGGCATCCAATGCCCGTATCCGGGGCTGTTCCTGCTGGCGTGCTGCGTGTGCAGCCTGAACTTCACCATGATGAACTATGCCCTGGTCTATGCCCTGGACAACATCGGCATGGCGGCCTCCGTCATCATCATGGTCATCCAGGTGGCGGGCTCCGGCGGCGTCTATCCCATCGACGTGCTGCCCGGGATCTTCCAGACGCTGTATAAGTTCATGCCCTTCCACTATGGCATGGACATGCTCCGGGAGACCATCGCCGGACGGTATGAGAACGTGTACTGGAAGAATCTGGCTGTGATGGCGGCCATGTGCGTGCTGTTTGCGGTGCTGGGGATGGCGCTGTATTACCCGGCCCGGCCCCTGAACCGGCTCATCGCCCGCAGCAAGGAAAAATCCGGCATTATGTAAGGAGGACTGCTGCCCATGAATGCAAAGCATGACCTGGCGGAAGCCCTGTGCCAGCTGCTGGAGACAAAAACCCTGGAAAAAATCACCGTCAAGGACATTGTGGCCCGGTGCGGTGTGAACCGCCAGACGTTTTACTATCATTTTCACGACGTGTACGACCTGATGCGCTGGATCTTTGACCGGGAGGCCGCCGCCCTGGCCCAGAGCATCCGCAGCAACGGCAGCGACTGGCGGCAGGAGCTGCGCACCATCACGGACGTGCTACGCAGCAAGCGTCACCTGGTGATGAATGCCTACCGCTCCGTGAACCGGCGGGATCTGGAGCGCTATCTGATGCAGGGCTACGGCCCGGTGATCCGCCGCATCGTGGACCAGGCGGCTGTGGGCCTGGACGTGACCCAGGGGGACCTGGAGTTCGTGTCCCGGTTCTATGCCCGGGGCCTGCTGAGCGGCGTGTTCGACTGGATCGAATCCGGCATGCCGGAGAACATCGGCGACGATCTGCGCCGGTGCATCCTGCTGCTGGACGGCAGCCTGCCCACCGCCCTGAAAAGCGTCAGCGAGAAATAAGCGCAAAGCCTCCGGCTTCGGCCGGAGGCTTTGCTTTTCCTGCCAAATCCCCGAAAATACGCCCCGCCGCCCCTTGTCAAGTCATTCGGCGTTTGCTATAATAAAATATTATTTGCAGTACCGCGAAAGGGGTGTCCCGTCATGAAATATCAGCAGTGGAGCATACCGAACCTGCCTGCCCAGGCGGTGGACCGGCTCACCGGGGCCGGATACCCCTATCTGGTGTCCTCCGTGCTGGCCTCCCGGGGCGTCACCACACCGGAGGAGGCCGCTGCCTTCCTGGAGCGGGACCGGGAGCTGCCCTATTCCCCGTTTTTGATGAAGGATATGGACCGGGCTGCCGGGCGGGTGAACCGCGCCCTGGCCGATGGGGAAAGGATCGCCGTGTTCGGCGACTATGACGTGGACGGCATCACCGCCACGGTGATTCTGGTGGATTACCTCCTGTCCCGGGGCGGTGACGTGGTGCACTATATTCCCCGCCGCATCGAGGATGGGTACGGCCTGGGAAAGGACGCCATCCTGTCCCTGCATGACCAGGGCGTCCGACTGCTGGTAACGGTGGACTGCGGCATCACCGGCGTGGAGGAGGTGGCCTATGCCAACTCCCTGGGCATGGACGTGGTCATCACCGACCACCATGAGTGCAAGGAGGAGCTGCCTCCCGCCTGCGCGGTGGTGGACCCCCACCGGCTTGACTGCGGCTATCCCTTCAAGCACCTGGCCGGGTGCGGCGTGGCGCTGAAGCTGGTGCTGGCCCTGGGGGGCGAGAGCCGGGAGGAGGCCCTGCTGTCCCGGTACTGCACCCTGGCCGCCATCGGCACCGTGGCCGACGTGATGCAGATGTCCGATGAGAACCGGACCATCGTGTCCCGGGGGCTGGCATCTATCAGCCGGTCGGATTTCATCGGTCTGCACGCCCTGCTGCGGGAGGCGGGCCTGTCCGACAAGGCCGTGACCTCCGTGCAGATCGGCTTTGTCCTGGCCCCCCGCATCAACGCCGCCGGCCGCATGGGCGCGGCGGATATGGCGGCGGACCTGCTGCTGAGCACCGATCCCCACCAGGCAGAGCGTCTGGCCCGGGAGCTGTGCGCCCTGAACCGGGAGCGCCAGAGCGTGGAGCAGGCCATCTATGCCCAGGCCGTGGAGCAGATCGAGCAGTCCCCGGCCCAGGAGCGCAGCGCCCTGGTGCTGGCCTCGGATACCTGGCACCAGGGGGTGGTGGGCATCGTGGCCTCCCGTCTATCGGAAAAATATGCCTGTCCCAGCTTTATGATCCATCTGTCCGGCGGCACCGGCAAGGGGTCCTGCCGCAGCTGGGGCGGGTTCAACCTGTTCGCCGCTCTGGAATCCTGCTCCGACCTGCTGCTGGACTTCGGCGGCCACGAGCTGGCGGCGGGCTTTACCATTGAGGAAAAGAACATTCCCGCCTTCCGGCAGCGGATGAACCAATATGCCCGGAAATTCCGGGGGGGCAAGGCCCCGGTGTCCTGCCTGCAGGTGGATGTGTCCATCGGCCAGGCGGGACGGGTGACCCTTTCGGAGGTGGAGGCCCTGGACGCCCTGGAGCCCTATGGCGCAGGCAACGCCCGGCCGGTGTTCTGCCTGCGGGGGGCCACTCTGGAGCGGGTCCAGAACGTGGGCCAGAACCGGCATCTGAAGCTGCGCCTGTCCAAGGGCAGCGCCCAGTTTGACGGCATTTTCTTCTCCGCCGTGGCCCAGACCTGCGGCGTGGTCCCGGGCGACCGGGTGGACGCCGCGTTTTACCTGCAAATCAACGAATTCCGCAGCAGCCGCACGGTGCAGCTGCAGATGGTGGATATCCGCCCCTCCCTTTCCGGCAGCGCCCGGGAGGAGGAGTCCCTGCAGTTGGTAGGCCGCTGCCTGCAGGGCCAGGAGCTGCGTCCCCGGGATGCGGTGCGCCTGCTGCCCTCCCGGGATCAGTGCGTGTGCCTGTGGCGGGCCCTGCAGCACACGGTGCCCCCCGATGGGCTGGAGGCAGACTATCTGCCGCTGCTGCGGCGGCTGTCCGGGGCCCTGCATGGGGCGGAGCCGTTTCTGCGGACGGTGCTGTGCCTGGAGGTGTTCCGGGAGCGGGGGCTGCTGCAAAGCCTCCGCCAGGGCGACAGCATCCAGCTGCATCTTACGGGCCAGGGGAAAAAGGTGGCCCTGGACCGGTCGGAATATCTGCTGCGCCTGCACCAGGCGCTGGACGCCGCGAAAGGAGGGGGACGCTCATGACAGTGGAAGAACGATACCAGCACTTAGAGGACACGGTGCGGGCCTATAACCCCACCGCCAGCTTTGACAAGATCCGGGCCGCCTATGAGTTTGCCGCCGCCGCCCACCAGGGCCAGCTGCGCAAGGACGGTTCACCCTTCGTCACCCATCCCCTGGCTGTGGCCCAGATCGTGGCGGAGGAGCTGCACCTGGACTCCGAGTCCATCGAGGCGGCCCTGCTCCACGACACCATTGAGGACACCGCCGCCACCCACGAGGACATCGCCAAGCAGTTCTCCCCCACGGTGGCGGATCTGGTGGAGGGGGTCAGCAAGCTGACCCGGGTCCACTATACCTCCAAGGCCGAGGAGCAGATGGAAAATCTGCGCAAAATGCTGCTGGCCATGTCCAAGGACATCCGGGTCATCCTCATCAAGGTCTCCGACCGGCTGCACAATATGCGCACCATGGAGTACCAGACTCCGGAAAAGCAGAAGCAGAAGTCCTTCGAGACCCTGGAGATCTATGCGCCCATTGCCCACCGGCTGGGCATGCAGAAAATGAAGTGGGAGCTGGAGGACCTGTCCCTGAAATACCTGGACCCCATCAGCTACCGGGAGATCGTGGACGCGCTGAACGAGAAGGCCGCGGAATACGACGGCTTCATGTCCTCCATCCACGACCAGATCACCCAGCGCCTGCACGAGTCCAATATCGACGGCTATGTGTATGGCCGCATGAAGCACCCCTATTCCATCTATCGCAAGATGTACACCCAGAACAAGTCCCTGGACGATGTGTATGATCTGTTCGCCTTCCGGGTCATCGTGGACACGGTGTCCGACTGCTATTACGTTCTGGGTATTATCCACGACCTGTACAAGCCCGTGCTGGGCCGGTTCAAGGACTATATCGGCACTCCCAAGCCCAACATGTACCAAAGCCTTCACACCACCGTTATGGGCCAGAACGGCATCCCCTTCGAGGTGCAGATCCGCACCAAGGAGATGCACGAGGTGGCCGAATACGGCATCGCCGCCCACTGGAAGTATAAGCAGAACGGCCAGGGCAGCGGCGACGAGGGCCGGTATGAGTGGGTCCGGCGTCTGCTGGAGAATCAGGAAGGCACCGACGCCGAGGAGTTTATCCACTCCCTGAAGGTGGACATGTTCGCCGACGAGGTGTTCGTATTCACCCCCCGGGGCGACGTGATCAACCTGCCCGCCGGGGCCACGCCCATTGACTTTGCCTATAACATCCACTCCGCCGTGGGCAACCACATGGTGGCCGCCAAGGTCAACGGGCGCATCGTGCCCTTTGACTTCCGGCTGAAAAACGGCGACATCGTGGAGGTGGTCACCTCCCAGTCCGCCCACGGGCCCAGCCGCGACTGGGTGAAGATCGCCCGGTCCAGCAACGCCCGGTCCAAGATCCGCCAGTGGCTCAAGCGGGAGCGCCGGGACGAGAACGTGGTCACGGGCCGCGCCTCCTTCGAGTCGGAGCTCAAGCGCTGCGGCGTGTCCCTGAAGGAGCTTACCAACGACGAAAACCTGCCCGGCATCCTGAAAAAGCTCACCTACCGGAGTCTGGACGATCTGTACGCCGCCATCGGCTACGGCGGCATCAGCAGCCTGAAGGTCATCGGCCGCATCCGGGAGGATATCCAGCGCATCCTCCACCAGCACCAGGTGGAGCGCCAGGCGGAGGTGCCCGTGGAGGGTCACCCCGAGGTCACCCGCCCCGCCGTGCCCAAGCGCACCCACAGTGAAAAGGGCATCATCGTGGAGGGCCTCAGCAACTGCCTGGTGAAGTTCTCCAAATGCTGCACCCCTGTCCCCGGAGACGACATCGTGGGCTTTATCACCAAGGGCTACGGCGTGTCCGTCCACCGGAGGGACTGCCCCAACGCCGACCCGGCCCGCCGGAGTCCCAATGAGAAGGGCCGCTGGATCAAGGTGTCCTGGGCCGACGATGTGGAGGGCACCTTCCGCACCACCCTGCAGGTGGTGGCCAAGGACCGCATCAACCTGATCATGGACATCTCCACGGTGCTGTCCTCCACCAAGACCCATGTGGGCTCCCTGAACGCACGCTCCACCCCCGACGGCTTCGCCCTGATCACCCTGGATACCGACATATCCAGCAGCGACCAGCTGAAAACCGTTATGCGCCGCATTGAGCAGATTTCCGGCGTTATGCGCGTCACCCGCCCGGCGGGCTGAGAAAACGCAATATATCAACTAAAAAGGAGACTATATTACCATGAGAGCAGTGCTGACCCGCGTGAAAAGCGCCTCCGTATCCGTGGACGGCAAAACCATCGGCAGCATCGGCCCCGGCTTCCTCATCCTGCTGGGCATCACCCATGACGACACCGAGGCCCAGGCCGTGAAGCTGGCCGACAAGCTGACAGGCCTGCGCATTTTCGAGGATGAGGACGGCAAGATGAACCGCGGCCTGGACACGGTCAACGGTGAAATTCTGGTGATCTCCCAGTTCACCCTGTACGGCAACTGCCGCAAGGGCCGCCGCCCGGAATTTCTGGCTGCCGCCCGGCCCGAGGTGGCCATTCCCCTGTATGAAAAATTCGTGGCCCTGTGCCGGGAAAAGGGCATTCACACCGAAACCGGCGAGTTCGGCGCGGAGATGCTGGTGGAGTCCGTCAACGATGGGCCCCTGACCCTTATCGTGGACACGGATCAGCTCAACGCGTAACAAAACCGTATATCCTGCCGGGCGGACGCCGCTGTCCGCCCGCTTTTATCCTGAACAGGAGGTTTTCCCCCATGAAAATCGATTCCATTATGGTAGGCCCCATTATGACCAACTGCTACCTGCTGTCCGACGAGACGGCGGGGGTGTGCGCCCTGATCGACCCCGGCGACGAAGCGGACCGGGTGCTGGACATGGTGTCCCGCTCCGGCTGCGCATTGCAGTACATTCTGCTGACCCACGGTCACTTTGACCACACCACCGCCGTGCGCCCCATTCTGGAGCGGTACCCGGATCTGCCGGTGTACATCAACGAAAAGGACGTGGTGGACGGCCGCCGGGGCGACATGGAGCTGGTATTCTCCCGCCTGCCGGAGCACAACCAGCGCTACTATCACGACGGCGACACCCTGACCCTGGGCAGCCTGACCATCACCGTGCTGGAAACTCCCGGCCACTCCAAGGGGTCCGTGTGTCTGGTGGTGGGAGATGTTATTTTCTCCGGCGACACCCTGTTCCGCTGCTCCTGCGGCCGGACGGACTTCGCAGGCGGCGACTGGCGGGAAATGCTCCAGTCCCTGGGCCGGCTGGGAAATCTGCCCGGGTCCTATCGGGTCTATCCCGGCCACGACCAGCCCACCACCCTGGACTATGAGCGCCGGGCGAACCCCTATGTCCGCCAGGGCATGAAGTAAGCGAGGCGCCGCATGAAATTGGTATTTCGCGGTCACGACGACCGCTACGCCGTGGAGCAGAGCCTGCTGGCCTTCTTCCCGGAGGAGCGCCCCGTATATCAGGCCCCGAAGCCCGGCGAGGACAACTGGGCCCGGGTGGATCTGCACCAGAGCCCGGTGTATGCCACCGCCATCACCGAGATCGCCTATGGCGGCAGGCTGGGCCGGGGCATGTCCCGGGCGCTGCTGCGGGGCGTGGACGACGAATATGAGCGGGAGCGCCTGCGGCAGAAGGCCGTGAAGCTGAGCTTTTTCAAGGCCGCCCGGGAGATCACCGGCCTGACCCCGGCCTGGGGCGCGCTGACGGGCATCCGCCCCGGCAAGCTGGCGGCCCGTCTGCTGGAGGAGGGCAAGACCCCTGCCCAGGCCCGCCGCATTCTGGGGGACACCTACTACGTCTCCCCTTCCCGCCGCCGTCTGGCGGTGGAAACGGCCCAGGCGGGCCTGCGGGCCAAGGCGGACCTGCGCCCGGAGGACATCTCCCTGTACATCGGCATCCCCTTCTGCCCCACCCGCTGCGCCTATTGCAGCTTCGTGTCCCAGTCGGTGGAAAAATCCCTGGGGCTGGTGGAGCCGTATCTGGACGTGCTGTGCCGGGAGATCACCGACGCCGCGCAAATGGTCCGGGAGACGGGCCTGCGCATCAAGTCCTTCTATATGGGCGGCGGCACCCCCACCACCCTGTCGGCCCAGCAGATGGACCGGCTGCTGACCCACCTGAACCGCAGCTTTGATCTGTCCGGCTGCGTGGAATACTGCATCGAGGCCGGACGGCCCGACACCATCACCCGGGACAAGCTCCAGGTGCTGCTGGACCACGGGGCCGACCGCATCAGCGTCAACCCCCAGTCCCTGGAGGACACCGTGCTCCAGGCCATCGGCCGCCGCCACACCGCCCGGGACATTGAGGACACCATGGCCCTGGCCGCGTCCATGGGCTTTCCCCATGTGAACATGGACCTGATCGCGGGACTTCCTGCCGACACGCCGGAGGGCTTCCGGCGGACCCTGGACAAGTGCCTGACCTTCGGCGCGGACAACATCACCGTCCACACCCTGAGCCTGAAAAAGGGCAGCCGCATCCTGCTGGAGGGGCTGCCCATCCCCACCGCGGCGGACGTGGCCCGGATGCTGGACTATGCCGACCCCACCCTGCGGGCCGCCGGGTTCTCCCCGTACTACCTGTATCGCCAGAAGTACATGTCCGGCAGCTTTGAAAACGTGGGCTGGTGCATATCCGGGGCAGAGGGGCTGTATAATATCTATATCATGGAGGAGCTGCACAGCATCCTCTCCCTGGGCGCAGGCGGCTCCACCAAGATGGTGGACCCGGTCCGGGGCCGCATTGAGCGGGTGTTCCACGCCAAGTATCCCACGGAGTATATCCAGCGTCCCGAGAAGATTGCAGAGAATCTGGCGGCCTTCCGGGCATTCCATGAGAAAATGAAGCGGTAAAGGGAGAGGAGATTCCATGTCCCAGGGCAAGCAGTCATTTTTAGGCGGCGCTGCGCTGCTGACCGTCACCATGCTCATCACCAAGGCCATCGGGGCCCTGTATAAGATCCCCCTGGGAAACCTGCTGGACGAGCAGGGCATGAACTATTTCTATGCCGCGTACAATATCTATAATCTGCTGCTGATGGTGTCCACCGCCGGACTTCCTCTGGCCCTGTCGCGGCTGGTGTCCCAGGCGGAGGCTCTGGGCCGGGTGAACCGGCGGCGGCGCACGGTGTCCGTGGCCTTCTGGCTGTTTCTGCTGCTGGGGGCCGTCAGCAGCGGCGTGATGTTCTTCCTGGCCGGGGACCTGGCCGGGTGGATGCACAATACCCAGGCGGAGAACGCCATCCGGGTGCTGTCTCCGGCGGTGCTGTGCGTGTGCCTGGTGTCGGTGATCCGGGGCTATACCCAGGGCTTGGGCGACATGCGGCCCACCGCCGCCAGCGAGATCATCGAATCCGGCAGCAAGCTGGTGGTGGGCCTGGGTCTTGCCTGGTGGCTGCTGCGGCAGGGGTATCCCTCCCACATAGCCGCCGCCGGGGCCATCGCCGGGGTCACGGCAGGCGTGGCTCTGTCGCTGCTGGCCCTGAGCGTGTGGATGCTGTCTCACCTGTCCCGGGACAGGGGCCGGGATGACCCGGGACGGCGGCGGGACATCCTGCGCCAGCTGCTGGCCATCGGTGTGCCCATCACCGTGGGCTCCGTGAGCCTTTCCGTCATCAATCTGCTGGACCAGTCCATCACCATGGGCATCCTGCAGACCTCCTGGGGCCTGACGGAGGCCGAGGCCGGGGGCCTTTATGGGGTGTACAGCTACGCCGGGAACCTGTTCGCCCTTCCGGCGGCGTTTATCTATCCCATGACCATCAGCCTGATCCCCGCCATCGGGGCGGCCCTGGCCCGGGGGGACCGGGCCTCCGCCGGGCGGCACACCGCCGCCGCCTTCCGGCTGACGGCGCTGCTGGCTCTGCCTGCCGGGGTGGGGCTCAGCGTTCTGGCCCGGCCCATCCTGGAGCTGCTGTACCCCGCCAAGGGGGCCCAGACTCTGGCCGGGGCGGCATATCACCTGCAGATTCTGGGCATAGGCAGCATTTTCGTGTGTCTGATGGCCCTGTCCAACGGGATTTTGCAGGCCTATGGCCGGGAAAAGGTCCCCCTGTGGAGCCTGCTGGCCGGGGGCGGGCTGAAGATCGCCATGAACTATCTGATGATCTCCAGCCCCGACTACGGCATCCGGGGTCTGCCGGTGAGCACGCTGTGCTGCTACGCCCTGATAACCGTGCTGAATCTGATGGCCATCGCCCGATATGTGCCGGAGAAGCCGGATTACTTCCGGGTGTTTTGCCGGCCGGGGCTGGCTGCGCTGGTCATGGGCCTGGCGGCCTGTGCCGTGCGGCGGCTGCTGGCGGCGCTGCTGCCAGGGGGCCTTGCCACCCTGCTGGCGGTGATCATAGCCGCGGCCGTATACGCCGGGGCGGCGCTGCTGCTGGGAGCCGTGGACCGGGAGGAGCTCCTGGCCTTGCCCGGCGGGGAGAAGCTGGCCCGGCTGCTGCGGCTGAAATAAGCGAAAATTTCGTACATTTTTCATGAAAAGGAGCCTTCATAGGCTATTTTGCCGATAAGAGGACTTGCAATAGGAGTGGGAATATGGTACATTTTAGAGAGAAAGACCGATACGACTACAGCGACCTGCTGGAGATCATCCGCATTCTCCGCTCGCCGGAGGGCTGCCCCTGGGATCAGGTGCAGACCCACGCGTCCATCCGCCGGGGGCTTCTGGAGGAGGCCTATGAAGCCGCCGAGGCCATTGACCGGGACGATGCCCCTCTTTTGCAGGAGGAGCTGGGGGACGTGCTGATGCAGGTGGTGTTCCACGCGGACATCGAGCGCCAGCGGGGCCGGTTCACCATGGAGGACGTGGTGGACGGAGAGGTGAGGAAGCTGCTGTTCCGCCACCCCCACGTATTCGGCAGCGCCGCCCCGGAAAAGGATGCGGAGTCGGTGCTGGTCAGCTGGGACGCCATCAAGCGCCGGGAAAAGCACCAGCGCACCACCGCCCAGGCCATGGACAGCGTGGCCCGGTCCCTGCCCGCCCTGTGGCGGGCGGAAAAGCTCCAGAATAAGGCGGCCGCCGACGGCTTCGACTGGCCGGATATTCAGGGAGCTCTGACCAAGCTGGACGAGGAGGTGGGCGAGCTCCACCAGGCGGTCCGGGAGGGCGCCAACGTGGCCGAGGAGCTGGGGGACGTGCTGTTTGCCGCCGTAAAGGCCGCCCGCTTTGCCGGGGTGGACCCGGAGGACGCTCTGAACGCCGCCTGCGAGAAGTTCATCCGGCGCTACGCCGCCGTGGAGCAGGGAGCCGCAGGCCGGGGCGTGCCGGTGTCGGACCTGACCCTGGCGGAAATGACCGACCTGTGGAACGGCGCAAAGCAGCGCCATGACTCTGACGGTTTCTGATGCGATGCATATCGCTTTGGGATAGATCACTGAACCAAGGAAAATTTTTAGGAGGAATATCATGAATAAGACCGAACTGATCGCCGCCGTGGCGGAAAAGACCGGCATGTCCAAGAAGGACACCGAGGCTGTCATCTCCGCGACCCTGGGCACCATCACCGCCGCCCTGCATGAGGAGGAGAAGGTGCAGCTCATGGGCTTTGGCTCCTTCGAGGTGAAGAAGCGTGCCGCCCGCACCGGCCGCAACCCCAGAAGCAAGGAGACCATCCAGATCCCCGCCTCCCAGACCCCCGTTTTCAAGGCCGGCAAGGCCCTGAAGGACGCCGTGTCCAAGTAAAGAAAAGTATTTTCAGCGGCGCGGGAGTTCCCGCGCCGCTTGCGCATTTTCAAAACTTCCGCAGAAGCTCTGAGAATGCAGGGATCGAAAACGAAAGACGACCCTGATGGGTTTCTTTCGTAACGATCTTCCTTTCCGAGGGAGGCGGCCCTGCTTTTTGGGGGACAGACTGCGGCGGCGCGGGAGTTCCCTGCGCCGCCTGACTGACAGAAGGAGACATGCATGGCAAAGATGACATGGCTGGAGCGGCGGTATCGCCGGGCGCACCTGGAATGCGTGCGCCACATCACCATCGACCCCCGGGGGCCCGGGGTAGTGCGCATCCACATGATCCCGCCCCGGACGGAGGACGCCGGGGATCCGTTTCTGCTGCTTTTGAACGGGGCGCAGCTGGTGCCCCTGAATCTGAGCTGGGCCATTCTGCTGGCCAATTTTATGGACCAGCTGGAGCCCTGGAGTGGCCGGGAGATCGGCCAGGAGGACTGGCAGTCCATGCTTTCGGCGGCGGTGAAGGCCACCCGCCGCACCTATCCCGGCACCGGCCGGGACGTGCTGCTGGGGGACCTGGAGCGGATGCTGCGCAGCATCGTGGCCATCGCCCGGGGCCAGGAGCCGCCGGAGGAGGTGGGCATCCTGTCTCTGGGCGAATACGCCGGCCGCATGTCCGCCCCCCACCGGATGGACCTGATGATCAGCGCCATGACCCGGGAGGGCGCATGGCACTGCAACCAGAAGTGCCTGCACTGCTATGCCGCCGGGCAGACCCTGGGCCAGCGGCCGGAGCTGACCACGGACCAGTGGAAGGCCCTTCTGGAGAAGCTCCGCCGGGCCAATATCCCCCAGGTGACCTTCACCGGCGGAGAGCCCACCCTGCGGCAGGACCTGGTGGAGCTGGCGGAGGCGGCCCAGTGGTTCGTCACCCGGCTGAACACCAACGGCCGCCTGCTGACGCCGGAGCTGTGCCGGGGCCTGTTCGAGGCCAGCCTGGACAGCGTCCAGGTGACTTTGTACGCTGCCGACGCCGCCGTTCACAACGCCCTGGTGGGGGCGGAGGGCTTCGATGACACGGTGCAGGGCATCCGCAATGCTGCGGCGGCGGGGCTCATCGTGTCGGTGAATACCCCCCTTTGCAGCCTGAACCGGGATTACAGCGCCACGCTGCGGCTTGTACATAGTCTGGGCGTCCGGTATGCCACCTGCTCCGGCCTGATCCCCACCGGCGGCGCCGCCGGAGACGAGAGCCGGGCCACCCGGCTGGGGCAGGAGGAGCTGGCCGGCATCCTCCGCCAGGCCGCGGACACCGCCCACGGCCTGGGCATGGAGCTGGACTTCACCAGCCCCGGCTGGCTGCCGGAGGAGACGCTGCGCTCCATGGGCCTGGCCCTGATCCCCAGCTGCGGGGCGTGTCTGTCCAACATGGCCGTGGCTCCGGACGGCACGGTGCTGCCCTGCCAGAGCTGGCTGGAGGGGCCGGGCCTGGGGAACCTGTGCGCCGACGACTGGGCCGCCATCTGGGACGGCCCCCAGTGCCGCCGCATCCGGGCGGAAAGCGCCAAAATGGAGCATATCTGTCAATTGCAGCAGGAAGGGGGATGCTGACCATGCGGAAAATTCTATGCCGGGCGCTGCTGTGCCTTTGCCTGGTGCTGGCCCTGGCGCCGGTGCCTGCGGCCTATGCCCAGGACCTGGACCGCATCGAGTCCTATGATGTGGACGTGACCCCCGACACCCAGGACGGCAGCCTGCGCATCCAGGTGACCCTGGAGTGGACGGTGCTGGCGGAGGGGCCCGTCAGCTGGGTGAAGATCGGCGTGCCCAACGGCAGCATCCGGGAGGAGACGGCCCTGACGGACAACATTGACCGCCTGAGCTTCGACAACAGCTATATGTATGTCTACTTCGACCGGGACTACAACGACGGCGAGACCTTCCGGTTTTCCTACAGCTGGGTCCAGGAGTACATGTATGCCCTGGAGGGCGATACCGTGTCCTATGACTATACCCCCGGGTGGTTCGACGAGGCCCGGGTGGGGCAGATGACCCTGACCTGGCACGACCCGGCAGGGGTGGACGGCGCAGGCTCCGACGGACAGACCGGCGGAGACCATGTGCTGGCGCAGACCGACCTGGCCCACGGCCAGCAGATGAGCTTCACCGTCCGCTATGACGGCTGGCCCACTCAGCTGGCCCAGGACGGCAGCCGGGACAGCCTGCCCACGGATGACGATCCCTCCGTCAATCCCGGCTACGACCCGGATTACGACGGGGACAGCGGCTTCGGCATCGCCTGGATCATCATCCTGGTGGTACTGTTCATCGTCATCCGGATCCTGTCGGCGTCGGACGGCTATCGGGGCGGCTTCGGCACCCGCTATGTGTTCGTCAACGGCCTGTGGTTCCCGGCGGGACCCGACGGGCAGCCCTGGCCCGGCGCCCACGGTACCCGGGAGAAGCCCAGGCCTCCCCGGGGAGGCGGCGGGTTCGGCGGCGGCAGCCGGGGCGGAGGCTTCGGCAGCAGCGGCTTCGGTGGCGGGGGACACTGTGCCTGCGCCAGCAGCTGCGCGTGCGCCTGCGCCTGTGCCTGCGCGGGAGGCGGCCGGGCCGGGTGCAGCGCCAAGAATCTCTATGGCGCGGTGCATCTGGACAGGGACGTTACCCACAGCGTGGAAGAATAGCAGCCCATGGGGCGGACCCGGCGGGTCCGCCCTGAGCTTGTCAAAAAGGGCAATGCCCTTTTTGACAAAAGAGATTTCGCTCCGACCCGCGCGTTTTCACGCATGAAATGCGTGAAAACACACTCTCTCCGCGCAAAGTATTTTTCGCGACGTACATGCCGCCGCGAAAAATAGATTGAACACTATTCGCGGCCTGCGGGCCGCGAACTCTGCGAGGCCTTTTGACAGTCTCGGGCGGACCCGGCGGGTCCGCCCTTTTTGCGTTTTTTTGCAATTTTCTCTTGCAAGTTCCGGCGGAATATGATATAAATGGAGTGTTAAAATGCTTTGAACGGGAAGTTCTGCGGAGAAAGCCTGCCCAAGAGAGGACCGGTCGCCGGCTGCAAGCCGGTCTGTCAGGCGCTGCGGTGTTCGCCCGGGAGCTGCCGCGAGGAAATGCGCGGACGGGTCGTCCCCCGTTATCGGGAAAACGAGTGCGCGGTTCTGTGCCGCGAAGCTGGGTGGTACCACGGAAGCCATACGCCTTTCGTCCCAAGTGATTGGGAGGAAGGGCTTTTTTCGTCCCAAAAAACTGATCCTATCAAGGAGGAGCCATATGAAAGAGAAACTGACACAGCTGCTGCAGGAGGGGCAGGAGAAGATCCGCGCCGCCCGCAGCGAAGGCGAGCTGCAGGAGGTCAAGGGCCTGCTGCTGGGCAAGCAGGGAGCGCTGACGGGCCTTCTGAAGGAGCTGCCCCGGCTGGACGTGAGTCTGCGGCCGGAGATGGGCAAGGCCGTGAACCAGGCCAAGACCCAGCTGACGGAGCTGCTGGAATCCAAGCGGGAGGAGCTGAAGCTGAAGGCCTCCGAGGTGGACCCGGACTTCGACATCACCGTCCCCGGCACCGCCCCCCTGTCCGGCGGCCTGCACCCCATCACCCAGATGTGCTACGACCTGAACGACGCGTTCCGGTCCATGGGCTTTGAGATCTTCGAGGAGTCCGACATCACCAGCGAGCTGTACGGCTTCGACAACCTGAACTTCCCCCCCAACCATCCCGCCCGGGAGAGCATGGACACCTATTGGCTGGAGGGCCACGACAAGGGCCAGTGCTGGGAAAAGCTGTGCCTGCGGCCCCATCTGACCGGCGGCTCCGTCCGCTATATGCAGACCCACAAGCCCCCCTACCGCTTCGTGTACCCGGGCCGGGTATACCGCAACGAGACCACCGACGCCCGCCACGAGCGCGCCTTTTTCCAGTATGAGGCCCTGATCGTGGACAAGGACTTCACGTTCGCCTCCGGCAAGGTGATGATCAAGAGCATTCTGTCCAAGGTATTCGGCCGGGACGTGCCGGTGCGGATGCGGGCGGGCTTCTTCCCCTTTGTGGAGCCGGGGTTCGAGATCGACATGGGCTGCCTGGTCTGCGGCGGCAAGGGGTGCAGCGTGTGCAAGCACGTGGGCTGGATCGAGATCATGCCCGGCGGCACGCCCCATCCCAATGTCCTGCGCTCGGCGGGCCTGGATCCGGACGAATACACCGGGTTCTATGTGAACATCGGCCTGGACCGGCTGGTGATGATGCGCTACGGCGTGGATGACGTGCGTATGTTCCACAGCGCCGACCTGCGCTTCCTGGAACAGTTCCGTTAAAAGGAGGGGAAACACATGAAAGTATCACTGAATTGGATCAAGGATTACGTGGACCTGCCCCAGGACATGGACCTGACGCGGCTGGCCTATGACCTGACCATGTCCACCGTGGAGGTGGAAGGGGCCGAGGACCTGGCCCGGCGGTTCGACCACATGCTGGTGGGCCGGATCGTGGAGGTGTGCCCCCATCCCAACGCCGACAAGCTGCAGATCTGCCGCACCGACATCGGCGGCGACATCCGCGACATCGTATGCGGCGGCACCAACGTCCGCCCGGGCATGAAGGTGGCCGTGGCGGCCCCCGGGGCCATGTGCCGCTGGCACGGTGAGGGCGAGCCGGTGGAGATCAAGGAGGCCAAGCTCCGGGGCGTCAAGAGCTACGGCATGATCTGCGGCGCGGCGGAGATCGGCCTGGGAGATCTGTTCCCCACCACGGAGGAGGCCCACATTCTGGACCTCAGCGACTTTGACGTCCCGGCGGGCACCCCCATTGCCGACGCCCTGGACCTGCACGACATCATCCTGGAGATCGACAACAAGTCCATGACCAACCGGCCCGACCTGTGGGGCCATTACGGCATCGCCCGGGAGCTGGCTGCTCTGTACGACCTGCCCCTGAAGCCGCTGCCGCCCTTTACCTGCGATGCCGGGGCCGACGGACTCACCGTCACCGTGGAGGACACGGAGCGCTGCCCCCGCTATATCGGCGCGGCGGTAGAGGGTCTGTCCGTGAAGCCCGCCCCCTTCCGGATGCAGAGCCGCATCTGGCGGGTGGGCATGCGGCCCATCAACGCCCTGGTGGATATCACCAACTATGTAATGCTGGCCACCGGCCAGCCCACCCACGCCTTCGACTCCGACAACATCGCCGGGCACATCATCGTCCGCCGGGCCAAGGACGGCGAGCAGCTGGAGCTGCTCAACGGCAAGGCCCTGTCCCTGTCCGCCGACGATCTGGTCATCGCCGACGAGGCGGGGGTGGTGGGTCTGGCCGGCGTCATGGGCGGCGCCAAGGACTCCGTTCTTCCCTCCACCGACAAGGTCATCCTGGAGATCGCCAATTTCCAGGCCGCCGGCGTCCGCCGCACGGCCCTGCGGTACGACAACCGCACCGAGGCGTCCTCCCGCTATGAAAAGGGCATCGACCCGGAGCGCTGCGACCAGGCCCTGTCCCTGGCCATGAGCCTGTTCCGGGAGCTGTATCCCGACGTGCGCGTCACCAGCTTCTCCGACCAGTATCCCGAAAAGCTGCGCCAGGCGGAGATTGATGTGTCCCTGACCTGGCTGGACCGCCGCCTGGGCAAGCACCTGACCAACGACGAGATCGCCCACAAGCTGGGCCTGCTGGGCTTCCGGCTGGACTTCAGCGGCGACAACATGCACGTTACCGTGCCCACCTGGCGCTCCACCGGCGATGTATCCATCAAGGCCGACATCATGGAGGAGGTAGCCCGGATGGTGGGCTATGAGAACTTCCAGGCTGCCCCCATCACCACCTCCTTTGACGGGGCCATCAACCAGCTGGATAAGGACCTGGAGCGCCGGATCAAGGAGTACCTGGCCATTCGCTGCGGCATGCAGGAGATCTTCACCTATCCCTGGATGGACGAGTCCTATGTAAACGCCATTTTGCAGGACACCGCCGGAATCCTGGCCCTGTCCACGCCGCCGTCTCCCTCCGAGCGGCTGATCCGCTCCTCCCTGCTGCCCAATCTGTGCAAGGCCGTGGTGAAAAATGAGCGGTACTTCACGGAGTTCTCCCTGTTTGAAACGGCCCAGGTGTTCCGCGACGCCGACTACAGCGCTCCCTACGATCCCCGGGAGCTGCTGCCGTCCCAGCGCAAGAACATTGCCGGCGCCTTCGTGGCCCCGGCCAAGGACGTGACGGCCCTGTTCCGCCGGGCCAAGGGCGCGGTGGAGCAGATGCCCCGCTACACCCATATGGAGGGCTTCACCTTCCGCCAGGAGAAGCGCCCGGTGTGGGCCGACCAGGTGGTGTGGCTGAACATCTTCCTTGGCGAGGAGCAGGTGGGCAACCTGGCGCTGCTGGCCCGGAAGCCCGCCATGGCCTGCGGCATCAAGAATCTGGCGGTGATGCTGTTCGAGCTGGATATGGACGCCCTGAAGCCCTTCCGCTCCCGCACCAACACCTTCACCCACCTGCCGGAGTATCCCATGACCGACTACGATATCTCCCTGCTGTTCGACAGCCAGGTGAAGTGGAGCCAGATGTATGACGTCATCGCCCAGGGCATCCACGAAAACGGCCTGCTCCACGGAGCGGATTTTGTGGACGAGTACCGGGGCAAGCAGGTGCCCGCCGGGAAGAAATCCGTCACCATCCGGCTGACCATCGGCTCCCTGGAAAAGACCCTGACCTCCACGGAGATCGAGGAGTGCGCCTCCGGCGTCATCAAAAAGCTCACCAAGCGCCTGGGCGCGGAGCTGCGCACCCGGTAAAATCCGTTTTTTCCTCTTTACAGCGCCGGAAAAATAGCGTATACTGATGGTGAATCAATAGAAAGGGGAGAAAGCCCGCATGGATGATTTTACCAGGAAGTTTGACGCCGCCCAGGATAAGGACGAGCAAATCCACTATATCCTTACCTCCGTGTATGAGGCGCTGAAGGAAAAGGGGTACGACCCCATCAACCAGATCGTGGGCTATATCCTGTCCGAGGACCCCACCTATATCACCAACCACAACGGCGCACGGACCCTGATCTGCAAGGTGGACCGGGACGAGCTGCTGCAGGTGCTGGTGAAGAATTACCTGGAGATCTGAGCGCCGATATACGGCAAAGGCCGCCCCGGATGGGGCGGCCTTTCAGCTTGTCCAAAAAGGGCGGTGCCCTTTTTGGACAAGAGAGTTTTCGCTCCGACCCGCGCGTCCGAATGGGCTTTTAGCCCATTCGGGCACACTCTCTCCGCGCAAAGTATTTTTCGCGACGTACATGCCGCCGCGAAAAATGAATTGAACTCGATTCGCGGCCTGCGGGCCGCGAACTCTGCGAGGCTTTTTGACAGGCAAAGGCCGCCCCGGATGGGGCGGCCTTTTGATTTGGCGAAATGCATTCTTCCGGCTGTGGGATCATTCTCCCTCCGGCAGACAATATTCCTGGGCATAGGCGCGGAAGCGGCCGGCATAGTCCGGATCCTGGGTCTGGGCGGCCCGCAGGGTCTCGTGCAGGTTCAGGTTGTGCCGTCCGGCGTCGATGACGCAGCCGGCGACGTTGGAGCAGTGGTCCGACGTGCGCTCCAGGTCCGTCAGCAGGTCCACCCACACAAAGCCGGCCTCGATGCTGCACTGCCCGCGGCGCATGCGCAGGATATGGCGGGTGCGCAGCTCCTCCTTCAGGGCGTCGATGACCTGCTCCAGCGGCTCCACCTGGGCCGCCTGGACCGGATCGTCCTGACGGAAGCTGTCCAGGGACAGGTGCAGGATCCGGCGGGTGGCACGGGCCAGGGTCTGATACTCCGCCATGGCCGCCGGGGAGAAGGACAGCTTTTTGCTTTGCAGCTCCTCCGCCGACTCCAGCACATTGACGGCGTGGTCGGAAATGCGCTCAAAATCGCCGATGGTTTTCAGCAGCTCCGTGGACTCCTGGCTCTCGCCGTCGCTGAGGGAGTGGCTGCTCAGCTGCACCAGATAGGTGCCGATGATGTCCTCATAGTGGTCGCAGCGCTCCTCGTCCTCCCGGATGGACCGGGCCAGCTCCGGGGTATAGGCAGTGAAGGCGTCCAGGGCGTTTTCCAGGGCCCGGACGGCACACTGGGCCATCTGAACGGTAACGTCCCGGGCCCGGCCCAGGGCCAGGGCAGGAGTGGCCAGCAGACGGGAATCCAGCTCCACGGTCTCCTCGCGGCGCTTGGCGTCGGGCACCAGGCGGATGGCCAGCTTTTCCAGCAGGCCGCCGGCAGGCAGCAGCATGGCCGTGCACAGGATGTTGAACACGGAGTGGGCAATGGCGATGCCGTACATGGTGGCAGGCCGGTCCAGAATAGCCGGGGCAAACAGAGCCTTGACCACGCAGTACACCGTCAGCAGCACCACCACGCCGATGACGTTGAACATCAGGTGGACCACGGCGGCCCGGCGGGCGTTTTTATTGGTGCCCACGGAGGACAGTATGGCCGTGACGCAGGTGCCGATGTTCTGACCCATGATGATCGGGATGGCGGCGGCATAGCTGACGCTTCCGGTGACAGACAGCGCCTGGAGAATGCCCACCGAGGCGGAGGAGGACTGGATAATCCCCGTCAGCACCGCGCCCACCAGCACGCCCAGCACCGGGTTGCGGAACATCAGGAACAGCTGGGTGAACTCCGGCACATCCTTCAGCCCCGCCACCGCGCCGCTCATGGTCTCCATGCCGAACATCAGGGTGGCAAAGCCCAGCAGAATGGTGCCGGTGTCCTTCTTTTTGGCGTCCTTGCAGAACATGTAGAAGATGATGCCCACCAGCGCCAGCACCGGGGTAAAAGAGGAGGGCTTCAGCAGCTGGATCCACAGGCTGCCGCTGTCGATGCCCGCCAGGCTCAGTAGCCAGGCGGTGACGGTGGTGCCCACATTGGCGCCCATAATGACGTTGATGGCCTGACGCAGGGTCATGAGGCCGGAGTTGACAAAGCCTACCACCATCACTGTGGTGGCCGAGGAGCTCTGAATGATGGCGGTGATGCCCAGGCCCGTCAGAAAGCCCACAAACACCCGGCTGGTCATCTTATCCAGGAGACTGCGCAGCTTACCGCCGGCCCGGCGCTCCAGGGCCTGGCCCATCAGGTTCATGCCGAACAGGAACAGGCACAGGCCGCCTACCAGGGTCAGCACATTGAAAATATCCATAGATGTTACTCCCTCTATTCGTCGTTTTTACATTTTGACACACGCTCTTTTACACTTCTCAGTATACAGGGCCTTTGTCAAATCCGTTGTAATGGGTAAGTAAAATCTATGTAAAATTTTGGCGCAGAAAATTCCCGGGTCCATTGGGCCCGGGAATCTGTTTTTCACTTTTCGGAAAACACGTCCCAGTTTTTCACGAAATACTCCACGCCGGAGTACACCGTGGTCACCAGGATCACCCCCTGGCACGCCAGGTTCAGCCAGTGGGGAATGCCGAACAGCATCAGGCAGATGCACACCATGGTGCTGGCGGTCTTTACCTTGCCGGACCAGCCTGCGGCGATGACCCGGCCCTTTTCCACGGCGATGAGCCGCATGCCGGACACGGCGAACTCCCGCAGCAGCACTGCGGCCAGCACCCAGCCCACCATATCGCCGGTTTCCACGAACCAGCACAGGGCCGCCATCACCAGGCACTTGTCCGCCAGGGGATCGGCAAACTTGCCGAAGTCCGACACCTGGTTATAATGCCGGGCAATGTACCCGTCCAGCAGGTCCGTCAGGCAGGCCACGATGTAGATGGCCAGGGCCACATAGCGGCTGCCGGGAAAGCCCCAGTAGGCCACCACCAGAAACACCGGGATCAGGAACACCCGGAGCAGGGTCAGTTTGTTGGCTGTGTTCATAGGCATGGTTCATTCCTCCGTTCGTTCACCGGTAAGCTCGCCGTCCATGGCGCCGGTGATGCGCACACGGACAAAGTCCCCCGCCTCCACGGGGCTGTCGGATGTGAAGTAAATGCTGCCGTCGATGCCGGGGCTCTCGGCATAGCTGCGGCCCACATAGCTCATGGACTGGCCGTCCCAGCCGTCGCACAGCACCTCCACGGTGTCGCCCATGCGGCTGTCGTTGAACTGGTCCATGACCTGGGCCTGGACCTCCATCACCAGCTCCGCCCGGTGCCGGGCCTCGTCGGCGTCCACCCGGTTGAGCATTTTCGCCGCCGGGGTCCCCTCCTCCGGGGAGTAGGCAAAGGCCCCCACCCGCTGGAGCTTCTGCTCCCCCAGGAAGTCGCACAGCTCCTCAAAGGCGGCCTCGTCCTCGTAGGGCAGGCCGGTGATGAGGCTGGTGCGCAGCACCA
>ERZ507039.15-NODE-15-length-77724-cov-4.700988_pt1 | contig 77724 bp, 81 predicted proteins | sample MGYA00512872_ERZ507039 | MGnify/ENA metagenome assembly ERZ507039
CGGAGACAAAAAGATTGCGAAAACGATTGAATGCAAAGTAAATGGCAAAGAACAAGGTATTGTTTTAACGGAAAATGATTTAGTCTTTGTGACGAACGGAAGTTGTACCGAAGGTACGATTTATGGAGACCAAGATCATGCACCAAATGGAGATGCCGAAGTACGTACGAGTGGTTGCTGGAGCTTATGGAAAAATATTGCGAAACAAGATCCAAGTTTTGGTCATCCTGAAAAGTTCTGTTCTGATATCTCAAAAACAAATTGGGAATCTGCTACAATCACAACCTTAGATGACAAAATCATTCCATATATCACAAATATTTGTAAACGTGATCCACGTAGTGGAAAAACAGTTACCGGTGGTATTGTTACATGTCGGGATTCGAGTTGGTTATTAAGTTGGACAATCAACCGTCAAGGCCAGTTTAAAAATCAAGATCCAGAAAAAGTCTGTGTATGGGTTTATGGTTTATTTACTGACAAGCCAGGCGATTATGTAAAGAAACCAATGAAAGATTGCACTGGTAAGGAAATCTGTGAAGAATGGTTATATCACTTAGGTGTACCGACAAGTGAAATTGAAGAACTGGCAGAAAATTCAGCACGTACGACACCTACCATGATGCCTTATATTACGGCTTTCTTCATGCCAAGAACCAAAGGCGACCGTCCGGATGTTATTCCTGATGGATGTGTGAACTTTGCCTTCTTAGGTCAATTTGCGGATACACCAAGAGATACGGTATTCACAACCGAATATTCCGTTCGTACCGCTATGGAAGCTGTCTATGGCTTACTAGGTGTAGATCGTGGTGTACCAGAAGTTTGGGGAAGTGTTTACGATATTCGTGAACTACTTGATTCAAGCGTGAAGTTAATGGATGGTAAATCACCACTTGAAATCAATTTAGGTCCTCTAAATGTTTTGAAAAAACCAGCTTTAAAACTTGTAAAAGGTACCGTTATTGAAAAACTGTTAAAAGATCATCAAGTGATCAAAGAAGATATGAAATATTAAAAAAGTAGGGCAAGCTTAGCTTGCCCTATCGTATGTTTATTTTGTCCAGCGTCCGAAAATACCACAAGGGAGTACGGAATCGTTATGTGAAACCGGAAGTAAGTTTTCACCTGTCTCAATGGTTCCACCATGGGTCTTCTGAATGGTTCTTTGTAGCGTTTCTTGTAAGGTTGAACAAGAAAAACCTGTGGTATAACAACTGATCAAGAAGAAGAGTGCATCATCACTTAAGAGTTTTTGACACTCATCAATGAGTTCAAAAAGGTTATCTTCTAGCTTCCATAACTCTTTTTTAGGTCCTCTTCCATAACTAGGTGGATCCATAATAATGCCATCGTATTTGCGCCCGCGTCTTTGTTCTCTTTTGACGAATTTCAAACAATCTTCGACAATGAAGCGAATTTTATGGTCTTCTAAATGAGAAAGTTCCATATTTTCTTTGGCCCATTGGACCATTCCTTTAGAAGCATCGACATGTACCACTTCTTGGGCACCGGCATGCGCAGCTGCCATGGTAGCTCCACCGGTATACGCAAAGAGATTTAAGATGCGAACATCTTTGCGTTGGGATTGTTGGATGGTATGCATAATAAAATCCCAGTTTGCGGCTTGTTCTGGGAATAAACCAGTGTGCTTAAAGCCGGTTGGGCTGATTTTAAAACGCAAGCCTTTATAGGCAATGGTCCAAAATTCCTTACATTCTTTTTTGTATTCCCAATAGCCTCCACCTTTATTGGAGCGGTGGTAGATGGCATCGGCTTTCTTCCAAGCCTTTTCATCTTCAATTGGCCAAATACATACGGGATCTGGACGGCGTAAGATAATGTGATTCCAACGTTCCAGCTTTTCTTTGTTTCCAGTATCGATTACTTCGTAATCTTTCCAATCTTTTGCGATTTGATTCATTTTTATCACCGAATCAATTATATCCTACTTGTGGAAAACTTTGAACATTTGTTTATAATAGAGACATGAATAATTTAATTTTTAGTTTACAAGCGACTGTTCCGATTTTTTTGTTGATTGTTTTGGGGTATTTTTTACATAAGATTCATTGGATTGATGATGATTTCGCAAAGAAGATGAATACCTTTGCCTTTCAGATGTGTTTGCCTGTACTGGTCTTTCAAGATTTAGCCCAACAGGATTTCTCGAAAGCATGGAATCCAAAATATGTTTTGTTCTGTTTTGTGGCAACTTTTCTTTCCATTGGTATTTCTTATGTTTTATCTCTATTTTTAAAAGATCGGAGCTTAAATGGGGAATTTATGCAGGCTACCTATCGTAGTAGTGCAGCAATTCTCGGTTTAGCTTTTATCAATAATATTTATGGCAATAGTGGTATGGCCCCTTTGATGATTATTGGTACAGTTCCACTTTATAATATTGCGGCTGTCGTGATTTTAACTGTAACTTCCCATACCCAGGAATCGGGTAATCTTTGGAAAAAGACAATCATTGGCATTTTAAAGAATCCAATTTTGGATGGTATTGTGATTGGCTTGGTCTGGTCAATTTTACGGATTCCATATCCTGTGATTTTTGGCAAAGTGGTTCAATCCATTGCTAATCTTGCGACGCCATTATCTTTAATGGCAATGGGAGCTTCCTTTCAGTTTAACCATGTCTCTAGCGTTATTAAGCCAGCTTTGGTCGCAACATTTATGAAATTAGTCGGTTTTGTCGCATTGTTTTTGCCATTGGCAATCTGGCTGGGTTTCCGACAAAGCTATTTAGTTGCTCTTTTAGTCATGTTAGGATCAGCTACAACGGTTTCTAGTTATGTCATGGCTAGAAACATGCATCATAAAGGGGATTTAACGGCCACGGTGGTTTCTTTTACCACAGTTTTATCTGCCTTTACTTTAACTATGTGGTTGTATATAATGAAGGCCAATGGATTGATTTAGGGGGTGTATTTATGTTTCTACGCATGACTTGTAAAGAATGCAATCAAAAACGAAAAGATGAACTCTATCAAATAATGGGCGCCCTTGCCAATCGGGAGAAAATGCAGATTGAAGAAAAAGGTGATGAAGTCTGTATTTACGCTTGCCCACAAGGAACTATTCATATTACCGAAGACGATGACTCTATTGTGATTGAGGCCAATACCCGGCATGCTGGGCCTGGATTTCATGCCTTTGCGGTGGAATTTTGTTGTGACCTGCAAGAAGAGTCGCCTGGAAAATATGAAGTGTTTGATGATTTAGAATACGAAACAGATCATGATTTTAATCGTTTATGTAAAATCTATGAAGACGAAATCACTTATTTAAAGGATACGCTATTAAAGAATCCCGAAGTTCGTCAAATGAATTATATGTATGAATCAACCTATATTCTTCCTTTAGAACAAGATGGGATGATTCCTACTGCACTAGGAAATCTGGATATCAAAGAATTTGCGAATATGTCGGAAGCAGAATTAATGGACTATTTCTTTGTCTGGAATGAATGGGATAAAAATGCGCGTTACTATAAAAATGCGGCTTTATTGCTCTTGGCAAAAGATCATTACACGAAATATCCATTGATGACAGAAGCAAGTATTAAAGTGGCGGATACCATTTGTGACTACATTGAATTAGCGTACCAATGGAATCCAGATACACCTTTACCAGTCGATGTATATCGTTATTTGTGTGAGCAGTTAGGTCGAGATAATCAATTGAAACAACCGGTAGAGATGGAACAAGAACCAAGTCAATATCGCAGTAAGGATGTCTATCATCTATGGCAAGACTTTAAAGTGGTTGCCGATGGAGCGGCTTTGCGAAGCATTGATCCGGTCAATGAAGCGTTATGTTTAAGCTCTCCTTATTTGGAAGAAGATCAATGGGACTGGTTTATTATGGCAAGTCATAACGATACAATCCTGCAAGAAAAAGAAGCACTATTGGAAAGTGATGTGCTGACTTACGGATCTAAAAAGATTGCGTTTCATACATATTTCGATACGGTGGATACTCTGGAGGCTTATCTTCAGGAAGGCCAAAATGTCTTATACTTCCACTGTGTTATGAAAGATAAAAAAGATGAGAATTATTTAAAACAATGTATTAAAGAAAGTGGGTTTCTAAAATAACCTGCTTTTTTCATGGTAAAATAGAGCAAGGTGATAAAAATGGAACAATCAGTATTAGATACTTTAAATACCAATCAAAGAGAAGCAGCTACCAATGTCAGCCAACATATTCGTATCATTGCCGGAGCAGGTAGTGGTAAGACCCGTGTCTTGATGGCACGTATTGTATATTTGGTTAAAGAAATTGGCGTCTATCCGAGTCGTATCCTTGCGATTACTTTTACCAATAAAGCGACCAATGAAATGAAAGAGCGTTTGACGAACCTTTTAGGTGCCGATGCGCAAAATGTTCGTATTTCCACGATTCACTCTTTATGTGTACGCATTTTACGGGAAGATGCTGATCGTATCGGCTTTCCAAAATCTTTTACGATATTGGATTCGGATGATCAAAAATCCATCTTAAATCCGTTTTATAAAGAACTGGATATTGAAAAGAAAAGCTTTCCACAAGCGCGTGCTTTAGGCTTTATTTCTAGTAATAAGATGAATGGTGTTTCCCCGGATGAGGCTATGAACTATGCGGTAAATGAAGAACAAGAAGTCTATGCTTCTTTGTATGAAAAATATGAAAAGCGTAAAAAAGAAATGCGTGCTATGGATTTTGATGACTTGTTGCTCAATGGACATCATATTCTAAATTTTGATGAAACGGTTCGTACGAAATGGCAAAATCGTTTGGATTATATTCATGTAGATGAGTTCCAAGATGTGGACCCTATTCAATATGGCATCGTGCGTTTATTGACTGGAGATCATGCCTTATTATGTGTGGTAGGGGATCCAGACCAAACCATTTATACATGGCGTGGTGCAAGTGTTGATATCATTTTACAATTCAACAAGGATTTCAAAAATTGTAAGACCATCATATTAAATGAGAACTATCGGAGTACCCAACCTATTTTAGGGGCATCGAATGCGGTGATCCAACATAATAAAAAACGTATTGAAAAAGATTTATTTACCCATCTACCTGGTGATGAAAAGATTACCTTGCATGCATGTCAGGATGACAATGAGGAACCTTTATATATTGCTTCCTTAGTCAAAGCCCATCATAACCAAGGGGTGGCTTATTCGGATATGGCGGTATTGTATCGTTCCAATTATTCTTCACGAGCTTTTGAAAGACGCTTAAAAGAAGCTTCCATTCCGTATGTGATCTATGGGGGTATTCGTTTTTATGAACGTCAAGAAATTAAAGATGCCTTATCGTATTTAAAATTATGTTCGTATCCTGACCCGGATGATCCGCAACAATTTTCTTTGGACTTGGCTGTGCTTCGCGTGATTAATCAACCACGCCGTGGAATTGGCGCAAAATCCATTGAACAACTCACACAAGAAGGAAGAGATCGGCATATCAATTTATTGGATGTGATGCGTGATCCGCAAACGCTAAGTTCTGCAACGGAAAAGAAATGTCGCAAGTTTGTCGAACTGATTGATAATATTCGTGCCAAACGGGAAGCCTATTCTTTAGAAGATTATTTGGATTATATTTTAAATGAAACGGGATATATCCAAATGTTAGAAAGTGATCATGAAGATCAACGTTTGGAAAACTTAAAAGAGCTCCAACAAGATATTGCCCAAACCTTAATTGAAAATCCGGATTGTACCTTGGAAAGCTATTTACAGGATATCTCGCTTTTTACCGATAAAGTCTCGGAAGGCAATACGGATTCCTTACTTTTAATGACGGTGCATGCAGCCAAAGGCTTGGAGTTTGATACCGTCTATTTGGTGAACTTTAACGATGGAGTTTTCCCTAGCGCCAGATCTGTATCAGAAGGTGGACAATCAGCACTAGAAGAAGAACGACGTCTTTGTTACGTTGCGATGACGCGGGCTAAAAAGCACTTGGTGATTTCTTATAATTATGGCTTTAGTTACTTATTGGATGGACCGAAAGTGCCAAGTCGTTTTATCAAAGAAATTCCTAAGGAATTTATTCGAGATGATACCAAGCCTGCTTATCAGCCGGCTAAAAAAGCGGAACCAGTGATTCAATCAACCCCTACAAATCGTCCATCGGCAAAACTTCGCAAAGGCGATCTGGTAATTCATAAGGTTTATGGAGAAGGCGTTGTTTTGAAAGTGGAAGGACGCGTAGGTACGATTGCCTTTAATCGTAAAGTTGGTATCAAGAAATTGAATGTCTTGCATCCTTCGCTTAAAAAAGCGTAGTATAATAGGCATTGTTAGGTGAAAATATGGATGAAAGAAAACGAATTGAAGAACTACGCGAACTTTTAGAGAAGTATTCGCTTGAATATTATGTGAAAGATGATCCCAGTGTCAGTGATCAAGAATACGATCGACTACTCGAAGAATTGATTCACTTAGAAGATAAACATCCGGAAATGTATGATGCCAATTCCCCTAGTCAGCGGATTATTGGATCGGTTTTAGATGGATTTGAAAAGGTTCAACATACTTCAATGATGTTGTCCCTTTCGGATATTTTTAATTTGGAAGAAATTCAAGAATTTTGTAGCCGTATGGAAGAATTAAGTGACCATCCAAAATTTGTCGTAGAATGTAAATACGATGGATTAGCGATGTCATTAACCTATGAAAATGGCGAATTTATTCGTGCCGTAACCCGGGGTGATGGCTCTGTGGGTGAGGATGTATCCAATAATATTCGCACCATTGCTTCGATTCCTATGCATATTCCTACTAAAGAACATGTGGAAGTGCGTGGGGAAGTGTATATGCCTAAGGAAAGCTTTGAACGCTTGAATGAAATACAGGAAAAACAAGGCAAAAAACCTTTTGCGAATCCGCGAAATGCGGCAGCTGGTTCGATTCGACAATTGGACTCGGCCATTTGTGCTTCGCGAAAACTGGATGCGTATTGGTATTATTTTCAAAATGCGCAAGACTTTGGCATTTTAACCCAAGAAGAAGCTTTGGAGAAGATGGAAGCTCTACACTTCCGGGTCAATCCTATGCGTAAGATTTGTCAGAATGCCCAAGAGGTCTGGGACTTTATTCAAGAAATTGGCCAAAAGCGGGATTCGTTACCATATGAAATTGACGGTATGGTGCTGAAATTGAATTCTTTAGTGGATTCAAGACGAATTGGTACGACAGCCAAAGTGCCTCGTTATGCGATTGCCTATAAATTTCCTGCCCAAAGAGTCGAAACGCGATTGATTGATATTACCCTAACGGTAGGAAGAACCGGAAAAGTAACACCGAATGCGGTCTTAGAGCCAGTACGGGTTGCCGGAACAACAGTGCAAGCAGCTACTTTGCATAACGAAGATATGATTCGTAATAAAGACTTGCGCATTGGCGATATGGTTGTGATTCATAAGGCTGGAGAAATTATTCCAGAAGTCGTGGAAGCTTTGCCGGAACGTCGAGATGGCCGTCAAAAACCTTATGTATTTCCCCAGACTTGTCCGGTCTGTCATGCCAAACTCGTACGCCTGGAAAATGAATCCAGTCATTATTGTATCAATCAAGATTGCCCTGCCAGGGTTGTTGAGAGTATGATTCATTTTGCCTCAAGGGATGCGATGAATATTGAAACGCTGGGAGATAAGAAGATTGAACAGCTGCATGAATGGGGGTATTTAAACTCCATTGAAGATATTTATTTCTTGTACCAACATCGCGAAGCTTTGATTGGTAAACCAGGGTACCAAGAAAAATCGGTTGATAAACTCTTGGAACAAATTGAAGCTAGTAAGAAAAATGAATTAGGTTTGCTTCTATTTGCCCTTGGCATTCGTCAGGTTGGCAAGAAAGCAGCGATGATTTTAGCGGATCATTTCTTAAGTATGGATGCTTTGATGCAGGCGTCTTTAGAAGAATTGACAGGTTTAAAAGATATTGGTCAAATTACTGCCGAGAGTATTCTTTCCTTCTTTGCTGAAGAAAAAAATCAACATTTAATTAATGTCCTACAAAGCTGTGGCTTGTGTATGGAACAGACAAAAAAAGAACAGAAGGTCTCTCGCTTTACGAATAAAACTTGTGTTTTAACGGGAACTTTGGAACATTACACAAGAAAAGAAGCTAAAGCGATTTTGGAATCGCTGGGGGCTAATGTAGCTGGGTCGGTTTCTAAGAAAACGGATTTTGTGATTTATGGAAGTGCTGCAGGTTCCAAATTAACGAAAGCGCAACAGCTTAGCGTTGCGACGATGACAGAAGAAGAATTTATGCAGGAGGTCGAAAATGCTTAAAAGAAAAGTAGTATGTTTTTTTACAATTTTAGCGTTAGGGATTACAGGATGTTCTTCTTTTGGTTCCAATAATGCGGACTCAAGTGATGCGGATGAATACCAGGCTGTGATGCCCTATAATACTTCGGATACACGGGTAAAACATGTTGGCTTGATTTCTGATCAAAACACTCGTGTGCAAATTGAAGATGGATTGATGGATCTTTCCAAACAATATTTTTCACCGAATCAAGTGAAATATAAAACACATGCGTTTTTAGATTACGATACCTTAGATGCAACCGATGGTTCGCGTGGATTGTTAGGAACATTGCGTGATGATAATCCCAATGGTTTAAATCCTGGTAGTGAAGAAGAATTTAATACCGGAAATGGAAAAGTAAAAGGAGCTATCCTACTTGCGGATATCTATGAATTAGACTGGTATAAAGGCAAGGATCTAAAAGGTATTTCGATTGCCCTTGTGGTCAATGGAACGGTTGGAGAACATAATACCAAAGTAAAAAAAGCGAAAATGCGAAATTATTTAAAAGTCACTTCGACCAAACTCGTGAATTATATGCGTTCTCGCTATAATGAGATTACGGATTCGATTCCTATCTATGTAGCGAGTTATCAATTAAGCGAGAGTGAAGATGATAATCTGGGCGGCTATATCTATTCTTTGTATTTAAATAAAAATGATCAGGATTTTGAAAACTTGTCGGAACATTGGTATCGTGTTCCAAGCAATGAAATTGCGAAGAAAGATCCAACCTTATCCGATCAATTCTTAGCTTATCAAAATAAGGTCGCAAAGGTATTAGCGGATAATACGTATTGTATTGCCCAGGCAAAATACGATGGGGATACCTTAGAAAAGTTAAATATTACTATTACGGCTCATGGCAAGACATCTGGCGAAATGCTGGCGGTTTCGCAAGTTGCCAAAAAACAATTATCCAAGTTTAAAAGTGTTGATTGTGAGTATTCTGTAAAAGTGATTGATAATGAAGAAACGTATTGTATGATGAAGCGAAATAAAAATGAAACTGTGGTGAATTCCGTGACTTCCTTCTAAGCTAGCATTGGGAAATGCGCAGGGGATATGGTATAATACGTTCTAGGAGAAAAATGTAGTATGGCAAATGTGAAGAAATCAACACCTCGTAAGGTGAGTACAAAGCGTAAACAAGGTCATAAATTGATTTGGTTTACAGTAATAGTTATTGCGATTCCAGTGATCTTTGTAGCATACGTTCTTTTGACGAGTGCGGTTGGTCAAGATAAACCGGTAGTAGGGAATCGTTTTGGTTCCAATGATTTGAACCCTAAAATTACCCAAGATAATTTGGATCAAATACAATCGGCATTAACTTCCATTGATGGTGTACAAAATGCAGAAGTAACTTTAAAGAGTGCTACATTGCGTATTAGTGTAGACTGTGCCGATGATGCAGGACAAGATACGGTGCAATCCATTGCCGATCAAAGCTATGATGCGGTTGCGGGTGTCCTTCCTATTGAAACGTATTTCACGAATCCACAAGATAAAGATGGAAAGAATTATGACCTCGAAGTTGGAGCTTATAACTTTATTCCGAAAGATGGAAATACCGATGGATACGTTTATATTAAAGAGACCAAAACCGGTAATGGAGAGAAGACGACCGATGTTGAAACTTCGGCGAAAAACCAAAATGTAGTAAATGCGATTACACGTTAGTGTATCGCTTTTTTTTTAGGAGGATCTATGAAACTGATATCTTGTTCGAATCATTGTACTTTAGAAGATGAGAAGTGTTACAGCGAAAACTCATATTACTTATCTGGACTTGAGCCAAAATATGTCTTTGAAGAAAATCAAGTACAGGTAACCTGGAAAACAGAGAAAGGTATTCGGTTTCCTTATGTTAGTGGAACGTTGGTTCATCCCAAAGCTTATGTAGAAAGACCAACGACACATATTCTTATGAATACTAGTGAAATCGATGCGAAATGGTGTTTTCCTATCTTACGGAAATACATTCATGCAACGGATCGGGTTTGTGTTTTTGCATTTAGCTTTTTTGATGACACCAAAAATAGTTCGGACTGGAATAAACAATATGCGCCGGGTCAGGGGATTTGGTATCGCGCGAATACAGATGTATTTTTCAAGTATGGCATAAAGAAAGAACAAATTGTATGGGTCAATTATTTTCAAGATTCCAGACAAGAAATTGAATCCAAGATTTTAAACAGCTCGATTCTATTGATTACGGGTGGTGCCCCAGATCTAATGATGAAACGAATTAAAGAATTTCGTCTAAAGAAGCTCTTAAAAAACTATAAAGGCTTGATGTTGGGCTATAGTGCAGGGGCTATGATTCAACTGGATCAATATCATATAACACCAGACCAAGATTATCCGACCTTTGGCTATTATTCGGGTTTAGCTACCTTATCTGGCTTTTCAATCGAACCCCATTATCAAAATAGCTCTAATCAAAAAGCTTCTATTGAACAGGTTTTAGCAGATAAAAAGCATCCGGTCTATGCGATTGGAGAACTTGGTGGTCTTATTGTACAAGATGGGAATATCACTTGTTTTGGGGATGTAGAATTGTTTGAATCTTGTTGACAGAGGATAGTTCGATGCATATAATGAAATCAAATAAATGAACGATTGTTCAAGTGTTCATAAAAGGAGAAAGTATGAAAAAGACGTATAAAATTGATGTGGATTGTGCGAACTGCGCCAACAAGATGGAAGAAGCAGCCAATAAGACTGAAGGTGTAAAAAAAGCGGTTGTAAACTTCATGACATTGAAGATGAATGTTGAATTTGAAGATGGTGTAGAACCAAAAGCTGTCATGGAAGATGTATTGAAAAATTGTAAAATCGTTGAAGACGATTGTGAAATTTTCTTCTAAGAACCAGTTTTGGTTCTTTTTTTTCGCAAGAAAAAAAGTAGGCTTTTCCTACTTTTCTTGAATATGATTAATGGACATCGCTAAGATTTCTTCGATATGTTCATCGTCGAGTGAGTAATAGACTGTTTTTCCATCTTTTCTAGATTTAACCAGCTTGGAAAGACGTAGTGCTTTTAATTGATGGGATACGGCTGATTTTGTCATATTTAAGACATTCGCAAGATCAGATACACACATCTCACTTTGTTGCAAGGACATCAATAGTTGAAGCCGTGTGCTATCGGCCATGACTTTTAAAAAGTCGGATAATTCCATAATGGTATTGAAATCAGGAAGTTGATCTTTCACCTTTTGAATTAAATCCTCATTTTTAGCTTTACAATCGCAACGGTTTTCTAACATATCGATTCCTCCTACCTTTTGTATTATAAGGGAAAAGAAGATAAATTTCCAATTGACAGTTGAATGAATCGTAAACTATAATGATTTTATAAGTTGAATATATGTTCAACTATAAAAATGAGGTGTGATTATGAATAAGAAACAAAAGAAAGTTTTTAAAAGAATTTTGGTAGCAGCCTTTCTTTTTATCCTTTGTAAAGTCATTCACTTTTCCACAATCATGAATGCAATGCTTTCTTTAACCGCCTATTTTGTGATTGGATATGACATTTTATTGAAAGCATGGAAGGGAATTAAGCATCATCAAGTTTTTGATGAAAACTTCTTAATGGCTGTGGCAACCGTTGGGGCAATTGCTCTCGGTGATTACAGTGAAGGTACAGCCGTTATGTTGTTCTATCAAATTGGGGAACTCTTCCAAAGCTATGCGGTTGGAAAGAGTCGTAGAAACATTACTGAACTTATGGATATTCGCCCCGATTATGCGAATATTGAAAATGCTCAAGGTGACTTAGAACAAGTTGATCCGGATGATGTTGAAATTGGTTCTGTAATTGTTGTAAAACCGGGCGAAAAAGTACCCATTGATGGGGTTGTAGTTGAAGGAAGTTCTACTTTGAATACAAGTGCTTTAACGGGTGAAAGTTTGCCACGTGAAGTCAATGAAAACGATGAAGTTATTAGTGGTTGTATTAACTTGACTGGGTTGATTAAAGTAAAGACGACTAAAGAATTTGGTGAATCAACGGTATCGAAAATCTTGGATATGGTTGAAAATGCCAGTTCGAAGAAATCCCGTTCCGAAGCCTTTATCTCACGCTTTGCGCATTACTATACACCAGCAGTATGTTATGGAGCACTGGCTTTAGTCTTACTCCCTCCGATTGTGAATCTTTTGATGGGAAATCCTGCTGACTGGTCGGTTTGGTTATATCGTGCTTTAACTTTCTTAGTTATCAGTTGTCCTTGTGCTTTAGTTATTAGTATTCCGTTAACTTTCTTTGCCGGAATTGGTGGTGCCAGCAATGCTGGTGTCCTTGTCAAAGGATCGAATTATTTGGAAGCTCTAGCTTCGACAAAGATTGTTGTATTTGATAAAACCGGTACCATGACACAAGGTGTCTTTGAAGTAAATGGCTTCCATCATGCACAAATCGATGAAAGTCAACTTTTGGAATATGCGGCTTATGCCGAGAGTTATTCGACACATCCAATTTCTAAGAGTTTATTAAAAGCGTATGGCAAAGAAATCGATAAAAAACGTATTTCCAATGTAGAAGAAATCAGTGGTCATGGTGTTTGTGCTACTGTAGATGGTCATGAAGTATTAGCAGGAAATGGTAAATTGATGGATCAATATCAAATCCCTTACCAGGCTTGTCATGAAGTAGGAACGATTGTGCATGTAGCCATCGATGGAAAATACATGGGACACATCTTGATTTCCGATGTGATGAAACCAAATGCGAAAGCTTCAATTCAAGCTTTAAAAGCCTTACATATTAAAAAGACGGTTATGTTGACCGGAGATATGAAATCAGTTGCGGATCAAGTTGCCAAAGATTTAGGTATTGATGAAGTCTATAGCGAGTTATTGCCACAAGATAAAGTTGCTCAAGTGGAAGCTTTATTGGATGCCAAACAAGAAAAAGAGAAGTTAGCCTTCGTTGGAGATGGCATCAATGATGCACCGGTTCTCTCGCGTGCGGATGTAGGTATTGCGATGGGAGCTTTAGGTAGTGATGCAGCGATTGAAGCCGCAGATATCGTATTAATGGATGATGATCCACTTAGTATTTCTAAAGCCATTAAAATTGCCAAGAAATGTTTACGTATCGTTTATGAAAATATCTATTTTGCGATTGGCGTAAAACTAGTTTGTCTATTACTTGGTGCTTTAGGTATTGCCAATATGTGGGTTGCCATCTTTGCGGATGTCGGTGTCATGATTATTGCTGTATTAAATGCGATTCGTGCTCTGCAAATAAAGAATTTATAAAAGAAAAGAGAACTCCAATTTTCGAATTGAAGTTCTCCTTTTTTTATTCCATTTCAAAGGCACCCGTATAGAGTTGATAATAAATTCCTTTTTGTTCGAGTAGATCTTCGTGATTTCCTCTTTCAATAATACGTCCTTGGTCTAAGACCATAATCGCATTGGCATTTTGAATAGTTGATAAACGGTGAGCAATGACGAATACGGTTCGTCCATGCATTAATTTATCCATACCATCTTGTACGATTTTTTCGGTTCTTGTATCAATGCTGGAAGTTGCTTCATCCAAAATCAAGACTGGTGGATTGGCTACTGCAGCTCGGGCAATCGAAATCAATTGACGTTGCCCTTGACTGAGGCTTTCACCGCTTCCATCAATATGGGTTTGATAGCCGTGTTCCAAGTGTTTGATAAAATCATGCGCATTGGCAAGTTTTGCGGCTGCGATGCACTCTTCATCACTGGCTTCAAGATTTCCATAACGGATGTTATCCATAATCGTTCCGGTAAATAAGTTTACATCTTGTAGAACGATACCTAATGAGCGACGTAGATCTTCTTTTTTAATCAACTTAACATCAATGCCATCATACGTAATCGAACCACTTTGGATATCATAGAAACGGTTGATTAAGTTGGTGATGGTTGTTTTACCAGCTCCGGTTGCCCCGACAAAGGCAATTTTTTGGCCTGGCTTGGCAAAGAGGTTGATGTGGTGGAGGATGGTCTTTTTCGGCGTATAGCTAAAATTTACATCTTCAAAGCGTACATCCCCTTTTAATTCTACATAGGCAACACCATCTTTTCTTGGATGTTTCCAGAACCAATGACCGGTATTTTCATGACATTCGATCCATTCTCCATTGAATTGTTTCATATTGACTAAGGTAACTCGACCTTCATTGACTTCGGATACTTCATCTTTTAAACGGCAAATTCTTTCTGCTCCGGCCTGGGCCATGACAATCGCATTTAACTGCATGGAGATTTGACCAATTGGTCCATTAAAAGAACGGTTCAATTGTACAAAGGCAGCAATCGTTCCTAAGGTTAATCCGGCAATATGATTCATAGCTAAAATGGTTCCAAATAAGGCATTGAAAACCAAAGAAATGTATCCCATATTTCCTAGGATTGGCATTAAGACATTGGCATATTTATTGGCATTGCTGGAAGCATGACTTAATTCTTCATTGAGTGTATTGAAATCTTCAATCGAAATTTTTTCATGATTGAAGACTTTAATGACTTTACTTCCTTCCATCATCTCTTCAATATATCCATTGACTTTTCCAAGGCTGTTTTGTTGCATCTTAAAGTATTTACCAGATTTCATAGAAACTTTCTTGCTGACATAGATCATACAAAAGCCAATAAAGAAAGTGACACATGCCATTGGTAAGTTTAAGACAATCATAGATATGGATACCGAAAGGATAGTGATAAAGGAACTTAAAGCCATCGGAATACTTTCGGATAAGACTTGGCGTAAGGTATCGATATCGTTTGTATAAACGGACATGATATCGCCATGGGCGTGGGTATCAAAGTACTTAATTGGCAAGGTTTCCATATGTTCGAATAAATCATCACGAATCGTTTTTAAGGCACCAACAGAAATTGTTACACAAAAGAAGCGATAGAGCCATGTCGCAAGGACACCCGTTAGGAAAATACCCATAAGTTGAAAGAGGGCTTTCAGCAATGGGGTAAAGTCGGGGTTTGTTTGCGTGCTAAGTGGAGTGATATAATCATCGACTAGCTTCTGCATAAAAAGCGATCCATAGACACTGGCAAAAGCGGAAAAGATTATCAACAATAAAACCAGAGCACTTAATATCTTATGGCTGGCAATGGCTTCTTTTAAGATGCGCATTAAACTGTTTTTACGCTTCATCAAAATCACCGCCTTTCTGTTGGGCAAGATACGTTTCCCGATATTGTGGGGAAGTCTTTAAAAGCGTTTCGTGGGTTCCAATGGCACTGACCTTTCCATTGTCTAAGACTAAGATTTGGTCTGCATCTTGTATGGAACTAATTCTTTGACTAATAATGATACGCGTTGTATTCGGAATTTTTTTCAGGAAGGCTTGACGAATCAAGGCATCGGTTTTGGTATCAACGGCACTAGTTGAATCATCTAGAATTAATATCTTTGGTTTTTTTAGTAGAGCTCTGGCAATACATAAACGCTGTCTTTGTCCACCCGATACATTACTTCCACCGCGTTCAATATAGGTATCATATTTATCGGGCATCAATTGAATGAATTCATCGGCTTGGGCAAGTTTGCAGGCTTCCATGATTTCTTCATCACTGGCTTCGGCATTTCCCCAACGCATGTTTTCTTTGATAGTTCCAGAGAACAATACGTTTTTTTGTAGCACCATTGCGACATTGTCACGCAATACTTCTAAGTCATAATCTTTGACATTGTGCTGGGCTACTTCAACGCTTCCTTCACTGACATCATATAACCGGGGAATTAACTGGACTAAGCTGGATTTGGAGCTTCCGGTTGCGCCTAAGATTCCTAGTGTAGAGCCGCTGGGAATATGTAAATTGATATCTTCTAAAACATGTTGGCTTTCATCATCGTTTTTTCCATAGTCAAAGGTTACATGGTTAAAGCGAATGTCTCCATTGGTAACGGTAGTAAGTCCGTTTTCTGGAGAAGTTAGGGAGCTTTTTTGGTTGATGACTTCACTGATACGTGACCCACTGGCAATGGACATGGAAACCATAACGACAACCATCGACAACATCATCAACGACATTAAGATATTCATGACATAGGTAAATAAGCTCATCAATTGACCGGTTGTCATAGTATGGGAAACAATCATATGGGCTCCGGTCCAAGAGATTAAAAGAATCAAGGCATAGGTACTAAATTGCATGGCAGGGGCATTAATGGTTAAGATATTTTCGGCTAATCTTTGGGTAGAGAACAGAGCTTTACTTCTTTTATGAAATTGTGTGATTTCATAGTCTTCTCGCACAAAGGATTTTACTACGCGAATACCAGAAACATTTTCTTGTACGCCTTGGTTTAAGCGGTCATATTCTTTAAATAAACGGTTAAAGATGGGACGTACGATAAAGATTACGCCAAATAATACGATGCCTAATAAAATGATGGTTGCGACAAAATACATGGCAATTTTCTTATTTAAAATTGATGTCATAAAAAGCGTGGCAACTAACATCATTGGAGCACGTACACAAGTACGAATGATCATCATATAGGCATTTTGTACATTGGTTACATCGGTTGTCATACGTGTGATTAAGGAACTTGTGGAATATTTATCAATTTCCTTAAAAGAGAAGTCTTCAATCTTTTCATATTGGGCTTTACGCAAGTTTTTGGCAAAACCCGCGGAAGCATAGGCGGCGTATTTTCCACTTTGGAAACCGGAAAAGAGAGAACATGTAGCGGCAATGAGCATAATAATGGCTGTAATGATGACGACTTGCATATTACCGCCGGGGGCATTTAAGCCTTTATCGATCATGATGGATAACATGAAGGGAATAAAGACTTCCAAAACAACTTCCATCGCAACCCATAAAGGGGCTAATATCGAAGCTTTTTTGTACTCTTTGACTTGAGCCAGTAAAGTTTTTAACATGGTTGATCCTCGCTTTCTATATTTTGAATCATTTGTTCCAATAAGTTGACAAGTTCTTCTTGTTTGTCAGGGGCAATATGGGCCATCATCTTTTGTTCCAGATTGTATATCGTTGTGAGAAAAAGATCTTTGATTTGGTTGGCTTTCTCGGTCGGATGAATGGAAACCATTCGTTTATCTTCGCTATTGGTGATGCGATAGATATAGCCGTTTTGTTCCAAACGATTGACTAAGCCGTTGATTGTGGCATTAGATACATGTAAATAGTTTTGTAGATCTTTTTGACAAGTCATCTGATCGGGATGTTGATCGAGATAGTTTAAGATATCCAATTGGCTTTTGGTAAGATTGTAGGCGCTCAACTTCGTATGTATTTCTTTTTCGATATCTAAGTGAATGCGTTTAAAGTACATTCCATACCGGTGGATTTTTTTCATAGTTCCTCCTTTTCGTTAGCATGTTAATTATTAGCTAGTTATGTATTTATACAATACTTATCCATAATAGTCAATATGGATTTTTTTTGATACACTAGGAACATGAAAAAGAATGAAATATATACAGTAGATATTATAGATGATACCAATCTTGGCTATGGGATTGCGAAAATTGATGCCATGGTTGTTTTTATACCGGCTGTCTTAGTTGGTGAGAAGGTAGAAATTGCGATTACCAAAGTACAAAAGAAATATGCTTATGCCAGAGTTTTAAAGATTATAAAAAAAAGTCCTGCTCGTATAGAACCATCTTGTTCGGTAGCGGGTCGCTGTGGAGGTTGTCAGCTGCAACATTTAAGCTATGCCGCCCAATTGGACTTTAAATATAAACATTTAAAGGCTTTGATGAAAGACCAAAATGTGCTTTTTCCTTTAGGGGCAAAAGAACCCCTTTATTATCGCAACAAAGCTCAGTTTCCGGTTCAAATAAAGAATGGGAAAGTTGTGATGGGCTTTTATCGCAGTCATTCCAATGATATTGTTCCTTGTTCTTCTTGCCAGATTCAATCGCATGAGATCAATGCACTATATCAATTTTTTCAAGAACATTTAACGGTGGAATTAGCCGAAGGTTTACGGCATCTTTTTATTCGTTATTTTGATAAAACGAAGGAAGCGCAAATTGTCTTCATTGGTCAGCAAAAGAATGCCTGGGATTCCTTGATCAAAGAATGTGTTAGAACGTTTCCTTCTATAAAAAGTATTGTCTTTAATACCAACAAGCGCAACGACAATGTGATCTTAGGTGAGCATTATGAAGTCTTATATGGAAAAGATTCAATCTATGCAGATTGTTTATCGAACACAATTGAATTGCATTTTAAATCCTTTTTCCAAGTGAATTCCCAACAGATGGAAGTTTTATATAAGGAAGCTATAAAAGCTGCAGAACTGGATGCATCTATGACGGTTGTCGATATGTATGCCGGAACCGGAACCATTGGTTTATCGGTAGCCAAATATGTCAAAGAAGTCTTAGGGGTAGAAATTGTAGAAGAAGCGGTAGAGAACGCAAAGAAGAATTGTCGCTTAAATGGCATCACAAATTGTACCTATCTTTGTCAGGACGCCAGCTTGTTCGCGCATGATTTAATGATGCAAAAAAAAGCCATTGATGTAGCTTTTGTGGATCCACCGCGAAAAGGTATGAATGAACAAGGTCTGCAAGATCTTATGACCATCAATCCGAAACAAATCGTGTATGTTTCTTGTAATCCGAGAACTTTATATCGGGATTTACAATGGATGGAAAAAGCGGGATATAAATGCCAGTATATTCAACCGGTTGATATGTTTTGTCAAACAACTGGTGTAGAGTGTGTAGCCAAAATCGAAAAAATGCGGTAGAATATAACCATGCGGCCGTGGTGGAACCGGTAGACACGCAGCTTTGAGGGGGCTGTGGAAGCAATTCCGTGTGCGTTCAAGTCGCATCGGCCGCACCATTTCGATTCTAAGAGCAGAAATGCTCTTTTTTATTGCGATAAACCCCTAATTCCTATATACTTACTATGCAATGGAGGATTTATGCATCGTTGGACTTTATTTAAACGAGGAATGAAAGATGGAATTCCGGTTATTTTAGGTTATATTCCGATTGGAATTGCGTATGGCATGATGGCTGTGAATGCCCATGTCAGTATCCCGGCTACTTTATCTTTATCCTTATTTGTTTATACGGGAGCTGGACAAATGGCCGGCATTAATATGATGGGGCAACATGCCACAATTTTAGCGATTGTCTGTACGACATTCATTATGAATTTGCGGCATATTATTTTGTCGACTTGTATAATGGATAAATTACATGATGGCAAGCGTTGGCAAAGAGTTTTATTGTCGTTCTTTATTACCGATGAAGTCTTTGCCCTCTATACTTCAAAGCCTAAACCAATTGATAATATCAGCTACTTTTTTGGCTTAGGACTTACGTGCTGGTTAAGTTGGTTTGTCGGCTCTTGGCTTGGTGCTGTATCCACAAATCTTTTACCGCCGGTTTTATCCAGTGCTTTAGGTATTTCGCTTTATGCGATGTTCATTGCCTTGGTGATTCCCGGGGCAAAAAAAAGTTCTCGCTTATTGATGGTAGTTGGCTGCACTGCTATACTTTCCACAATCTTTTCCCAATTCTTATCTAGTAGTTGGGCGATGATTTGTGCCACCCTTCTTTCGGCTTTTATTGGTCTATGGATTGTCAAAGAGGAGGATGTGCTATGAGAATGGTTGTTTTGATCAGCTTGATGGGATTAGTCACTTTTATCCCACGAGCTATTCCTGCTTTTTGTCTTGATCGTTTTCATTTATCCAAACGCTTTGAGATGTTTTTAAAGCTTATTCCGTATACGGCTTTAACCGCAATGGTCTTTCCTGCTATCCTATCGGTTGGAGATACACCTTGGATTGGTGTATTGGGCGGATTGTTTGCGATTGTTTGTGCATGGAAAGATTGTCCTACGATTCTTGTCGTGATTGCTACGATCGCCTTTGTCTTTGTACTTTATAGTTTCGGCTTATAAAAAAGAAGATTTCTGATGAAATCCTCTTTTTGTTTATCAAAAAAAGGAAGATTGCTCATCTTCCTATTTCAATAATTCTTGTAGAATTTGTACAGCGTTTGTGGCAGCACCTTTACGAATCTGGTCACCACAACAGAATAAGCTTAAGCTATGACCGCTTGGGTCGGCAATATCTTTTCTAAAACGTCCGACAAAGACGTCGTCTTGATTTGTGGTATCAAGTGGCATTGGATAAATCTTATTTTGTGGATCATCCTTTAATTGACAACCAGCTGCTTTTTCAATACATGCACGGGCTTTGGCAACATCAACTTCTTTTTCACATTCGATGAAAATAGATTCACTATGACTTCTTAGAATGGGGACCCGAACACAAGTACAAGATACCAGCAAGTTCTCATCGTGCCAGATCTTTCTTCCTTCATTCTGCATTTTCCATTCTTCTTTAGAAATACCTTGGTCATCAAAGTCACCAATTTGCGGAATCAAGTTATACGCAATTTGGTAAGGGAAAGCGGTAGAAGGAATGCTTGGATCTTTAGCTTGTGCTTCTAGATCATGAATTCCTTTGACACCAGCTCCGGATACAGCTTGGTAGGTAGAAACGATCATTCGTTTAATGCCAAATTCTTTCTTTAATTCATTTAATGCTACTAAGGCAATAATGGTTGCGCAGTTTGGATTGGCAATAATGCCATGGTGTTTTTGAATATCTTCAGGATTGATTTCTGGAATAACTAAGGGAACATCTTTATCCAAACGATAGGCACTGGAGTTATCTACAACGACAACATGATTCTTTTGGGCCCATGGCATCCACATCTTTGTGATGTCATTTTCCGTTGCACCCAGGGCATAATCCACATCGTTAAAAGAATCTTCACATAATTCTTCAATGACAAGATCTTTTCCTTTATAAGAAACAACTTTGCCTTTTGAACGACTTGAAGCTAGTAATTTCACTTCACCTTCGACATTTCTTTCTTCTAAACATTGAAGCATTTGTTGGCCAACCGCACCGGTGGCTCCTACAATCGCAATTTTCATATCTATTTTTTCTCCTTTGTGACAAATGTATCATAAATGACTTGAACAGTTTTATTGAAGTCTTCTTCTTTAACTCCTACAGTAATATTCATTTCATCGCTACCTTGGGCAATCATACTGATATTGATATGGTTTGAGCCAAGGGCACCAAAGAGTTTTCCGGAAGTACCAGGTTTGGCACTCATATTTCGACCAACGGTAGAAATAAGGGCTAAGCCTGATTTTGTCTTAACGTAGTCGGGCTTGATTTCATTTTTGATGCGAGCCACCATCTCATAGAGAATATCTTCTACATCACTGTCCGCAACGACAATACTGAAAGAGTCGATTGAACTTGGAATATGTTCGATTGGTACATTGTAGTCTTCTACAATAGATAAGACTTTTCGAATATAACCAACTTCATTGGACATGTGTTTCTTATAGACAAGAATACTTGTAAAACCACGTTTTCCAGCAATTCCGGTAATCGCATAAGGTTGTTCGCCTTCAATGCTTTCCTGGATAATCGTTCCTTTATCTTGGGGACGATTGGTATTTAAGATATGAATTGGAATATTTTTTTCTTTTGCTGGAAAGATAGCATCTTCATGTAACACGCTAGCTCCCATATAAGATAATTCACGTAATTCAGAATAGGTGATATGTGTAATTTGTTCTGGGTTTTTGACAATGCGTGGATCGGCCATTAAGAAACCGGAAACATCGGTCCAGTTTTCATAAATGTCAGCGTTGATACAACGGGCTAAAATAGCTCCGGAAATATCGCCACCGCCACGTGGGAAGGTTTGAATCTGCCCATTGGCATTACTTCCGTAGAAACCTGGGAATACAAAATGATCGTATTTTGCACATTTGGCTTGAACTTTTTTTGTGGTTGCATCCCAGTCAATGGTTTTATCCATGCGGAAACGAATCACATCGGCTGCATCCACAAAGGCATAGCCTAAATATTCGGCCATTAATTTAGCACAGAAATATTCGCCTCGTGAGACGATTTCTGCTTGATTCATCTTGGCAAGATTCGCAAAGAATTCATCTAAGTCTTTTTCTAAGTTTTGTTTAAGACCGAGTTCGTTTTTAATGCTTAAGAAACGATCCCGAATGATTTTTGTGACGTTAGATGCATCTACATGGTATTGACGATGGGCATCTAATAAATATAGAAGATCGGTAATTTTATTATCGCTGGCTGTGCGTTTACCTGGCGCACTGACAACTACATATTGTCGGGAAGGATCGGATTCGACGATTCCCTTAACTTTTTTAAACTGGGTTGCGTTGGCAACACTACTTCCACCAAATTTAGTGATTTTTAACATGAAATGTTCCCCCTAGGATTTTGTATATACAATAGAACAAATCTTAAAAAAAGGTACAGGCTCTATGTACATTCTTTCATAAAAACAAAAAAATAGATTCAGCTTGAAAACACTTGTTTTTATAATGTGGACATTGTATCATAGGATATATGCAATTTCAAGGAGGATTTACCATGCAAAACGTATATGAATCAACTCGAAATAAAGGAAACAAAATTTCTAGTAAACAAGCAATTCTAGAAGGAATTTCTAGTGATGGTGGCCTATATGTTTGGCCTGAACTTTCCAGTGTTCAATTAGACCTGGAAACGATTTGTCATCAATCGTATAAAGAAAATGCGGTATATATCTTAAAACAGCTATTAAGCGATTTTACCGAAGAAGAATTAAAGATGTGCGTAGAAAATGCCTATGGCAATACCTTTGCCAGTCAGGCAATTACACCCGTACGTAAAGTTGGGGATGTTGATGTCTTAGAACTTTTCCATGGACCAACATCGGCTTTTAAAGATGTTGCCTTAACTTTATTGCCGCAATTGATGTCCGTAGCTTTACAGACGACGAAGGAAAAAGCTTTGATCTTAACGGCAACTAGTGGGGATACGGGAAAAGCTGCCTTATCGGGCTTTCAAGATGTAAAAGATACCGGTATTGTGGTTTTTTATCCAGATCAAAAAGTCTCACAAATTCAATATCGTCAAATGGTTACCCAACGAGGAAACAATGTGAAGGTATTCGGGGTTAAAGGAAACTTTGATGATGCCCAAAGTAAAGTGAAAGAACTATTCTTAGATGAAGAATTAAAAGCTGTTGCAAAAAAACATGCGGTTCGTTTGACGAGTGCTAACAGCATTAACATTGGGCGTTTGGTTCCACAGATCGTTTATTATTTTGAAGCATATAAACAATTGGTGAACCAAGGCGTGATTGAATTAGGCAAAAAGGTTTCCTATAGTGTACCAACGGGTAACTTTGGGGATGTTCTTGCCGGATACTATGGGTATCTAATGGGTTTACCGGTAGAAAAATTCTATGTTGCAAGTAATGAAAACCATGTCTTAACAGATTTCTTGAGAACGGGTGTCTATGATCGTAACCGTCCGTTTATTCAAACGATTTCTCCAAGTATGGATATTTTGATCAGCTCTAACTTGGAACGCTTATTGTATTACATGTCAGATTGTGATGCGGCTTTTGTGAAAGGCTGCATGGATGATTTGAAAAATACGGGTCGTTATGAAATCCCTAAAGCTTTATTAGCTAAGATTCAAGCTTTATTTGATTGCGGCTATGTTTCTGATACCGAAACAAAGCAAATTATTGGGCAAACTTATGCAGACAAACAAGTGATCTTAGATCCTCATTCAGCGATTGGCTATGACATTGCTGATAAAGCCAGCCAAAGACCGATGGTTTCTCTAGCTACAGCTTCACCATATAAATTCTCACAAGATGTCTTAGATGCCATTGGAAAAACAAGTCAGGATGAACTTGATGCGATGCATCAATTGGAAAAGGTTTGCCAAGATCCAATTCCAAAAGGTCTAGCTGAACTTGAAACATTACCAGTTTTACATAAAGATGTCATTGCTATTGACGCTATGAAGGAAAATGTAGCTCATACCATTGAGGAGTTTTTCAATGATTAAGGTTGTTGTTCCTGCAACCACGGCCAATTGTTGTGTCGGATTTGATTGTTTGGGAATGGCTTTGGATTGGTGGTCAACGTTTACCTTTGAACCAGCCGATCAATGGTTGATTACCGGTTGTCCGAAAGAATTTTCCGGTCCTGACAATCTGGTTTTACAAGGATTTAAAATTACCTGTGAAAAACTGAAAAAAGAATGTCCTTCTTTTCATTTGCATATTGATTCAAGTCTGCCATCGAGTCGCGGGTTTGGATCAAGTGCAATGTGTATTGTTGCGGGAATTGAAGGGGCCAATGCCTGGTTTGGCAGCCCTTTGACGAAATTTGAGATGTTGGATATCGCTACGCGTTTTGAAGGGCATCCCGATAATGTTGGACCTGCTTTAATGGGAAGTGTATCGGTTTCTTTTATGGAGGGTGACCAAATTTATTCAACCCCTATGCCATGTGCAGATTGGAAGTTATTGGCCATGGTTCCGGATCAAGAAGTACCTACTGCCCAAGCACGCAAAGTCTTACCAAAGTCTTTATCTTTGGACCATACAAAGAAACAGGTTGCTTACGCATTGAGTTTTATGCAGGCGCTACAGACCGGTGACTTAACTTTATTAGAAGCAAGTTGTCATGATTTTATTCATGAACCCTATCGGAAACATTTGATATCGGCTTATGAACCCATTCACCACTATTGCCAGGATCATGGCATTCCGATGTGGATTTCTGGCTCCGGTAGTACGATGATTGCGATTCATCATGCATCCGAACCTTTGGCTGCATTGCAGTCTTTTGCAGAAGGGTTACATCTTTTCTGTAAAGAAGTTCATATTTCAAAGAAAGGAGCTTATGTCGTTTATGAGTAAGTTTTTCGTAGTATCGAGTGATATTTTACCTGATGTTCTCGAGAAGGTTATTGAAGCTAGAAATCTTCTTCAATCGGGTAAAGTAAAGCGAATCAGTGAAGCGGTAAAAGCGGTTGGCGTTTCGCGCGGAACCTATTATAAATATAAAGATGCGGTCTTCTCTTTTAATCAAGAAGAATCAAGACGCAAAGCTGTAATCACCATGGTTATCAGTGAAGAGGCCGGTTCTTTATCCCAGGTTTTAAACCTGGTTGCCCAACGGAAAGGAAATATCCTTGCGATTAATCAAACCATTCCGATCAATGGTATTCATACGCTTTCTTTAACTTTAGATATTCATAATATGGAAGTCAGTATTGAAGCACTTTTATCGGAATTGGATGCTCTGTCTGTGATTGATAAATTGGATTTAATTGCGGTTGAATAAAAAAAGTCTTTTAAGTTTTTTATTTGGATGGTGTGTCATTGTATCGGCTTTAATGTTTTCGATTAAAGCCTGGGCACTCAATCCAAATTTTTATATTTCGCTTTATGATCGAATGGATTTGGCAGAGGATCTCTCGGTTTCTAAAGCGGATTTAAATGCCTCGATAACTTTGTTGCTGGATTATTTAGACGGTAAGGCTTCTTCGATTGACCGTACAATGATAATTGCGGGGAAAGAACAAGCGGTTTTTGATGCCAAAGAAAAACGCCATATGGTGGATGTCAAAGCTTTATATCAACGTGCACTATGGACCGGAAGAATAGCTGGTGGTATCGGTATTCTTTTATTTGTACTTTTGATGCATTCTAAGAATGGCTTAGCTTTTTTAACGAAGGGACTCTTAGGTGCCTCATTTTGTTTCTTTATTTTTGTGGCTTTTTTAGCACTATGGATGGCTACAGATTTTACCGATTTTTGGATTCATTTTCATGGTATCTTCTTTCAGAATCAAGACTGGCTGTTAACGCCAGGCAAAGATTTTATGATTGATATGTTACCGGAAATGGTATTTGAGAAGTTGGTTGTATCAATTGTGCTAAGCTTTCTTGTCATACTTATCGTATTAAATTTGTTTTGTGTTTTTTATCAGATTCGCAAAGCACCAATTGGATTTGAGGTGGAAGAATGAAATTGTTACTGGCATCCCAATCGCCAAGAAGAAAAGAATTATTGGAACAGGCAGGATATACTTTTGAAGTACATCCCGCTAAAGCGGAAGAAACATTTGATTTGAATTGCAGCTTGGATGAAGCTTTAGAAAAAGTAGCAATGCATAAGGCTTTGGAGGTCTATGATCTCTATCCGGAATATCTAACTTTAGCTGCCGATACGATTGTTGTATATGATCAACAAATCTTGGGTAAACCTAAATCGGAACAAGATGCGTGGGATTGTTTAAAAATGCTTTCTGGGCAAACGCATCAAGTGAAAACTGGGGTTTGTCTTCTGTATCAGAATCAGAAGAAATGTTTTGTACAAACTAGTGAAGTGCACTTTCGCGACTTATCGGACTTAGATATTTATCATTATGTTTCCAGTGGAAAATGCATGGATAAAGCGGGTGCGTATGGCATTCAAGAGTGTGACTTTGTCGAGTGGCTGGATGGCTCGTATTCGAATGTTGTAGGATTACCAATGGAAGCTTTACAGGAAGTCCTTACCCGGTTTATGAAAACAGGATATTTACAATAACAGAGTCTTTTGGCTCTGTTTTTTTTCACTTATGAATGAAAACACTTACACAAGTGATGGGCTTTTCTGTTATACTTATTTAATAGAAGCCAGGAGGTAGGAAGTATGGCATTACCTGTTTATGTAATTGGACATAAACATCCGGATACTGATTCAATTTGTTCAGCCATTGCCTTAGCTGAGTTGAAACAAAAACAAGGAATTGATGCGGTTGCTGCTCGATTGGGACACTTGAATTCTGAAACCAATTTTGTGATTGAAAAATTGGGCTTGGATTATCCTCTATATATGAATACGGCCAAGTGTACGTTGGAAGAAATTCAAATTGATAAAGCCGTTACTATTAATCAAAAAGAGACGATTCGTCATGGATGGGATCTTTGTGTAGAAAATCATGTAAAGACTTTATACGCTGTGGATGATGTCGGCGAATACATGGGTGTAGTAACCATCAATGATATTTCAACAATTAGTATGCAAGATGTGAATATTACCAAAGATTTATTAAAAAAGACACCTTTAAGCAATATCGTAAAAGCTTTAAAAGGCGAATTCCTTTATGAAGGTCACCAGGAACGCAGTGGTTATGTGCGTATTAGTGATAAGCGTTTAATGGAACGTGACTTAAAAGGGGCAATTATGGTCTTGGATGATCATGAAGATGATATGTTGAAGAGTATGGCTCATGGTTGTGCGGTGATTATTTGTACCGAGAACTATACGCCAACCGACTTTATGTTGGATATGGCAAAGACCAAAGGGGTAACCCTCATTAAGACCAGCTACAACATCATGAAAGTTATTCAGATGATTTATCGTTCGATTCCCGTTTCTTTGGTTATGACCGATAAGAGTAAGATCGTTTCGTTTAATAAAACGGAATTTATCGAGGATGTCGAACATGAGATGTTAAAAACCCGTCATTCCAATTATCCGGTTGTTTTCCAAAATCGTTTAGTTGGTTCGGTTGCTCGTTATCACTTGTTGAAGAGTGAAAAACGTAAGATTATTTTGGTTGATCATAATGAAGTGGATCAAGCCATCAATGATATTGAAACTGCGGAAATCGTTGAAATCGTAGACCACCATCGCATTGGAAATATTGAAACCAGTCATCCAATTTCATTCCGTAATATGAGTGTTGGTAGTACATGTACGATTGTGGAAATGATGTATCGCGAAAATGGTATTAAAATGAGTCCAACGGTAGCTAAACTTGTAGCATATGGAGTCATCAGTGATACGATGAACTTACATTCTCCAACATGTACACCAGTGGATCGTTTATTAAAAGAACGTTTGGAAAAAGAATACGGTCTGGATTTTGATGCGATGGCAAAAGAACTCTTTGAGAATACGGCTACGATTCGGGGCAAAGAGTTTAAAGATATTCTTTATAATGACACCAAAGAGTATCTATTGAGTGGATATCGCATCAGTATTTCGCAAGTCTTTACCTACACTTTGGAAGATGTAGATAAGATTGAAAAACAGTTTGTCCAGTTTATGGAAGAACAAAATAAAGCGCGAAATTATGATTTGATGATGATGGTCTTTACCAATGTCGAAGGAAATGGTTCACGTTTTCTATATGTGGGAAAACTTTCACAGTCGGTTTCGGCTGCTATTTCGAAGTTCTCCGATAATGGTTATGTTTCAAGAAAGAAGCAAATTGTGCCTTCTTTAGCGGCAGCATTGATATGATTTTAGAACGCTTTTTAAAATATGTTAGTTATGATACCCAATCGGATGAGAATTCAACAACTACTCCAAGTACGGATAAACAAATGACTTTTGCGAAAGTTTTAGAACAAGAATGCAGAGAACTCTTTGATTCAGTTATTTTGGATTCAACCGGGATTCTTTATTGTCAATTGGATGGAGATTCCCAAAAAGATACGATTGGTTTATGTGCGCATATGGATACCGCAACCGAATGTAGTGGTGCCAATGTACATCCACGCGTAATCAAAGAATACGATGGATCGACGATTCAATTAAATGACAAGATTTCTATGCATCCAGATGCCTATCCGAAACTAGCCGCATGTATTGGTGATGATTTAGTTGTGACGGATGGTTCAACTTTACTAGGTGGCGATGATAAAGCTGGTATTGCGATTATTTTAGAAGCTATTGAACAGCTGAAAGCATCCAATCTATCGCATGCACCAATCTGTGTAGCGTTTACGGTGGATGAAGAAATTGGTCGTGGAGCGGATCAATTTGATTTAACGAAGTTTCCTTGTGCCTATGCCTATACCGTTGATGGGGATCGTATCGATAATGTAGAATGGGAAAACTTTAATGCCGCACAAGCTATTGTGCATATTCAAGGTACGGCTATTCATCCTGGAGAAGGGAAGGGCAAACTTGTCAATGCATCTTTACTGGCAATGGATTTTGCGAAATGTTTGCCGAATGATCAAACACCTGCAACGACTTGTGACCGACAAGGTTTCTACCATTTGGTTTCAATGCAAGGTGCGGTTGAACACGCGCAATTGGTGTACTTGTTGCGAGATCATGACAAGACAAAATTTGCCCGGAAAAATCTGGTTCTCCAACAGATCTGTGATGCCTTAAATGATAAATATGGACCTCGTTTTAGTGTTGAAATCAAAGACCAGTATTATAATATGGCTGATTTTATGCAAGATAAAAAACCAGTTGAAAAAGCGAAAGCGGCTCTACTATCTTTAGGAATTGAGCCGGTTTCGATTCCAGTACGCGGTGGTACCGATGGAGCTCGCTTGACGGAAATGGGTCTGGCTTGTCCGAATTTGGGAACGGGAACCTTCCATCATCATGGAGTTTATGAATTTGCATCTATTACGAAGATGGAAAAGATGGTAGAAGTTGTGAAAACTATTGTTACGCAATAACGAAGCTGAAAAGTTGATTAGATTCAACTTATCAGCTTTTCTTTTTGGAATTTAGGAAAAGAAAGCGAAAGAATTTTTCTAAAACTAGGTAAAAAGAAAGTTTTAGCCATTTTCTATCGTTTCAATTCCATGTATAATGTCTATCGATTGTGAGGAATTACTATGTTTGAGAAAATGGGATTGGTTGTCGAAGGCGGCGGAACCAAAGCAGCTTATTCGGCTGGGGTTTTAAAAGCTTTCTTGGAAGAAAAAATATATATACCGTATACCGTAGGAATTAGTGCTGGTTGTGAAATCTTGACTTCTTATGTGGCTAGACAAATTCCTCGATTGGAATTAACGGGAATTCAAGCACCTTGTCAACCGGGTGTTGTTGGTTTAAAACCTCTTTTTAAAGAAAAGAGTATATATGGGATCGAATCCACCAATGCGTTTATTGAAAGTCGGGAAAAATTGGATATGCAGGCGTTTCAATCTAGCTCTTCGAAGATGGATTTTGGTCTTTATAATATGAGAACGCATGCGGTCGAATATTATGGCAAAGAGTATTTGGATGAATCACAAACACTTGTGAAAGCGAGTTGTTCCTTGTTGCTTCTAACGCATCCTTATATGTTTCAAGGGCAGAAATATATGGATGCTGGTTTAGTGGATATGATTAGTATTGAACAGAGTATTCGCCAAGGCAACCAGAAACATATTGTGATTTCAACCAAAGAAGTAGGTTATGTACGCAAACCCGCACCAAATTGGCAATTGCGTTTGGCCAAACTGGTTTATAAAGATGATGTGATTGTTCAAGATTTAAAGAAACGTCATGAACGTTATAACCAACAATGGGGTCTTGTCGATCAATTGGAGAAAGACGGAAAAGCCTTGGTTTTACGTCCCCATAAAGATTTAGGGATTACCCGTTATACAACTGATCCAAAAAAATTACATCCTTGGTTTCAACTTGGCTATGATGAAACGATGGAACGTATGGATCAGATTAAAGAATTTTGTGAGGTTAAGTAGTATTGCTTAACCTTTTTTGTTACTATTAGAGCATGAAAGCAGGCTATTTTTTTGATGTAGATGGAACCTTATACGATCATAAATTCCATGAATGCTCACCCAATACACTCAAGGCTTTAGAAGCCTTACATGCGGATGGCAATGTCGTCATTGCTGCAACTTCCAGAGCCCAAGCTGAATGGCAACATTTGCCTGGTAAACTACGTAATTTTGCCTTTGATGCAAAAATATTTGATGGTGGTCCTCTGATTGTAGATGGTCATCAAAAGGTTTTAAAAGAAAGCTGTTTTGCCTCAGACTTTGTAGAAGAGATTTCTGCTTTTTGTCAAAGGGAAGGTATGGCTTGGAAGTATTCTACTATGAATTCGGTGCATTGGGGTTCTTTGGAAAGGCGTCAGAAAATGCGGGAAGTTTGTTGGCATTGTTATTTGACCATTCCTTCGTATAAGCCTTATCAAAAGGAAGATGTTTATAATATGCTTATTTATTTTGATAAGCCACAGCAGAAACAAAAGCTGGCACAGTTTTTAAGCAACTGTAGTGTTGTTTATTATAGTGATTGTATAGAAATCCGTCCGAAATATTGTGATAAAAGTGATGCGATTGCTTACGTGAAAACGCTATTTCATTTACAGCGAATTGTATGTTTCGGGGATGGAGATAACGATGTGGCTATGTTGAAAATGGCAGATTTAGGAATTGCGATGGGTAACGCCCAAAAAGCCTGCAAAGAAAGTGCAGATTGTGTGATTGGATCGATTCAAGAAGATGGAATCTATCACTACCTTAGGAGGATGAAAAAATGTGCTATGTACTAGAAAATGAATTTTGTCGTTTGGAATGTATTGAAGATGGAGGGCAGATTCAACATTTTATTGATAAAGAAAACGATGTTGAATTGATGTACCAGGGAGATCAAGGCTGGTCCGGAAAGAATCCGACGCTCTTTCCTTTGGTTGGAAATACCTATTCCAAAGAATATGCGATTGATGGTAAAACGTATGCCATGAAAAACCATGGCTTGATTCGTTATGCGACTTGTGTTGGTCTGATGCAGGATGATTGTTTGACTTTTACGTATGATTCAAATGCAGAAACTTTAGCGCAATATCCTTTTGAATTCCATTATGAAATTCAATATCGTTTAGAAAAGAAAACTTTAAAGATCAACTATGTGATTGAAAATACGGGTTCTAGAGATATGCCATTTAGTTTTGGCTTGCATCCGGCTTTCCGCGTTCCTGAAAGAGCTGGGGAAGCTTTTACGGATTATACCTTAACTTTTGAAAAACAAGAACCTGCCAAACAATTGTTGTTTGATGAAACTTTCGTTAAACCTTCTAAATGGGTAGATACGGAATTGGATGTTTGGCATTTAAACTATGAAGATATTGATGAATATAAAACAATTATTTATAAAGACTTCCAATCAAACTATGTGACTTTGGCGTATAAAGACCAAGATCGTTTACGTGTGCATTTTAAGGATTTCCCTTACTTGGCTATTTGGACGCATCCAAAACATTCAGAATTCTTATGTATTGAACCTTGGTATGGTCATGCGGATTTTGATGTCAATCACACTTCTTTCTATCAAAGAGAAGGAACACAGATTTTAGCACCAAACGAAAAGTTTACGCCTTCTTACCAAATCGAAATTTGTTGATAAGAGTGCTTCGGCACTCTTTTTAAGTGCAAGTTAGTGCATAATAGTGTAAAATATCGGTATGAAAAAATGGATTATGCGAATACTATTAATCGTATTTGTAGGAATTTTTGCCTATAGTGCGTTTAATATTTTTGAAATTTATTCAGCAAAAAACAAAATTGAAAAAGAAACCCAAAATTATAAGCAATATGCCGAGGATTCTTCTAAGAATGTTTTGAATCCAGACTGGGATGCTTTGCGCCAACAAAATCCGGATATTGTCGCTTGGGTCTATGTCCCTGGATGTGATATTTCTTTCCCAGTTGTACAAGGCAGCGATAATTCGTATTACTTATCGCATACGACGGATAAACAAGAGAGTATCTATGGTTCGGTATTTTTAGATTCTGCAGCCAATTCCCAATTCTTGGATGATAACTCGATTATCTATGGTCACTCGGTTGAAGGTGGAGGCATGTTTACAAATTTGAAAGATTTTGCGGATCAAAGTTTCTTTGATGCCCATAAAGTCTTTTATTTATTGACACCGAGTGTGAACTATCGTTGTTCGATTTTAACATTTGCCAAAACTACAGATTCTTCTGTATACTATACAACGAGCTTTGGCGACTTCCGCGATGATACCATTTCACAATGGTATGCGAATGCGATGTATGCCAATAGCTATGATACATCTACTTGTAATTTTGTTTCGTTATCAACTTGTAATTTGGATTATGGATTTAATTCGGACCAACGCTATGTCTTAGTGGGGGCTTTGGAAGTAGAAAATAATCCAATTAAAATAGAATAAGAAGGTCTTATGAAAATTTGTTTAGTGACAGGAGGAACGGGCGGTCATATTTATCCGGCTATTGCGCTGGCGGATAAATTTACGCATTTGCTTCCAAACTGTGAAATATTATTTATCGGTAACGATGATCGCATGGAAGCTAAAGTGATTCCTGCGCATGGTTATCGTTTTCAATCGTTACATACATCTGGTTTAGTGGGCAATGTTTTCCAAAAGGGGCGTGCTGTGGGCCAGATGTTTTCAGCGCGTAAAAAAGCTAAAAAATATCTTCGTGATTTCCAACCGGATATTGTCATTGGCTTTGGTGGATATGTGAGTGCACCAGTGATGATGGCATCGACTTCTTTAGGCATTCCAACGATGATTCATGAACAGAATTCCATTGTTGGTAAGTCGAACCAATTGGTTATGCATAAAGTTGATGCGATTGTGACTTGTTATGAAAAATGTTCAGAAGTTTTCCCTAAAGATAAGATTCATCTTTTGGGAAATCCACGTGCTACCATTGCCAAAGAGGCAAAATTGGATGAAGCCTATTATGCTTCTTTACAGCTTGATCCAAATAAGAAGACGATTTTGATCATGATGGGATCGCTTGGTTCCAGCAGTGTGAATGAATTAATGAAATCAGCTTTGAAGGATATGGATTCTTCTTTACAGTTCTTATATGTATGTGGCCGCAATAATGCATCGGATTTACATATGTTTGATGATAAAAAAGATATTCATGTAGTGGATTATGTGGATACCTTAAAGATTTATCCGAAAGTGGACGGCTTGATTTGTCGGGCTGGGGCAACAACGATTGCTGAATTAACGGCTTTAGGTATTCCTTCGATTTTGGTACCTTCTCCGTATGTTGCCAACAATCATCAGTATTATAATGCGATGCAATTGGTGCAAAAAAATGCTGCGCATATGATTGAAGAAAAAGATTTAAATGCCGAAAATTTACAGCGTGAAATTCAAGGATTATTTTTGAATGACAAAGAGATGGAAGAAGTGTCAAAACAGGCGCGTTTATTAGGTAAACCAAATGCGGCTTATGACATGATTTCTTTGTGTGAATCAATAATCAAATAAGGTGGGAATAGTATGTCTATAAAAGATAAATTAGCTATATATGCACAAGTCTTAGAAGAAGAACCAATGGGAAAACATACCACCTATCATGTAGGTGGAGATGTGGATTATTATATCTATCCCAATAATGGAACTTCTTTGATGCGTATTATTAATATTTTGGAGAGTGAGAATATACCTTTTTTCATTATGGGAAGAGGTTCAAATATATTATTTAGTGACAAGCCTTTTCATGGTGCCATCATCAATTTAGATCGTACGATGAATGACTTTTATATTGAAGAAGATGGAACGGTTATTGCCCAAGCAGGATGCTCTATTATCAATTTATCGGTACAAGCGATGAAGAATAATTTGACGGGCTTAGAATGGGCAAGTGGAATTCCTGGCTCTGTTGGTGGGGCATTGTATATGAATGCCGGTGCGTATAAGTCCAACATGGAAGCAATCGTAGAAGAAGTATGTGTCTTAAAAAATCATTCGATTGTTTGGATGAAAGCGGAAGATTTAGATTTTGGTTATCGTCATTCGATTTTTCAAACCCATAAGGATTGGGTGATTTTAGCTTGTAAATTACATTTGGAATTAGGTAAATACGAAGATATTGCTGATTTAATGGATTCACGTAGAGCACGAAGAATGGCTTCTCAACCTTTGGATAAACCTTGTGCAGGTAGTGTTTTTCGTAATCCTGAACAGATGCCGGCTTGGAAATTGATTGATGAAATGGGTTTCCGTGGCTTTCAAATTGGCGGTGCCAAAGTGAGTGAAAAACACAGTAATTTTATTGTGAATGAAAACAATACGGCCAGTGCCAGTGATATTCGTGATTTAATTGATTTGATTCGTCGACAGGCGAAAGAAAAATATGGTATTCACTTAATTACAGAAGTGGAGCAATTAAATTGGTAAAAAAACTTCGTCGCTGGATAAAAAGACTTTCGTTGAAGTCGGCCATTGTGCTTTGTGCAGTTGTGATGGTGCTTACGACTTGTACGGTTTATGTCTTTTCCTTTGATTCCAAAGCCCATGTTTTGGTTTGTACGGGAAATTATTATTTAAGCGATTCACAAATCTATGATTTAGCGAAAGCATCCAGAGATTCCCATTATCGCTTGATTCCCGGGTTTGTTTATGAGAATCGGGTAAAACAAATGCCTTTGGTGGATTCTGTGGATGTACAGAAAGCGAATGGTCGTTTGAAATTTGATGTAAAAGAAAAAGATGTCATTGGCTATTATGTCAAAGGGGATAAGAACTACATGTTGACGATTGATAATGAGTCTATCCCTTTAGACCAAGAATATTTGAAGTTGATTATTCATTTTCCTTTGTTGAATGGATTTACGGCTAAACAGCGAAAAGATATCTGTGTGCAATTTAAAAAACATAAGAAAGTTTTAAATCGTTCGATTATTGAAAAGATTGCTGAGATGGTACCCTATAAAACATCGTATGATAAAAACATGATCAAGATGACGATGCAAGATGGAAATGTGGTTTATACTTCGCTATCTTCTTTAGTGATGATGGCTAAATACCAGGCCATGTTGACCCAACTGCAAGGGGAAAATGTCTGTCTTCTATTAGATGCGAACAATTCGGCTATTGAAAAAATTGACTGTGGCGATTTAAAAGTAACGAAGAAAAAGAAGAAGACGACCAAGAAAAAAGCCGATGAAGAAAAACCAGCAACCGAATCGCAAGATAATCAAAATCAAAGCGAAGATGGTTGGACTATGGATGAAGAAACAGGATTAGAATATAATGCCATGACTGGCTTATATCGCGATCCTACGACAAAAGAAGAATATATTTGGAATGAACAAACCCAAACCTTTGATGCCGTTAATTCGCAAGATCAATCGTATGATCAGGATCCATCCCAAGACTGGACGAATCAAAATGGCTATGATACGGGCTACGATGATTACGGCTATACAGATTATTACGATCCCAGCCAGTATGATCCAAGCATCTATGGGTATGGCTACGAATAAGAATATTTGTTTTAAGGATACGAAAAAGGTATAATATTTAAGATGGTAGGAGGAACTTTTATGCCTATTAATAAGTCTACAGAATATGGAAATATCTCAATTTCATTGGATGCGATTGCCAGTCTTGCTGGTGGAACGATTACCGAATGTTACGGTGTTGTTGGTATGTCTAGCCAAAAAGTCGTTCGTGATGGTTGGGCTGAACTACTAAAGAAAGAAAACTATGCGCGTGGTGTCATTGTGCGCCAACAAGAAGATGGTTTGATTTTAGATTTATATATTATTGCTTTACAAGGAATTAAATTGAGCGAAGTTGTGCAAGAAGCACAAAAACGCGTGAAATATGTATTGGAGAAAACTTTAGAACTTAAAGTTGTTGCTGTTAACATCTGTGTTCAAGGGGTACGTGCTGCGAAGTAGGAGAAATTATGGATCAGATTAATGGACAATTATTGAAACAAATGTTGGAATCTGGAATGAATAATTTAGGTAATCATTCTGGAGAAATTGATGCACTAAATGTCTTCCCAGTACCTGATGGGGACACGGGAACCAATATGTTCCTTACTTTTTCCAACGGTGCCAAAGCCGCATTAGATTGTAAGGAAGACCATGTAGGAAAGATTTTAAAAGCTTTATCCCGTGGTTTATTGATGGGAGCAAGAGGAAACTCAGGTGTTATTACTTCACAGATTTTCCGGGGAATCTTCCAGGCATTAGAAGATAATGAAACTGTCGATGCTTTGCAATTGGCGCATGCATTGGTTAATGGATCAAGAGTAGCGTATCGTGCGGTTATGCGTCCGGTTGAGGGAACGATTTTAACCGTCGTTCGTGAAGCGGCTGATTATACTTATGCTTATACAGTTACGGAAGAAATCAAAGATTGTACAGAAGTAATTCAAAAGATGGTTGAAGAAGCCAATGAATCTTTGAAAAGAACACCAGAATTACTTCCTGTCTTAGCGGAAGTTGGCGTTGTCGATAGTGGTGGAAAAGGTTTATGTGTTATTTTTGAAGGTTTCCTATCTGCTTTAAAGGGAACGGTTGTGCAAAAAGCTGACCAGGAAGCAGTGGAAGATCATGCCCAAACGAAAGTTGAAGGCGGCGAAGATGAATATGGTTTCTGTACGGAATTTGTTATTCAATTAAACGAAATTGGTATGAAGAACTTCTCGGAAGAAGGTTTCCGTGATGAATTAGCCAGCATAGGTAATTCCTTAGTTTGTGTACAGGATGAAGATTTGGTTAAAGTGCATGTACATACTTTAAAGCCATATGTTGCATTAAAGATGGGACGTCGTCAAGGACGTTTTGTGAAAATCAAAGTTGAAAACATGCAGCAACAACATGATCATATTGTTGAATTAGAAGATGCTAAAGCTGCTGTGGAAGAACCGGTAGAACATAAAAAATATGCCATTATTACGGTTGCTCCGGGTAAAGGTATTGATGAAATGTTCAAAGAATATCGTGCCGATATTGTGATTGGTGGCGGACAGACAATGAATCCTAGTACAGAAGATTTTGTCAGTGCCATTGAAAAAGTAAATGCGGATCACATCTTTATCTTGCCAAATAACTCCAATATTATTTTAGCGGCAAATCAAGCTAAAGATGTTTGTGAAGATGCAGATATTCATGTCTTAGAAACTAAGACAGTTCCACAAGGATTAAGTGCTTGTGTTATGTTCAATCCAGATGCTGATCTTGAATCAAATTTGAATGAAATGAATGAAGCGATTGCCCATGTAAAATCAGGTGAAGTAACATATGCAATCAAAGATACGACATACGAAGGTCAAGAAATCAAAAAAGGCGAATACATGGGAATTAGTGGCAAGAAGATTGCTGCCAGTGTTCCAGATTGCATGGAAGCCAGCAAGACTTTGGTTTCTTCGATGTTAGATGAAGATAGCGAATTAGTTACTTTAATCTATGGGGTTGATGCAACGGAAGAACAAGCCCAAGAATTAGCTGACTACATTGAAGAAAATAGTGATGCTGAAGTTGAAATCCATAATGGACAACAACCGGTATATCCATTTATCATTGGTGTTGAATAAGAATGCTGAAGCCTTTAAGCAAAATGCTTAGAGGCTTTTTTAGGGTCTCTAAAATAGTTTAGGGTTGTGTGAAAAATCAGGCTCTAAAATATTGTAGGGTTTCACCGAAAGTGAAAAAAACTAAAAATATTGAGAAAATGAAAAAATGGGTCATAATCACCACTTTTGTGGTGATTAGGCCCGTTTTTTGGTCTAATGATTTTTCTCTATTTTATTTGTTTTTCGTATAATGCCCTCTGGAAGAGCCTTTCATGCGAATTGATTTGTGTGAACCGGCATAATTTGGTTTAGTATCTTTATTCATACAATACAAGCATCTGTTTCTAAAACGGGGAAAGTTTTTGTATCCATTTGCGTTTTTCTTGATTTCATTCGTAACTCCATTTCGAGATTCCATGATGCCATTGGTGATTCGTCTGCCATTTATGAAGGTAAAAGAATTAACTATCTCCTGAGACCATTTGATCAATGTATTCTTAAGTTTGAGAATCTCTGGGTATAATCTCTTCGGTGATAAGAATCACTCCTTCCAATGAAAAATCAAACGACCAAATATGATTTTACAATGGAAGGTTTTTTTATTTGCATAAAACACATAAAAATGGGACAAGCACGACCCTACAATAATTTAGAGGCATTTTATGAACTTTATAAAATGACCCTATGATATTTTAGAGGCTATGCTCGACCCTACAATATTTTAGATATCCCTTTTTTTGCATAGATGGTTAAAGTGTATTATCGGCAAAAACAATTTAAAGTAAAATTAAGTATATAGTTTTATTGCCGATAAAATGATATATTACCCATAGTAAGTATGATTTTTGAAAGGAAGATGGCGGATGAAATATCTTACAGTTGCTGAAATCGCAAAAAAATGGAATGTATCTGAACGTAGTGTAAGAAATTATTGTGCCCATGGTCGAGTAGTGGGTGCATTTCTTCTTGGAAAAACATGGAATATACCAGAAAATGCACAAAAGCCAGAACGTGCGAACAAAAAGAAAGAAAAGCCAAAAAACTTACTGGATATTTTACAAGATGAGAAAGTTAATCAATACTCTGGAGGTATTTATCATAAGACCCAGATTGATTTAACCTATAATTCGAATCATATGGAAGGCAGTCGGCTAACCCATGATCAGACTCGATATATCTTTGAGACTAATACCATTGGTATAGAAAAAGAAGTACTGAATGTAGATGATGTGATTGAAACAGCAAATCATTTTCGCTGTGTTGATGAGATTATTGAACACGCACAAAAACCATTGACAGAAAAATTTATTAAGGACTTACATCTTATTTTAAAAAATGGTACCAGTGATTCTAGAAAAGACTGGTTTGTGGTTGGTGACTACAAGAAATTACCCAATGAAGTCGGTGGTAGAAAAACGGCTCTTCCAGAAGAGGTGCCAAAAAAGATGAAGGAATTGTTGGCAGATTATAACAACAAGAACGAAAAGACCTTTGAAGATATTCTAGATTTCCACGTAAAATTTGAACGGATCCATCCATTTCAAGATGGCAATGGTCGTGTAGGACGCTTGATTTTATTCAAAGAATGTTTGAAATACAATATCGTTCCATTCATTATTGAAGATCATTTGAAACTGTATTATTATCGAGGCTTAAAAGAATGGGATAGTGAAAAAGGATTTTTGATAGATACTTGTTTGAGTGCACAAGATAGGTATAAAACATACTTGGATTATTTTCGGATTAGCTATTAAGTCTAATGATTTATGTAACGAAAACATTCGTCGAACATACATATTTAAATGTTGAAAATCATAATTTAACAGTAAAGTTACACTTTTAACATTCTAAATGATAAAATATAAATAAATTTGTTAAAAGGAGCTTGTTGGAGATGCGAAAGAATGTGTTTGGCTTAGATATTCAATATGATACCTGGAATCATAAAGATGATTTACCGCTTTATTTAATAAATACTTATACGTTTTATCAAGCTATTATAGGAGAAGAAAAATGTCTTATTCTTGTACCAAAAGATTCTTTTCCAACTATTTCTGCTTTGATCAAACAAATCCAAAAAATTCATAATATAGAGAATGTTCCGGTAGTTTTTATGTTTCCATCGATTTCCCCTTATCGTAGAAAGAGTTTTATTGAAAACAGAATTTCTTTTATTACAGATAGACAAGCCTTTTTACCTTTTCTTGGAACATATTTGATGAATGAGGCCTCATGGAATATGAATCTAGAACATTTTACTTTTTCTACACAAGAAGTCTTTTTGTATTACCTGTATCAAAACCAAGAGCGTTTATATGTTAGTGAAATAGGAAAACAATTATCGTTATCTGCTATGACTCTAACTAGAGCAGTTAGGCAGCTAGAGGCTACAGGATTATTTGAGGTATTCAAAGATGGAGTAAGAAAATGGATTCAAGCAAAGGAAGATCGGTATACATTATTTAAAAAAGTTAAACCATATCTTTTATCACCAGTCCGGTGTAGCGGATATATAGATAAAACGGTAATCACAGAAGAACTTGTTATCGCAGGAGAGACGGCATTAGCAGAAAAATCTATGATGAATCCCAGTAAATGTCTTATCTATGCAGTACAAAAGAACAAATTTGATAAAAACAAATTGGATAAAGAGCTAATTGATCCAAACACACAAGTAAGATTGGAGTTATGGGCTTATGATCCGATGTTGTTTTCTAAGGATTCAATGGCTGATATTCTATCTGTAATTTTATCTATTAAAGATAGTAAAGACGAAAGAATAGAACAAGCTATAGCGGAAGTTGAAGAGAGGTTATTAAAATAAACAAATAATGATAAATGGATTTAGTACATTTAAAGAATATTTTAAAGGTTTTGAAAATCAGTATGTTGTTATTGGTGGAACAGCATGTGATTTGATTATGGAAAGTGAAGAACTTCCTTTTCGTGCAACAAAAGATTTAGATATTGTTTTGATTGTAGAATCAATTACACCTGAATTTGGCAGAAGATTTTGGGAGTATGTGAAAGAAGATATAGATATTTATATTACTGGTTCGAATTCTTATATTTTCTCAAGCCAACTAGCTACGCGTTTAAGTGGAAGATATGTCGAAATTCCGGTTTTGCCATTTTCATTTAAAGAGTTTTATTCTTCACAAAAGGATCTTGATAAAGATTCAGCTTTCCACGAATATATGATGGTGGGTGGTTTTCCATATATAACGCAAGCGCATTTACAGGATGAAATGATTAATATGTATATGGAAGGCATTTATAATACCATCCTAGTAAAAGCTATTGAAGAGCGAATCAATCGGAAGCAACAAGAGTTGAATCCGAAAAATATCACTGATGTTTCATTGTTAAAAGCGATTTCTAAATATCTTTCCAGCGTTCTTGGTAGTCCTGTATCCATACGGTCTATTGCCAATTATTTTAAATCTAATGAACGTAAAATATCGCCGAATACAGTAAGTGTTTATGTGGATGCTTTGTGTGAAGCCTATCTGTATTATCCTGTAGAAGCGATGGATATAAGTGGTAAAGAAGTATTAAAATCAAATAAGAAATTCTACATTGTCGATACGGAAATTCGTAATTTTATTTTACCGAAACAAAGATATGATTTAGGCTTTACGCTGGAAAATATTGTTTATTTTGAATTGCTTCGGCGAAAATATCTGGTCTATGTTGGTAAACTTGGTCAAACTGAAGTGGATTTTATTGCCAAAAAAGATGGTGTATATACGTATTTTCAAGTAACGGCTTCTATGGTAGATGAGAGTACCTTTCAACGTGAAATACGACCTCTACAAGAAATTCGCGATAATTACGAAAAGATTATTTTAACTTTGGATCGTTTTACATTGGGAAACTATGAAGGCATCAAAGTTATCCATGTGATTGACTGGTTACTAGAAGATAACAATTAAAAATAGGACATTATTATGAAGAAAGAATGGAAGATAGGACTCTTGGTTTTAGGGATATTGTTGACTTTGTCTAAGTATTTATGGATTGTGGGTATTGTTTTGATTATTTATGGGTATTCTTCCTTTAAGAAGGAATAATACTATGAATTATATACATCTGTTTACAATTTGTGAATAAAATTAGTGATTTCTTGTCTATGCTGTGTTAGAATACTTTTACATTGAAAAAGGAGTATTGGATATGGAAATTGTTTGCTTAGACTTAGAAGGTGTATTGGTTCCGGAGATTTGGATTGCGTTTGCCCAGGCGAGTGGTATTCCTGAATTAAAAAGAACAACACGTGATGAGCCAGATTATGATAAATTGATGCAGTATCGAATTGATATTTTAAAAGAACATGGTTTGGGATTGAAAGATGTACAAGATGTCATCGCAACGATTGATCCACTACCAGGGGCAAAAGAATTCTTAGATCAATTACGTGAAGAAACCCAAGTGATTATTATTAGTGATACGTTTAAAGAATTCGCTAAACCTTTAATGAAAAAGTTGGGATGGCCAACGATTTTCTGTAATTCACTTGTTGTTAGTGAAGCAGGCGAAATTACTGGTTTTACAATGCGTATTGAACAATCGAAATTAACGACGGTAAAAGCTTTACAATCCATTGGTTATGATACGATTGCTTCTGGAGATAGTTATAATGACTTAGGTATGATTCAAGCCAGCAAAGCGGGATTCTTATTCCGTTCTACGGAACAGATCAAGAAAGATCATCCTGAACTTCCTGCCTATGAAACCTATGATGAATTACTTGCAGCTATAGAGGCACAACTTGCCTAATAGCTGCTTTTTTGATAAATTGTATCTTGTTTAAGACGGAGGTTATTATGGAATCCATTGCTACTTGGTTTGCGTCTACGCTTGGGCAGCATGTATCTGCACAAGTTGTTATTTTTATTACATCTTTAATTCCAATTCTTGAATGTCGGGGAGGCTTGATTGTTGCTTCTTTATTAAAAGTAAATATCTGGCAAGCTATTCCGATTTGTGTCATTGGAAACATTATTCCGATTCCTTTTATTCTATTCTTTATTAAAAAGATCTTTGCGTGGTTAAAACGTTTTTCTTTTGCCCGCCCATTTGTTGAAAAACTGGAAAAACGGGCCATGAATAAAAGTGATGGTATGAATCATGGAGAATTTTTAGGATTATTGCTTTTTGTTGGGATTCCTTTACCAGGAACTGGCGCCTGGACCGGATCTTTGATTGCTTCTTTACTGGAAATGGATATTAAGAAAGCTTCGATTGCAATTTTCTTAGGTGTCTTATTAGCTACCTTGATTGTTTCTACTTTATCCTATGGCTTATTGGGGGCTCTATGAAATGGATGATTGCTTCCGACTTTCATGGGTCTGGTTTTTATACCCAAAAGCTCTTTGATTGTTTCGCTAAAGAACAATGTGATCGTTTATTGATACTTGGAGATATTTTATATCATGGACCACGTAATGATTTGCCCAAAGGCTATGCGCCTAAAGAAGTGATACAGATGGTGAATGCGCATGCCGAACAGATTGTCTGTGTACAAGGCAATTGTGATTGTGAAGTGGATCAAATGGTCTTAGATCTACCAATTTTAAATGCGGCCATGCTCTTTGATTGTGGCAACCATATCTTATATGCCTGCCATGGACATAAGGTGATGCCAAAGCTTAAAAAAGGGGATATCTATCTACAAGGACATACTCATGTTCCTCAAGCGGAATGGATTGATGGGATTCTCCATTTAAATCCAGGTTCTATTGCCTTACCGAAAGAAAATAGCTGGCATGGCTATATGCTTTGGGAAAAAGAATGCTTTGTATGGAAAGATTTTGAAGGTAATATAAAGGAAACATTACAACTGGGAGTGGATTAATCTGCTCCTTTTTGCAATTTAGAAAGAAACGTGATACATAATACCTATGAAAAAAATACGGATTGAGAAAAAAACCAATGTACGAAATTCGATTATGCGATTATTCTTTGTGGCAGTCGCTATCTTATTTCAACTCTTTTTAATCTTAAACTGGTTGGGAGCTTTTCGCATCCTGCCCTATCAAACCAATGCGATTCTGCATATCTGTGCCATTATTGTTTCTTTATGGGTCTATGGAAGAGATAAAAATGCTTCTATCAATATTGCCTGGATGTTATTAATTTTAGCCCTTCCGATGGTCGGATTAGTTTTGTATGCCATGATGGGAAGAGCCTCATTAACCGATAAAATGCGAAAAGTCTATGCCGATATTGATGCGTTTTTATTCCAACATTATCAACAAGACGATACCGTCTTTGCCCGCTTAAAGAAAGAACATCCTTATGCGGCAGGCCAATCACGCCTTATCTGGCAAAAAGGCAATTTTCCCGTCTATGATGATACCCAAGTGAAGTATTATGGCGATGCCTATGATGGCTTTTTAGCCCAGATTGAAGAGATGAAGAAGGCTAAGAAATTTATCTTTTTAGAATATCATGCGATCGAAGATGGACCTTCTTTTAAAATGATGAAAGATGTTCTGATTCAAAAAGCCAAAGAAGGTGTTGAAGTACGCATCTTCTACGATGATATGGGAAGTATTGGTTTTATCAATAAAGACTTTATTCGTCAAATGGAATCCTATGACATTCAATGCCGCGTCTTTAATCCTTTGCGGCCATGGATTCTGGTCTTTATGAATAACCGAGATCATCGTAAGATTACCGTGATTGATGGAAAAGTTGGCTTTACCGGTGGATATAATCTCGCCGAAGAATACTTTAATAAAACCCATCCGTATGGATATTGGAAAGACAGTGGAGTAAAGATTGAAGGAAAAGCTGTAGACAGCTTAACCTTGATCTTTTTAGAAATGTGGAATGCGGTTGAACAAACCGATCAATCCATTGATCAATATTTATGTGCCACGGCCAGTCAAAACGATGGCTATGTACAACCCTATGCCGATTCACCTTTGGATGATGAATATCTAGGCGAAGATGTATATATGAATATTTGTAACCACGCCATTGACTATGCCTATTTTGTGACACCTTACTTAATTTTAACCGATGAAATGGTGCGGACTTTTACCCTTGCTGCTAAAAGGGGTGTGGATGTACGTATTATTACCCCAGGTATACCCGATAAGAAATTCACCTATATGTTGACGCGTTCTTTCTATCGTGACTTAGTTATGAATGGCGTCAAAATCTATGAGTATACACCAGGTTTCTGTCATGCCAAGATGAGTATAAGCGATGGAAAGATTGCGACTTGTGGAACGATCAACTTAGATTATCGTTCGCTTTACTTACATTTTGAAAATGGCTTGTATATGGTCGATTGTGACTGTATTAAAGACATCAAAGCCGACTTTGAACAGATGTTTAAAGAGAGTAAAGAAGTCACTCGTGAATACAAGCGCAAAGTATCTGTCCCTGTTCGTACGTATCGCGCAATTCTTCGTCTTTTATCTCCATTATTCTAATTGTATCCGTTTACATGCATATCAATGGTTGACAACTGTTCGCAAAATGGCTATATTAATGTCAAAGTTAAGACAGTGAAGGGAAAGAGTAGTTTGCGAACAAACTAGTAGAGACTTTCTGGTCGGTGAAAAGAAAGAGGGAGTCCAAACGAACACATCCTGGAGTTAATTATGCGAATCAAGTAGTGTAATTCGGGCGTCTCCGTTACCAGACCAGAGTGTGATAGCACTTAGTGAGGTCATTATTGTGAAATAATGATGAAATAAGGTGGAACCACGTTAACAACGTCCTTATATAGGGCGTTTTTTTGTTTATAAGGAGGACACTATGAATCAAATTCAAATCCCATTTGGTATGCGTGACATCATTTTAGAAGATTGTACAAAGAAAAGAGCCTTGCGAAACCGCATAGAAAAGGTCTTTGATCGCTATGGTTATCAAGAAATCATTACGCCATCCATTGAATTCTATCAAACCTATCAAAATGCCTTTGGAACCATCAATGAACAAGATATGTATAAGTTCTTTGACCAGGATGGACAAATTCTATCCCTACGTATGGATATGACCGTTCCTATTGCCAGGGTCTGTGCCTCAAAATTTAATAAAGTCGAGCCACCCTATCGTTTCCGTTATTGTTCCAATGTATATAAAGTTCGCCAAATGTTTGGCGGCCATATGTCCGAAGTCAGTGACTGTGGCGTTGAGCTCATTGGTTTAGATTGTTTCCATGACATTGAAGTCATTCTTTGTGCACTAGATACCATGGAAACACTTGGCGTCTCGGATTATACCTTAGAAATCGGGAATAGCGATTATTTCAAGATTGCCTGTCGAGATATTGGTTTAAGTGAAGCCCAACAAGTCGATCTTGCCCAATTAATTGATAATAAGAGCCTCGTAGATCTAAAGACGTATTTAGAACAATTAGGCTTAAATGATAAACAGAAATCTTTCTTCCAGTCTCTACCTATCTTAGGTGGTGATGTTTCCATCTTAGATCAAGCTTTAGAAGTAAGTTTTAATGAAGACTTAAGAAAAGTTGTTTTGGATCTAAAAGATCTGTATCAAAAGTGTGAAGCTTTGGGCGTTGGAGAACATATTCAATTTGACCTAGGTAAAGTACCACATCTGGATTACTATACCGGTATTATCTTTGAAGGCTTTGTCAAAGATGTAGGCCATAGTGTATTAAGTGGTGGACGCTACGATAAACTTCTCAAGAAGTTTGGTCGAGATCTACCCGCTTGTGGCTTTAGTGTGAAACTCGATTACTTACTAGATGTAGTAAAAGCACCAAAAAAAGAGGTGGTAACCATCTATTATCCGGAAGCCAAACAGATGGAAGCCTTAAAGCTAGCCCAAACCTTACGTAAAGAAAAGAATGTAGTCATGAAGGTTTGGACCAAAGAAGATGTGGAGGTAGTAGCATGAGTTTATCCGTTGCCCTGACAAAAGGTCGTTTGGAAAAAAAGACTGTTGCGATGTTAGAACGCTGTGATTATGGAATTGAAAAATTGAAAGATAAAGGTCGTGCTTTAGTTTTTCCCGACACCAAAAAAGATATTCGTTATTTTCTTGTGAAATCCAATGACTGTCTGACCTATGTTGAACATGGTGTAGCTGATATTGGTGTAGTTGGAAAAGATACGATTCTAGAAGGAAGCAAAGACTACTATGAAATGTTAGATCTGGAAATTGGAAAATGTAAATTCATCCTTGCTTCTTTACCGGATATTGATTTGTTGAATAAAGTCGGACACATCAAGATTGGGACCAAATACCCTAATGTAGCCCGTGATTATTTTCATTCCAAAGGAATGGATGTAGAAATCATTAAAATTGATGGCTCGGTAGAACTATCACCTATCTTAGGTCTATGTGATGGAATCGTAGATATTATGGAAACCGGAACGACCTTAAAAGAAAATGGTTTAGTTGTCTTAGATACCGTTTGTCCAATTAGTGCGCGTGTCATTGTCAATAAAGCCAGCTTTAAATTAAAACGCCAGGAAGTTATGAACTTCTTGGATGATTTGAAAGGAATCGTGGAAGAAAATGCTCAGTCCAATTTGTAAAGAAAACAAACAAGAATTAGCCAATTATTTATTAAGCCGTACCCAGGAAATCTCTAGTGATATTTTAGTCAAAGTATCCAATATTTTAGATGATGTACGCAAAAATGGGGATGCTGCTTGCCGCAAATACACCAAACAATTTGATGGAATTGATATAGATGAATTCAAAGTTTCCCAAGCCGAAATTGAAACAGCCATTCAAGCTTGTGATCCAGCTTTTATGGATGCGATGGAAAAAGCCAAAAAGAATATTACGTATTTCCACCAAGCCCAAGTCCAACAATCTTATTTGTTGCAGAAAGAAAAAGGCATTTATCTAGGCCAACGGGTTTTGCCTTTGGCAAGTGTTGGAATTTATGTACCAGGTGGTCGTGCCCAATATCCAAGTAGTGTTTTAATGAATGCGATTCCTGCTCATGTAGCTGGGGTAAAACGCATTGTCATGGTGACTCCACCTAATAAAGAAGGAAAGATTCATCCCAACATTGCCTTTGCGGCCAAACTAGCCGGCGTTACCGATATTTATAAAATTGGTGGTGCCCAAGCAATTGCCGCTTTAGCCTATGGAACCGAAAGTATTCCTGCCGTAGATAAAATTGTTGGTCCGGGAAATATCTTTGTCGCTGCGGCTAAGAAACTGGTTTATGGAAAAGTCGACATTGATATGATTGCCGGTCCGAGTGAAATCTTAGTCATTGCTGATGATCAAGCCAATCCGGTCTATATTGCAGCCGATTTATTATCCCAAGCCGAACATGATCCGATGGCCAGCCCCATTTTACTAGCTACAAGCCAGACAATTATTGACAAGACCAATGCAGAATTAAAACGCCAATCCGCGCTTTTGCCAAAACGCGAAATCGTGGAACAATCTTTAAAGAATTATGGCAAATCCATTCTCTGTGATTCCATTGAAGAGTGTATTGCCTTTAGTAATGCGATTGCCCCAGAACATTTGGAATTGATGATTCAAGATCCAATGTCAGTTTTATCCCTAGTTGAAAATGCCGGTAGTGTATTCATGGGCTATTATACCTGTGAAAGTATTGGCGATTATTTTGGTGGAACCAACCACGTTCTACCAACTAGTGGTACGGCACGCTTCTCCAGTGCTTTAGGTGTCGATAGTTTTATTAAGAAATCTTGTTTCTTACACTATACAAAAGAAGCTTTAGACAGCTATGGATCGTATATTATTAAGATGGCTCAAGAAGAAAGACTCGACGCCCATGCCCAAGCAGCGAAAGTGAGGATGGAAAATGACTAAAAATATTGAAACCTATCAAGCGCATACCCAAGAAGGTATGTTGTTGAATGCCAATGAATCGCCATATATGGTCACGGAAAAAGTAATGGCAGAGATTCTAGAAGCCATTCCTACCATTGATTTAAATCGGTATCCCGATGACTCTTACCAGGAATTGTATGAAGCCTATGCGCAAGTGATGAATCTAGATCCCAATCAATTATTAACGGGAAATGGTTCGGATCAAATGCTTGGTTTAGTCATTGGAACCCATCTATCCAAAGGGAAAACGCTCTATACTTTATCCAAAGATTTTAGTATGTATGATTACTATGCTTCTGAATATGAAGCCAATGTTGAAAAGTATCCGGTAAATGAAGATGGCTCTTTTGACATCGATGACTTTATTGCCCAAGGCAAAGAAAAAGGCGCTGATTTAGTCATTTTTAGTAATCCCAACAATCCGACTGGCCATTGTCTAAAGAAAGAAGAAATTCTTAAAATTGTTGATGGCTTTGATTGTCCGGTACTAATTGATGAAGCTTATATGGAATTCAGTAATCAAAGTGTTCTACCTTATGTTGAAGAACATGAAAATTTGTTAGTAACACGAACTTTATCTAAAGCCTTTGGTCTAGCGGGATTAAGAGTAGGGTTCTTAGTGTGTAACCAAGCTAAGATGCAAGCGTATCGGGCTCGGAAAGTTCCTTATGCGCTGAATTCGGTTTCGCAAAAGATTGCGACCATTGTTCTACATCATTATGAGGATATTCAAATCGTCATCCAACAAACCAAGTCTTTCCGTGATGAGATGTTGGATAAGCTCTTGTTGTTTCGCTTTATGGAATTCTATCCAAGTGAAGCTAACTTCATTTATGGAAAATGTGAGAATAAAGAATTGTTGCTGAAACTATTTGCTCAGGCAAATATTCAAATTCGGGATTTTAAGCATACGGAATTCTTCCGTATTACGATTGGTTCAAAAGAAGAAAATGAAGCCGTTCTTACGGTACTACAAAGTTTTGTAAGGGAGATGTTAACATGCGCCAAGCAAGTATAAAAAGAGATACGCTCGAAACAAAAGTAGATTGTAAACTAGATTTAGATGGTACGGGAAAAAGTACGATTGATACTGGGGTTGGCTTTTTCAATCATATGTTGACTTTGTTGGCCTTCCATTCTGGAATGAATCTAGACATGCATGCCGATGGGGATCTAGATGTATGTGATCATCACACCATTGAAGACTGTGGAATTGTCTTAGGCCAAGCTGTAGCCCAAGCTTTAGGCAATAAAAAAGGCATTGAACGTTATGGCTCTTTTAATTGTCCGATGGATGAAACCTTATGCAATGTGAGCTTAGATTTTTCAGGGCGTCCTTACTTAGTCTATCATTGTGAATTAAAACGGGATCAAGTAGGTACGATGGCTTGTGAAATGGTTGAAGAATTCTTACGAGCTTTTGCGTTTAACTGTGGGCTAACTTTGCATGTCAATGTGTATTACGGAACCAACGATCACCATAAAATTGAAGCGATTTTTAAAGCCTTAGGTCATGCTTTGAAACAAGCCGTACAAGTGACGGGTTCAGGCATCAATAGTTCTAAAGGAATCTTAGAATGTTAGGCATCATTGATTATGGCATGGGCAATCTTGCCAGTGTAAAAAATGCTTGTGATGCGTTGGGGGTAAAAAGTGTTATTACTTCAGATGTCGCAACACTTGAACAATGCCAGCGTTTGATTTTACCAGGGGTAGGTGCTTTTAAAGATTCGATGGCCAATATTCATGCTTCGGGTTTGTATGAACCTATTCAAAAAATGGTGAAAGAAGAAAAGAAAGCGTTATTAGGCATTTGTCTAGGCATGCAAGTGCTTTTTGAAATGGGCTATGAAGACGGGCTTACCCAAGGCTTTGGCTTTTTAAAAGGAACGATTCAAAAAATGGAAGGAAAAGACTTACGTATTCCCCAAATTGGTTGGAATCAATTAGAGAAAAGTCAAGACCATCTCATTTTTAAAAACTTAAATCGACCTTTTGTATATTATGTCCACTCCTATATGGCTTGTGATGTCCAAGCTGAGGATTTACTTGGGTATTCCAACTATGGAACTTTGAAAGTTCCAGGTTTGGTTGCCCATGAAAATGTGATGGGTGCTCAATTCCATCCCGAAAAAAGTGGCAAAGATGGATTGGAAATTTTACGGTATTTTGTGGAGGAATTTGTATGATTTTACTACCTGCAATTGATATCATTGATCAATCTCCCGTGCGTTTGTATCAGGGGGATTATGCGAAAAAAGAAGTCGTGGGAACCAGTGTTTTAGACATTGCCAAAATGTTTGAAGCAGCGGGTGCCGATGCGATTCATTTGGTAGATTTAGATGGCGCAAAAGAAGGCAGTAAGAAAAATGCCGAATTGATTTGTCAAGTAGCGCAGTCCGTATCGATTCCTTGTGAAGTTGGTGGGGGAATCCGAACGATGGATGACATCACTTTCTATTTAGAACAAGGCATCGAACGGGTGATTCTAGGTACAGCCGCAATCAAAGATCCCGATTTATTAAAAGCAGCGATAAAAAAATATGGCCAACATATTGCGGTTGGTATGGATTGTAAGAATGGTGTGGTCTGTGGTTCAGGCTGGTTAGAAGATAGTGAATATACCTACTTAGATTTTGCCAAGAAGATGGAAGCAATGGGGGTATCTACGTTGATTTTTACTGATATTAGTAAAGATGGAACTCTAATGGGACCAAACTTGGAAATGTTAGAAGCCTTAAAGAAAACTGTTTCGGTTCGTATTGTTGCCAGTGGAGGCATTAAAGATTTAAGCCATATCCAGGCTTTGAATGAATTGGGAATTTATGGTGCCATTACTGGGAAAGCTATTTATGCGGATACCCTGGATTTAAAGGCAGCCATTGCGTACTGCAAGGAGTCCAGTCATGTTAACTAAACGGATTATTCCCTGCCTGGATGTGAAAGATGGAAAAGTTGTCAAAGGTGTTAACTTTGTGGGCTTAAAAGAAGTTGGTGATCCGGTAGAATTGGCTAAAAAGTATTACCTGCAAGGAGCGGATGAACTGGTCTTTTTGGATATCACCGCAACGCATGAGCATCGTGACACGATGGTGGAAGTGGTAAGAAAAGTAGCCAAAGAAATCTTCATGCCTTTTACCGTAGGTGGTGGTATTCGCACCATTGAAGATATGCGTAAGATGCTTTTAGCTGGGGCGGATAAAGTCAGTGTGAATTCAGCTGCTGTGGACCATCCGGATTTAATTAACCAAGGTGCAAGATTATTTGGCAACCAATGTATTGTGTTAGCGGTTGATGGAAAAAAACGTGCCGATGGCTCCGGTTGGAATGTGTATGTGCATGGCGGTCGTATTGATACCGGAATCGATGCCTTAGCCTGGATTCAAGAAGGCGTAGAGCGTGGTGCTGGAGAAATTCTTTTAACGAGCATGGATGCTGATGGCACCAAAGCTGGTTTTGACTTAGAATTTTGTAAAGCCGTACGGGATGCGGTTTCTGTACCGGTTATTGCCAGTGGTGGTTGTGGCTCTTTAGAAGATTTTTATGAAGTTTTTGCCAGCCAATCTGCCGATGCAGCTTTAGCGGCAAGTTTATTTCATTATGATACGGTGACAATTGAAGAAGTAAAACGTTATTTACAAACGAAAGGAGTACCAGTTCGTTTATGATAGAAATTGATTTTAAAAAAGGCAATGGTTTAGTGCCTTGTGTGGTGCAAGATGTTAAGACCAATCAAGTATTGATGTTGGCTTACATGAATGAAGCCTCTTTACAAGAAACCATCGATAGTGGGCTTGCAACCTATTGGTCACGTTCTCGTAAGGAACTTTGGAAAAAAGGTGAGACCAGCGGGCACTATCAACATGTGAAAGAGATTTTAGTAGATTGTGATTGCGATACGATTTTACTCAAAGTTGTGCAAGATGGTGCCGCTTGCCATACGGGTAAATACAGTTGTTTTTATCGTACACTGGAAGGAGAGGAAATATTATGACTACAGCATTAGAAAGAGAATACCAGACAGCCTTAGAAAGAAAAAAGAACCCTGAACCAGGTAGTTACACAACCTATTTGTATGACAAAGGTTTAGAAAAGATCTTAAAAAAAGTCGGGGAAGAAGCAACGGAAGTTGTGGTTGCGGCTTTATCGCAATCGAAGGAAGAACTGGTTGGAGAACTTTGTGATTTAACCTATCATGCGATTGTCTTAATGGTTGAAAAAGGTATTTCGCTAGAAGATATTGCGGATGAACTAGATCGTCGTGCAGCTAAACAACACAATTTAAAAGCGGAAAGAAAGCCAATTACCAATCGTTAAACCATCTTTTCCAGTTTTTGAACTAAGTTTTCCAAAATGCTTCCTATGACGTATTTTGATGTTAGTATATGGGTGTAAAAAGATTCATTCAAAAAAAAGAACATGAACTCAGATAATAATAAGCAGGCATGATTCGACTGGGATGAAAAAAGTTCATCCGAAATAATAGTAAATCCTAAGGTGGAAAAGTTAGGATAAGAAAAGAATGAATCTACAAAGAGGATCAGCAGAAAGCTGGTCCTTTTTTTTCTTAGTGGTATAATAGGCAAGACGGAGGATGATTTATGCATAAACAGAGTCCGATTGGTATTTTTGATTCCGGATTGGGTGGAATTAGCGTCCTATCTGAAATCCATTCTTTTTTACCGAAGGAAGATTTACTCTTTTTAGGAGATTCAAAATATAATCCTTATGGAACAAAAACAAAAGCCGAGATTACCGAACGTTGTATAGCGATTTGTGATTGGTTTATGGCCCAAGATGTAAAGGCCATCGTGATCGCATGTAATACGGCAACAAGTGCTTGTGTAGATGTTTTGCGCAAACGCTATCCGATTGATATTATTGGTATGGAACCCGCTTTAAAAGTGGCATGTGAAATTGCTCCAGATCAAAAAATTGCGGTTTGGGCAACGAATTACACGTTAAAAGAAAAGAAGTTTGCGAATTTAATGCATCGCTTTGATCAAGATTATACGATTTTACGTGTTCCTTGTCCGAAGCTGGTTGAACTTGTAGAAAAAGATGCACTGGATCAAAGTGCCTTGATCAAGGAAACCTTAGAAGGGTATTTGGCTCAATCTCAAGCTGCCGATAGTATTGTTTTGGGATGTACGCATTTTGTTTTTTATCGTAAAATGTTAGAAAATCTGGTTTCTAAAGATGTACATATTGTCGATGGAAATGCAGGAACCGCAAGACATTGTAAAGATGTCTTAGCCGCCAAAGATTTATTAAATGATGCCGGAGGAAACATTGAATTTCATAATACGCTTCCGGAAAAGATCGCATTATCGCAAAAATTATTGAATGAATTGGAGGAAGAACTATGAGCTTAGCTTGGCAAGATTATACGGAAGCGCAATTCCAGGAAGTCATGGATTTTGCGCAAGAATATATGGATTTCTTATCCAAAGGAAAAACTGAACGTCGCTTTCTAAAGTTGGCGATTGAAAAAGCAGAAGCAGCTGGTTACCGAAATATTGAAGAGATCATCAAAAATAAGGAAACTTTACATCCCCAAGATAAGGTCTATATGAACCAAATGAATAAATCCATTGCCCTTATGCATATTGGAAATGAACCATTAGAACAGGGAATGAATATTCTAGGTGCGCATATAGATAGTCCACGTTTGGATTTAAAACAACATCCTTTGTATGAAGAAGGGGATTTAGTTTTCTTTGATACACATTATTATGGTGGGGTTAAAAAATACCAATGGGTAACGATTCCTTTAGCTATTTATGGTGTAGTTGTTTTGAAGAGTGGCAAAGTGATTGATATAGAAATTGGCGATAAAGAAGATGATCCAGTTTTTGTGATTAGTGATTTATTGATTCACTTAGCTTCTAAACAAATGGAAAAGAAAGCTACGACAGTTATTACTGGCGAATCCTTAAATGTAACCGTTGGTTCAATTCCTTTAAAAGGAGAAAAGACCCAGGCGGTAAAAGCGAATATTTTAGCTTTATTAAAAGATAAATATGGCTTTGAAGAAGAAGATTTTATCAGTGCAGAATTAGAAGTGGTTCCAGCTGGTAAGGCACGTAGTTGTGGCTTGGATTCCAGTTTAATTCTGGGCTATGGTCATGATGATAAAGTCTGTGCTTATACGTCTTTACAAGCTATGTTAGAAGCTAAAGATCTAGAAAGAACGGCTGTTTGTTTACTGGTAGATAAAGAAGAAGTAGGCTCTCAAGGGGCTACAGGTATGCAGTCAAAGTTCTTTGAAAACTTTGTAGCAGAAGTCTTATATGCGATGGGAGAAGGCCAGGATATTCAATGCAAGCGCGCTATGTTGCATTCAGCAATGTTATCAAGTGATGTTTGTGCCGCCCATGATCCAAATTATGCCGATGTATCCAGTCCCAATGACAACATGCCAAAGTTTGGCTATGGCCTAGCTTTTAATAAATATACCGGGGCACGTGGTAAGAGCGGATGCAATGATGCCAATGCGGAATATATTGCTCAGTTAAGAGCGGTCATGGATCAAGAAAACGTACATTGGCAAACGGGAGAATTAGGAAAAGTAGATGCGGGTGGTGGAGGAACCATTGCCTATATTCTCGCAAATTATGGTATGCGCGTTATTGATTGTGGTGTACCTCTACACAATATGCATGCACCGCATGAAATTGCATCAAAAGCGGATGTATATGAAGCATACAAAGGATATAAAGCCTTTATTAAAAATATGAAGTAGGAAAAGAAATGAAAGAGAAGAAGAAATGAAAGAGAAGAAGATTATAACAATTGTAACAACGGATTTAGATGGTACCTTTTTAGATAACGAGAAAAAAGTACCACCAATCAATCGTCAAGCAGTGGAAAAGTTAAAAGAAAAAGGTATCCTATTTGGCATTACCAGTGGGCGACCTATTGATACTGTGCGTCCTATGATTGCCGATTGGGGTATCGAAGATGATGTGAGTTTTATTGTGGGAATGAATGGTGGTGCTATCTATGATTTGCGTCGCCGCGACAAAGAAGATTTCCATTTAATCAGTGGAGATGTGATCTTGGAAATCGTAGATTTCTTTAAAGATCTAGATGTGCATTTCCATGTTTTGATTGGACCAACACGCTATACCGACTACAGTGATGAAAAAACGCGTGCCCAAGCCAAAGTATTTGGGGAAATTGAAGTAGAAACAGATCTTTATGAGTTTATGCAGAATCGGGATGTCAATAAATTGATTATGCATTTTGATCCCAAAGATATGCCAGTTGTACAAGAACGTGCCAGTCATTTCCATGATAAGCGTGTCGTTGGTTTTGCGACTGCAGATAACTTATTTGAATACGTGGATCCAAATATCAACAAAGGTTTTGGTATGAAAAAGATTGCCAAACACTATGGGGTTCCTGTATCAACAATCATGGCTTTTGGGGATGCTCCAAATGATAAAGAGATGTTAGGTACAGTTGGCGTTGGTGTTTGTATGCAAAATGGGGCCGATGTATGTAAGTCGGTTGCCAATTATGTAACGGATTTAACCAATGACCAAGGTGCAGTTGGTCATTTCATTGAAGACTATTTTAAGGAGGACTAAATGGCGAGCTGGGATGATATATATTGTCGAATCTGTGAAAATATTTTAACGAATGGACGCCAAGTACATAATCGTACAGGCGTTGATTCAATCAAAATTCCAAGTGCTTTTTTTGAATTGAATGTGGGGAAAGAATTTCCCATCCTTACCACAAAACAGTTGTTTATTCGTCAAGCTGTATTAGAAATGTTGTGGATCTATCAAGCCCAATCCAACGATGTACGCTGGCTTCAAGAAAGAAATGTACATATTTGGGATTTATGGGAAATTGATGAAAATGGCGATTGGAAAGATGTGAATACCGGTAAAGTATTAAAACATTTTGATCCATCATATGCCCATACCATTGGAACGGCTTATGGATATATTGTAAAGAAAATGGGTTTAATGGACCGTTTGATTGACAGTTTAATAAATACGCCGGAAGATCGCCGGAGAATCATGTCTTTATGGCAAGATGATTATTTAGATACAGCAGTTTTGCCAAGCTGTGTATGGAGCAGTGAATGGGATATTACCGATGGTAAATTGAATGCATGGGTTCATCAAAGAAGCTGTGATGTACCTTTAGGGCTTCCTTTTAATGTGACACAGTATGCCGTATTGATGAAGCTTTTAGCTCAGGTTACAGGTCTTGAAGCAGGTACTTTATCTTGGTCCATTAAAGATGCACATATTTATGTAAACCAAGTGGATGGTATTAAAGAACAACTGGATCGATACCACCGCAAAGGATCTTTACCAGCCCCAGAACTATGGATTAATCCAGAAATCAAAGATTTTTACGCTTTTGATAACAGTAAGGATCTAAAAGATATTAAACTAGTAAATTATGAACATATGGGTAAGATTTCTTTCCCATTATCCCAATAGGTGAGACTATGAGATTGATTGAAATTGCAGCAGTTGGAAAAGATAAAGAATTAGGAAAAGACAATGATTTAGTCTGGCATTTTAGCGAAGATATGAAATTTTTCCGCCGTCAGACCAAAGGCCATAGTGTGGTTATGGGACGTAAGACGTTTGAGTCTTTACCATCGATGTTACCGGGACGGCATCATATTGTGATCAGTCGTTCGAAACCACAGTTGCCAGAAGAAGTAGAAGTTTTCGAAACGCTTCATGCCTTTTTGGAAGCCTACAAAGATAAAGATGAAGATATCTATGTCATTGGTGGGGGAGAAATCTATCATCAGCTCTTACCTTATGCCAAGATTCTCTATCTAACCGAAATCAATGCGACTTGTCAGGCAGATGTCTTCTTTCCGGATTTTGATGCATCTTTGTATCATCGTACGGTTTTAGGTAAAGAAAGTGAAGATGGCATTGATTATCAATTTGTGAAATATGAGAAAATGTAGTCGTATGGCTGCATTTTTTTGAAGGAGGTTTATGCAAGAAGTAAAATGTATCGCAACCGATTTAGATGGTACTTTTTTAACCAATCAAAAAACCATCAGTCCGCGAAACCGGCAAGCTATTCAAGCCTGTAAAGAAAAGGGTATTTTATTTGGGATAGCTACGGGTAGACCAACCGAAACGACGCAAAAAATGGTGAAAAAGTGGAACTTGGAAAAGGAAGTAGACTTTATTATGGGTATGAATGGTGGCTTGATCTATGACTGTCATACGCAAAAGATGGAACAATTTCATCCTTTAGATGGCTCTACGATTCAAGAAATCATTCGTTTCTTTGAAGGCACTAAGGCAATCTTTCATGTGAAGATGGGACTAGATCGCTATACAAACTTTTCCAATGAAACAACGCGTAAAGATGCCAAGCGCTTTGGGGAAAATGAAATTCAAGTTGATTTGATTCCTTTTTTAGAAGGAAAGAAAGTCGCAAAACTCAATGTGGTATCGGATCCAAAAGATCAAGGCAAAGTGATTGAACGTGCCAATGCGTTTAAAGCCTTACATCCAGAAGTTGTCGGTTTTCCAACCCAGGCTTACATTTATGAGTTTGTCGATTATCGCATTAATAAAGGCTTTGGTTTAAAGAAGGTAGCGGATCATTATGGCATCGGCATGGAAAATACGCTAACTTTTGGCGATGCAGAAAATGATTTAAAACTCTTAGAAGCAGCGGGATGTGGGGTTGCGATGAAGAATGGGGCAAAGATTGTCAAAGCAAATGCCAATGTGGTTTCCCCTTTTACGAATCAAGAAGATGCGGTAGCCCGTTATTTAGAAGAGCATGTTTTATAAGGAGTCCTAAGGATTCCTTTTTTTTATGAAAAGACAAAATAAAAAAAGCCTTGAAGGCTTTTTGAAATCAAATAATGGTGGACCCTTAGGGATTCGAACCCTAGACCCACTGATTAAGAGTCAGTTGCTCTGCCAACTGAGCTAAGGGTCCAAGTGCTAATTGCTCGATTATAATATCATGAACATGATGGCTTTGCAAGAAGAATGTCAAAAAACCGGCGTGAATCCTAAAAAAGCTACATAGAGTTATCTTAAATCAGCCTCTAAGAAAAGGGTGATTCTGGACTTTCTTGTAAAAGGCATTGCTTATATCGTTTAGAAAGAGATTATAATAAGCATAGGTAAGAGAGAAGGAGTAAGTAAAATGGAAATCAAAGAAGCGAAGAATTTTCAGCCCATCCATGATTTTATTCAGGGAGAAGGCGTGAATATCAGTCAAAAACGGTATAAAGATATTCAGTCGATTTATGCAAAGGTGGATACAAGTTTAGCTGAGGATACGTTGATGTATGAAGTGTATACCTTAGAAGAAGACCAGCCAAGTCTAGGAAGTCTTTGTTGGGGATTGAGTGTATTGTATCCTGTTTCAGTATGTGGAGAATGTAATATGACAAGAGGCCATTATCATTGTGATCCTACTTGTAATGAATTTTATTATGGAGCCAGCGGAGAAGGTCTATTGCTTTTAACCGATGAAAATGGAAATACCTATGCCGAAACAGTCAAAGAAGGTTCCTTGCATCATATCTTAGGGTATCAAGCGCATCGCTTGGTTAATACCGGAAATACACCGTTAAAAGTTATCTGTGCCTGGTCTTCTCAAGCAGGGCATGATTATCAAAGAATGGAAAGAGAACCCTTTTCAGCGCGTATTTTTAAAGAAGAGGGAAAACTCGTAATTAAGGATTTGATACAAAAAGACTAGAAAAAGCTTTACAAACAACTTGGATTTGTGGTAGATTATTTAGGTAAAGAAATGGAAAGATAGAAGTACTCTTCTCACCTGATGTGTTTTGACACATGGGTCAAGGCCAATTCAAATGAATGCCAGAGATTGATGAGTACGTTTATCGTGCTCATTTTTTTGTAGAGAAAAAGGTAGGTGTCGTATATCCGTAATCGTAAAGTAGCCCCAAATAATGTGAATCATGATTTATTTAATGAAAAGATTCCATTTAAAGAAGTTCGTGTAATTGGTGCAAATGGTGAACAGTTGGGCGTCATGTCAAAAAGAAAAGCACAAAATATTGCCAGTGAAGCAAATTTAGATTTATTATGTGTTGCTCCGAAAGCTAAACCGCCTGTTTGTAAGATATTAGACTATGGTCGTTATCATTTCGAACAGCAAAAGAAAGCTAAAGAAGCAAAGAAAAAACAACATGTCGTGGAAATGAAATCATTACGTTTGTCTCCGGTTGTAGATACACATGACTTTGAGACCAAGTTACGCCATGCGCAAAAATGGCTTGAGGCGGGGATGAAAGTTAAGATTGATATGCGATTCCGTGGCCGTTTGATCACACGTCAAGAAGTTGGACGTAAGATCATGAATGATTTTATTGAAGCGTTGGCAGAAGTCGGAAACGTTGAAAAACGTCCGAAGCTGGAAGGTAACACAATGTCTGTTACTTTATCGCCTAAGAAAGTGAAAAAGTAAGGAGGAGCAATTATGCCTAAGATGAAAAGTCATAGAGGACTTGCAAAAAGAGTTAAGAAAACAGGTTCTGGAAAATTAAAGAGATCACACGCTTATACATCTCACCGTTTCCACGGTAAGACAAAGAAACAAAGACGTCAATTAGCAAAACCTAGTACAGTACATGCTACAGACTACAAACGTATTAAAGAGATGTTAGTTAAGTAATAAGAGGAGGAAAAGAAAATGGCAAGAGTTAAAGGTGGAACAGTTTCTCGTGCTCGTAGAAAGCGCGTTTTGAAACTTGCCAAAGGATACTTTGGATCAAAACACACATTATATAGAACAGCTAACGAACAAGTTATGCATTCATTCAAATATGCATACAACGATCGTCGTAAGTTAAAAGGAAACATGCGTAAAATCTGGATTGCCCGTATCAATGCAGCCGCACGTATGAACGATTTATCTTACTCACGTTTAATGCATGGTTTAAAATGTGCAAACATTGAAATCAACCGTAAAATGTTGAGTGAAATGGCTATCCATGATGCTGAATCTTTCACAAAACTTTGTGAGGAAGCAAAATCTGCTTTAAATGCTTAATTCTATAGAGCGTACCAGTTTGGTGCGCTTTTTTTATAAAAAAAGATTGATGATTGAACATCAATCTCAAATTGCAGAGGCTTGATAGCCTGTAGCTAATACAATATCAATAAGTTCACTAGTGGGGTGTTCCGTTTTCGAAAGAATGGTCACCTCATTTTTATTTGTATCCACTTTTGCCCAGTAGCCTTCTTTTTGATTAAAAGCATTTTCCACTCGAATCGTACAATTCTGACAATGCATGCCTGAAACATGTAGAACTGTTTTATAGGGGTAGTGTGCTTTATTTCGATCTTTTACTTTTATTCGTTTTAAACTATCACCGGAACCACAACATCCGGATGTGGTTCTTTTTTTCATGGATTTAATCGCAAAGAAAATAATAACACAGAGAATAAGACAAATAATGATTGTACTCATAGGATTTCCCTCCTTACTGCTAGTCTAATCTTTAGAATTAGTTATGTCAAACATAGTTGCACATGTATAACAATGTTATTGACAGCTAACGACTGTTAGTTTAGACTTATTGTAGTTAGAGAGTTCTAACTAGGAGGAATTTTATGCCACTATCATTTGCAGATATAAATGCTGTTAACACGATTCGAAAAGTTGGTGGTTCAAAAGAGCAACACCACCATTTAGAAAATTTAGGTTTTGTGGAAGGGGCACAAGTCATTGTTGTTTCAAAGACGAATGGAAACATCATCGTGAATATTAAAGATGTACGTATCGCATTGAGTGAAGAATTAGCGCGAAAGATTTTGGTATAAGTGGAAGGAGGTTTCGCATGACATTAAAAGAAGTTGAAGTTGGTCAAACTGTTACTGTAAAAAAATTACAAGGTCAAGGTGCGACCAAACGAAGAATTATGGATATGGGAATCACAAAAGGTGTGACGGTAAAAGTTGAAAAGGTTGCACCATTGGGTGATCCAATTGAATTAAAGGTACGTGGATATCAATTATCGATTCGTAAAGCCGATGCTGAAATGATCGAAGTAGCTTAATAGTCGTTTTAAAGGAGGGAAAACATGTCTATTCAAGTCGCATTAGCAGGGAACCCCAACTGTGGTAAGACCACTTTGTTTAATGGTTTAACCGGAGCTACACAATATGTAGGGAACTGGCCTGGGGTCACTGTTGAGAAAAAAGAAGGAAAATATAAGGCCAATAAAGAGATTAAGATTACGGACTTACCGGGAATTTATTCTTTATCCCCTTATACGTTGGAAGAAGTTGTTTCGCGTGAGTTTTTGTTGAATGGAAATGTTGATGTTGTATTAAACATCATTGACGGATCTAACTTGGAAAGAAACTTATTCTTAACAACCCAAATCTTGGAATTAGGTATTCCAACGGTTGTTGCCATCAACATGGTGGATGTCATTGAACAAAGAAAGGATTCCATTGATTATAAAAAATTAGCGAAAGAATTAGGTTGTCCAGTCGTTCCCATTTCAGCCTTAAAGAATAAAGGTATTGCGGAATGTATGGCAGAAGTACAAAAAGCGGCTGGTACAAATAATGTCGCAAAAAAGATTTATACCGGAAAATTGGAAAGTGCTTTAGAAACCATTGCCAATGCAGAGCCAGCTTCTATTGAAGAAAGTCGTCGTTTCTTCTATGCGGTAAAATTGTTTGAAAGAGATGACAAAATCGAAGCTTCTATTAAGACAAAAGCCGATGCAAGTGTGATTGAAAATGTAGAAAAAGCCTTAGATGATGATGCAGAATCCATCATTACCGATGCACGTTATACCTACATCGCTTCCGTGATTAAAGATTGTTATAAAAAAGGTAGTGAAGAGCTATTAACTACTTCAGACAAAATTGACCGTATTGTCACAAACCGTATTTTGGCCTTACCAATCTTTGCGGTTGTTATGTATGTCGTTTATTATATTTCTGTAACAACCGTTGGTTCCTTCTTGACCGATTGGACAAACGATGTTTTGTTCGGGGAAATCATTCCACCAGCTGTGGATGCTTTCTTGAATTCCATTCATTGTGCAACTTGGTTACATGGTTTGATCGTTGATGGAATCATCGGTGGTGTTGGAGCCGTAATTGGTTTCGTTCCTCAGATGTTAGTTCTATTCTTCTTTTTAGCAATTTTGGAAGATTGTGGATACATGGCTCGTGTTGCCTTTATCATGGACCGTATCTTCCGTAAATTCGGTTTATCGGGTAAATCCTTTATCCCAATGTTGATTGGTACAGGATGTGGAGTACCTGCTGTTATGGCTAGTCGTACCATTGAAAGTGACCGTGATCGTAAGATGACAATTATGACAACAACTTTTATTCCATGTGGTGCGAAAATGCCAATTATCGCATTAATTGCCGGAGCTATTTTCCATGGCGCCAGCTGGGTTGCACCAAGTGCTTACTTTGTCGGTATGGCAGCTATCATTATTTCTGGTATTATGTTAAAGAAGACGAAAATCTTCGCCGGTGATCCAGCTCCATTTGTTATGGAAATGCCTGCTTACCATATGCCAGTTGCGAAAAACGTATTACGTAGTATGTGGGAACGTGGTTCTTCTTTCATTAAGAAAGCGGGAACAATTATCTTATTGTCAACTATCGTATTATGGTTCTTACAAGGATTTGGATGGCAAAATGGTGCCTTCGGTATGGTTGATGATATCGAATATTCCGTACTTGCTTCCATTGGACGTAGCTTTGCCTGGATCTTTGCCCCACTTGGATGGGCACAATGGAAAGCGGCCGTGGCAACCGTTACGGGTTTAATTGCCAAAGAAAACGTTGTTGCGACATTTGGACAATTGTATGGCTTTGCTGAAGTTGCAGAATCGGGAAATGAAATCTGGGGTCAATTAGCTTCAAGCTTCACACCAGTTGCAGCTTACTCATTCATGGTGTTCAACTTATTATGTGCCCCTTGTTTTGCAGCTATGGGTGCCATTAAAAGAGAAATGAATAACACCAAATGGTTCTGGCGTGCTATTGGTTACCAATGTGCTTTCGCTTATGTTTGCGGAACAATTGTTTACCAATTAGGTAGTTTGTTCACTGGAGGATCATTTGGAATCGGAACGATTCTTGCCCTAGTCTTCTTAACTGGTATCATCTATTTCTTAGTAAGACCAAGTAAAGAAGTCGATGATGCAGAAGTTCAATTTTCTGTAAATCAATAAAAATAAAGGAGGGATTTGAGTGAATCTATCAACATTTCTGGTATTGCTTGTGGTGATTGGCATCGTTGCATTGGCAATTCGCACAATTATCAAAGATAAAAAAGCAGGTAAATCATCTTGTGGTGGTAGTTGTGGACATTGCGGAAGCAATGCGATGTGTCAAAATCCCAAAGCGTTCTTTGATCAAATTCGCAAGGAACAATTTTCAAAATAAACAAAAACTGGAGGAGCAATCCTCCTTTTTTTGTATAATGAAAAAGGTGATAGATATGAAACAAGAAAATTATGCACGTTTATTGATTCGTGTGGGATTAGCTGTAAAACAAGATCAAATTGTCGTCATCAAAGGACCGGTAGAAGCTTATGATTTTATTCGAGCTTTGACAAAAGAAGCATTTCAAGCCGGTGCCAAAGATGTTATTGTTCGCTATAATGACCAAATCGTCAGTCATGAAAAAGCTTTGTATACGGATGAAAATTTATATACGACTTGTCCAAGTTATGAAGCAGATTTTTACAATCAAACCAGCTTTGCTGGAGCCTGCTATTTAAGTTTAGTTGGGCAAGATCCAGATCTTATGCAAGATGTAGATTCGCATCGCTTAGCAGCGTATGCCAAAGCCTTTCGCACGGCTACCAAAGCGTATCGCAATCGTTTAGATTTTATGGAATGTCAATGGTGTGTAGCCGCTGTTGCAACGCCAGGATGGGCAAAAAAAGTTTATCCAAACCTTTCTGAAGAATTGGCTATTCAAAAACTCTGGGAAGATATTTATAAAGTATGTCAGATTGATCAGCGTGATCCAGTTGATACTTGGCAAGCACGTAAAGAAGATTTTCAAAAGAAAGTCCAAGCTTTAAATGCGTTGCATCTTGTCTCTTTGCATTATATCAATGCCCTTGGTACGGATTGCACCATTGAACTTCCCAAAGGCTATCAATTTGCCGGAGGATGCAGCACCCTAAAAGATGGAACCGATTATTTTGCCAATCTTCCTACCGAAGAAGTATTTAGTGCACCCTTAAAAAATGGCGTGAATGGAAAGCTGGTAGCTTCTTATCCTTTAAATCATAATGGGGCTTTGATTGAAGACTTTTGGTTTGAATTTAAAGATGGAAAAGTGATTGATTATGGGGCTAAGAAGGGTAAAGAAGTACTGGATAGTATTCTTTCAAGTGATGAAAATGCGGCCTATTTAGGAGAAATTGCTCTTGTATCTTATGATTCAACGATTTCTTCTTTCCATCAGATATTTTATGAAACATTAATAGATGAAAATGCATCTTGTCATTTTGCCTTGGGACAGTCTTATGCCGAATGTTTACAAGGTGGATTAGATATGGATGCCAAGCAATTAGAAGCCAATGGTTTAAATCAATCTATGGTTCATGTAGATTTTATGGTGGGTACAAAAGACCTTGAAATAACCGGTATTACAGCGGAAAATCAAGTGATTTTGCTCTTTGAAAAGGGGTGTTTTTCCCCGGCTTTTACCAAGTTGTGCGTTTGACTTAGATTCCTATAACTAGTAAAATAAAGAAGTTAAGAGGGTGAAAAAATGGCTGAATATTCAAAACAAAGAAAAAACAGTGCATTGCAGGAATTAAAGCGACTTCAAGAAGAAGATCGTGCTGCAGGCATTCACTATGAAGAACCAGAATTAAGACATTTTGATGCACAAAGTGTCTTTGAAGCAAATAAAAAACAAGAACCACAACGTAAAAGTGCTTTTCATATCGCCAAGCGTTCACAAAAGGCACAACGCGTAAAAGTTCATTCACAAATGTTCGAAAATGAAAAATTCGAAGTGGAAGATTTATCAATTAATCCAGAACATAAGAAAACTCGAACGAAGTTAAAACGTTCGCAAGCAAAACATCTTTTTGAAGAAAAACCAGAAACAGAAGCAATTCAAGAACCTGCTATCGAACCGGTTGTAGAAGTAAAACCAGAAAAAGATGTGGTTTCTGAACCAACTCAAACAGAAGCTGTTGTTGAAGAACAAGGGGAAACAGTCGAAGTTCCAGTTGCGGAAGAACAAACAGTTCAGAATGAAGCAGTTGAACAAACAGAACCAGTTGCAGAAGAAACAGAAGAACCTGTTTTTGAAGAAGTTCAACAAGAACCAGAAGAAGCTGGTTTTGAAGAAGTAGAACCAGTTGTAGAAGAAGCAAAAGAACCTGTTTCTGAGGAAACTGAACCTGAACAAGAACCAGAAGAGGCTGCTTTTGAAGAGGTAGAACTCGATGTACAAGAAGCAGAAGAACCTGCTTCAGAAGAAGTTGAATCTGAACAAGAGCCAGAACAATTGGCTGTTGAGCAAGTAGAACCAACTACTCAAGAAGCAGTGGAAACAGATGCAACGAGTGATGTACAAATTCCTGAAGATGAAGAAGAGGATATTCCTGTAGAAGAAGTTCCAGTGGTAACGATGGAAGAAGATAATACGGATGTAGATTCGATTCCAGTTGAAGTCGTTGACGAAGAGGAAGCGGCACCTACGATTGTCGAACCATCTATTGAAGTGGATCAAGATATTACTCCAGCTGAACCAGAACCATTGGAAACTTTGGAAGTGGAAGAAGCTAGTCCAGAATTGGTAGAACCAATGTCATCTTTAGATGAAGAATTTAATCAAGTGCAAGCAGAAGAGCCAGTAGAAGAAGTTGCTAGTGAGCCAGAGGTAGAAGAGCCAAGAGAATTGACCGATGAGGAAAAACTTGCGGCATTTAAGGCACGCCAAGTGGAAGAAATGAAAAGATCTTTAGCTAGTTCAGCGCAAGACGATAAAGAAATTCAATCGCAACAAGTGGATGAAGTAGATGATCTTGTTCGTCCATATGAAGCAATGCCTTTCGCAAATGAAAATACCGAAGCGGAAGACGTTGAACTACAAAATCCAAAGAGTGTTCAAGAAGCTTTTGATGATGTAAAGAAGAATTCCGAAGAATTACGTTCTTCTTTAAGTAAACGCGATATTGCCGAGGAAGATCAAAATCCACAAGGCGAACCAGAAGAAGAACCCGATGAAGTGATTGAATTGTCTGAGGATGATTTAGATGATGATATCGTTTTGACAAATGATGATTTCTTACCAGCTCAAGGGGAGGTTGCCCATGGAGAAGAAAATCTTGATGAAGATGATATTCCGGTTGAATTCTATGATGAAGAAGCACAGACGGAAGCACAATCCGAAGTATCAAAAGAAGTTGAAGCGTCAGAAGATCAAGAAGAAGTGGAAGAAGAGATTGAAACGAGTGATCTCTATGAAGAAAAGAAGCATTTTATGTTCTCAGAATATGTCTTAGAAGAAGACTATTTAGAAGAACAATCGCAGATGGGATACCACTACGTAAAAAGAGATGGAAAACGATTCTTCTTTAGAAAAGGTGATCCAAAAGATTATTATTACCAAGTCAATTATTATAAAGAAGAACCAAGTGCTGATGTAAAAGCCCAATGGAAGGCAGATGGATGGAAACTCTTATCCATTTCAAATTCCAAAAATAAAAAAGATGCGGGCTGGTATATTTTACGTAACGAAGAAAAAACGGGTGAGTATCGTAAGAAAATTGCGAATGAAGAAGAAAAATTTGCCTTCTTCAAGAAATACCGCAATTCTTGCCGCTCAACTTTGTTCTTAATCTTCGTATGTATGGTAGTATGTGCAATTTGTACAGCTATTCAAGTTTATTCAAGTGGACAAATCTATTCCATTGGAATTTTGATTGGAATTGCTGTTTGTGTTGTCTTATTCTTCATTGCCTTGATTGCATTTATCAGCTATTACCGTTTACTACGCGGGGCTACCAAACAAGCCAATTTATTAAATGCACGAATTCGTTTGAAGGAACGTAAACAATCAGCTGCTGATTTACAACAATTAAAATCCGATGCAGAATTGGATTCAGAATGGGAAAAAGTCGAAAGAGAAGAAGCATAATATAGAAGGAAAAGAACCAATGATTCTTGATGGTCGCCATCGGAATGTTGGTTCTTTTTTTTGCGAAGACGATTGTTTTCGCTTTCTAAGGTAAAAAAGAAAAATCATTTCATCTTGAACATCCTTATAGTTAATTACATAAGGAGGTATACCATGGAGGATATGGAAACAGTTTTGATGCAAATCATCTCTTACAGTGGTGATTGCAAGTCTTCTTGTTTTGAAGCAATGGATTGTTTTCAAAAAGGTGATCATGAACAAGCTAATAAGCTTTTAGACCAAGGGTACGCTAGCTTATTAAAAGCAAAAGAGATTCATGCCAAACTACTTGCGGAATCCGTAGGAAGTAATGAAATTCCAGCAACCTTGTTTATGGTTCATGCAGAAGATCAAATGATGAGTTCTGAGACAATTTTAACTTTAGCAAGAAAAACTTTAGAAATTATTGAATCACAAGTTTTGAAGAAGATGGAGGATTAGATTAATGGTTCATGTCATGTTAGTGTGCAATGCGGGAATGTCTACTGCTATGTTAGCACAAAAAATCAATAAGAATTCTGATGGATATTGTTATGTGGAAGCGTTTGGTGAAGGAGAATACCAAGAACATATCGATGATTTCGATATTATTCTTGTCGGCCCTCAAATTCGCCATTTGATTCCTAGTATCAAAAAAGCGACAAATGATCGAATTCCAGTAAGTTACATCAATCCAGTCGATTATGGAATGATGAAAGTGGACAGTGTCGTCGCACAAATTAAGAAAATCTTGGAGGACTAAGCAATGAATAATTTAGAAGATAAGATTCTAGCGTTTTCGGCAAAACTTGGTAATGAAGTTCATTTGAAAGCCATCCGAAATACGTTTATTTCTATGTTGCCAATTATGATTTTTGGTGGACTTGCAGCTGTTATTGGTTCAGCACCCGCAACCGATAATGCGACAGGCTTTATGCGTGCATGGGCTAATTTTGTTTCCGCCAATAGTTCTGTTTTCTCATGGATTTCTGTATTAGGATTAGGTTTTACATCTTTATATATTACTTTAGGTATCACATACAACTTATGTAAAACGTATAAAATTGATCCATTGATTCCTTTGTTTATCAGTGTTTTTGGAATGTTTATGTTAGCTGTAAATCCCAAAAAACTTGTCTATGGTATGTCTTTAGCGGATTTAACGTATTTAGATGGTAAAGGAATTATTATTGGCTTATTTGTCGGTATTTTCACCGTTGAAATCTATCGCATTTTAAAGGAGAAAAACTTCGGAAAGATTAAACTTCCTGACAGTGTTCCACCTTCATTAAGTGAAACTTTCTCTTCTTTAGCTGTATCTGTTGTTATCATGTTCTTCTATTTGATTGTCTTTACCATCTTTAACTCTATGCATACGACTTTAGCTGCATGGTTAGGTGGTCTTATTGCACCACAAGTCAAAGCTACGGATAGTTTAATCTTTATTTTAATCATGACATTCATTATTAATGCAGCATGGTTCTTTGGAATTCATAATGCCACATTCTGGGGTATCATGGGACCAATTATGTTTATGAACCTTTCAACCAATGCAGCCCAACAAGCAGCTGGTCTAGCTCCTAGCGCTATCTTGACAGAATCCTTCTGGGTATATTTCGTTTGTATTGGAGGAACCGGAGCTTGTTTATCTATTGCCATCCTCTGTTGTTTCTCAAAATCAAAGATGATTAAAACCGTAGGTCGTATCAGTGTTCTTCCTGCCTTCTTTGGAATCAGTGAACCTGTCACTTTCGGCTTGCCAATGATGTTAAACCCTATTTTCTTTATTCCTTGTGCATGTGTTCCAACCATTAATGCGTTGATTGCGTATTTGTTTATGCATACACAAATTATCAAAAAGACCTATGCGATGCTTTCTTTCAATATGCCAAGTATCTTTGGTTCTTTCTTATCTACCGGTGATTTTAAAGCCTTAGTTTTAGCTGCCGCTCTATTAGTTTTGGATATGATTATCTATTATCCATTTATGAAGATGTATGAAAGACAACAATTGAAATTGGAGAACCAAGAATAAATGGTCAATCTAGGATGTGATTGTGGCAAGGAACTCATCGAAGCCGCGCAAGGTTTACGAGAAAATGATTTCGTCCTGACAAATATTAAAGTGCTAAATGTATTTACCAAAGAATGGATCTGTGCCCACGTCTATGTATATAAGAAGTGGATTTCTCATGTGGCCTATGATTTGGATGCACCTTTATTAAAGGCAAAGAAGAAAATAGATGGGCAAGGATTTTACCTCTCTCCCGCTTTTGTCGATGCACACACGCATATTGAAAGTAGTTTATTGACCCCAGCCAATTACGCCAAGCTTGTGATTTGCCATGGAACTTTGACTGTATTAGAAGATGCCCATGAAATTGCCAATGTTTGTGGTGAAGAAGGCTTAGAATATATGCTTGATGCAGCCAAAGATTTACCAATGCGGCAATTGCTAACCGTTCCTTCTTGTGTGCCATCGGTACCCAATTATGAAAACAGTGGCGCTGTATTTGATGCGAAGATCTATCAAAAGTTTTTAAACCAGGATCAAGTGATTGGTCTAGGGGAAGTCATGGACTATAAAGGTGTGATTGATGGGGAACAAAGAATTTGGGATATCCTCGATGTTGCCAAAAAACAGAACTGTTATATACAAGGGCATGCTCCACTTTTACGCGGTCCACAGCTCTCAGCCTATTTGAGTACAGGAATTCAAAGTGATCATGAAGCACGTAAAGTTGATGAAATTATAGAGAAGTATCGTCAAGGTATGTGGATTGATATTCGTGATGCCAATACCAATCACAATATGCCAAATATGATTCAAGCTTTTCAGAAAATCGGTAACTACGATCGCGTTAGCTTCAGCAGTGATGATCGAAGAAGTGATGTAACCAAGCGTCTAGGACATTTAGATGGCATTATCCGTCATGCCGTAGCATGTGGCATGCCTTTAATAGAAGCATATATCAGTGCTTCGTATCGCCCTTGTTTAGAAGCTGGTATCAAACATTTAGGTGCGATTGCCCCAGGCTATGTTGCTGATTTTAATATTTTAAGTGATGTGGATACGGTTGCTATTGAAGCCGTTTATTTTGAAGGAAAATGTGTAGCCAGAAAGGGAAAATTGCTGGAAGAAATTCAAACTCCACATACTAGGGATGTCTTGACTCAGACGGTCAATGTGCCTGATTTTACCCTTGAACAGTTTGCCATCCAAAGTAATAATCCGCAGGAAAATCTGCATGTGGTTGCCTATGAATCGTATGGCTCTTCAATTACATATTTAGAAGAAGGTTTATTTCCTGTCGTTCATGGACGTGTGGATCTTTCTAGTCAGAAAGATACCATGTTTGCAGCTGTGATTAATCGCCATCACAAGCCAAGTTATTCTCTGGCCCTTGTTAAAAACTTTGGTATCGATCATGGCGCCATCGCAAGTACTGTGGGACATGATTCACATAATGTAACTATTGTCTATGATAACCCAGAAAACGCGATGCAAGCCTTGCAGCAACTGCAGAAACAAAAAGGCGGATTCTGTGCTGTTGAAGATGGTCAAGTTATTGCTTCACTGGCCTTACCAATTGCGGGGTTGATGTCAGATAAAGATATCGATGAAGTGATTGAAGAAATTAAACAGATGAATCAAGCTTTGGTGCAATTAGGAAATACCTTTATTGATAATCCCATTTCGCGTATAACGATTTTATCTTTACTCGTTTGTCCGTATGTAAAGATTTCGGATATGGGCATTGTCATGACAGAAGAAAAGCAATTTGTACCTTTGAAGGTATCTTAAAAAAATACGTAGAACCTCTTCTATTCAATTAAAATTTTATATTTATTGGAGTATAATCGAAATATATTTCATAAGCAAAGTAGAAGAGGGCCTACGATATGCAAGTATATTTGAATCAACGACAATATAAAATCTTAGAAATATTATCACACCAAGAAGAATGTATTACTTCTTTGGAAATCTCTAAAAAATTATCCATCAGTTCAAAAACTGTACAAAATGAAATTGCTACGATTAATCAACTCTATGGAAAGAACATTATTAGTGCCAAAAAAGGTCGGGGCTATAAATTAAAAGCAGGCTTTTCTCTCAATGGAGAAAACCAACAAATGTTAAGCGAAAATCGTAAGATTTTTATCATCAAAGAATTAGTGACCCATAATTCGATTGATTATTATGAGTTAGCCGATAAATTGTATATCAGTCCTTCTTCTTTAAACAAAGATATGAAAGAGGTCAATGCCGAAATCAACCAACGATTTCATGTGTCAATTGTCCGCAAGCAGAATCGTTTGTATTTTAAAGGCAACAATGCCAATAAACAGAAAGTGGTTGTGTATTATCTGCTTGAAGAAAGTGAAAATGCCGACTTCGATACAAGTGTTTTAGAATCTTATTTTGAAACATTAGATGTACGAAGTATCCGCAATACTATTTTTTCCTATGTGCGAGAAAAACATATTACTCTGAATGATTTTCAGCTTGTGTCCATCTTATTGCACATCTTGGTTGCACAGCTCAATCAAACCTTTCAAGAACCCGTTGTGCACAGTGACTTTTCAGAGTATTTGTTTACTAAGACCGGTTTACATTTAAATGAAGAAGTCGCAAAACGAATCGATATTTCTTTTCGTTTGGGCAATGATTCTATAGAGCAAGACTGCATGGACTATAAGGAATTTTTACTCCATGTTTTTGATGATATCAAACATATTTATTCGATTAATTTTAAAGAAGATACTGTTTTACTCGATGAATTATCTTTGCATCTAAAGTATGCAGAGCAGCGTTGTAAAACAAATACACAATTGAAGAATCCTTTGATTGAAGAGTTTAAAAAGAAACATGTTTTAGTCTATGATATTGCGGTTTACATCGCATCAAAATTTTATGATAAGACGAAACTTCACTTGGATATGGATGAAATCAGCTATTTAGCAATTCATATTTTAGGTTCCCTGCAAAAGTTAAAAGGAGGAAACCTAAAAGTCGTCTTGATTAATCCCTACGGCAAAGCCGTGGAAAGACTGATTGTCAATAAATTGGATACGATACCGAATGTATTGTATTGTGGAAACTACTCTTTCTTGGATGAAAAAGGTGCCTTAGCTGTTCATCCCGATTTGATTATTACTCTGGTTCAACTAGATTGGAAACATACTTGTGAAATCTATAAAGTAGACAATTATTTAAATTCGCAAGAATACACGATGATTGAGCGTTGTATTAAACAAATCCATGTAAAGAAAGCGATGCAAAGCTTAACTATTTCTTCTTGTTTCCACGAAAGTCTCTTCTTAACCCATGTTTCGGCAAAGTCGAAAAAAGAAGTCATCGATTTGATGTGCCAGAGACTATTGGATAACGGGTTTGTGGATGCACAGTTTGCCCAACAAGTGTATCAAAGAGAAGAAGTAGCACCTACATGTTTTTCCGACCAGCTTGCCATTCCTCACAGCATTAAAAAATGTGCGAAGAAAAGTGGCATTAGTGTGGCAATCTTAGAAAATCCTATTCCGTGGAACGGATATGCGGTTCGAGTAGTCTTTCTGTTTGCCTTAGATAAAACGTTTGATCAAGTTCCAAAATTGTATGAATTGATTCTTGATGCCATTGATGATCCAAAGCGGTATGAAGCTATTTTAGCTTGTGATGATTTTTCAAGTTTTATGTCGATTTTAATGAAAGAAAGGGAACGTTAAATGAGTACACATATAGAAGCTGGAAAAAACGATATTGCGAAAATCGTTTTGATGCCAGGTGATCCATTACGGGCAAAAATGATTGCGGAAACCTATTTAGATGACGCAAAATTAGTTAATCGGGTACGTAATATGCTCGCTTATACAGGCTATTATAAAAATAAGCGCATCACAGTTATGGGAAGTGGCATGGGTATGCCAAGCATGGGAATTTATGCCTATGAATTGTTCGCAAAATATGATGTAGATACGATCATTCGTATTGGGACCGCTGGTTCTTATACCGAAAAATTAAACGTATATGACACGGTATTAGTAAAGGAATGTTACAGTGATTCAAGTTTTGCCTACGTGCAATCCTTAAAAGAAACGCACATCGAAAAACCTTCTTTTGATTTAAATCAAATCATTTTAGCTACAGCGCAAAGAATGAATGAAACATTACACTTGGCAAAAACGTATTGTGGAGATGTGTATAAGCGGGAAGCCTGTGCACAACCTTTATTAGATAAGGTGATTAAAGAAGAAAAATGCGAATGTGTGGAAATGGAATCGTATGCCTTATTTCATACTGCCGAAATCTATCATAAACAAAGTGCATGCCTTCTAACCATTTCAGATAGTATGGTTTCCAATCAAAAAACAAGTAGTGAGGAAAGAGAAACTAAATTTGTGAACATGATTGAAATCGCCTTAGAATCCACATTACAGTTATAAAAGAAATGGACGAGTATACCTTGTTCATTTTTTTAAAGAAAGGAAGTTTACTATGAAAATACAATATGGAAACGTAGCATCCCCACAATGTGATTGTACCAATATCCCAGTTGCCTTAACGGATGCAACGATGCAAGAAAGACTAGATAAAGTATTAGCTAGAATGGAAGCTGAAAGCTATGATTCTTTAGTTATCTATGCCGACTTAGAACATGGAAATAATTTTGAATATTTAACGGGTTTCTTACCACGTTTTGAAGAAGCCTTACTCGTACTTCATAAAGATGGTCACGCTTATATGGTAATGGGAAATGAAAATTTAAATAAAGTCGCTCATGCCAGAATTCCAGCTACTGCCATTCATTGCCCATATTTCTCTTTACCAAATCAACCAATGGAAGTCGAAAAAGATTTCCAAGGTATTATGGAACAAACCCAATTAAAAGCCGGATCAAAAGTCGGACTTGTGGGATGGAAGAACTTTACCAGTCGTTTTGAAGACAATCAGACTCTGTTTGATGTGCCTTATTATATTGTGGAAACGATACAGTCAATCGTTGGAGAAAAAGTATATAACGCAACATATTTATTCATTGGGGAAAATGGAGCTCGTTGTACAAACAACGTTAATGAAATTGCCCATTATGAATTTGGCGCAGCCTTAGCTAGTGACTGCATGTTAAAAGCCATGGATGCCTTAACACCAGGTATTTCAGAAATGGAACTTGGTAATATTTTAAATGCCTATGGCCAGAAAAACAGTGTAGTGACCATTGCTGCTTCTGGACCTAGATTTATCAAAGCCAATTTATATCCAACCGAAAATACGGTGAAAGAAGGAGATTCTATCAGTTTAACGGTTGGCTATAAAGGGGGATTATCTTCACGTGCTGGTTATGCCGTACATGAAGCCAAAGAACTAGAGGAATCGCAACAAGCTTATGTCGATGATTTAGTGAAACCATATTTTTCTGCCATCGCAACTTGGTTAGAACAAGCCCATTGTGGTATGCAAGGTGGTCAATTGTATGAATTGATGCAAGAAACAATGCCGCAAGAAAGGTATCATTGGGGCTTATGTCCAGGTCATTTAACCTCAGATGAAGAATGGTTATCTTCGAATATTTATAAAGGCAGTAAAGAAACGATTCAAAGTGGCATGTTGTTTCAAACCGATATCATTCCTTCGCTTTCTGGTTATGCAGGAACAAGTGTAGAAAGTACGGTCTTGTTTGCGGATGAAGCATTAAGAAAAGAAATTCAAGATAAAGAACCTGAATTGTGGCAAAGAATTTCAAAGCGTATTGCCTTCATGAAAAACGAATTACATATTGAACTCAATGAAGATATCTTACCAATGTGTTCAACGGTTGCCTATTTAAGACCTTTCTTATTAAATAAAGAAAAAGCGATGACATTATGAGTAATACAAAATTAGATTTTGTGAAAACATATATTATCAACGCAATCTTCTTTGTGCTAGCTTATTCTTTTCCATTTATTGGAATTGTATTGTTGGCATATGCAGTAAAGAAAGAGAAAAACCAGATAAAACTATATGTTTCATGCGGAATCCTTCTTTCTTTTCTCGTACATCTTATTCAATTCTTTTGCTGAAATATGTTTAACACATTAAGATATTACTAAGTGGCTGATACCCTTATTCTATAAGGCGTATTGGCCTTTTTTTGTTTTGTATGGAAACTGCGTAGATTCTTAGATTTCGCATAAATCTTCTTTCCTAAGAAGGGAAAGGGATTAGAAAGTAGGGATAAGATAAATATCTTTTATTATTTGACACCAAAATGACGTATAAGCCTTTAGATATGGGTTTATCTGGATTTAGTCTGTGTAGCGTACAGTTTTTTTCGTTTAACAGTTTGATGTTGGAAAAACTGGCGAAAGTGCTTTAGTTATGTGGGTTTTCTCTACTTTTCTATTTTGTATCGAAACTGCGTAGATTCTTGGATTTCGCATAAATCTTCTTTTCTATTATGGGAAAGGGAGAAGAGAGGAGGGATAAGAAAATCATTTGTTTTTATTTAACACCAAAAGTACATATGAACCTTTAGATATAGGCTTATATGCATTTAGTCTGTGTAGCGTACAGAGCTTTACCATTTGACAGTTTGATAAGGAAAGAAGTGGCTAAACTCCTTTAATTATGCGAGTTTTCTCTTCTTTTCTGTTTTGTATGGAACTTGCGTATATGCTTGGGAAAGGTCATGATACAATAGTTCTGGGTGATTATAGGATGAATCAATTATTAGAGATGTTAGAAACAAATCCAATTGTAGCGGCTATTAAAGATGAAGCGGGTCTAGAAGCGGCATTAAAGAGTGAAGTGGGCATTGTCTTTGTCTTACATGGAGATCTTTGTACACTACCTGCAATCGTAGAGAGAATTAAGTTAAAAAAACGGATGGCGATTGTTCATGTGGATTTGATTGAGGGTTTATCCAATGATGAAGTTGCGTTGGATTATATAAAAAATGTGGTTCATGCGGATGGAATCATTACGACTAAAAGTAGTTTTATTCAATATGGAAAGAAGATTGGTTTATATACGATTCATCGCTATTTTGTCTTAGATAGTATGGCCCTTCAAAATATTATTAAACAGGCAAAGAATGCGGTACAACCGGATGCGATTGAAATCTTACCTGGCGTTCTTCAACCAAAGATTGCGCGTTATATTACCAAACATTCCCCAGTCCCTGTAATGTGTGGAGGCTTGGTTACAGTAAAAGAAGATGTGATTCATTGTCTGCAGAGTGGAGCGATTGCGGTTTCTACGACGCGGAAAGATTTGTGGGACCTATAGGTTTGACAGTTTAAAAAGTGCTGCTTATAATTTCTTTAGAACAAGTAAATCTATGTATGAGACAAGAGAGTATACATAAAACAAGTAATTGTTTTTGTGTACTCTCTTTTTTATGAAAGAAGGAGAAGAATATGTACGATGTAATTATTGTAGGTGGTGGTATTTCAGG
>ERZ507039.30-NODE-30-length-58454-cov-6.854090_pt1 | contig 58454 bp, 46 predicted proteins | sample MGYA00512872_ERZ507039 | MGnify/ENA metagenome assembly ERZ507039
GAAGATGCCAGTTACCCGCAACTAGACGGAAAGACCCCATGGAGCTTTACTGCAGTTTAATACTGGGAATCGGTAATTCATGTACAGGATAGGTGGGAGACTGAGAAGCGCGGCCGTCAGGTCGTGTGGAGTCACCGGTGGGATACCACTCTTGGATTGCTGGTTTCCTAACCTGCGGCCCTGAATCGGGTCGGGGGACACTGTTAGACGGGCAGTTTGACTGGGGCGGTCGCCTCCAAAAGAGTAACGGAGGCGCTCAAAGGTTCGTTCAGCACGGACGGAAATCGTGCATTGAGTGTAAACGCATAAACGAGCCTAACTGCGAGACCGACGGGTCGAGCAGTAACGAAAGTTGGAGTTAGTGATCCGGTGGTATGTGAGTGGAAATGCCATCGCTCAACGGATAAAAGCTACCCTGGGGATAACAGGCTGATCTCCCCCAAGCGTCCACAGCGACGGGGAGGTTTGGCACCTCGATGTCGGCTCGTCGCATCCTGGGGCTGAATTCGGTCCCAAGGGTTTGGCTGTTCGCCAATTAAAGCGGCACGCGAGCTGGGTTCAGAACGTCGTGAGACAGTTCGGTCCCTATCTGTTGCGGGCGTAGGAGATTTGAAGGGAGCTGACCTTAGTACGAGAGGACCGGGTTGGACGTACCTCTGGTGTACCAGTTGTTCTGCCAAGGGCATGGCTGGGTAGCTACGTACGGACGAGATAAACGCTGAAGGCATCTAAGCGTGAAACTCTCCCTGAGATAAGATCTCCACTGAGGCTCGACGTAGACTATGTCGTTGATAGGTCAGAGGTGGAAGTGCAGCAATGCATGCAGCTGACTGATACTAATAAGCCGAAAGCTTGACCAAAGCGCAGGCTCAGTGAATGTCTTAAAGTGATTGCGTAATAAGGAACAATGTTCAGTTTTCAGGGTGTATCGAAACTGTAAGAACTGCACCTTTAGCTCAGTTGGTAGAGCAACTGACTCTTAATCAGTGGGTCCCCGGTTCGAGTCCGTGAAGGTGCACCATGGCCCGTTGGTCAAGTGGTTAAGACAGAGGCCTCTCACGCCTTTAACATCGGTTCGAATCCGGTACGGGTCACCATTTTTTCTCTTGACAGAGAGCGGAAAAGTGAATATAATGTTTGTTGCTGCGAACGCAGTTGCAATAGTTGGTGCTTATTAGGGCGAGGGTCCACCTGTTCCCATCCCGAACACAGAAGTTAAGCTCGCTTCTGCCCACGATACTTGGCTGGAGACGGCCCGGAAAAATAGGTAGCGCCAACACAAAGCGGACATCTTTGGATGTCCGCTTTTTTTGCGGAAATATATGTTTTTTCAATCCGAATTTCATAGATTGTTCAAAATTATTTCACCATTGACTGGAAAAAGTGCGTATAATAGGAAAACATGGGAAGTGCGAGCCAATTAAAATCCACGGAATATGGGAATACTCACATCATCCGGGTTTTATTCTGATGTGTTCCCGAAAAGCGGGGAAAAGGTTGATTTTTTCGTTCAAACCTGCTATAATAAACGGACTTGTCAAAGGATAACCGGAAAAGGATTTTTGTTATGCTAAAGAGATTTAAATCGTCTGTCACTTTTTTAATGAAGCTGCTGGCATTTTTGCTGTGCGGCGTATGTTTTTTTGGACTGTTTGGCTTGGAATATTTCTTCCTGCTGCGGCCCAGCCGCACCTTGGGCGTTACTGCGGTGGCCTTCATTGTGGTTTATGTGCTGATGACCAAGGTTTATGGCGGTTTCGACATCGGCAAACGTAAGAGCAAGCCCATCGTGTTCTCCATGGCCCTGGTGCTGCTGCTGACGGATTTGGTTACGCATTTTCTGCTGTGCATCATGAATACCACCGTCATCCACGGAGGCCATTTCGTGTATGAGCGGCCGCTGCTGCTGCTGGCGGTCTATCTGCTGCAGGTAGCCCTGGTGATCGTCATGGCTTATGGCGGAAACGATTTGTACTTCAAGGTCAACAAGCCCCAGCGCTGCCTGATGGTGGCCCGCCGCGGGGAGTGCGTCGAGGACCTCATCCGGAAGGTCGGCCGCTACAAGAAGCAGTATAACATCCAGCAGGTGGCCTGGCTGGATCAGCCGGACCTGCTGTCCTGCGTGGACCAGGCGGATGCCGTCTTTCTGTATGAGCTTTCCGTCCGTGAGCGGACGGACCTGGTGGAGTACTGCTATCAGACCCGCAAGGACGTGTATTACAGCCTGGAGATGTCCGACGTGGTTGCTATGGCCGGGGAGCGCGTCATGTTTGACGACAAGACCCTGATGTTCTGCCCCGTCCGGGAGCTGCGCTTTGAGGAACGCATCGTTAAGCGCACAGGCGACATTCTCATCTCCCTGCTCGGCCTGATTCTGACGTCTCCCATCCTGCTTGTGACGGCTTTGGCCATCCGCATAGAGGACCACGGCCCGGTGTTCTACCGCCAGAAGCGCGCCACTTACGGTGGCCGCGTGTTTGAGGTGTACAAGTTCCGCTCCATGCGGGCCCAGGACGGCAGCATCCACGTCTCCGCCAAGAAGGATGACGACCGCATCACCAGGGTGGGCCGGGTTATCCGCAAGTTCCGCATCGACGAGCTGCCCCAGCTGATCAATGTCCTGAAAAGCGACATGAGCATCGTGGGTCCCCGGCCCGAAATGCTGGAGAATGTCGAGAAATATACCAATGATCTTCCGGAGTTCCGCTATCGCCTGCGGGCCAAGGCGGGGCTTACCGGCCTTGCCCAGATCTATGGCAAGTACAACACATCCCCTCGGGATAAGCTCATTATGGACCTGGCCTACATCCAGCAATACAGCGTCTGGCTTGACCTGAAGCTGATCCTGCGCACGGCGCTGGTGCTGCTGACGCCGGAGGAAAGCACCGAGGCGTTTGAGGACAAAAAAACGGAGGAAAAACCGTAATGCATACCACGAAACGGGCGGTGCTGCTGAGCTGCTCCGACCACTATAACCACCGGCTCTATGTCATCGACGGCTATCTCAAGTCCCAGGGCTATGAGACGGTGTACTATACCGGCGACTTTGACCACTCATCCAAAAAGGTGTTTCACTGCTCGGTCCCCGGATGCCGCCAGATCCATGTGCGGCCCTACCGGAGAAACCTCTCCCTGGCCCGGATCCTGTCACACCGGGACTTTGCCCGGCTGGTGTTCCAGGAGCTGGAGCAGGATCCGCCGGATGTGGTGGTGGCCCAGCTGCCCCCCAACTATCTGGCCCATTACGGCGCCCGCTTCAAGCGCCGCCACCCGGATACCAAGCTGATATTCGAGATCTTCGATATGTGGCCGGAGACGTTCCCCTCCGGCTCCGTGAAGCAGCTGCTGGCCCTGCCGTTTTCCATCTGGGCGGGGCTGCGGGATAAGAACCTGCCTGCTGCGGACCGGGTGATTCCCGAGTGCAGGCTGTTCTGCCGCAAGCTGGGCCTGCCGGAGGAGAACGCCATTTACCTGGCGGCTCAGCGTTCCCCGGACCAGCCCCACCAGGCCAGGCTTCGGGCCGACGGCCTGGACCTGTGCTACCTGGGCGCCATCAACAACGTGGTGAACATTGATGCCATCGCGGACCTGACGGCTCAGCTCCGGCGGCTGAAGCCCGTGACTGTTCACGTCATCGGCGACGGCGAGAAATGTCCCCAGCTGCTCCAGGCGCTGAAGGACGCCGGGGCGGAGGTGGACTGGCGCGGCGTGGTGTACGACGAGGCGGAGAAGCACGCCGTCATGAGCTGCTGTCACTTTGGCTTCAACCTGATGAAGCCCGACGTCTGCGTGGGCCTGACCATGAAATCTGTGGACTATTTCCGCCATGACCTGCCCATTCTCAACAACATTCCCGCCGACACCGCCGAGCTGGTGGACCGGGAACAGGTGGGCGTCAACGTGGGACCGGATACAGCGGCCCAGGTGGCCGGAATGACGGTGGAGGACTGCCTGCGCATGCGGGAGAATGTCCGCCGGGTGTTTGACGAAACCTTTGACCTGCCGGTGGTGCAGGCCCGTTACGCTGCCCTGCTGCGGGGCATTGTGTGAGGATAAGACCATGGAAAAACAAATATTGATCCTGCTGGCGGCCTATAAGGGCGGCCGATTCATCCGGCCCATGGTGGATTCCATCCTGGCCCAGGATGTAGGGGGCTGGAAGCTGATCCTGTCGGACGACGGAGAGGATACCGCCCCCATTTTGCAGGAATACGCCGACCGGTATCCGGATCGGATTACCCATTACCGTTCCGGCCGCCGGTTCGGCAGCGCCCAGAAGCACTTTATGCACCTGCTGGAGCAGTTTGGCGATCAGGCGGATTACGTCATGTTCTGTGACCAGGACGACGTGTGGCACCCGGACAAGGTGCGCCTGACCCTCCGGCTCATGGAGCAGGTGGAGACGGACCCGTCCCTGCCGGTGCTGGTCCACACGGACCTGCGGGTGGTGGACGGCGAGCTGCGGGAGATGGACCCCTCGTTCCAGCACTATTCCGGCCTGGACGGTCATCGGCTGTCCCTGCCCCAGCTGCTGGTCCAGAATGTGGTCACCGGCTGCACGGTGATGATCAACCGCTCCTTGGCGCGGCTGGCCTGCCGCCCGGTGGAGGAGGGGGACATGCTTATGCACGATTGGTGGCTGGCACTGATCGCCGCCGCCATGGGCCGTGCCGTGTTCCTGGATCGGGCCACCATCGACTACCGCCAGCACGGCGGCAATGTGGTGGGTGCCAAGGACCCCCGCTCGGCGGGCTATGTGCTCCAGAAGCTGAAGGGCGGCGCCGTGCGCCGGTCCCTTTCCGATACCGCCCGTCAGGCGGGGACGTTTCTTGCCTGCTATGAGCAGGAGCTGACCCCGGACCAGCGGGCGCTGCTGGCGGATTATGCCGCCGCGCCCCAACGGGGAAAACTGGCCCGGCTGGCCCTTTACCGGCGGCGGGGTCTGTGGAAGTACGGCCTAAATCGCCGTATAGGACAAATTCTTTGGTGGTGACTTTTTTGCAAAATCGAATCCTTAACATGACGGAGGAGTTCCGGCGGGGTACCTTTACCCAGCGGTGCAGCCAGCTCTCCTTCGGCGTTCTGTGCCTGTTCCTGCTGGAGTGCAGCATCACCGGCGGCGGCCGCTATTGGGAGGTTGGACCTGTCAGCGTCCGCATTCTGCTGGGGGGCCTGGCGGCTGTTCTGGCCCTGCCGGAGCTTTTCCGGCATCTGGGCGCATACCTGAAAAAGCCCTCCATCTGGCTGACGCTGATATTTGTGGCGTGGCTGGCCTTCTGTGCTTGGCTGGGCATCCGGTCAAACAACCGCATGGACGTGCTGATCACCGACGTAAAGGGCTTCATGTGGTTGTTCCTGATCCCCGTGTTTGTGGCTGTGGTCCGGTCCCGCGACCGGCTGCGGACCCTTCTGAGCTGGGTCCTGGCGGGGGCGGTGATCCAGGCGGCTCTGATCCTGGCGGTGAACGCCGCCGTGGTGCTGTCGGATAACCCCGAGCCCCTGTGCCGCTGGCTGACGGCCCGTTCCGTCGGGCTGGTGGACATTGTGTCCAACAAGCTGGTCCGGGTGTTCTTCAAGAGCAGCCCCTATATGATCGTGGGCTGCGTGGTGGTGCTGTTCCGCCAGGCCCGGGCGCCGAAGCTGCGCTGGCGCTATGTGCTGGCGGTGGCTCTGCTGTTCAACGCCCTGCTTTTAAGCTATACCCGTTCCCTGTATGGGGCCATGGGCCTGACGGCGGTGCTGAGCATCACGGCGGTGCTGATTCTGTGCCCCGCCGGGCGCAAGCGGGTGCTGGCGTTTCTGCTGGCTGCCGTGGTGTGCTTCGGCGTGCTGGTCACGGTGCAGGAGTTTGTCCTGGAGGGCAGCTATCTGAGCTTTGCCGTTTCCCGCACGGTCGGCAGGGAGATTCCCACCTCCTGGGCCTCCCAGCTGCGGGGCCGCATCCGGGGAGATATCTCCGATGACAAGCCCAACGACGCCGAGATGGACCGTCAGCGCTCCTATATCGAGGTCACCGAGAAATCCGACCAGTTCCGCCAGGAAACCCAGGACGGCCTCAAGGACTGCATCCGCCGCAGTCCCATCATCGGCTGCGGCCTGGGCGCTGCGGCCGCCAGCCGGGACAGCGGCGTGGACGAGTATTTCTATCTGGACATGCTGGCCCGGACAGGTATCGTGGGGCTGCTGCTGTACATGCTGCCCTTTGGCTATGTGGTGGTCTGGTGTCTGCGGCGGCGTTCGCTGCTGCGGGAGTGCCCGGAGGGGGCGGCCGTTGTCTGCGGCCTGTGCACCTTCTGGGTCGTCACCTGGTTCAACCCCTGGATGAACGCCGTGCTGGGCATCGCCTGGTATGCCGTCACCCTGTCGGTCCCCCAGGCGCTGGAGGAGCAGAACGCCTGAATCCCACGCAACAGGAGAGTTTATTGCAATGGCAAATGAATCAAGCGGAAAAAAAGCCCTGAAGGCCGGCCTTGGCTACACAGTGGGCAATATGCTGGTGAAGGGCCTGTCCTTCCTGGCCATCCCGCTGTTTGCGCGGCTGATGACGGTGGAGGACTTCGGCATTTACAGCACCTTCAGCTCCTATGTCATGATCATGACGGTGCTGGCGGGCTTCACCCTCCACACCAGCGTCCGCAACGCAAAGCTGGACTATGATGAGCGCACCGGGTCCTATTGCTCCTCGGTGACGCTGCTGGTCATCGGCAATTCCCTGCTGCTGCTGGCATTGAGCCTGGTGTTTGCCGCGCCGCTGGCCCGGGTCCTGAGCCTGGAGCAGCCATATCTTCCGGCGCTGATCGTGCTGGAGAGCTTCGGCATGGCCATGCTGACCTTCTACAACTCCGTGCTGTCGGTGGACTACCGGTATAAGGAATACCTGGTGCTGAGCCTGGTCTATGCCGTGGCGGGCATTGGCGGTTCTGTGCTGCTGATTCTGACCCTATGCCGGGGCCAGGGGTATCTGGGCCGCATTCTGGGCACATTGATTCCTGCGGTGCTGGTGGGCATCTATGTGGTGGTCCGCCTGTGGCGGAAGGAGCGGCCCCTGGTCAGCCGGGAATACTGGCGCTACGGTATGGGCATCAGTCTGCCCACCGTGCCCCACGGCCTGAGCCAGCTGCTGCTGAACCAGTTTGACCGCATTATGATCAAGTCCATCATCGGCAGCACCGAGGCCGGGCTTTACAGCTTTGCCTATAATGTGGGGATGATCTTCCAGGTCATCACCAATTCCATGGACACCGCCTGGGCGCCCTGGTTCTTTGAAAAGATGAAGGCCAGGGAGTATCCGGCCATTCGCCGGGCGGCCTCGGCGTATGTGGTGTTTGTGTCCATCGGGGCCATGGCCCTGGCGCTGATCTCTCCGGAGGTCATCCTCATTGCCGGCGGCTCCAAATACAGCGACAGCCGGTATGTGACCATGCCCATTGTCCTGTCCATGTACTATGCATTTCTGTATACCCTGCCCTCGTCGGTGGAGTATTACTATAAAAAGACCAAGCTCATCGCTCTGGGCACCATGCTGGCGGCGGGAATGAACATCCTGCTCAACGCCGTGTTCATTCCGTCCTTCGGCTATGTGGCGGCGGCGTATACCACGGTGGCGTGCTACCTGCTGTATTATCTGCTGCATGTGGTATTTGCCTGGTGGGTCCACAAGGGCATGGTGTATGACATTCTCCAGCAGTTCCTCTGGCTGGGAGTGGTGTCGGTGGTGTCGCTGGTGACGGTGGCACTGACGGATCTGTTCTGGGTCCGGATGGGCCTGCTGGCAGCGGGACTGGGCGTGTGCGCCCTGTGGGCTGTCAGGCACCGGGATCAGGTTATGAGACTCGTTGCGGTGTTCCGCAAAAAATCGGCATAAAATCGGGACAAAACCCGGGCAAAAGCGGGATATCCCGCTGCGTATCGGGACAGAAATAGACAGATAAAGACGAAATATCGGATAGGAGTGAGATAAGTGGAGGAACTGACACTGCGACAAATGCAGGAGGGCGCTCTGAACATTCTCAAAAAATTGGACGGCATCTGCCGGGAGCAGGGGCTGCGGTACTTCCTGTTTTATGGGACCCTTATCGGGGCCATCCGCCACAAGGGCTTCATCCCCTGGGATGACGACCTGGACGTGGCCATGCCCCGGCCGGATTTTGACAGGCTGGTGGAATATTGCCGCCGGCACCGGGAGGAGCTTCTGCCCATGCGCCTGATGACCGTGGACGACAACCCCCGGTATGTGTACCCCATCGCCCGCTTCAGCGACACCCGCTACCGGGTGAAATACCAGGGCATCCGGGATTACGGCCTGGGCCTGTTTGTGGACATTTATCCGCTGGACGGCTGCGGTGACACGGAGGAGGAGGCCAGGGCCTGGGTGCAGCAGCCCATGCGGGATGTGAAGTTCATCAACTGCTGCGCCGCCGACCGGTTCACGCCCAGCCGCCGGGGCTGGCTCCACACCCCCGCCAAGCTGGCGGGCTTTGCCTGGGCCCGGCTCCACGGAAGCGCCCATTACATCCACCGCATCGAGGCCTGGGCCCGGCAGAAGGACTATGAGAAGTGCCGCTATGTGGGCTGCACCGTTTGGGATACCAACTGGAACATCGTGTTCCCGCGGGAGGACCTGGAAAAAACGCTGTATGTTCCCTTTGAGGACGCAGAGTTCCCCATTCCCGCCGGATATGACCGGATGCTGCGCCATACCTATGGCGATTACATGACGCCCCCGCCGCCGGAACAGCGGATCGGGCAGCATTTTTACACCGTATGGCCCAAGGAACAAGGGGCCGCGGAGGAACATAAGGAAGGAGCCATCTCATGAAAGGTATCGTTTTGGCCGGCGGAGCCGGCACGCGCCTGTATCCCCTGACCATGGTCACCAGCAAGCAGCTGCTGCCGGTGTATGACAAGCCCATGATCTACTATCCGCTGTCTACCCTGATGCTGGCGGGGATCCGGGATATCCTCATCATCTCCACCCCCACGGACCTGCCCAATTTTGAGCGCCTGCTGGGGGATGGCAGCCAGTTCGGCATTCATCTGAGCTACAAGGTGCAGCCCTCTCCCGACGGCCTGGCTCAGGCATTTCTGCTGGGCGAGGAGTTCATCGGCGACGACTGCTGCGCCATGGTGCTGGGCGACAACATTTTCTACGGCAGCGGCTTCCGGGCCCGCCTGAAGCAGGCGGCGGCGGATGCGCAGCAGGGCCGGGCCAGCATTTTCGGCTATTACGTCAATGACCCCGAGCGCTTCGGTATTGTGGAGTTCGACGAGAACGGCAAGGTCATCTCCGTGGAGGAGAAGCCCCAGCACCCCAAGAGCAACTACTGCATCACGGGCCTGTATTTCTATGACAACCGGGTGGTGGACATGGCCAAGCGGGTGAAGCCCAGCGCCCGGGGCGAGCTGGAGATCACGGACCTGAACCGTTTCTATCTGGAGGACGGTACCCTGAACGTGCAGCTGCTGAGCCGGGGCTATGCCTGGCTGGATACCGGCACCATGGACTCTCTGGTGGATGCGGCGGACTTTGTGCGCACCATCGAGACCCGGCAGGGCTCCCAGATCGCGGCACTGGAGGAGATCGCGTTTACCGAGGGCTGGATCGACCGGGAGACGCTGCTCCAGTCCGCCCAGCGCTATGGCAAGTCCCCCTACGGCCAGCACCTGATGCATGTGGCTGAGGGCAAAATTCGATATTGATAGGTGATTTGCATGAAAATTCTGGACACAAAAATTCCCGAGGTAAAGATCATCGAGCCGGACGTGTTCGGCGACCACCGGGGCTGGTTCATGGAGACCTGGTCCCTGCCCAAGTATGAAGCCCTGCACTTCAACAGCATGCAGGACAACGAGAGCTTCACCGCTAAGAGGGGGACCCTGCGGGGCATCCACTTCCAGCAGGACCCCATGGCCCAGGCCAAGATCGTCCGGGTGGTGCGGGGCGCCGTTCTGGACGTGGCGGTGGATCTGCGGAAGGGGTCACCCACCTATTTGCAGTGGGTATCCGTGGAGCTCAGCGCCGAAAATAAGCGCCAGTTCTACATTCCCCGGGGCTTTGGCCACGGCTTCGTGACCCTGACGGACGACGTGGACTTCTGCTATAAGGCGGACAACCTCTATGACCATCCCAGCGACCGGTCCATCCGCTTCGATGACCCTGCCATCGGCGTGGACTGGGGCGTGACGGACCCCATTCTGTCCGACAAGGACAAAAACGCTCCGCTGCTGGCGGACAGCGACTGCAACTTCGTTTACGGAAAGGGAGAATGAGCCATGACCATTATCGTTACCGGCGGCGCCGGCTTTATCGGCAGCAACTTCGTGTTCCATATGCTCAAGGAGCATCCCGATTACCGCATCGTATGCCTGGACAAGCTGACCTATGCCGGAAACCTGTCCACCCTGGCTCCTGTGATGGACAACCCCAACTTCCGCTTCGTGAAGGCGGATATCTGCGACCGGGAGGCCGTTTACAAGCTGTTTGAGGAGGAGCACCCCGACATGGTGGTGAACTTCGCCGCCGAGAGCCATGTGGACCGCTCCATCGAGGACCCCGGTGTGTTTTTGCAGACCAACATCATCGGCACCGCCACCATGATGGACGCCTGCCGCAAATACGGCATCCAGCGCTATCATCAGGTGTCCACCGACGAGGTGTACGGCGACCTGCCCCTGGACCGGCCCGACCTGTTCTTTACCGAGGAGACGCCTATCCACACCTCCAGCCCCTACTCCAGCTCCAAGGCTGCCGCCGACCTGCTGGTGCAGGCGTATCACCGGACCTATGGTCTGCCTGTTACCATCAGCCGCTGCTCCAACAACTACGGGCCCTATCACTTCCCCGAGAAGCTGATTCCCCTGATGATCGCCAACGCCCTCAACGACAAGCCCCTGCCCGTGTACGGCGAGGGTCTCAACGTCCGGGACTGGCTGTATGTGGAGGATCACTGCCGGGCCATCGACCTGATCATCCATAAGGGCCGGGTCGGCGAGGTGTACAACGTGGGCGGCCACAACGAGATGCGCAACATCGACATTGTGAAGCTGATCTGCAAGGAGCTGGGCAAGCCCGAGAGCCTCATCGTCCATGTGGCGGATCGGAAGGGCCACGATATGCGCTATGCCATTGACCCCACGAAGATCCACAACGAGCTGGGCTGGCTGCCGGAGACCAAGTTCGCCGACGGCATCAAAAAGACCATCGACTGGTACCTGAACAACCGTTCGTGGTGGGAGACCATCATCTCCGGCGAGTATCAGGACTATTACGAGAAAATGTACGGCAATCGCTGAGCCATGGAGGAGCAGAGAGTCAGGGCCGGGGCGGGGCCGATTCCGTCCGCCCATTTGGGCTTTGTGGACGCCACCAAGGGCCTGGGCATCCTGGCGGTGATCTGGGGACATATGGACTATCTGTGGAGCACCAGCTCTGTGTGGTTCTCGTCCTTCAAGCTGGCGGTGTTCTTTGTGGTGGTGGGCCTGCTGAAGGCGCGCCGCTATGAGGCCCGGGGACAGGAGGAGAGCTGCGGCGCCGTGTGGGGCAAGCGGCTGTATTCCCTGGTCATCCCCTATGGGGTGTACTCCCTGTTGGCCATTCTGGCGCACCTGGCCTTTGCGGCGGTGCGGCACCAGGGCATAAGAGAGGCCCTGGGTGGGGATATCTTCCTGACCATTACGCTGCGGGGCATCGCCACCCTCTGGTTCCTGCCCACGCTGCTGCTGGCTGAGCTGCTGTTTGCGGCCATCCGGCCGGAGAGCCGGTCTAGGGCCGTGAAGCTGCTGCTGTGCATCCTGATGCCGGTGCTGCTGTGGGCGGTGTGCTGGTTCTATGAGGGGATGGACCTGCCGGAGGGGCTGCTGGCCCAGGCGGGGCAGAACCTGTTTGTGGTGGCGGCCAAGAGCGTCAGCGGGTGCTGGTTCATGCTGTGCGGCTATTACATCTATCGCCATCTGGACCCCAAACGGCTGAGCAGGCCGCTGATCCTGGTGGTGCTGCTGGCGGTGAACCTGGGGCTGTCGCTGCTGAGTCCGAAGCTGGATTTCAACTCCTTCCGGCTGGGCCGCTTCGGCCTGGTGTTCTACGTCAACGGCGTTCTGGGCTCCGTGGCGCTGCTGGAGCTGCTGCGGTATCTGGAGGGGCGGATATCTCTGCGGCCGCTGATCTGGTGCGGGAAGAACTCCATGTTCCTGATGGCCACGCATCTGCCCTGGTATATCGCGCCGGTGCTGGTGGCCGTGGGGAAGCGGTTCTATACCGCCGCGGCGCCGGATGTGAAGTATTTCCTGGTCATGCTGGCGGAGTTTGCCGCCCTGATGGCCATTGAGTTCGTGATGGTTTGGTGCAAGGACAAGATCAAGGGCACCATTACCGGTGGCGGAAAGGAAAAGGCCGTCAGCCGGGCCATCCAGTATCTGTAAGGAGGCTGCAAAATGAAAATTCTGGTAACGGGCGTGGGCGGTCAGCTGGGCCACGATGTGATGAACGAGCTGGCCCGCCGGGGCCATCAGGGCGTGGGCAGTGACATCGCCCCGGTGTACAGCGGCATTGCAGACGGCTCTGCCATGACGGAGATGCCCTATGTGCCCATGGATATCACCAATGACGCCCAGGTGCGGCAGGTGATGGACGATGTGCGGCCCGACGCCGTGATCCACTGCGCCGCCTGGACGGCGGTGGACCTGGCCGAGGACACCGACAAGCAGCCCAAGGTACGGGCCATCAACGTGGACGGCACCGCTCATCTGGCGGCGGCGTGCAAGGCCCAGGACTGCAAGATGATGTACATTTCCACGGACTATGTGTTCAATGGGCAGGGCCAGACGCCTTGGCAGCCGGACTGCAAGGACTATCAGCCCCTGAACTACTACGGCGAGACGAAGCTGGGCGGCGAGCTGGCCGTCAGCTCTGCGCTGGAGAAATACTTCATCGTGCGGATCGCCTGGGTGTTCGGTCTGAACGGCAAGAACTTCATCAAGACCATGCTCCAGCTGGGCAAGACCCACGACAAGCTGCGGGTGGTGTGCGACCAGATCGGTACGCCTACCTATACCCTGGACCTGGCCCGACTGCTGGCGGATATGATCGAGTCCGACAAGTACGGCTATTATCACGCCACCAATGAGGGCGGGTACATCTCCTGGTACGAGTTTGCCTGCGAGATCTTCCGCCAGGCGGGTCTGCCGGTGCAGGTGGACGCCGTGACCACCGCGGAATACGGCGCGTCCAAGGCGGCGCGGCCCTTCAACAGCCGGCTGGACAAGAGCAAGCTGGCGGAGAACGGCTTCACGCCGCTGCCGGACTGGAAGGATGCGCTGAGCCGGTATCTCAAGGAGCTCGGCACCAATCATCAATAAGTGAAAAACGCTGCCTGCCCAGCAGGCGGCGTTTTTTTTCGCCTTAACGGGGCTTTCCACCGGGGGGAAAATGCGGTATACTGTCAGATGAGAGTTTTTTGGGACAGCAGCCATGGTATCCTGCTGTCAGTGCGTCAGAAAGGAGGCGGGGCGGATGCTGTCTGTATGGGTAGGACGGGCCGGGTCCGGAAAATCCCGGCGGGTGCTGGAGACTATGGAGAAAAACCGGGGACTGCGGCGGCAGGTGCTGCTGGTGCCGGAGCATATTTCCCACGAGGCGGAGGTGGACCTGTGCCGGGCCCTGGGGCCCACGGCGTCCCGGGATGCGGAGGTGCTGAGCTTCCGGAGCCTGTCGTCCCGGGTGCTGGCCGAAACGGGAGGGCTGGCGGAGTTTACCCTGGACAACGGGGGAAAGCTCCTGACCATGCGGCGGGTTTTGCAGGAGCTGGCGCCGGAGCTGCGGGTGTTCGGGCGGCCCAGTCAGCGGGCGTCGTTTCTGCGGCAGCTGACGGACCTGATGGAGGAGCTTTACGCCTATGAGATCGGGCCTCAGGACCTCTATGCACATGTAGAGGACCTGGAGGGCGCTATGGGCGATAAGCTGCGGGATATCGCGCTGCTGTATGCGGCGTATGACGCCCGGCTGCGCAACGGAGACATGGATGCCCGGTCCCGGCTCCAGAAGCTCCGGGAGCATCTGGAGCACAGCGACTATCTCCGGGGCTGCGATGTGTATCTGGACGGGTTTTCCTATTTCAACCGCCAGGAGGAGAGCATATTGGAGCTGGTGCTGCGGCAGGCCAGCAGCGTTACCGTGACCCTGCTGGGGGACCGGGGCAATGAACAGCTGTTTCAGAATGCTCTGCGCCAGCGGATGCGCCTGGAGCGCATGGCCCGGCGTGTGGGGCAGAGTATGGAAGTCCTGTGGTGCGAAAAGCAGGGGAGCGGCCCCCTGGATCACCTGGAGCGGCACTTTTTTGGCCGGGAGACGGCCTATGAGGGCCAGGCGGAGGGAATTCGCCTGTATCAGGCCGCCACGGCCTTCACCGAGGTGGAATGGGTGTCCCAGCAGCTGAGGCAGCTGGCGGCTGAGGGATACCGCTGGCGGGATATGGGCGTGTGCGCCCGGAATATGGAGGTTTACGGCCCACTGCTGGAGAGCGTGTTCCGCCGGGACGGCATCCCGGCCTATATCAGCCGCCGCAGCGATCTGCTGGAAAAGCCGCCCATCACCATGCTTTTGGGGGCCCTGGACGCCGTTACCGGCGGCTTTGACCGGGAGGACGTGTTCCGCTGCCTGAAGACCGGCCTGGGGGGCATTTCCCCGGATGAGTGCGATATCCTGGAGAATTATGTGATCGTGTGGGATATCCGGGGCGGCATGTGGCTGCGGGAGGGCGACTGGACCGCCAGCCCCGACGGCTACGGACGGGAGATGACGGAGACTGCCGCCGCACGGCTGCGGCAGGTCAATGGCGTCCGGCGGCGGGTACGTCTGCTGCTGGAGCCCCTGTATCAGGGGATGAAAACGGCATCATCCGCCAGGGACAAGGCGGAGTGCCTGTACACATTTTTGCAGGAGGCCGGTGTACCCCAGGCCCTGGAGGAAACCGCCGGGAAGCTGCTGGCAGAGAACCAGCCCCAGCTGGCGGAGGAATATGTGCAGCTGTGGGAGATATTCTGCGGGGTGCTGGACCAATTTGTGGAGATCCTGGGGGACACGGAGCTGACGGGTGAGGAGTTCGCGCGGCTGCTGCGGCTGGTGCTGACCCAGTACAGCGTGGGTACCATTCCTGCCACCCTGGACCAGGTGAAGGTCAGCGAGATCACCCGCAACGACCGGCACCGGGTAAAGTGCCTGTTCCTGCTGGGGGCCAACGACCACGTGCTGCCTATGCCGCCCAGCGGCCACGGCCTGCTGGACCCGGAGGACCGGGAGACCTTGCAGCAGCGGGAGATCCTGCTGTCGGACGCCGTGTTTGACCCGCTGGACAACGAGCTGCAGAATATTTACGCGTGCCTGGCCCAGCCCACGGAGCGGCTTACCGTCAGCTGGCCGGTGGGGGACATCAGCGGCGCTCAGCTGCGGCCCTCCTTCGTGGTGCAGCGGATGGAGAAGCTGTTTCCGGATCTGCACGTCCTGCGGGAGGACGGGGCCTACCGGCGGATGCTGCCTGCCACGGCTCTGGAGCTGGCCGGCAGCGACAGGGCACTGGAGCGGTATTTCCGGCAGCGGGGCGGCTATGACCGGGTGCTGGATGCCATGGACCGGGGCCGCGCCCTGGGCCGGGGGCGGCTGTCGCCGGAGGCGGTGCAGGCCCTATATGGGCGGTCCCTGCACATGTCGGCCTCCCGGATGGACCAGGTGAAGCGGTGCCACTTCGGGTACTTCATGCAGTATGGCCTGCGGGCCAGGGAGCGCCGACCGGCGGGCTTCGAGGCCCCGGAGATCGGCACGTTCATCCACTATTTATTGGAAAATGTGGCCCGGGAGGTAAAGAACCGGGGCGGCTGGAGCCAGGTGGAGCAGGAGGAGCTGCGCCGCCTGGTCCGGGAATACATAGACCAATACGCCCGGGAGGAGATCGACGGCTATCGGGAGAAAAGCGCCCGGTTCCGGTATCTGTTTTCCCGGCTGCGGACGGCGGCCTGCGCCATCGTGGAGGACATGGCCGGGGAGCTGGCCCAATCGGATTTTTCACCGGTGGCCTTCGAGCTGGGCTTCGGCGGCCGGGACGGGCAGCTGCCCGCCGTTACCGTCACCGAGGGAGATGAGACCCTGTCCGTCAGCGGCAAGGTGGACCGGGTGGACGGCTGGCTCCACGACGGAAAGCTGTATCTGCGGGTGGTGGACTACAAAACCGGGAAAAAAGCCTTTGACCTGTCGGACCTGCGGTACGGCCTGGGCATTCAGATGCTCCTGTACCTGTTCACTCTGGAGAAGGAGGGCCGCAGCTATTTCGGCTATCCCATCGTGCCGGCGGGGGTACTGTATCACCCGGCCCGGGAGGTGATCCTGAAAAAGGACCGGGGCATCCAGCCGGAAAAGCTCCAGGCTGCCCTGCAGGAGGAGCTGCGCCGCAGCGGCATGGTGCTGGCGGACCCGGAGGTGCTGCGGGCTATGGAGCACAGCGCTCTGGAAGCACCCCATTATCTGCCCATTCGGGTGAAGAAGGACGGCTCCATTTCCGACGGCATCGCATCGGCGGAGCAGCTGGGGAAGCTGGGCCGGTATGTGGAGGACCTGCTGCACCAGATCGCCAGGGAGATCGGCTCCGGCAATATTGACGCCGACCCGGTGGCACGGGGACCCCAGGAGCGGGCCTGCGACCACTGCGATTTTGCTGCGGCCTGTGCCTTCCAGGAGGGCCGGGGCGGTGATCGGGTGCGCTATATCAGAACTGTAAAGCCGGAGGAATTCTGGCAATTCGTGGACGCGGAAAATGGGAAGGAGGGGAGCACATGCCGCTGACGCCGCAGCAGGAAACAGCCGTATATGACCGGGGCGGAAGCCTTCTGGTGTCCGCCGCCGCAGGCTCCGGCAAGACGAAGGTTTTGGTGGAGCGCTTGTTTTCCTATATGGAGCAGGAGGGCTGTCAGGTGGACGACTTCCTGATCATCACCTATACCAAGGCCGCAGCGGCGGAGCTGCGGGGCAAGATCGCCCAGGAGCTGACCCGCCGGGTGGCGGACCGGCCCGGGGACAGCCACCTGCGGCGGCAGATGCTGCGGGTGTATCAGGCGGACATCAAAACCGTGGACGCCTTCTGCGCCGGACTGCTCCGCGAGAACGTGCACCTGCTGCCCCCGGTGGAGGAGCACAGCCTGACCCCGGATTTCCGGGTGCTGGACGAACAGGAGGCCATGCTGCTGCGGCGGCGGGTGCTGGACCGGGTATTGGAGGATTTTTACGCCCACATCGAGGAGGACGGCAACGCCCGCCAGCTGGCGGAGACCCTGGGAGCCGGACGGGATGACCGGGCGCTGGAGGCCCTGGTGCTGGACCTCCACGAAAAGACCCAGAGCCACCCGCACCCCCTGCGGTGGCTGGAGCAGCAGCGGCAGGGCTGGGAGGTCACCCCCCAGGAGCTGGCGGACACCGGCTGCGGCCGGTATCTCATGGAGGACGCCCTGCGCCGGGCGGACTTCTGGGCCCTGCGGCTGACCCGGGCCGCGGAGGATATGGCGGACTATCCTGCCGTGTACAAGGCCTACGGTGACCGGTTTCTGGAGGTGGCCCAGGGCTTGGAGGCCCTGCGGGACAAGGCCGCCGGCGGCTGGGACAGTCTTGCCCAGGGCGTGCCGTCCTTCCGGCGGATGGGCGTGGCCAAGGGGGAGGAGAACGCCGCCTGCCGGGAGCGGGCCAAGGCGGTGCTGGAGCAGGCCAAAAAGGCGCTGAAGGACATTCAGGCGATCTTTTCTGTGCCGGAGGCGGAGCTGTTGGAGGATCTGCGGCAGATGGCCCCGGCCATGCTGGCTCTGCTGCGCTTGACGGCACAGTTTACCCTGCATTATCAGGCGGAGAAGGTCCGGCGCAACGTGATGGACTTTTCCGACCAGGAGCACTATGCCATCGACCTGCTGACCGACGGCCAGGGACGGCCCACGGAGCTGGCAAAGCAGGTCTCCTCCCGCTACCGGGAGGTGATGGTGGACGAATACCAGGACAGCAACCAGGTGCAGAACTGCATTTTCCGGGCCCTGTCCGGGGAGGAGCGACGGCTGTTCGCCGTGGGCGATGTGAAGCAGAGCATTTACCGGTTCCGGCTGGCGGACCCCACCATTTTCCTGGAGAAATACCTGTCCTACCGCCCGGCGGCGGAGGCGGAGGAGGGCCAGCCGCGAAAGGTGCTGCTGAGCCGGAATTTCCGCTCCCGGCGGGAGGTGCTGGACGGCACCAACTTTGTGTTCCGGGCCATTATGTCCCGGGAAATGGGGGAGATGGACTACGGCGACGACGAGCAGCTGTATTTCGGCGCGGAGGCGGCGTACCCGCCCCGGCCGGGCATGGAGCCAGAGCTGCACCTGATCAGCGTGGAGAATACGGAGGAGGAAACCTTCGACCGCACGGAGGTGGAGGCCCGGTTTGTGGCCCGGCGCATCCGCCGGCTGCTGGATCAGGGCTTCCCGGTGCAGGGAGAGGACGGACAGCCCCGGCCTGTGGAGCCGGAGGATATCGTCATTCTCATGCGGTCCCCCCGGGTGCGTCTGGCGGCCTATACGGCGGCCCTGCGGCGGGAGAACATTCCCTGCACCAGCGGAGAGAGCGAGGCGTTTTTCAGCACCCTGGAGGCGGCGGTGATGGTGTCATTTTTGCAGATCATCGACAATCCGCGGCAGGATGTGCCGCTGATCGCCGTGCTGCGGTCGCCGCTGTTTGGCTTTTCCCCGGACCGCCTGGCCCAGATCCGGGCGCTGCTGCCGGAGGGAGACTACTATGACGCCCTGTGCCTGGACGAGCATGAGGACACGGCGGCCTTCCGGCAGACGCTGGACGGTCTGCGGCTGGCCGCCCGGGACATGATGGCGGACCGGCTGCTGTGGAAGCTCTATACCCAGTGCCACGCCATGGCGGTGTTCGGGGCCATGGAGGGCGGCGCGGCCCGGAAGGAAAACCTCATCGCCCTGTATACCTACGCCGGGCAGCAGGCGGCGGCCGGGCGCGGCGGCCTGTTTGACTTCGTGACCCAGCTCCACGACCTGCTGGAGGAAGGACGTCAGCCGCCTATCTCCACCCAGGCCACCGGCAGCGGCGTGCAGATCATGAGCGTCCATCGGTCCAAGGGACTGGAGTTCCCGGTGGTGATCCTGGCGGACCTGCACAAGCGCTTCAACGCCGACGACTTCCACCGGCCGGTGCTGGTGCATCCCCAGCTGGGGCTGGGCACCGAGCGGGTGGACCGGCAGCGGCGGATCCGGTACGATACCGTTACCAAATCCGCCGTGGCGGCGGCCCTGACCCGGGAGAGCAAGGCCGAGGAAATGCGCATTCTGTACGTGGCCCTGACCCGAGCCAAGGAGAAGCTCATCTGCGTGGACTGCATGTCCCACGCCCGGAAACGAGCGGCGGACCTGGCAGTGCTGGCGGAGATGCCCGCGCCGCCGGAGGCGGTGGCCGGGGCAAAATGCCCCGGGGACTGGCTGCTGCTGCCGCTGCTGTGCGCCCCGGAGGGGGAGCCCATCCGCCGCTGGGCGGAGACGGAGCCCCAGACCCTGACAGGCGCCGGAGGCGGATGGCAGGTGCAGGTGTGGGAAAATCCCGTGGCGCCGGCTCTCCGGGAGCGGGACAGCACGCCGCAGGAGGCGCGCGAAAGCGGCCCTGTGGAGGTCCGGGAGCTGGACTATCCCCACCCGGCGGCTTGCCGCATTCCCACCAAGGTCACGGCCACCCAGCTGAAGGGCCGGGAGCTGGATGAGGAGATCGCCCAGGGTACCGTCCGCCGGGTGCGTCAGGTGCAGGTGGAAACGCCGCGCTTTCTGATAGGGGAGCGGCCTTTGTCCGCAGCCCAGCGGGGTACGGCCATGCATCTGCTGATGCAGTATCTGGACCTGAGCGGCCCGGAGCCGGAGCAGCAGGTGCAGGCCCTGCTGGCCCGGCATCTGCTGACGCCGGAGCAGGCGGCGTCCCTGGAGCTGGAGCAGGTGCGCCGGTTCCTGGCCTCGCCCCTGGCGGAGCGCATCCGCCGGGCGGGGGAGGTGTACCGGGAGTACCGGTTCTCCCTGCTGCTGCCAGCGTCGCTGTATGATCCGGAGGCGGAGCCGGAGGATGAGCTGATGCTCCAGGGCGTGGTGGACTGCGCCTTCCGGACGGAGCAGGGCTTGGTCATTGTGGACTTCAAAACGGACCGCATCCTGCCCCAGGAGGCCGCCCAGCGGGCGGAGCTGTATCGCCCCCAGCTGACGGCCTACAGTCAGGCCCTGAGCCGGGTGCTGGAAGCACCGGTGGCGGAGCGGGTGCTGTATTTCTTCGGCCCCGGATGCCAGGTGACGCTATAATGGCTTCATCTCCGCTATTTCCGGCAGCGTGTTCGTAGTGGGCCTGGTGCCGGAGCTGTGTCTGCCCAGGGATCCCAAGCGCTATGAGATCCGATAAAATTTGAAATTTTTTCCGGCTTTGCGCCGCAGACTGCTGTCTGCGGCGCTTTTTTTGTCTGCGGCGGAAATGCATCCTATATTTAGCGGACATGAAAGCCGGGCGATTCGCGCAAAGTAACTCTGTCGCCGGCGACAAAATTCAAAAACAGGGGTGATCGCATGTATGAAACGCAAAAAAAGCGACGCATACGCAGGCCGGCCGCATGGCTGCTGGCCGTGCTGCTCACCGGGGCCCTGTGCTGCCAGACGGTATGGGCCGACCAGCGCACCTTGATCCCTGTGGGGAAGGCGGTGGGCATCAAGCTGTTTGCCGATGGCGTGCTGGTGGTGTCTACCTCCAGCGACGGTCCGTGCCCGGCCCGCGACTGCGGCATACAGGAGGGGGACCTGATCGTCAGCTGCAACGGCGAAAGGATCACGTCCGCCGAGGAGCTGCAGGCTCTGCTGCAGGCCGCCGGCGGAACGCCAGCAGCCGTGGGCCTGCGCCGGGACGGCAAAAGCCTTACCGTCACCGCTGTGCCGGTGCAGGCGGAGGATGGCTCCTGGCGTCTGGGCGCCTGGACACGGGACTCTATGGCGGGCGTGGGGACTCTGACCTTCTATGACCCGGACACCGGCGCCTATGGCGCTCTGGGTCACGGCATCACCGATACGGACACGGCCCAGCTGATGCCGCTGTCCAGCGGTTCCATTATGGAGACCACCGTGAAGGCCGTGAAAAGGGGACAGAAGGGCGACCCGGGACAGCTGAAGGGCGACTTCACCGTGCAGCACGATGTGGGCACCGTGTCCGCCAATACCAGCGGCGGCATTTTCGGCACTGTGGCAGAAGGCGGCTTTGTATCCGGCGCGGCACTGCCGGTGGCCCGGCGCAGCGAGGTGACCACCGGCCCCGCTGTTATTTTGTCCACCATCTCCGGAGATGATACCCAGGAATACACCGTGGAGATCGTGCGGCTGTGCCCCGCAAACCGGGACGGCCGGGACCTGCTGCTGAAGGTCACGGACCCCCGGCTGCTGGAGGCTACCGGGGGCATTGTCCAGGGCATGTGAGTGTGTTATAATTGGGACAACACGGGAAAAGCTTGATTTCAAGCGGGTTTCCGGTGCTTGTCCAACTTTTCATTGACCACGAAAACAGGACCACATTCTGCGCAGATGTGACGGACAAAAATGCTGCGAACTCTCGGATCCGGAGTTTTTCGGCAGTTAACAGCGAACGCAGGCAGAAAGGAGTCATATTCAATTTAATCGCCGCCTGGCGACTGCCGCACTAAGACCGATGGGGTATAAGCTGCCCATCGGTCTTTTTTTTGTTCCAAGGAAGGAGGCGCTGATGCTGAAGTGGGGTGCAGTTCAGGATGGCACTTCTTTTCCGGAATTCAACCATGCGAGACTATTGGAAACCTGGAAGTTGCTTTTGCAATTTATCGGAAAGCGACAAAAAAGCAAAAATTGAAATCCATCGCTTTATATAGCATTGCGTTTTTGCAAGAGAAATGATAGTATAATCTAAGATAGACAAGACCGACTGTTCCTATTTTCGGAGTAAATCCTGTCGGTAAATGCACATTCGGAATCATCTTGCCGGGAAACAAATACAATTGCCAAGAAATATTCCTTGATTGCAGGAGAAAGCGAGAAATTTCCCCTATGAAACGGAATACGAAACAGCTGATCCCCATGATCCTGGTTTTTACAATCATTGCGGCGGCCTATTCCTGCCGGATACTGGCTATGCTCGACATCGGCGGCGCTTGGGTGAACTATATCCGCGCGGCGCTGTATTTGCTGCTGTTTTCCCTGTGGGGCTATTCCATTGACCGGCGCATTATACAGAAGCAGGCACTGCACTGCCTGCGCCTGACCGCGGCGCTGATGCTGGTATGGCTTATTTTGCGCACGCTGAAATATGAGTTTGTCACCGACCTGACAGTGGCGCGGTACATTTGGTATCTCTATTATTTGCCCATGCTGTTTATACCGCTGCTGGGAGTGTATATTGCGCTGACGCTGGGGAAGTCGGAGGAATACCGGCTGACCGAAAGGGCCGGCTTTCTGGTCGCCGTGCCGGGCATACTGTTTTTGCTGGTGATCACCAACGATCTGCACCAGCAGGTGTTTGCATTCAACAGCGGTGTGCCGGGTGTGCCGGACAATTACGGCTATTCCCACGGCATTTTTTACTTCTGCAGCATGGGCTGGATGGTTGCGTGCATGACCTTTTCCCTTGCCCTCCTTTTGAAGAAAAGCCGCGTCCCCAGCGGCAGCAAAAAAAGGATCAGGCCGTTTGTGATAGCCTGTATAACGGTTTTGTATGGGCTTTTGTATCTGTCGGGCCTGCCGGCCATACGCCGGTGGCTCGGGGATATGAATGTGACATTTTGCCTTTTATATGCGGCGATTTATGAAAGCTGTATACGCTGCCGGATGATACCGTCCAATACGGGCTATGTGGAGCTGTTCGAGGCGACAACGCTGGCGGCGTGCATTGCGGATCGCAGCGGGAATATCGTTCTCCGTTCCCGGGCCGCGGGGGAGGATATGGTTTGCCCGAGGGAGGGCGTTCCGCTCATCCGGCCCAACGGAATACGCATCTCCTCGGCGCCCATCAGCGGCGGCTATGCCATATGGCAGGATAATGTGCGGCCGCTGACGGAGCTGCGCGCAAGACTGAGCGAAAACAAGACCAAAATCAACAGCAACAAAGAGAAATTACGGGAGGCCTATATCATACAGAAAAAGCTGCTTGAGCTGACGGAAAAAAACCGTATTTACGACGAGATGGAGGCAAGGTACGGAGATCAGATCACCAGAGTCGGGCAGCTGCTGCGGCAATGCCAGGGGGCCGCACCCGAGGAAATACAAAGCGTACTGAAAAAGATCCTGCTGCTGGGCACTTACATTAAGCGCAGCGCCAACCTGTACTTTCTCAGCCAGGAATATGAGCTTCTGCCGCAGCAGGAGCTTCGGCTGACCATAGACGAGGCGGTGCGGGTGATAAACGTTTGCGGCACGGAATGCAGCGTGGTCTACCACACGACCGGGCCTATGCGCGCGACAGAGGTGGCGCGGCTGCTTGACCTTTTGAAGGTCGTGACGGAAGCGGCGATGGGCGGGCTGTATTCCCTGTTTATTTCCGTGTCCGACGGCGAGATGGATCTGTCGGTGGAGTGTGCCGCCGAGCTGTCCTTTTTGGCTTCTTCGGATGTGACGGTTCAGCAGGAGGACGGCTTGTGGCTTGTGCGCACAAGGATAGGAGGCGGGAGCGGTGCTTAGAATTAAACACCTGGGCTTTAATGCCATCAAGGAAAGCTTTGACCGGCTTCCCACAGGCGTGTGTTTTTTTGACCGAACGGGCAGCATCGTCCTGTGCAACCGGCAGATGTATCAGCTGAGCCGATTCCTGCTTGACAGCGATATGCAGTATCTGGGCGAGGTCCAGGAGGCGCTGTCTGCCCCGGGAGGGGGCATTGTGCGGATCCCGGATATAGACAACACCTATCGGTTTCCGGACAAAACCGTGTGGAGGTTTGAAAAAACGGAGGTCACCGATCGGTACGGGACGAGGTATATACAGCTTACCGCCGCCGATGTTACCGACCTGCAGCGCGCCTTGGTACAGCTTACCGCAGACAGCAAGAAGCTGCAGGAGGACGCGGAAAAGCTGAAGCAGCTTTCCGATAATGCCGGGGCTCTGGCCCGGGAGAAGGAGCTGCTGGACGCGAAATCCGCCATGCACGACGGCCTTGCCGCCTGCATTACACTGACGAAGCAGTACATAACAGGGGAATTTGACGGTATGGATCCGGGCGTTGTATGCCATGAATGGGAGAAGGTCATTGCTTTCCGGGATACGATCCGCCTGCCGGCCAGAAAAAGACTGCTGGACAGCGCCAAGGCCAGCGGCGTGACCGTGCGGATAAGAGGTCAGGAGCCCACGGACGGTGAGGCGGAGCTGCTGTACACGGCCATGCAGGTTTGCCTGAACAACGCCATTCAGTATGCCAAGGCCACGGAGATTTCCGCAAATGTTTGGGAAAACCAGGACAGCTATACGGTGGTGATACGCAATAACGGCAAGCCGCCGGAAAAGGAGATCACCGAGGGCGGCGGACTTACCAACCTGCGCCACCGGATCGAAAATTCGGGCGGTAAGATGACGGTGCAGAGCTTGCCGAGGTTTTCTCTGGCAATTGAGATACCAAAATCCGGGAATTCGGGGGTGAATAACCTGTGACTATGAGAAAAATACTGATTGTGGAGGATTAGGCGCTGGCGAGAACCTATCTGTGCGCCTGCGTGGAAAAATGCACGGACTGCCAGGTGGCGGGTACGCTGTTCCGGGCCGACGCGGCGCTTCAGCGCTGCGATGAGGGGCCCATCGATCTGATTCTCATGGACATATGCACCGAAAGCGACTCGGACGGACTGGCCGCAGCCGAAGCCATTAAGAAGATCTACCCGCAGATAAAAATCGTTATGGTGACCTCTATGCTGGAGGGACGGTTTCTTGATCGGGCCAGAAGGATCGGTGCAGACAGCTTCTGGTATAAGGACTCCCCCTCCGGCGACCTTGTGGGTGTGATCGAGGGAACCCTTTCCGGAAAGCACTTTTGGCCGGACGGCGTGCCCAGTGTCCGGCTCGGCAACACGCTCTCCTGCGACCTGTCTGACCGTGAGATAGAGACTCTGCGCCTGCTCTGTGAGGGAAAAACAAATGCCGAGATTGCCGTAAAGCTGAATGTGGGCGAGTCCTCGGTGCGGACCTATATTAACCGTATGCTGGAAAAAACCGGCTACACAAACCGCAATCGGCTGATGATCGCAGCTGTGGGCAAACGGATGGTCGTGCCCGGATGCTGGATCGAGGAGCAGGAAGAAACCAGGTAGGAGCAAATGGAATAAAGCGTCGCGCTGAAAAACCATTTTTGACACGAAAATACCCAGCTTTCAAAAAGCTGGGTATTTTTTTGCGAAAAACAGACGCTCGTTCACAATTTGTTTACAATTAAAGGGGCGTTTGTCCTCACTTTTGAGGACAGACAGAGCCGGCGTTCCTTGCTACAATAAAGCCATAAAGTAAGACGGAACAGATCCGGTGTATGTATCAGAAAAAAGGAGGAACGGTTCGATGAAGAAAATCGTGGTCGATATGCAGAATTTTCTGTTTGCCGATTCCATAGCGACTGCTTTCAAGAGTTCGGATTACGACATTGCTGTGGTTCGTGCGGAGTCCCCGCGAGATACCATTGAACTGTGCCGGGTGTTCAAACCGTTTGTCCTTTTAATGGAGGTTACCGCCTATACTCCATGGCTGCTTTGCGAGAGGATGAAGCTGCGGGATGAGGCAAAGACGGTGTGCCCGGATTGCAAAATTGCCCTCATTGTGGATTCCAACACCGAAAAACAGGCGGCGAAGGACATCCGGGAGGCCAAGAAAAATGGTATCATCGACCAGTTTTTCTACGGGTCGATGACCGCTGAATACCTGATGGATCAGATTTACGCGATGTAAGGACGACACAAGAAAGGTGAGGTGAAGCACAGTGAAAAAAAGGAAATGGCTTAGCCTTCTGCTGGCAGTGATGATGCTCGTATCAGCAGTGCCCTTCTTCCCGGTGACGGCCGATGCAGCAGATGGCACGGTGGAGGTCTCCACCTGGGCGGAGCTAAAAAAAGCGCTGGAATATACGACAAATTGCTCGGTGGTGAAGGTGGTTAAGGACATCGAAACAAAGTCTCTGAACGGACACACCGGTCTGCATCAGGACAACATCATCTTCATGTCGATGGCCATGGACAAGGTGCTGGATCTGAACGGACACACCGTCAATGCGTATGCGAAATACTATTCGGAGGTTGCGCAGGGGTATCTGATCAATATATGTGATAAGGATGCCCGCCTGACCATCCGCGACAGCGTGGGGGGCGGCGCCCTGATCGGCGAGTTTAATCAGGAATTCTACTATGAGTTTATCAATGTGAGTAAAGGTACGCTGGTGATGGAGAGCGGTACAGTCAAGATGCTGTGTCCCTCCAATGATAATCAGTATCTGAAGTGCGCCATCGGTGTATCCGGTACGGCGATCTTTAACGGCGGCGAGGTGCTGACGCAGGTGACCAGTCCCGGGGGCGAGAGGGAGGAGCGGTATTTTTCCCGCCGGCTGCAAGCCATTCGGGGAGAAGCAGGCGGCAGCGTCACCATCAACGGCGGCACCTTCGACCGGGTGGTTCTGCACAGCGCCCCCACGCCGGAGAATCGGGGAAAGTATGAGCTGGTGGTAAACGGCGGCTTTTTCCGGCAATCCATCGCCCAGATATTGGTTGGGGATGTGTATGCCAGCAATTTCGATCATCTGACCATGCAGATCAACGATGCGTATTTCATGCGCACCACCGATAAGCTGGATCAGTGCCGTCTGGTGCTAAGCGGGAAGTTGCAAAGTTTTTATGACAGAGACTGGGATTACCGGTTACTTTATAACGATATTCCGGGCGCGACTTTCGATGATGCACTGAGTATGATGGATGATCTAATACCGCACCTTATCAGTGAAAACGGCGCAGTCTTCACCGATGTGCACGACGGAAACTGGTATGTGCGGGGCAATATGCGCCAGTGGGTTGAAAACGGCGGGCCGATCATGATTTTCCAGGGTACGTCGTTCGGCGTGCAGGGCAGCATAGCCAAGGTGATCTCCAACGCCTACGGCGTGAAGGAGGTTCTGCTGGACGGCGAGCCCATGGCCTGCGGCGAGCGAGGCTTCAGCGCACCCCAGGTGGATACCACCGCAGAGAGCGATCATCGGGTGACTTTTGTGATGTATCCGATTTCCCCCATGCTGCGTGTGCTGGGGTACAGCTATTCCAATGATTATTCGACCGGGTATATTCGGATGCTCGTTGATGACGAAACGGGGTATGGCATGGTTCATTATCCCGATGTTCCGGAATCAGGTAAAGAGCCGTTTTCGGTGACTTACTACATTAATGAATCCAATGTGGACACACTGACCACCATGGAGCTGCAGTATGACCTGATGCTGGAGACCAACGGCGTAAAGAAGCAGGTTACGACCGGCTACAAGGGCGCAAAGGTGGCACGGTGGGTGGATCGGACGAAGGCTATCGACACCATTTATCTGGATATCAGCCAGCCTCTGGTGCAGGGGGATTATACCAGCGGCGCCTTCACTGTGGATGGGAGTGCTCCCTACACCATCGAGGACAGGCGGGGCTACTGGGAACATGAGGATATTTGGGACCTGACCGGAAACGGCAGTGTTCCCGCGATCTTGGGGGATCAGTATTATCGCTTCATCCGTGTGTACCTCAAGGACGGCTATGAGGGGTATAAATTCGATAAGAACAACCCGCCGAAGGTCAAGATCCGGGGCCTCAACCGGGAATGCGACAGTATATCTGTTTCGGTCGCCAGTGATGAAAGGTCCCTGGGGGTGTCCCTGGCCTCCCATCCCTCCGAGCTGATTCAAAACGCCTGGGGTACCGTTACCGGACTGCGGGCGGGAAGCGTGGTCGATGGAGTGAACATCAGGCCGAAGGACAGTTACTTTGATTTTGAGATAAAGGAGATCCAGCGAGTCAAGAACGGAGTTGTTTACAGCACCGGCCCCAACGAGGTGATTGATCCCGACTATACCTATCGGATCAAGCTGGTGGGCACGGGCAAAGAAGGAATGACATTCCACAACGGTCCGTGGCGGTATGATTACACATTTCACTATTATCTCAACACGAATGTCAAGCTGCGGATGAATAACGATTTTAACACCGCTGCGGACTACAAGGAAGTACTGTATGATGAAGCTGCGCAGGCGTATACCATTGATCTGACACCGGAGCCGGATGTTGTCTACTATGACTATCTGTCGCTGGGAGCGCCCTATCCTTGGGCGGGTTCCTGCCCTGGATTCAACAACAATTGGATCACGGGGGTGCCCGGCGGCGTTGCTGTCCGGAATTATTCCTGGTTTGATGTCGAAAGCGGGGCGCGGCTGGGAAAGAATACGCCCTTTGTGGCGGGCAGATCCTATCGCTTTGAGGTAATCCTGGATTGCGAGGAGGGCTATTACTTAGCCGAACCGGAGGTTATGGATGCCTATGTGAACGGGAAAAACGCGCTGGTCACAGAAGCAGAGGGGAACGGAACCGTCCTTACGGTGGAATATTCCCTTGCCGTTTCCTCCGGCTTACGCGGACAGGTGGTGAGCTTCTGCGATGGCAGCGATGTGACCGTTTCCCTGTTTGCCGATGGCAGCGCAGAGTCCAAGTACACCGTATCGGTGCCGGGGGGAACAAAAGACAGCTCCGGACAATACACCACCACCTACGACATTCCCGAGGTTGCTCCCGGTACCTATACCATGCAGGTGTCGAAGAATAAGCATGTCACCCGGGAGTACACCGTGACGGTGAGCGGCGATGTGAAGACGCAGGATGCGAAGATACATCTGATGGGCGATATCAACGGCGACGGCAGAATCAGTATCGGTGATATCAATAAAGCAAACCTTCACGCAAAGGGAAAAAAGATATTGCTTGGGTATGAACTCGCCTGTGCAGACATCAACGGCGACGGCAGAGTGACGACCAGTGATGTTAACAAGATGAATCTTCACAATAAGGGAAAGTCCCTTCTGTGGTAGCCCAACCGGCTTGTCTTAATGCCAATGCGCCTGCCCTATACGCCATATAGGGTAGGAGCTGCGGTTTAAGAATAAAAAATGCAGAGCAATCTGCACCGCCGCTCTTCGGAACTAAGCGAGACTTCGGAAGCGGTGCGTAAGAAATGTCCCGCAAATCTATTTTCAAAGGAGGAGCTTGGTCATGAACAAGCGAATCACATCCCTACTGCTCAGTTTCGTCATGATTTTTGCGATGTTTGCAACTGCGGCACCGGTATCAGCAGAGCCTGCGACGTCGACATTTACCTTCACGGTCGAAGCTGACAAGACAACAGCAGGCCCCGGGGATACTGTCACGTTTACCGTTTATATACAGCAAACAGGTACGATGACTTGTTTCCAGGGCAAACTTGGCATCCCGTCCGGCTTAACATACGTTGTGGATAGCGGTGCTCTTACGGAGGGTATCCAGGAGAAACTTGGCCGGGACGAAGTTGCCTGGACCCAGGATCCCTATAAGCTCTTGAGCGCATTTGGCGCAGAGGATTTCACCGGGACAGATAAGATCGCAGTGATGACATTTCAGTGCACAGTGGATAACGATACTGCTGCGGGAAATTATGAGGTAACTCTGCTTGAACTTGAAGCGGACGGCGGTTCTACTGAGAACTACGAAACCAAAAATCCCACATGCATCCCTGCGACCATCACTGTCGCTGCCGCACCGAAGCCGGCAACCGGTATCACTCTTAACAAGAGCGAGCTGACGCTGACAGTCGGTGCAGTGGATGACAGCCTGAAAGCGACGGTCACGCCGGCCGATTCTACCGACACGGTGGTATGGTCTTCTGACAAGCCCGCTGTTGCTACCGTTGATCCCGCCACGGGCAAGGTGACCGCCGTAGCCCCCGGTGAAGCGATCATTACCGCAACGGCAGGAACAAAAACGGCCACCTGCAAGGTGACGGTAAACTGTGGTCACGACTCCTTCACCCTCTTCCCGGAGAAGGAATCGAACTGCACCGAGAAGGGCTGGGACGCTTATAAGAAGTGCGATCTCTGCGGCAAGCTGTTTGACATGAGCGATAATCCCCTTACCGGGATCCCGTACAGGGCTACCAACGACGATCATGATTTCAACACTGCTGAGTGGGGATACAAGGAGGCCGACGGCCACGCCCATGTCTGCAGCCGCAACGCGGCGCACCATGATACCGTAATGCCTCACACGGCAGGCCCTGCCGCAACGGAAACCACACCGCAGACCTGCACAGAATGCGGATTTGTGATGCAGGCTGCAACGGGCCATGTCCATGCCGACCATCTGACCAAGGTGGACAAGGTGGACGCTACCTGCACCACTGACGGCAACAAGGAGTACTACCGGTGCACCTGCGGCAAGCTCTTCGAGGATGCTGCCGCCGCCACGGAAATTACCGACCACAGCAGTGTGGTGCTTCCCAAGACGGGTCATAGCTACACCGTGCAAAACAGCGATGAAGCTCACAGAAGATCCACCGCTGCAGATTGCCGCGAGTTTGACACCTATTGGTACACCTGCGCCAATGACGCAACCCACAGCGCCAAGGATGATGCCGCCGCTGCGGATAAGTTCTATAACGGCAAGCAGGGCGCTCATGTTTACGGCAGTGAGTGGGTCGATTGCGGGGAGACCGGTCACGCCCACAAGTGCCAGTATCACGATGCCTATGATGCAGTGCAGCCCCATACGCCCGATCATGAGGGCGGAGCGACCTACGATTACGCTGTGAAGTGCACCGACTGCGGCCGTGTGCTTGAGCCGCAGCGGGAGAACGGCAGCATTCGCGTTGAGGTCCCCTTCAAGCTCACTGTGAAGAAGACCGGCGAAATGGATCCCGGCCAGAAGACCTTCAAGTTCGCTATTGACAGATTCGGCGCCCCCACCGTCTATACGCTGGTGCAGGATACCGTGGAGACCAATGGCGAAAAGACCTATGAGGGTAAGTTCATTTTCACCATCAGTAAGGATCAGGCCGGCAATCTGTCCGAGGGCTTCGTTATCCACCAGGTCAAGGGCAATGCTGCGGGCTGGACTTACGATGAGAGCATCTTCTACGCCATGCCTCTGTTTGTCGACAGCTATGACAGCGTTCGGGGCTGGGCCTTCTTCAAGTTCGACGAGAAGGGCGAGCTGGAATACAACGATCCCATGGAGGAAATCGGCTTCACCAACAGCTATAGCGCCAAGAAGCCGGTGACGCCTCCTGCGCCGGAACCCCCCGAGAAGCCGGTGACGCCTCCTGCGCCGGAAACCCCCAAGACCGGCGACGGCAGCATGATCGCTTTCAGCATCGCGATGGCGATCGTATCCGGTGCGGCTCTGATGGGAGCAGCTCTGTATTCCCGCAGAAGGAGCAGATAAACCACCTAACCGAAAAATCGTGCTAAAGGATTGAAGCAAAGGGCGGGACGGAAGCCATCCGCCTCCGCCCTTTCGCTTTTCCAAAGAAAATCAAGCAGTTGGTTTTCTTTGGAAAGGTAATGTTATACAGCAATCCACTAAGGTGCTCGGCTTCAAAAACCATCTGGACTTTGTAAAGGAGGAAAAGAGATGAAAACAAGTAAACGAAATCGATGGCTCAGCTTTTTGCTGGCGCTGATCATGCTGGTGGGCTTGCTGCCGCTTTCTGTGCTGTCGGCGGGCGCTGAAAGCGGCGGCGAGGAGACGACCGGCGCCAATCGGGGCGAAGCGCAGGCCTCTTCACGGGTGTATCCCACGCTGACCAATTTGATCGAGGGGACGGAGATACGCTCCGGTTACCGGTATTCTTTCTATAAGAACGGCAAAGTGTATGAGCACTTTCTTTATTCCAATATAGACCCGGAGAAATATAGGTATAACTCGGGTAAGTGCAGAAACTATAAGGACGATACAGATCTTCAGCGGGTTGTGACATACACTGACGGCGTTCTTATGTATTGGACACGTTTTGAGAATGATTTCCTGGATCTTTCAGGGCTTGAGGGAAGGTCTCTGACGCTGATCCTGTTCGACAATCTGAAGCTATCCGCCCTGTATGCCCCCGGCGTCGATCTGAGGCTGATGGTGACCGACGGCGTCTATGTCACCTTCAACCACAGCACCCGGTATAAGAACAAGACCGCCTTTTGCCCCCAAAACGGTGTAACCGGCGCGGTGATCGATCTGGCCCAGTCGGAGGGAAGCTTGAACGGCTGCGGCAGCTTTGAGCTGTGCGGAGACGGGAAGCTGGGTATCGTCACGACGAGTGCCCCCAGGAAAACCAGCCCCGACTATGCCATCGTGGCGAAAAACACATCGGTTCTGGAGGATGCTGCACTGAATATTGTCTGCGGCAACAGCCACAGAGATGTGAGCTCCCTGATCCAGACGATCACACTCACCATCGACACCACCAGGGATGTTTCCCTTTCTATCAAAAATCCCCGGACCAACGCCGCCGCTTGGAGCTGCCATATGAACAGCTTCAAGCTCGTCAACGCAAAGAGCCTGAATGTCTATGTGCAGCGGGGCTCCGGCGGATGGACCTTATTCGGCAGCAACGGCGAAACCGACCCGGCGAAGGTGTTTAAGTATTACAGGAGCATCGGTAAGATCGGCAGGGAATGGTATATAGCCGGAAGAACCAACAGCGGCTATACTCTCACCATGGATCGCAGAGACTACATGCCGCAGATCCGCTTCAACCTCAACCTCCAGGAGGTGAAGGGGGGTCAGACGGTGCGGGGCCTGAAGGCCGGCCTGGGCTATGAGATGTCTGCGGATATTGTGTATATGCCCCAGTGGATGCAAAAGCTGAGGGATGCAGGCAGAGTCAGGTTCGATTTCTACGGCCTCCTGTGCAAGCCGGGTCAGGAAGAGGGCTATGAAGGAGAACCCTATACACTTGATTTTTATGTGGACCGCACCGGAAAACACAGTGTGGAGTTCTACTGGGCCTGCTGGCCGTCGGCAAATACTGACTATCGTAAACCGAAGACAGAAGAGAGTGTCCTTTATCAGACACACATCGAATTTGATGTGCAGATGAACGAAGCGGTCAGCGGCAAACAATACATATATAGTGTTCAGATTCTGCAGGCGGGGGGCGAATTTACCGAAGCAACCAACGCCACCCACAAGATCTCCCTGCATCCGGATACATTGGCGAAATGCTATACCGACAAGTCATATTCAACTGGTATCCCCTCCGAGTGGAGATATCTGGCCGATGAGGATGCGTATACTATGTACTTCTGGATAAACGCACGGCACGGATATGAGCTTGCCGATTCGACTGCGACGGCAGACAACGGAGTTACTCTGAATGTGCAGCATACAAAGGTTACAAGGAGGTCATTCACCTATGGAGAAAAAGCCCTCACTGTCAACCTTGTGGCACAGCGGAAGCTGACGGATGTGCGCGGTACGCTCAAGAATTTCCGTCTCGGCATTGACGCCGGGTTTACGGAGATCGTATCGAATGAACCGAAAAAGTATACCTTCAAAAATACGGTGGTATACGATGTCGCCTATGGCGCTTACGGCGTAGAGGCCGGTCAATTGCGTGAAGGCGATACGTGTTATGTCTACTTCGACGTAAAGCCGGGGGTTGGGTATTATCTCCCTGAGAATGCTTCGGTAAAGGTGATCCAGCCCGCAGGCTACAGAGCCAACGGGATATTCGACTCTGCGGAAACATACAGCACAGTCTATAAGGGCGATTGGTACGACTATTCACCGATAGGACGGAAATACCGGGTCTCTCAACTGTTGGAGCCGAACAGCGAGGGAGTGAAATACGGGACCGATATCCGCGTACAGGAGCCAGTGCCGGGAGACTGCCCCGCTGCCTTTGCCGACTATGAAAAACCGACAAGCCTGCCGTATAATATGAAGGTGCTGTCGATGCAATGGCTGGGACCCGATCACAAACCAATGAGGAAATTTGACAAATTTGAGGTTGGAAAATCGTATTTCCTCAATCTTCGTATCGGATTTGAGGGCGGCGAAGAAATGGGCTATGTATACCCGAAAAATTGGAAAGATTTCAAGGTGAACGGTAAGAGCGTAAACGCATGGATGGAATATGAAGACAATACAGACGGGCATGTCTGGCAGGTGTATGAATCCTATAAGGTGACTGACCCCAACGCCCGCGGCTCCGTCAGCGGCACGGTGAAGAGCTTTAATTCCGCTGCCGATAAGGTGACCATTCAGCTCATTCAGCAGGGACACTCAGAGCCTGCGTATGAAACCACGGTCTCCGGCGGAACGAAGGAGGGGAATCAATATACCGCCTCCTACACGATTTCCGGGGTCGCTTCCGGTACCTATACCATGCGGGTGATGAAGAAAAATCATGTCACCCGGGAGTATACGATTACAGTGGGCGGAGAAGCGGTGACGCAAAATGCGAAAATTCACCTGAAGGGGGACATCAACGGCGACGGCAAGATCACGATCGGCGATGTCAACAGAGCAAACCTTCAGGCAAAGGGAAAGAGTAAATTGACTCTGTATGAATTTGCCTGCGCAGACATCAACGGCGACGGCAAGATCACGATCAGCGACGTCAACAGAGCGAACCTTCATGTGAAGGGAAAGTCTTTGCTTTGGTAGTCTGATTGAGTTTGCTTCAACACCTCAGCTCCTGCCCTATGCCTGCATAGGGCAGGGACCGAGGCTTAAGAAGATAAAGCTATCTGTACCACCGCACCTTACTATTTGGAAAGGGCTTGTAAAAGCCCCTTTCCGAAAGGCGATGAACAGATAAAAAACGCATCGTCTTTCGGAAGGGTGAGAATTTCATTCAGGGCGTATCTATGGAAAACAGGCAGGGATGCATTGTGCCACAGGAATACTTCGGAATAAGAAAGAGGAGGTCCATATGAAAAGAATTGTGCTGCTGTTTTGCACAGTAATGTTATTCATTTGCTCTTTGTGCGGATGTTCGGCTTCACCCGAAAAAAACCCTTCTATCCCAGGCGGGAGCACGATCCCCGGGGGCAACACCGCGAAGGATCCGGATGATAAAAACACAGAGGAGGCCACTTTTGCGGCGCTGCAAAAGAAAATCGCACAGAGCGGCAGCGCAGTCGCCGTCGCCTTTATCGGCTATGTGGATAGCGAGAGCTCTGAGGTGGACCTGCGCGCCTATGTTGCGGGCAGCGAAACGGGAAAGGAATATCCCAGCCTATCCCGTGCGCCGCTTTACATGGCTGAGGGACAGGAGCTGTATGCAATTATACCGCCGAATGACAAGGGAACGATAATCGTGTACCCATCCATGATGACCGAAGACGGCGAGTATGCCGACGACAGGAGCAATCCCCTCCACATGGGGGAGCCCGGCGAACCGCTGTTGCTGCGGTGCAACCTCAGCGAGATATACTCCAATGTGCTGATTGCCGCTACTGACGGCGGCGGGGCCATTCTCTTCCGCCCGTCGCTGTCCATGGAAAACGGGCACCTGCAGGAGATCGCAGGGGTGTACGATTTCTCAACATATGAGGAAGAGCCCGATGAGCGATCCATTCAAATCGCAACAGAGATTCTTCTGGAAACGGACGAGGTAAAGCAGGCGGTCATGCAGGGAATGAAGGTTATGTATACCGGAAATACCCAGTGGATCGAGGGGCGCCCCTGCCTGCTGTTTGCCCTGGGAACCGACAGCGAGGACCAGTTTGTCAGAGAACGTTATTACGGCGTGTGCGACAATCTCGTCTATAGCTACGATGCCATAAGCGATACATGGTCTACTGTCGGGCGGCAATAAAATCAAGGGGAGAACAATCATTCATATTCCGTGGGGGTCCACGGAAAAAAGAAGTGATCTGCCGGCTCCGGTCGGAAAAGTATATGGATCATTCTCACAATTGGAAAGGAGCTTTTATTATGGGACTTATTAAAGCGGGTATCGGTGCATTGGGTGGCACTCTTGCCGACCAGTGGAAGGAATTTTTCTACTGCGAGTCTATGCCCAAGGAGGTGCTGGTCACCAAGGGACAAAAGCGCGTCAGCGGCAGGTCCTCCAATACGAAGGGGAGCGACAACATTATTTCCAACGGCTCCGGTATTGCCGTGGCCGACGGGCAGTGCATGATCATCGTGGAGCAGGGCAAGGTGGTGGAGATCTGCGCCGAGCCCGGTGAATTTACATACGACACCTCCACGGAGCCCTCCATCTTCTCCGGCAATCTGGGGGACAGCGTCCGCGCCACCTTCCAGACCATCGGCAAGCGCTTTACCTACGGCGGCGACACCGGCAAGGACCAGCGGGTGTACTATTTCAACACCAAGGAGCTTATTGACAACAAATTCGGCACGCCGAATCCCATCCCCTTCCGTGTGGTGGATTCCAAGATCGGTTTGGATGTGGACGTTTCGGTGCGCTGCTCCGGTGTTTATTCGTATAAGATCGCAGACCCTCTGCTCTTTTACACCAATGTCTGCGGAAATGTGGAGAAGGAGTATACCCGGGACGAGCTGGATAGCCAGCTGAAAACCGAGTTTGTCAGCGCTTTGCAGCCGGCCTTCGGTAAGCTGTCCGACCTGGAGCTGCGCCCGAATCAGATCGTCAGCCACAATACCGACCTGGAGGATGCCATGAATGTGGCGCTCTCTGCCAAGTGGGGCCAGCTGCGCGGTCTGAAGGTAGTCAGCATTGCCCTGGGTTCGGTCACGCTGCCGGAAGAGGATGCGGAGATGATCAAGCAGGCCCAGCGCACGGCCATCATGCGGGATCCCACCATGGCGGCAGCCACGCTGGTGGGCGCACAGGCGGATGCCATGAAGACGGCGGCAGGCAACCAGGCAGGCGCTATGACCGGCTTTATGGGCATGGGCATGGCCATGAATGCCGGCGGCGGCATGAACGCACAGAACCTGTTTGCCATGGGACAGCAGCAACAGCAGCAGGCTCCGGCGGCACCGGCAGCCCCGGCAGCGGGCGGCTGGAAATGTGCCTGCGGCGCAACCGCCACGGGTAAGTTCTGCCCGGAGTGCGGTGCCAAGAAACCGGAGCCCGTACAGGCCGGCGCATGGAAATGCAAGTGCGGCGCTACGGCCACCGGCAAATTCTGCCCCGAATGCGGCTCTCCCAAGCCGGCGGATTCCGAGGGCTGGACCTGCACCTGCGGCACTTTGAATAAGGGTAAATTCTGCCAGAGCTGCGGCGCCAGAAAACCCGAGGGCGCACCGCTCTACCGCTGCGATAAATGCGGCTGGGAGCCGGAGGATCCGACGAATCCGCCGAAGTTCTGCCCCGAATGCGGAGATATATTCGACGATAACGATAGAAAATAAAACTGCTGCTTAGCGGGAACCGTATTAACGGAAGTGTTGTTTCGGCCAGGTATGAACGGCTTAGACAAAAAGCCGTTCATACCGCCGAAAGGCTTTTGCGCAGCAGGATAAGCTTCCCTGCCGGCGAGACGGCAAAGAATTTTTGTGTGATTTGTTAAAGAGTGGTTTTGCATTTGCTTGCAAAAGGAGATCCTGTTATGAGTAAAAGAAAAGAAAACATTAAAATGACCATATTTATCATGGTCGCCGGCATCGGCTTGATAATTGCGGGTGTAATCGGAATTGTTACAAGCAGAATCGACAGCAGGGAATATAAAAACTCAACCGATGTACGGAAAATTCCAGCTGTCATTGTTGACTTTTCAACCCAAGACGATAAGGATGATTCCGGTGATGTTCGTTATACAACATATAAATTTAAGGTTTCATATGTTATTGACGGAAAAACCTATAAGGGAAAATATGAAGAACGCGTCTGGTCAAGGTCGAGCAGCTATGAAAAAAAATATACCTATGATAAATTGAGAAAAGGCGACACAATAGACGTCGAGGTTTATAAAACCTCAAAAGGTGATTACAAGCTTACTCCTGAGGGAAGTCCCGTTGATTTTCTGCTCTATTGTGCGGCAATCCCCGTCGGCTTGTTCTTTGTTGTCATAATGATATGTGACGTTGTAAAAGACAACCGAAAAAAGAAAAGCGAAAACGAAATGATCAGCAAGGAATAAATCAGAGGTACTTCTATGGATTTATCAGTAGCACTGATTATTGCGGCTTCCTTTGCTATTTTATGTACATTCTATATCGGTAAAAGGATACTTACCATAGATTTTTCGGAATACAGCTCCAAAAACTCTAAAAAAGCCAAACTGGAAAGATTGCTTGCGAAAAAGGAAACGCCCCTTCAGAATTCAAAAATCCGAAGAGATATGAGAAACGCCTTTGAAAGAATGCTGATACCGCTGGGGAATGCGGATCAAGACCTTCTTCCGGCAAGAATGGATATGGCATTCCGGAAAAAAACCGTCAGTCAAATCAACAGACTTCATAGGAATAAGCTTTGCCGCAAAATTTACGTCACAGATGTTGTTCCCATTCCTAAAAACAACTTTGAAACATGGAGCGATGACGGCAGAGAATGGCGGGAATCGGTTTTAATGTGCAGCACACTGGAGCGTTTTGAGTCAACCGAAGGCAACATGGTTCAGAGCGAGATATACCGTAAGAATTCATATCTCAGAATACTTCAGTCAAGACACGTTCGCCGCACCGATCAAAAAGAAAATAAGAAAAGCTATTATAACGATATGTTGAGCATAACCTGCCCGTCCTGCGGTGCAAGAGTCAAGCTTGACAGTCAGCAGGTTACCTGTGAATACTGCGGCGCCGTTATAAAAAACGAGTTTTACGATTGGCAGACCGAGTCGTTTGAGATTTATGAATCTATCAGTACAAACCTGAAAAGTTTTTTACAGCTTCTTGTGTCCGGCTCCATACTTTTCTTATGTGTCTTTCTGTGCTTATATCTGATCAAGGACACCGAGATTTCCCTTGCCGCCGGCGTTGGTGCAGCGGTTCTGACTTTCGGGGGAATCGTTACACCAATCATCTGCGGGAAAATCAGGCAAGAAAAGCTTGCCGGAAAAATTGTAAGATATTCCGAGAATTATCTCAGAGCCTGCTTAAACGAACACTTTTGGGAGAATGAAAACGACGAAGACCTGCTTGATTTCAGCGTTGGTACAATTAAGCTTTTAAAAGTTGCCCACGCAGAAGAAACAACAACCGTTACGGCTGACATTTTCGGAACAAAAACCTTTCTTCCCGAAAATCAGAAGCCGTATACAGAAAGATTTAAAAAGAGATTGCTCATGCAAAGGGCAAGATATCCCGAAAAGCGAAAAACGGACGGCGAGTTCTTTACCGAAAAGGATTGCCCGTCCTGCGGCGCCAATTTCATGCCTGATGAAAACCACTGCTGTTCGTTCTGCGGGTACGGCTTACAGGTCAACAATGCAAAATGGATTGTACAAAAAAATTAATAAGCGGAGGATCACATTATGGGACTGTTTGACAAAAAATACTGCGACATCTGCGGTGAGAAAATCGGACTTCTCGGAAACCGCAAGCTGGAGGACGGGAATCTCTGTAAGGATTGCGCAAGAAAGCTCTCGCCGTTTTTCAGCGAACGGCGGAGCTCGACGGTGGAGGACATCAAGCGCCAGCTTGCTTACCGTGCGGAAAACGAAAAGAAGCTTGCCGGCTTTGCCCCGTCGATCACCTTTGACGGGAGCAAAAAGGTATACATCGATCCTATAGGGGAGCGGTTCATCGTTACCGGGGCCTCTAACTGGCGCAGCAGCAATCCTGACCTTATTGCATTTTCTCAGGTACTGGGAGTGAACACGGATATCCGGGAAAATAAGGAGGAGATCTTTTACGAGGACTCCGAGGGAAATGAGAAGAGCTATGTGCCGCCCCGCTATGCCTGCGACTATGAGTTCAATGTGACGATTCGGGTGGATTCTCCATGGTTTAGTGAGATCGAACTGGAGCTGAGCGATGGCAACCGACCCGACAGCCCCTATACGGACCTGTACCGCCAATATGAGCAGAGAATGCACGAGCTTGCAGACATTCTGATGCGCCGGGATAACAGAAACCGGGTTTGGGACGGCGGCAGTACGATGAATCGGGTGGATGGCACAGGCATCCGTCAGGAAAGACCTGCTTCCGCGCCCAATGCTATGGGCAGCGAGACATGGGTATGCCCGTCCTGCGGCGCACAAAGCAGCGGAAAATTCTGCGCAAACTGCGGCACCCCCAAGCCTGTAGTCAGCTCCGGCTGTACAAACTGCGGGTGGAGACCCTCGGCGGGACAGGGTATGCCGAAATTCTGCCCGGAGTGCGGCAGGCCGCTTCGGTAAATCATGAAGCACAAGGCGCGCATGGCTGCAGCAGTTGTGCTTGCATTCCTGCCGATTTTCGGGCTTTTGGGCTGCGGCGAAAGTGAAAAGTTTACTGCTGATGATCTTGTTTTGATCCATACCGTTTATTACGGAACGGAAAGGAACCCGGTGTATTGCTTTGCTTTAAAAAAGGAAGAAAATGGCTGGTTATTCTCTGCGGATTGCCTTGTGGGAGAGCAGAAGGAGCACTATGCCTCCTTCGAATCGTTTCCGGTACCGGCGGAGGATGCAGCGGGATTCCTTCAGATTATTAGCGAGGATGGCGAGATAAAGAAGCTTTACAAGCATCGCAATCCAATACGTTTTTTTCACATATCTGACGTACCGGCACGCAGCCTGGGAATGACTTTCTGTGACGGAAGCACGATGGAGAAGGACGCGGAACTCGGCGACAGGGCACTTGATTATCTCTATGTGCTTGCCGACAGATACTACAAGGACGCTGAAAGTTCAGCAGAGACTCCACCGGATACAGCAACGAACTGAATATCATTATGCAAAAGCAAGAAAAGCTAAAAACAAACCGACGTTGTCAGAAAAAGGAGGAAATTTATGGCTAATCAATGTGCTATCTGTGGTGCGGACATCAATCTGATCCAAACGCAAAAGCTGTCGGACGGCAACTGCATTTGCCGCAAAAACTGCAGGAAAAAGGGCTTCAAGGTATATGACTATGTGCATAGCAATCTTCCGAGTGTCAAGGCGCATCTTGCACAGGTGGAGCGCGGCACCAAGCTGTGGGAGCACTATTTCGTTCCGAGGGAGAAAACAAAGGATAAGAGCAAAAAGCTGAAGCGCTTAGGCACCTATCTCTATGTGGCAGCGGATATCGGGCTGATGGCGTATGTGCAGAACGATTACAAGTTTATGATGTTCGGCAAGACCACCCGCGCCTGCGTGTACCGCATTGCCGACCTGCGCAGCTATAAGTATGAGGAGCAGCTCGTTAAAAACGGCGATAAGAGCGAGAAGAAGCCTTTTGCAAGACTCAGCTTTACCAATACGCAGGGCCTTTACGAATTCATTCTCCCCATGAACAACAGAAAGGATTTTGAAGCGCTCAAAAAATACTTCGATACGCTGTTCGGCGTACAGAATACACTCGGCAACGCCTCGAACGTTTGGAAGCAGCAGATGACCGCAGTTAAGGATATCGCGGCAGGATTTTCTGCCACGGTAAAGGGAGAGGCTGATGCCGGCGACAAGGCGGCGCAGGCAATCGACTCCCTGGATGCCGCAATCTACGGCGACCGCACCGAGTGGATTCAGAAAGCAGATGCGGCCCTTGCGGCATTTAATGGGTGAATTTCTTTAAGAGAGGAGATCTATTCATGCAAACCTTGCAGGAATATAAATGCCCCTGCTGCGGCGGCGCGATAGCCTTTGACAGCACACTCCAGAAAATGAAGTGCCCTTATTGCGACACGGAGTTTGAAATGGAGGCACTGGAGGGCTACGACGCCGAGCTGCAGAGCGAAAAATCAGACAATATGGAATGGGAAACCTCGGCCGGAGGAGACTGGCAGGAGGGAGAAACCGACGGCCTGCGCTCGTATGTGTGCAAGTCCTGCGGCGGCGAGATCGTAGGCGATGCCAACACAGCGGCTACCGCCTGCCCCTTCTGCGGCAATCCCGTGGTGATGATGGGCCAGTTCTCAGGCGCTCTCAAGCCGGATCTTGTGATCCCGTTCAAGCTGGATAAAAAGGCGGCAAAGGCGGGGCTGATGAAGCATCTGACCGGGAAGCGGCTGCTGCCAAAGATTTTCAAGGATCAGAACCATATCGATGAGATCAAGGGTGTCTATGTACCCTTCTGGCTTTTTGACACCGATGTGGATGCGCAGGTGCGTTACCGGGCCACAAAGGTCCATACATGGAGCGACAGTGACTATGATTACACCGAAACCAGCCACTTTATGGTGCATCGGGGCGGCAGCGTCGGCTTTGAGCATGTTCCGGTGGACGGCTCCTCTAAAATGGCGGATGACCTGATGGAATCCATTGAGCCGTACAATATTTCGGATGCGGTGCATTTCCAGACGGCTTATCTTGCCGGCTATGTGGCGGATAAGTATGATGTGACCGCCGAGGAAAGCGTTGACCGGGCAAATCAGCGGGTCAAGCGGTCTACTGAGGAGGTATTTGCCGAGACGGTAGAAGGATATACCACCGTTACGCCGGAAAACACCAATGTGCAGTTCCATGGCGGAAAGGCCCGGTATGCGCTTTATCCGGTGTGGCTTTTGAACACCACATGGAACGGCAATCAATATGTCTTTGCTATGAACGGTCAGACCGGGAAATTCGTCGGTGACCTGCCGGTGGATAAGGCTGCGGCCAAGCGCTGGACGTTTTTGCTGGCGGCGATATTCTCAGTGGCTTCCTACGGCGTTGCGTGGGGCCTGCACCTGATAGGGCTGATTTAAGGAGGGGACGGAATGAAAAAGAAAATACTGACACTGTTATTCTCGCTTATTCTGTGCCTTTGTATAGTGACTCCCGCCTTTGCAGCGCAGACGGATGGCTTCGCAAGCGAATATGAGCGCGTGCAGGACTTGGCGGGGCTGCTCTCCGGCAACGAGGAATCGTCGCTTGTGACAAAGCTTAATGAGCTCAGTGAGCGTCAGAAAATGGACATTGTCGTGCTGACCACTGACACGCTGGACGGGAAAACTCCGCGGGACTATGCCGATGATATTTATGATTACGGCAACTTTGGCTACGGCGAAAGCAAGGACGGCGCGCTGCTCCTTATCAGCATCGAGGACAACGACTGGTACATATCCACCTGCGGCTACGGCATTACGGTCTTTACGGACGCGGGCATTGAGTATATCGGCAAGCAGATAAAGGGAGATCTGTCCGACGGTAATTTTGCGGGTGCCTTTGATAAATTCGCCGATCTTTGCGATGACTTCATCACACAGGCAAGAACCGGCGAGCCTTACGATGTAAAGAATCTGCCCAAGGAGCCACTTTCCCTTATCTGGATCCCTATTGCCATCGTTGTGGGCTTCGTCCTATCCCTCATCATAGTGGGCAATATGAAAGCAAAGCTGAAAACGGTCCGCTTCCAGGCGGCTGCAAGCAACTACATAAAGGACAACAGCCTGAACATTAACGAGAGACGTGATCTGTTCCTGTATAACACCGTCACACGCAGGGCGAAGCCCAAGAACGATGATTCCGGAGGCGGGAGCAGCACCCACACCTCTTCCTCCGGCACGACCCACGGCGGCGGGGGCGGTAAATTCTGATGCAGCTTTCCCCCTGCAAAAAATACTTTATAAAGGAGAGATAACCCGTGAGTATCTTTGACAAGCTGAAAAGCACAGCCGGGCAGGCGGTAAATGCCGCCGCACAATCCCTGGGCAGTAAGCGGGAGAGATTTACCTTTGCAGCACTGCCGGAGAGCCTTGCCGAAATGCAGGCACTTCCCGAGGCAAGCCTTGACACGCCCTTCAAGACGGCGGCACTTACAGTTCTCGCTTTGTGTGCATATGCGGCAGACAAGAGCATCGGAACGGAGATGCTGAATTGGCTGCGCGGACCCCGTCCGCTGAACGGACAGGAAATTTCTTTCCTGAACGATCGCTTCCGCGATGGCAAGACCTACCTGCCGTTTACCTATTTCGCCGGCTCCACACCGGACAACAACTACACACCCACCCAGCCGTATACGATCACCGTTGAGAGCAACCATGTGTCCGGCGAGGAGCAGGGGTATATGAAGCTGTTTATCCCCTGCGGCGGAGCAGACGCTCCCCGTCCTATCAAGATGCGCCAGCGGGGCAGCGACGGCAAGTGGTTCTTGTGGGAGCAGTATCTGCTGACGGGTGTGCGCACGCCGAAGGCTGCCGATCCGTGGGCATGATGGCTTGACAAGGAGGGAAAATATGGATATTCGGGGAATTTGGAAGGTCAAGGAGATCCGTGTGCCTACACCGGACGGAGTGAAGGTCTTTACCCCTGACAACCCGCCGCAGGAGGAGCGGTTTGAGGGCAGCGCCGAGCTGATGGGCTATCGGACGGAGTTTGCCGAGGACGGTATGCTCAACACACTTATGTTCGTGCCGGAGGAGATGCGCCAGGAGGCTGCCAAGCAAGGGGTGGAGGTCCGGGAGGACGGCTACGCCGCCATCGAAAGCACGGTATGGAAGGAAGAGAACGGAAAGATCTACTATGACACGAAGATCGAGGGTGAAGTCCTCGGGGAAAAGGTCGATTCCTTTGCGGAGATTCCGGTCACAGAGGACGGATGCCTGCTGTATAGCTACGGAATGATCCTTCTGGAAAGAGCCTGACCTGATGATCTACAACAGCGAAGGTGATACGATGAATGTTGATGATCGATATAACCTCAACCTGGAATCAACAGAATCGCAGACGGTAAGCGAAAATCGAGCCGATGAATCGGTTTTGAAAGAGACCTTCAAGGAATATTTCGGAGGATTGAACTATTTCTTTGCCGCAGAACAGGCCGATTTTACCCTTGAGGATGTGATTGCACATATTGGGGTTGATCCTTCGGAGTACCGTTACGATGCCGAGCGGGAGGCGCAGATCTTTTCATGGTATGCGGCAAAAAGCAAAGCAAGAGTGCTGCATGTCTGGTTTAAGAACGGCAAGCTCTACGCTTGCGGCGCATACAATCTCGATTTTCCGAAAATGTCATAGTCTGTGCGGGAGAGGCTTGCTGCGGCAAGCTTCTTTCCGAAAGGCACCGAATTTCATTCGGTGCCTTTCGGAAAGGAAGGATCCATGAAAAAGCGAATAATATGGGGCCTGTGCTTAGGTTTACTGATACTGTTCAGTTCCGCCTGCGCAAAAAAGCAGCATGCGAATGATGACGGCAATGCGTATTACGGAGGGGATCCTATGGATTTCAAAAGCTTTCAGCTGGTGCAAACCGACATGACGGCGCAGCGCCGCGTTTACGAGGGATACAAAACGGAAAGCGGAGTTCATTTAGAGTATTACATAAGCACGGAAATGTGGGATGATAAGACCTCCGGAAATGTGGAATGCCGCAATGTCGTTCGCGCAATTGACGCAGATGAGAGCGTTTTTCAAAAGCTGTGCGCAGTATTCGGCAATTACAAAATAGCGGAATGGGAAGGCTTTCGAGGGTACGATTCCCAGGCCCTTGACGGCGGCGGTATGTGCCTTGAGGTCGTGCTGGCGGACGGGACGGAGATAAACGCCCAGGGAACCAACCGCTTTCCGAAAAACTATTCCTCATTTGCGCAGGAGCTTTGTAAGCTCATAACAACCGAAAGAATAAGCTCGGTGCATTTTAGCGACGGCGCCTATGAGATCACACTGCCGGAAAGCTGGGTGGGTGCCGTTACGGCAAGCTTTTCCGAAAACCAGGTGGCATTTTTCGTTGATAAGACCGACGGCGGCGAGCTTATCTTCTTTATAATTGACAACGATACATACGGCTATGCACCGGATGCTTATAAGGGACGAATAGAGGTCGGCCGGCTTATATCCGGGGAGGATGTGCGGTTTATTACGGCCCGGGGTCATTACGCCATTGCCTCCTATGCATCTGAGGTTTCGGAGGAGGCGCTGGAGCTTTGGAAAAATTATGAAAGCGATAAGCTTTCTATCGTGAAAAGCCTCCGGGGTGTAAACGGGTATGCGTTTTATCCCGATGTAATTGCCGCCAAACGGCAGGATTTGCGATAACGGTTCCCGAGAGGAGAAAGAGTATGAAAAGACTGATAATTGCTTTTATTACATGGATGCTTGTGGGAGTAACGGTCACCGTAGCCTGGGCGGCAGGCCCGGCGAAGCCTGTGATTGAGGCGGAAATGCCGGATTGCTATAGCTATATCGGCGGCAGTGGGATCACTTTGTTTACCAATGCCAGTGCGTCCGACGGCGGTACGCTGAAATATCAGTGGTATGTCACGGATATAGAAAACATGGCGATGATCCGTGCCATTGACTACGCAGAGGGAGACAGCTACCGGGTGCCGGAGGAATTGGGCGTGAAATAGTACTGCTATGCTGCGTGGAATGTGGCGGGAGGTGCAGAGAGCGAGCCCACATACAGCCGCTTGATCCGGGTGGAATTCTATGAAAACAACCCTGTCCATATCCACAGCTTTGGCCAGTGGATGGTAACTACGGAGCCAACCTGCGAGGAGTCTGGTATTAAGACCCGGGAATGCGATTGCGGTGTTACCGAACGGGCAGAGGTGCCTGCGGTGGGACATAATTGGGATGCGGGAACAATAACCAGGGAACCTACTCCAAAAGCCGATGGTGAAAAGACCTATAGCTGCCTTGTCTGTAAGGCAACTATGACAGAGCCGGTAAAATACAGCGGAAGTCTTGAAGGCGACAATGATGAAAAAAGCAGCGTTGAGCCGGAAAAAGACATGAGTACCGATCTAAAAGATGACCACGAAAAAAATACAGAGCATAATTCTCCCGTGGAGAGCGAGAGGTTTTCTTTTCCGTGGTGGATCGTCGCCGTTATTGCCGCGGCGGTGATTGGTGGGGGTGTTTTGGCAATTGTTTTAATTCGGAAAGGCAATGATGAATGATGAAAAAATCGTTCTGGACATTCGGAGCTGCATCTATGCGCACACCATGGAGCGAATGCTGATGCAGAAATTGGACGATTGCCAAATTGTGATCTCCGAGTTGCCGGATGCAACCGCCGAGTGGTGCAAAACGCATCTGCCAGGTGTGCCTTGAAATGCAATATTTCAAAACCGCCGTTCTGCGCCGCGGGGCCGAAAATAATGGTCTTGCTGTGTTCGCCAGCGCAGCTGCTATCAAAGGAATAGAGCCGATAAACCGTTGACCTCTCGGCTGCGGGTTATCGGCTCTGTGTCTATGTGTCCGGCTATTTGTTAGCTGTCATATTTCTTTTTTCAAAGGCAATAGATCGTGAAAGATTCAACTCCGGGTGTCTGATTTCTGCATGAACTCCAGATAGAGACTATATAGCACCGCACAGACCGGAACGCTGAAAAGCATTCCCAAGATACCAAACGCCCCGCCTCCAATCGTGACAGCCATCAGCACAAGCAGTCCGGGCAGGCCCACCGATTTTCCAACAACTTTTGGATAAATCAGATTGCCCTCTACCTGTTGTAGAATCAGCAGATAAACAATGAACCACACCGCTTTGATGGGTTCTGCCAACAGAATCAGAAATGTGCCAAGACCGCCGCCGAGCCATGCGCCGAAGATCGGCACCAACGCGGTAACGGCAACAAATGCGGAAACGGCACCGGCATAGGGAATCCTCAGAATCAGCATTCCAAGGAAGCAGAGGACTCCAATAATGACGGCCTCGGTAAGCTGTCCGCTGACAAAGTTGGTAAAGGTTTGATTCGTCAGCGAAGCGATGCTCAGAAGCCGCTTTGCCCCCGTTTGTGGAAGCACCGTTGTGATCAGCTTTTTTAAGTGGGCTGCAACCACTTCTTTTTTTGCCAGCAGATACAACGCAAAAACAAACGCCAAAAGCACGTCAACCAAGCCGGAAAGGATGGATGTAGCCGCGCCCCATGTTACTGTAATGATTCCGCTGCCTTCGTCGTTGATAAAGGCCGTAATTTTCTCAATCAGCAGATCGGAGTCGATTGCATATTCCGGCAAAACGATGTTGTACTTTGCTGCAAAGTGAACAGTATCTGCCCACCAGCCCCCAATTTCATCAACATAAATCGGAATATTCTGAATAAACTCGCCGCCGGACTCCCGCAGACTCGGAATCATCATAAACACTACGGCAAACAAAATCCCAAACACAAGAACAGCGCTTAAAGTGAGGCAAACGGGTCTTGCCAGCTTTACAGGGGCCTTTTTGCACACTCTGTTCCAGCAGCGTTCAAGCGGGTTAAGGACAACATTGATCAGAAAAGCGATACCTCCGCCAATCAGAAACGGCGAGAACAGCGAGATCACTTTTCCGAGAAATTTCATTACGGCATCGAGGTTCATTAAAGCCCAAGCAAAAAGAATCATCAGCAGCAATGCGCGAATGATGTATCGGGCAATGCTTTTGTCGAGCTGTCTGTTTTCCGGCGGGACGGCAATATCGTGCCGCTTGGTGTCAGTACCCTGTGTTTTTTTCGCCATATTCCCTCCACGCTGTTATTGCGCACATTCTAAAATGGGGTCATATTGCTTGACGGTAATGGACGACACTCTGTACGCGCTCAGCTCGGAGACCGTGATCTCCAAATTCTGCACAGCAAAGGAATCGCCCTTACCGGGGACTCTATTCAGCTGCTCCATGACCCAGCCGCCGACGGAAACACTGTCCGATTCCAGCTTGACGTCAAAGAATTCCATAAAATCCTCCACGCTGGCGGAGCAGTCCACGCGGTAGGTATTCTCGTCCAGCTTTTCAAAATCCTCTTCCACCTCGTCGTGTTCGTCCCAAATTTCACCAACCAGTTCTTCCAGGATATCCTCCATCGTAACAATGCCAAGCGTTCCGCCGAAATCGTCTACAACGACGGCGACATGGGACTTCTGATGCTGGAGCATTTTCAAAATATCCCGGATCTTTGTGTGCTGATAGACGAACAGCGGCTCTGTCATGATCTCTGCAATGGGCTGATCCGTCATCTTGCCGTTGATATAGAAGTCCTTCTGATGAAGAACGCCGACGATCTGATCGATGGTATCCCGGTAGACCAGCAGGCGGGAAAAGCGGGACTGTGTAAAGGCTCTGGCAATTTCCTCATGGCTCTCGCCGATGTCCACGGCCTCCAGGTCCATTCGATGGGTCAGAATTTCAGCCGCCGTCAGGTCGCGGAACTCAAGAGCATTGCGCAGCAGCTCACCCTCGTTTTCGTCAATGCCGCCGTCCTGCTCCACATCCTCCATGAAAAGAAGCAGCTCCTCGTGGGACATTTTTGCGTTGTCATCCGTCTTGAAGAAACGGGACACCAGCTTTTTCCACTGGGAAAACAGAAAATTCAGCGGCGTCAAGACCAAAATCCAAAGGCGGATAAACGGGGCACTGAACAAAGCGAAGCGCTCAGGGGTGTCCTTTGCAACACTCTTGGGGGTGATCTCACCGAAAATCAAAACAACGATTGTTACGACGACCGTAGAAACCGTCGCGCCGATGTCGCCGTAAAGCCCGACGAACAGAAGTGTGCCGATGGACGCCACCATGATATTCACGATATTGTTGCCGATCAGGATGGTGGAGATCAGCTTGTCATAATCATTGGACAGCTTGAGTGCCAGCGCTGCCCTCTTGTTTCCGTTGTCCGCCAACACCTTGAGGCGGGTCTTATTCAGGGACGAGAACGCCGTTTCTGTGGCGCTGAAATAGGCGGACATGGCGATGCAGACCACCATTGCGAAAATGCTTCCCAAATAATTCATATAAAACTCCTTTATTTCCTGTTCATATTATTGTTTTATGCAAAAAAGACACATCTATACCCGATACCGCAGCAAAGGGCGTAGATATGCCACACATGAACAGGCCATATAAGAGCGGTTACCGTTGTCGTCGCTGCTGTCGTTTTCCACGGACTTCTTCCTCCTTTTTGCTGTGTGCTTATATCATAGCATTTCTCCGGTGTAGATTCGGTAAAGAAACAAGCACGGGGCAATATCGTCCTGTGAGAAATCTTGAAGCGTTTCCGCTTATGCGGTATAATAACGGCCAGCAGTTATTATACACTGATTTAAGCCGTTTTTCTCCCGGGTTTCGCCCGGAATCGAAAAACATGGCGTATGATGCCATTCTGCTTCGCTGCATGGTATCATAATGCCGCAATAAATTTCAGGAGAAGCATGATGAAGAATCGACAGCGACAAAAGGATATTCTATTTTCGATCCTTATTTTTTGCAGCGTATTTGCCATCAATTGGCTGATTCAGAAGCTCTTTACCACGCAGACGCTGGTACCTATGATCTTTGTGTTCGGCGTATTTTTGATCTCGCTGAAAACGCATGGGTATTGCTATGGTATCATTTCGGCCATCGTCAGCGTGTTTGCGGTGAATTTCGCCTTCACCTATCCGTACTATGCCTTTGACTTTTTCGTGGAGGAAAGCATCCTATCTGCCGTCATCATGCTGGTCGTTGCCGTTTCCACCAGCACGCTGAACATTCGTATCCGCGATCAGGAGAAGCTGCGCTCAGAGAATGAAAAAGAGCGAATGCGGGGCAATTTGCTGCGGGCGATCTCCCATGACCTGCGCACGCCCCTTACCTCCATATACGGGTCATCCTCTACACTGATCTCCAAGTATGACGCGCTGCCAAAGGAGCAGCAGCTCAAGCTGCTGGGAGAAATTCAGGAGGACAGCGAATGGCTCATCCGCATGGTGGAGAATCTTCTGTCTGTCACAAGGATCGACGGCGCGAAGGTGGAGGTCGTGAAAACGCCCACCGTTCTGGATGAGCTGATCGACTCGGTTCTCATGAAGTTTTCCAAAAAGCATCCGAATCAGAAGGTCATCACACAGATACCGGACGAGTTTGTGGACATTCCCATGGACTCGCTCCTTATTGAGCAGGTGCTGCTGAATCTTCTGGAAAACGCTGTATTTCACGCAAAAGGCATGACGGAGCTGACGCTTTCCGTTTCTCTCGTGGGAGACAAGGCGGTATTTGAGGTCGCCGACAACGGCTGCGGACTCCCGGAGGATGCGCTTCAAAAGATCTTTACCGGCAGCTATGAAAAGTCCGCCGCGCCGGTGGACGGGACACGCCGCAATATGGGAATCGGACTATCTGTGTGCGCCGCCATCGTCAAGGCTCACGGCAGTGACATTACCGCAGAAAACAGAAGTGGCGGCGGTGCGGTATTCCGTTTTGCTCTGGAAAGAGGGGGTGAGGACGATGGGCAATAACAAATTCAAGATCCTGATCGTAGAGGATGAAGCCAACATCCGAAGCTTTATCAAAGCCAATCTGGAAACCAGTGACTATCAGGTGCTCTGTGCGGAGACCTGTGCGCTCGGCATGATGATGTACGCCTCTCATCGACCGGATCTCATCGTTCTGGATCTCGGCCTGCCGGATCGGGATGGCATGAGTCTGATTCAAGAGGTGCGAAAGGCGGATACCGTGCCCATCATTGTGCTCTCCGCCCGTTCCAACGAGAGGGACAAGGTGGAGGCGCTGGATCTGGGGGCGAATGATTATATTACGAAGCCCTTTGGCACGGAGGAATTGCTGGCCCGTATCCGCGCCGTTCTCCGCAGCCATCGGCACAGCGAAGAGAATGAAAGTACCCCTGGCGGGAAATTCCGCCTTCAGGACTTGCTGATCGATTACGATACACGGCAGGTCTTTGTCGGCAAAGACGAAATCGACCTGACCCAGACCGAATACAACATCATGGCCTATCTCTCTATCCATGCCGGAAAGGTCCTGACTTATGCTGCAATCATCCGCACGGTCTGGGGATATTCGGATTATGGCAGCGTCAAAAAGCTGCAAGTCAACATGAAGAATATCCGAAAGAAAATGGGCGTGACGCCCGGCGAAAAGCGCTATATCATCAACGAGCTTGGCGTCGGATATCGTATGCTGGAGGATGATAAATAGGAAATGCGGTGCTGCCTTTCAAGAGGCTGCACCGCATTGTAAGTTTATGACGGGGTTCCGGGCGGGTGATTATTGTGCGCTTACGCTTGGAGTCTCACCTTACAGTCATATTGTACTTCGGTATTCACTTCGTTTGGCCGCATGGCAAACGACATTATTCCAGCGATGAGAACAGCTCTCCGTCAATACTCAGAACGTCATCCATCGGAATCCTTGTGCCGTCCAGCATGGTGATCCGCCGCTCAAAATCATCGACCTTTTTGACCGCGCCGGTTGCTGTTAGGTATTTGCCGCCAGCCTTCCGCTCATCGGGCTGGAAGTAGGTAATGGTGACCTCCGGCGCGTCATCAAAAACATCCATGAGAAGCTGATACTTCCTGTCCAATGCAGTCAGAGCTTCCTCGTCAAGTTCAATCCTTTCGTTGGTCAGACGACTGGTTTCCTTGATGGCGGAGTCGTAGCCGGTGAGTGCTGCGAAGGGCGCGAACTGCGCTGCTCGATCTGACATCGGCATCTGTGGTCGCGTCTTGGAGACGTGGTGAGGGAGATTGATAATCTCGTCGTATCGATTGTTCATGTGTATTGTGCATCTCCCTTCCATGTAACCGGGGATTTATAACTGCCTTTGCAAATATATCATGTCAACAAGTTGAACGCCACACTCAAATATCGGATGGTCATAATGGTCAGTAAAGAAATTAGGGATGCAATGAGAGCGTGTAAAACCGCATTTCTCATAAAACGGAACAGTCAACGCACTATCTCCTGTCCCTACTTGCATAATAGAGTATTTCCCTGTATATCGGTGAATTAAGAAGTTAATTAGGGCTTTTCCGTAACCGCAGCCCTGATATTCTGGCTTTACAGCAATATTCTTGATTTCAAGAATCGCGTTTCCCTCGTCGGTAACGATACACTCTGCTTTCACGCCATTATCATCAAGTACATACATGGTTCCCTTTTCAAGATAGCGGTGAATCATATCTTCCTGCTCATCTGCCAGCAACAATAAGTCCATATAAAGCATCTTACCATCAACAATTTCTGTAATCACCATATTTGACCTCCGCAAATTCCGATTTATTTGATCCTTTATGCCTTGTGCCCTCCGATCTGCGCATTGCGGTCTTTGGCGGTTGCGCCTTCTTCAAGATTCATCGCCTTGAGGATGGCGTTCTTTCCGTACTTCTTTTTGATGGCGAGAGCCGCCTTCTGGATTTTTCTCTCGCGCTCCAAAGCGGCGTCCTCAGCTTTCTGCTTTTCCTCTTCGGCGGCATAGTCAGTGAAAAGGTCAAGCTGGACAGCGCCGTCGTTTTTCTTCGGTGTTTCGGCTTCCGGCAGGACATGATTTGCCACAACATACATACGGCGGACAAGTAGATTCTTGTCCACGATCCGGTCAAACAGTTCTGACACAGCACACATTATCTTACGGGTAGATGATGTGTGACCGTCGAGGTTGATGGACCCGTGCGCCTGTTTCGGAATCTGCCTCCCATAATGATCTGTCTCAACTGCGCCGTGATACTTTGCCCGTCGTGCCGGATCGGTCAGGTTCTCAATGTCATAGCCCACGGTGAGAACCATCTGATCGGTGACAAGTCCCTTGTCCACCAAGTCCAGCACAAGCAAGTCTGTCATTTCCCGCACAACCAGCTTCGCCTTCTGCGGCTCATAGGGACAGTGCAATACCTGACCGGAGCTGAGACTGTTGGAGCTGGGACGATACGCTTTAATTGCCTCAATGGTGGTCGGCTCCCAGCCCCACGCATGGTCGATGAGCAATTCCGCATTCTTGCCGAACAACTTGTAAAGCAAGTCATCGTTCCGCTCTGAACAGAGGGCAACATCGCCCATGGTGAACATCCCGTTCTGCTCAAGTTTCTTGGCAATGCCTCGACCCACGCGCCAGAAGTCCGTGAGGGGCTGATGCGTCCAAAGCTCACGCCGGAACTTCATTTCATCCAGCTCTGCAATGCGGACGCCGTTCTTGTCGGCGGGGATGTGTTTCGCCACAATGTCCATTGCCACTTTGCAGAGGAAAAGATTCGTGCCGATTCCTGCGGTTGCTGTGATGCCGGTTGTTTCAAGCACATCGAGGATGATCTTCATGGCGAGATCATGGGCGGAGAGTTTGTAGGTGTTCAGGTAGTCCGTCACGTCCATGAACACCTCGTCGATGGAGTAGACCACAATATCTTCCGGGGCAATATACTTGAGATAAACCTGATAGATGCGGGTGCTGTACTCCATGTAGTACGCCATCCGAGGCGGCGCGATGATGAAGTCAATCGCCAGAGACGGGTTTGCTTGCAGTTCTGAGAAGAAGTGTGATGTGCCGTCCAGCCTGTGTCCCGGCGCGCCGTGCTGCCGTCCGGCATTCGCTTCCTTCACTCGCTGCCTGACCTCAAACAGCCGTCCGCGTCCGGAAATACCGTAGCTCTTGAGGGAGGGCGTGACGGCAAGGCAGATGGTCTTGTCCGTCCGGCTCTCATCCGCAACAACAAGGTTTGTGTCCAGAGGATCTAAGCCGCGCTCCCGGCACTCCACGGAGGCGTAGAAGGATTTCAGGTCGATTGCGATGTAAGTGTGTTGTTTCACCTTCTTTGCCTCCGCTTTCTTCTTAGATCAGCCCTAATGACATTTCATTGGAGCTTTTAATGTTGAATACGATACGCCATTCAATATCACCCTCCACCGGCTCAAAGTGTAGAGAGGAACAAACTGCATGAAGTTTTTCTTTTGAGCTGTCTCCACACACGATTGCGATTGGACCGTCCGCTCCGCCGATAATGCCGATACAAGCAATATCGTTTCGTGCCTCTGGTGCATAGCGGTCAGAGCATGGCGCAATTTCCAAAGGCTTGTCCCCCTCAGCGCAATCACAGATCGTAACATCGCTGTCAGGTTCAGGAGAAAGTGTATAGCTCATAGCAGTAAAATGCGTAGGATAAAACCAGCGGTCAGAACCGTAACGCTTTTCGGAAATTGTCTGCTGCTCTAATTCCTGTACAGTCAATGTGTATTTTTTTCCACTGACCGGATGGAGGAAAGAAAACGAATCACCGGGAGCGTGTGCCTTGAAATGTGGTCCCGGGACACGACACGACTGCTGCTCCATTGTAAGGGAGAGGGCTTTTATTTCAGGACGGCGTTTGCTTGTCCACGGAAAAGCTGCCCGAAAAATCATCCATCCATAGGATGTATCCAAATCATAGTGTTCCAATGCCCACTTTGCTTCCGCTTCATTGATCACCCCGTCTGGCAAACATGGATTAAAGACCACGGAACAGCCGTGGGAGGTCAGCATTGTTTTCCCGTTCAATTCCAAACGAGGAATAAAGTCAAGGCAAAGTGGATTGTCTAAATCTATCTGCATTTGCTGCTCCTGCGTGAAGTATTCGCAGGAGTCGTTTTCGGGGTGTAAATCCCATTTAGTTATGAACTTGCGAATGTCTTCTTCCGGGGTACGCATACAAAAGTCCATGACGAGTCCCTTGCTGCAAGAATACGCCGCAGGAATAACCCAATGATGCCTCGCCCAGTCAAATTGCTTATTCAACCGGATTTCCGTTCCGGCATGGTCTTTTCCCGAATGTCCCCAGAAGTTTCCCTCAAAGTAGACCTTCCACTCAGGCATGGTCGGTTCTGCTTCTGGGTTCATATCAACATCATAATAGTCCTCGGTGTACTTGATCTTACTATAATCAAAAGATGCTTGCAGCTTTTTGATGTATACCCACGGCTGTTCCATAGGCGTCAATTTCATTTTCTCAGCAAGCTCTGATAGCGTTCTTTGCTGATCCTGCGTTGGAGGGTTGTCCTGCAAAAAGGCTTCAAACTGGGCTTTATCCCACATCCACGCCTGTTCCAGCGCTGCCGAATCACTGCAAGCAAGGAGCAACCTCAGAAAGTCTTCAAAATCGTTTGCCAGCGGATGAACAAAATCCGGAGCCGAGTTCATGGGACTGACGGAAAATACCATACCGCCAAAGTCTCGAACAAAGCAGAAGTGGATGCCGTCCACACCCGCCCAGCCAAAAATAGATGCACCTTTTGGCGTGCAAAAGTATGGGTTGTTATCTTCACGACGCTCCACCCCTACGGGCGAAAGGTCAATACCACTTCGCAAAAATTTCTGAAACACTTTATCCATAGACCTTATGCTCCTATTAAACTTTGGTCGAAGGCAAACAGAGCCTCGTTGATCTCAAAGACATTATAGTTCCCATGCTCCACGAAATACTCCACGATGATGTCAAACTTGTTGGAGTGGGAGAGCGCAAAGCCAGCCTTCATGAGCATATCCTTCATTTCAACAAGCGGCAGCTCAAGGGCAATGGCAAACGCAATGACCGTGGGCTTGGAAGGCTTATAAGACTTGTCCGAGCGGATCTTCGAGAAGAGCTTCCGGTCAATATTCGCCTTCTTATAGCACTGCGCGTCCGTCATGCCGCGCTCATCAATCTTTCGCAGAAGCATCTCGGAAAAACTCTCGTCGATCTGTCCCAGCGCGTCATCAAGGGTTGCCGCCTTTTTGGGGGCAGCCGCCGCAGAGACGGGAGGCATGAGCTGTTCGATTGCCTCTTCACAAACGGATGCCTCGCAAGGCATGGGTTCTTCCATCCGGAAGGCGTTCATCCTGCGCAGACGCTCGGAACGATTATCAGTATGCTCGTCCACATAGCGGTCATCTATGTACGCTGCAATATCGGCAAACAGCTTGCCGCTGATCTGATAGGCTTTGCGGTCGAAAATGACGATGTACACCGTCATTTCGTTTTCAAGAAGGAAACTGCTAATGGTGTCAATCGCCACTTTGAGAGTCTGATCCTTCGGATAGCCGAAAATGCCGGAGGAAATCAGCGGGAACGCAACCGACTCGCATCCGTATTTCTTCGCCAGCATAAGCGAAGTCTGATAGCAGGAGATCAGCAGTTCGCGCTCACCATGCCGCCCGTCATACCAGCGCGGACCGACTGCGTGAATGACATATTTGCAGGGCAGCTTGTAGCCCTTCGTGATTTTTGCGCTCCCGGTTTTGCAGCCGTGGAGCGTTTCACATTCCGCCAGCAGTTCCGGTCCTGCAGCACGATGAATGCAGCCGTCCACACCGCCGCCACCCAGCAGCGACTCGTTGGCAGCGTTGACGATGGCGTCCACCTTCATTTTTGTGATGTCATTTCTGACGATTTGAAGCGGCATGAACAAGCCCTCCCATTCGGTTACTTCGCGCCGGTCAGCAGTTTGTCCAGCGGGATTCTTTCCGGGTATTTTCCTTCGGTCAGAATGTCATATAAATACCTGTTATCCAGAATCATATCATCCCGGATAAGCTGCCAGTTTGCCTTTTTCCTGAAAAACACCTTGAAGATCAGAAAGTTCATGATCGCCCCAATTACCGGCGTGGTCATGCCGAAAGCCTCGGTGTGAGAGAAATGGCATCCTGTTTCAGTTCTTTTTCCTTCAAAGGTGATGAACGCTGTTTTCTTGTCGCTCCGGAATACAATGCGGAAGTGGTTCTCATCCTGTTCGCATTCCGTAATCGTGCCTGTCACATCGTAGTCCAGCCCCATAACAATCTCGCGGAAGCGGACCTTGCTTCCCGCATGATAGTTCCCGTTATAGAGATTACATTCGATGTGGTAGGGACTCCATTTCACAAACTCTTCCTCAAAGTTAGCAGTCCATGCCTTTAATTTTTCATAGGAAGCCGGAATCTCTATCTGCTCTGTAAGAACAATCATTGTCAGTTTCTCCCATTCTGTCAAAGCGGCATCGGTGTCCGGGCGATCAGAATGACCGCCAGAATCGCACCCACAAATGCCGCAGCCCCTATGACAGCCAATACCTTTTTGCCGAGTTTCTTCTTCGCTGCCTTGCCAATCAGCGCGGCGCAAGCCATGCAGACAGCCGCAGCAACAAGCGCAATGCCCAGCGTTTCCCATAGCCAAGAAAGTTCATGTAGGATTTTCATGCGTTCATCATCTCCTGTTCGTTAAACTGGAATTTATAGTCCTCTCAAAACCAATTTGCTTTTTCTTCTCGAAATACGGGAATATCACTATCTCGATATGGATTGTAATTATGAAGATTGCAACCAAACTCTTTTAATGATTTTATTTTGTTATCCTGTGTCCATACAATTAAAGATATTCCGTCAAATTCTTCAACATTTCCATTATTCATTTTGTTTTTAAAATACCACTCCACGATTGTTTGATTGCCTTGATGAAAAAATTGCTTAATCTCCCAGACAAGAACACTTCCGCGTGTATTCCATTCGTCAAACCAGTGCTTTACCGTTTTGCGGTTTTCATATTTAGGACTCCAACTCTCAGTATATACAACATCATCTGTAAAAATATTGTCAATTCCTAAATCTGCTTTCTTAATCCACATATCAAACCATAATCGGATAATTTTTTCTCTCTCGTTCATAAAGCACCTCCACAACTTCCGATTTGTCTGCCCCTTAAAGTCCAAGTCCTTCAACCCACGCCGCAAGCTCCTGATGCCCGACGCTG
>ERZ507039.41-NODE-41-length-53477-cov-6.838419_pt1 | contig 53477 bp, 46 predicted proteins | sample MGYA00512872_ERZ507039 | MGnify/ENA metagenome assembly ERZ507039
CGTGTGCTCTTCCGATCTAGGCGCTCGGCTCCGGCGGCATGATCGTAGCGATTGTCAGCGGTATTTTTGTCGGTTTTGTCATGAGCTCCTTTGCAAAGCTGCACCTGTTTAAAGAAGATTCCGGTATTCCCGATTTTGTTGCCGTCTGGTTTGATACATTGATCCCAATCCTTCTGATCATGCTTATCGGTTGGCTGCTGACGAGCATCTTCCACCTGAACCTGCTTGAGCTGATCACGAATCTTTTCATGCCGCTCGTAAACCTTGGTGAGACGTTCATTGGTTTCGTGTTGATCAACTTCCTGGCGATGGCATTCCTGTACTCGTTCGGCATCTCGACCTGGGTCCTCTACCCCGTGATGTCCGTCATCGCACTGACCGGCATTGCCGCGAATGAAGCTGCTGCAGCTGCTGGTCTGGCTGCGACGAACATTCATGTTTATGAGGTCACCTGGATCATGTCGATCGGTGGTGGCGGTGCGACGCTCTCGCTTGCGATCATGCTCTGCTTCTTTGCGAAGTCCAAACGCCTTCGTCTGATGGGCAAAACCTGTATTGTCCCCAGCATGTTCAACATCAACGAACCGCTGGTATATGGTACTCCGATCACGTTCAACCCCATGCTGATGGTCCCGATGTGGATCTGCGGTTTTATTATCCCCTGCATCACGTGGATCACCTTCAAGATTGGTCTTGTTCCGATCCCGACAAAAGTTTTTGAGCTCTGGTATCTGCCGAAGCCGATTTTCGCGTGGTTCTCGACCGGTTCCTGGAAGGGCGCCGTGCTCTGCCTGATTCTCTTTGCACTGTCCTGGATCATCTATTGGCCCTTCTTCCGAGCATATGATAAGCAGGCCTGTGCAGAGGAAGCCGCACATGACCATAGCCATGACGAAGTCTGAACACAGGAGGTCTCATGAGTAACAATATCGCTGATAATCGAAATGCACAGTCTATGCAGATCATTCTGCATGCCGGAAATGCGCGTGAAGCTTACACAAAAGCGCTTGATCTAGCGGAAAGCGGAAATTTTTGTGACGCAGATTCTCTTTTGAAAGAGGCTGAGACGGAACTGACACAGGCACATCGTCTCCAGACACGTATTTTGCAGGATGCGATCGAAGAAGACGATCCCTGTATTCCCATCCTCCTGATCCATGCGCAGGATACGATGATGAGCATTGACAGCGAATACAGAATGGCCTGCAGATTTATCTCGCTTTATCGAAAGCTGAATACTACGGAGGAAAATTCATGAATTTGGAGATGACAAAAGGATTCCCGGAGAATTTTCTCTGGGGTGGCGCAATCGCTGCCAATCAGGCAGAGGGGGCCTGGCTGGAAGGTGGAAAGGGGCCAAGCGTTGCAGACATTGAGGAGCTTCCCTCTGTCTATAACCGACTGAGTGTCTTTAATTTCCGCCACACGATCCCGGAGCTGAAAGCACATCTGGAAGATCACGAGGGTAATTATCCACGCCGTCGTGGGATCGATTTCTATCACACTTACCCAGAGGATCTGCAACTGATGAAGGAAATGGGCTTCAAGTGCTTCCGAACCTCGATTGCCTGGTCAAGGATCTTCCCGCGCGGCGATGAAACGGAGCCAAATGAAGAAGGCCTGCGCTACTATGACTCGTTGATCGATACGATCATCAGCTGTGGCATGGAACCGATCATCACCATGAACCATTATGAGATGCCCTTGTATCTCGTGACAGAATACGGCGGATGGAATAACCGTACACTTATCACGTTCTTTGTCCGCTACGCCAAGGTTCTTCTGGATCGGTATAAAGGGAAAGTCAAGTATTGGATCCTGATCAACCAGATCAACAGCTTCTTCTGGGGTGCAGAATTCCCGGGGCTTGGGATCACTCTTGACTTCCCGGGTGACCCGGAGCAAGGAAAATACCAGGCGCTTCATCATGAGTTTGTCGCCTGCGCACAGATCAAGCAGTATGCAAAGCAGCTCGATTGCGGGCTGCAGATCGGATTCTCAAACGGAAGCAAGGTTTGCTACGGCGCAACCTGCAATCCCGAGGACGCCATGGCTGCCGTCCAGCGTAACCAGATGGGCCAGTTCTTCTTCGGCGACATTCTTTTCCGCGGGCGGTATCCCGGCTATTCCAAGCGCTTCTTTGCAGAGCGTGGGATCAGCATCCAAGCGGAGGCAGCCGATTTTACGCTGCTCGAGGAAAACACGCTTGATTTCTTTGCATTTAGCTATTACTGCACCGCCATTACCAGCGCAAAAGGCGGCACCTGTGACAATCCGCTTCTGGAACGGACCGCTTACAATTGGACTGTCGACGCGATCGGCCTGCGGCACAATCTGAACGTATTCTGGGACCGGTGGCAGAAACCGCTGTTTATTGCAGAAAACGGCCTCGGTACATTTGATAAGCTGGAAGACGGACAGATCCATGACGAATACCGAATCGAATTCCATCGCCGGCACCTGAAGCAGTTGAAGGAAGCGATCCTGGACGGCGTAGATTGCTTTGGGTATGCAGCCTGGGGCCCCATCGATATCATCAGCTGCTCTCAGGGTGAAATGGACAAACGCTATGGGTTTATCTATGTCGATCTTGACAATCTCGGACATGGAAGCGCGAAGCGTTTCCGTAAAGACAGCTTCTATTGGTATCAGCATCTGATCCAGACAAACGGCTCTGAGCTTTAAGTATTTTTTCAAAGCGGCAGGCGCATGGACAGCTTCGTGCGCCTGCCCTATTTACGATCAGCCTGTGGAGGAACAAATATGGATTTATTTGGAATTTGTATTTCAGAAGGATATGCCGCGGGCAATGCCTGCATGTATCAGAAACCTACATCCGTCGGCAGTGGCATATTCGCCGGTGTGCAGGAAGAATTGCAGCGGTTTGACACTGCAAAGCGACTTGCGAAACAGCAGCTGCTGGAGGCGCTTCGACGCCTTTCCGACAATCAGGCGGCCTCAGAGCTGATTCAGGTCCAAGAAATGCTTTTGGACGACACCGAGTTCTCACAGGCCGTAAGGGACCAAATCGATTCCGGTCATTGCGCTGGACAAGCGGTCACGCAGGCTGCGGCATCTCTAGCTGACTTTTTTCGTGCGATGGACGATAGCTATATGGCTGCACGTGCCTCTGATTTTCTGGATATTGCAAATCGTTTGCTCGACTGTATGCATGAAAACGCTGGCCCGGCGTTTTCCATGGAGCGCCCCTGCATTCTGGTTGCGGAAGAACTCCTGCCGAGTCAAACGCTTTCTCTTGATCGTTCAAAGCTGTTGGGGATCGTAACAGCAACGGGCAGTTTTCAGTCGCATGCAGCCATTCTAGCCCGGAGCATGGGGATCCCCGCGATCACCGGGTTGGACATTGCCACTATCGATGATGGTCAAATGCTTTTGCTGGACGGCTGTCACGGGACGCTTACAATAGATCCGGATCCAGAGCGATATACAAAGTTTTGTTCTGAACAGAAAAACCATCAGTCACATCAGGCTGAGCTGCGCCGCAGTGCATTCGCCCCTGCAGTCAGCGCTGATGGCGTCCGAGTCGAAGTTTGTGCAAATATTGGCGTTCTGGATGATATTACAGACGACACAGTACGCTGTGCCGACGGCGTCGGCCTTTTCCGTAGTGAGTTTCTCTATCTGGCCCATCAGGATTATCCGGATGAACAGACACAGTTTGAAGCATACAAATATGCGCTGCAGCGGTTTGCGCCGAAACGTGTCGTCATTCGCACCATGGACATTGGCGCGGATAAAAAAGTACCGTATTTTTCTTTGCCACAGGAGGACAATCCGGCGCTTGGCTATCGTGCGCTTCGGATCTGCCTGGACCGCCGGGATATTTTCCGCACACAGCTGCGGGCGCTGCTGCGCGCCAGCAACTACGGAAATCTTGCAATCATGATCCCGATGGTCTCTAAAGTAGAAGAGGTCTTTCAAGTAAAGACTCTTCTTTCTGAACTTAGGCAGGAGCTTTTCCAGCAGGCAGAGCCATGCGGAAGCTATGAATTCGGTATTATGATCGAAACGCCAGCAGCGGCAATTATGAGTGCGGAGCTTGCCGGTCTCGTTGATTTCTTCTCGATCGGCACAAACGATCTGACCCAATACACACTTGCAGCTGATCGGATGAACCCCATGCTGCAGACGTTATATGATCAGGAGGACGAAGCCGTCCTGCATTTGCTCGCTTTTGCAGCGGAAAATGCACGGAAGCATGGGATCTGGTGCGGCATTTGCGGAGATCTCGCCACACATACGCAGCTTCTGCCACGGCTACTTCGCTGCGGGATCCGGGAGCTGTCCGTCCCGCCAGCGTCTGTCGGTTTGGTAAAAGCCGCGATCAGGACGATCACAGTCTGTGATCATGCGTGATACAGAAATCCTTCCAGAAGCACCGGAAAAGGGATTCGTAGAGCCGCTTTCCGGTGCTTTTCATGCCAGCCGATCAATCGACGCGTTATATGTTTTTTGACATCCGAAGGCTTAACTTATATTTTTTCTGTTTCCTGCAGCGCGGTTTTTGCATATGGCAACACAACTGCAAAGCAGCTCTGAAGCGTATCCTGCGTACTTCAGAGCTGCTTTTATTATTTACTTTTCAGGGCTTCTAACGGATCAGCTGTTTCTCCATTGATGAGAACGCCCAGGTGCAGGTGCGGGCCGGTCGTCCAGCCGGAGTCGCCGGTTTTCGCAATGATCTGTCCCTGACGGACTTCTGCTCCGGCGTTCACCAGAAATTCTGACAAATGCGCATATTGCGTCTGAACGCCATTCTCATGTTCCAGCGTCAGGATATAGCCATACGCGGCGTCATAGCTGCAATCCAGAACGATGCCGTCGGCAACAGCAAGAACATTCGTGCCATAGTCTGCCGCAAGATCAACGCCGGAATGCAGGGATTTCTGCTTTGTGACCGGATGCTCTTGCCAGCCATAGGGATTCGTCACTTCCACACTTGTGTCCTCCAGCGGGAAAATATAGGCGCGCACTTCCGACCGAGTCTGCGTTTCCAATTCAATTTCTGATTCAGCTTCCTGTTCAGGCATGATAGGCGGCGTTGCCGGAAGTAACTCCGATTCTGACACGCTCACAGCAACATTTTCTTCCGGAATTTCTTCCTGCACGGCGGGCTCCGGCTCCGGAACAGCAGCCGGGCTTACTGCCTGCGTTGTAAAGACACTTGCTGTCAGTACGAACAGAACAGATGCGCTGATTCCAACCCATGCCGGAATCCGTTTGAAGCTTAAAATCGCGCGAATCCGTTCTTCGGCGCTGCTTCTTGCAAAACCACTGCACAGCGGCGCTGATTTTGGCTTTCGCTGCGCCATGTCAAGCAGCGTCAGCGCGTAAGCCTTCTTGCAATCCGGCCCCAGCGCACGCAGAACCGCTTCATCACTTGCAAGCTCCATATCGCGGTTTGCAAGCCATACCATCAGCCAGACCAGCGGATTCCACCAATACAGGCATAAGCATACCGTCAAAAGCAGCTTGCGCAGACAGTCCTTCCGCCGGATATGCGCCAGTTCGTGTGCCAGAACCAGCTGAAATTGTGCGTCTCCAACCGGCAGATCTTCCGGCAAAAGAACGGTCGGACGAAAAACGCCGAAGGTGAGCGGTGCGCGATGGCTGTTGCTCATGCAGATGCGCGGATCGCGCGAAAAGCGGAAGCGGTCAAGCAGCGCGTCAGTGGACGACTGCGGAGCAAGCCGTGTTCCGCGAAACCGACGTACCATGCAGGCATATCCGATCACAAAATATGCCGCGAGAAGTATCGCGCAAACGAGCCAGACAAGAAGCATCGGGCTGATTCCCGCGATATCCGCTGCTGGTTTTGCGGTGCTGTTGGTCGCCAAAGACGGAAACGGCGTTAGCGCATCTGATATGACACCGTTTGCCTGCGCTGCGGCAGAAGTATGCAGCAGATTCCAGACACTCAGATGTGTTGGTATCGTGATCGGAAGCAGCAGCCGCACAGCGGCTGCGCACCAGAGCGTCGGAAAGATCCCGCGCGGCAGATACTTTTTCAAAAGCAGCCGCAGCGCAAGCACCAGCAGAATCATTGCGCTGCCGCTGAAAATCGCAGCCTGTACGCCATTCATCCCTCGTATTCCTCCACAAGCGCTTTTAGCCGCGCAAGCTCTTCTTTTGACAGTGACCGATCACTCAGGATCGATGCAAACAGCAGTTCCGCAGAACCACCAAACACCTTTTCGACCAGCGTATCGGCTTCCTCCTTCTGCGCCTGCTGCTTTGTGATCGTCGCATGGCAGATGAAGTTTGGCTCCCGGCGCTCGATTGCACCCTTATCAATGCACTTTTTTATGACCGTATAGGTCGTGTTTTTATTCCAGCCAATGCTGTCTGCGAGCCGCAGCGAGATTTCCTTCGCCGTCCGGTCGTTTTCCTGCCAGAGAACCTCCATGACCTTCCATTCTGAATCAAACAGTTTCATACTTCGTCTCCTGTTCTGAAGATATGTCCAGACTACCACATTCGTCTAATTCTGTCAATAGGGCTTGACATTTGTAGACTATTGTGATAGTTTCAGTATAGACTATAGCGATAGTTTATCGCAGAAAGGAGGTTAACTGGAACACTTTTACACAAACAGCCACGCATCACACAAACAGCCTTTTAAATGGGGAGCGCTGAAAGCATCGCAGCGCTCCTTATTTCAGAGCGTGTTCTAAGGGAGAATTTTCAAATGAAAAAAAGTCAAAAGCTTTTGAGTTTGATTTTGAGCATTTCTGAACAGTAGAAAGGAGACCGAACCATGAAGCGAAAAATCTTAATCCTGTTTGCCATTTGCCTGTTGTGTGCGCTTGCAGGCGGATGCGGCGGAGAAAAGAGCATTTCAAAGGTGGAGTTGCCTGCTGTAGTTCCGGAATCCCCAGCGCAGGAGTCTGTAGCGCCGGAATCTACAGCGCAGGATTTACCAGAGCAGAACAATTCTGCCCCTTCGCAGGCGGATGTGGAGTTAGATGTGCCAGATGCACCGGTGGGAAAGACAACACTCGTGCTGGGCGGTATCGGACTGCGTGATGGCACGCTTGCAAGCCTTGTCAATAATTTCAACGCCGAAAGCACGAAATACACGGTCGTGATCGACGACTATGCCGAAAATACACAGTCGCGGGAGCAGGCAGAGACTGTCATGCAAACAAAGCTGTTTGCCGGTGATGCTGCGGATATCTACTATTTCAGAAACGATATGCTTTCTCCGCTTCCTTGGATTTCTGCCGGACTTCTGTATGATCTCGATCCACTGATTGTAGCGGATAGCGAAATCAGCGAAGAAGACATTATCCCATGGACAGCGATGCACGAATATGGAGGACTATATCTCCTGTCTCCTACGTTTGGTGTCGTGGCGCTGAGCTGTTCCCAGCAGACCCAACAACTTCATACCGGCTGGACGATTGCGGAGTATCTGGATATAGAAAAGTCCCTGCGGCCGGAGCAGGATATGATCTACTACATGGATCCGGAAAATTTTCTGAAAAGAATCGGCGGGCGCTATTTGCGTGGCGTGATTGACTATGAACATGCTCAGTGCAATCTGGACACACCGGAATTTCGTGAGATTTTGCAGTCGGCGTTGAAAGCCGGGAGCTATGATGGAGGATACAACCCCGACAAAAATGTGCCGCAGCGGATTGTAGACGGAGAGCTGATCTGCTGCTATGTGGGACTGAGTTCTGCGCTAGAGGTTTCCTTTGACCGTTATCGCTGCGGTCAGACGTTAGGCTATGTGGGATGGCCAACTCCGGACGGGAGCAACGGTATGGATGTCAGGCTGATGATGCCATTGGGGGTGAGTGAGGCAACTTCCTGCCCCGAAGGGTGCTGGGAATTTCTCAAGTATCTCCTGCTTCATCCATGGATGGAATACAGTGCGGACGGAACGCCCGTCTACGCGCCGCTGCTGCAAGATAATCTGGACATTCTCAAAAATATAGAGGTTCCCTATGCCGAAATCACAACATTTGATGATGTGCAATTGATTGTCGATCTGGCAAAAACGTGCGAGACTATGGATTTTTATGATGAAGAGGCAATGTCAATTCTTTTGGAAGAAATGGGCGATCTAGTTTCTGGAAATATTGATCTGGATACTGCGGTGGAGCGAATGCAGTCAAGGCTGAACCTTTATCTTATGGAGCAGGTCAAGTAAATGCTAAGTCTATTTGAAGCATGGCTAGATGAAGAAAACCGCATTGCGTCCTTTCACGAGATTCCAAACAGCCGATATTACAGCGCAGGGGAAAACGATTTCTGGCAGATGATTGTCAGCCTGATTCTAGCTGGATATCGGGTGCAGGAATGTGCGGATTCTATAGATGGCGGCCTGCTGGCTCTTTTGCCCGCGGGCTGCTTTCTGCTGGTTGCGGGGGACGGAGGTAAGTGGTATTGTGGAGTGTTTTTTTAATTTGTGCTGATCTGGCTTGCTGGATTGTTATATGGATGAGGCCTCAAGGAAATGGAGAGACGGTATGGAACAAGAACGCGTGCTGGCGCTTTATGATGCGTATGCGGACGGGGTATATCGGGTGGCGCTCGGGTATTTGCGGTCGGCGCACGACGCGGAGGACGCGGTGCAGGCGGTATTCTGCCGGCTGCTGGAGAAGGAGCTGACCATCTGGCCCGGGCGCGAGCGCGCGTTTTTGACGAAACTGACGATCAATCACTGCAAAAATCAGCTTGCGGCAGCCAAGCGCTTCGCGCCGGAGGCGCTGGACGAGCTGTGTTTGCCGGCGGAGCCGGAGGACCGCGCGGTGCTTCGCACGGTGATGGAGCTGCCGGAAAAGTACCGGCTGGTCGTGGTGCTGCACTGTCTGGAGGGATACTCGTTTTCCGAGATCGCCGGGCTGCTGCAGCTGACGCCGTCCGCCGTCTCCATGCGCCTGCACCGGGCGCGAAAGATGTTACGTGAACAGCTTGGGAGGGATCAATGATGGAAGAAAATTTCAGGCGCATTGCTGACGCTGTCCGCCTGCCGGAGGGTAGCCGGGCGCGGATCCGGGCGCAGATCGCCTCCCGGGCGGAAGAACAGGAGGCTTCTATGCAGAACAAACCCAAAAAACACCTGCCGCGGCTGGCCGTGGCGGCAATTATCATCGCGGCGGCGCTGACGTTGACGGCGGCGGCCGCAGCAGTCATCCACCAGTTCCGGAACGACATCCTCATTTCGGATCTCAGCGAAATTCCGGAACCGACGGGCGACACGCCGATGGCTGTGGCCGTGACCGGACCGGCAAGCAGCCGCAAAGCGCCGAAGACACTGGGGGAACGGCTTGCCGATGGTCCGAGGTTCACGATGGATGAGTGGCGGAACGGCGAGAAAATCGACGGCACGATCTCGCATCTGTACACCGGATGGGATCATTCGGAGTTGATCAGCGACAATCCGGCTCTTTGCATCCGCCGCATCACGCGCGACGAGGACGGCGCGGAGAAAATGCAATACATGGCGGCCGATCCCGCCGACCTTCTGCCCGTGCTGACCGGGAATATCCGCTTTGATCTGACGTGGCTCTCGGAAAACTACAAAGCTGTCACCTTGGACGATCAGGCATTTATCGTCCGGGACGAGGACGGAAACCCCGTCAGCGAATACTTCTGGGCGGCCTATGGCGCGAATGACGGAAAGGGCTGGTTCAGACTTGAGATCATGCATGACACGACCTGGAATCTTTCTCCGGACTATATCGTGGACGGCACATTTGAGGAAGCTTACTATTACACGACGGCAGACGGCTATGAATTTCTCATCACCGCGGACGGCGATACCGTCTGGGCGGACTGCACGACCGCAAAGACGAACGTCAGCCTGTACGGCGCGTATCTGACCACCAGAGATCTGGAACAGATCGTCGAGCATCTGGCGCTTTCCATCTCGGAATGAAGCAAGGCAGCGCCGGAGGAAACCAAAACGATTTCCTCCGGCGCTTTTTTTGCTCCAACTGTATTGCATTTTTTATGGAGATCCTGTAAACTTAGGATAGAATTACAAAAGGAGGCGGCTGCATTGGCGGAACTGAATTTGACATCGGCGGTCCCCCATACGGACTGCGGCACCGGGCGGCAAAGGGGCCGGATCGGCTGGCTGATCGCGGCGGGGATCCTCGCGGCGGCGCTGCTGGGGCTGCTCGTGCTGACGCTTGCGGATCTGCGGCGGGCGGCCTCCCCTATCGTCTTTCCCGTGGAGGACGGCGTGTATAATCTGACCGCAGAAGCGCTGGTGACGACGCCGGAGGACGCGGGCAGCTTTGCGCTCTACACGAACAGCACGAAGCTCGGCGTTACGATCGTCTCGGACGCGGAAGAAAGCGGGACCGTCACGCTGGCGGACGCTGAGACCGGGAATCGTATCCGATATGCCGCGGTCAGCGGGCGCTCCGCAGTGTGCGAGTTCACCGCGCTCTCTGCTGCCCGGCGGTACCGTGTCAGCTGCGAGGGGTTTTCCCCGGACGCCGTGGTCACGATTTCTGACGCGCGGACCGTCAGCTTCTGGCACAGCCTGCGCGCCGTGCTGGGTGAGCTCCTGTCGCTGCTCGCGGGCGGCTGACAATGAACTGAAACAGGAAAACCGCCTGCCGGGGCTTCGGCAGGCGGTTTTTGTCTAGGTGCAGCCATCACGAAATGTTTACATCTTTTTCAGGGTCATTTCAGATTCCGGCGATAGAGTACAGCCACAGAACCAAAACAAGGAGGCTGTTTTCCATGAAAAAGCTGATCTCTATCCTGCTGGCGGCGGCGATGCTGCTCTCGCTTGCAGCCTGCACCAGCACCGCGGCGGCCGATGATACAGAATCAGTGCCCGCATCTTCCGACACTTCCACCGAAACGCCGCCTGAAAAGCCCGACGGCACGCCGCCGGACGGTGCAAACGGCCAGCCGGGTACGCCCCCGGACGGCAACCCGCCCGACGGTGCGCCGAATGGTCAGCCCGGCAGCTTCGGCGGAGGACGGCGACTTCTACAGCATGAACGCCGCGCTGCTGGCGACGAACGGCGCGACCGTCACGATCAAAAACGCGACTGTCAATTCCTCCGCGCAGAACGGCAACGGCGTGTTCAGCTATGGAGCAGACACGACCGTCAACATCTCCGATTCCACGATCACGACAAGCGCTGATAACTCCGGCGGCATCCAGACCACCGGCGGCGGCACGACGAACGCGGAAAACCTGACCGTCACCACCTCCGGCAACTCGTCGGCGGCTATCCGCTCCGACCGCGGCGGCGGAACCGTGAACGTCACGGGCGGCAGCTATACCTCGAACGGGTACAACTCCCCTGCCGTTTACTCCACGGCAGCCATTACCGTCAAAAACGCGAAGCTCACCGCGAACAATTCCGAATCGCTCGTTATTGAGGGCAAGAACTCCATCACGCTTACAGACTGCACCGTCTCCGGCAACATGAGCAGCACGAAGGGCGCGAGCTCCAGCGAAAACGTCCACACCGTCATGATCTACCAGTCCATGTCCGGCGACGCGGACGTCGGCACGTCGGAATTTTCGATGACCGGCGGCTCGCTGATCGGCAAAAACGGCGATCTGTTCTACATTACGAACACGCACTGCATCCTGACGCTCTCTGGCGTGACGCTCAAAAATGAGGATCCCGACGGGTATCTGCTGCGCGTGGTCGGCAATTCCGCGTCGCACGGCTGGGGCACGGCCGGCAGCAACAGCGCGCAGGTCGAGTTCACCGCCGACGCGCAGACGCTGGAAGGCAATATCCTCGTCGACACGATCTCGGCGCTGGACCTGACGCTCCAGAACGGCAGCAGCTTCACCGGCACGATCAACATCGTCGATAACGCCGAAGGGGGCGCGGCGGTCTCTGACAACGCGGTCGTGACCATCGGGTCCGGCTGCACCTGGACGCTCACCGGCGACTGCACGATCACGAGCCTCACCAACAACGGCAAGATCAATTTTAGCGGCCACACCATCACCCTCGCGGATGGGACCATGCTGCGCAGATAAGGCATGAAAATGCCCGGCATCCGGTTGGATGCCGGGCGTTTTTTGCTTTCAGACTTTGCAGGTCCAGCCGAAGGGGTCGGGTTTGGTGCCCCACTGGATGCCGGTGAGTTCGTCGTAGAGTTTCTGGGAAAGGGCGCCGATCTGGTTGTGGTTGACCTCGTATTTCTCGTCGCCCCAGGCCAGTTCGCCGATGGGCGAGATGACGGCCGCCGTGCCGACGCACCATGCTTCCTCCAGCGCGCCGCTTTTCGCCGCCTCGAACAGCTCATCGACGCTCAGCAGCCGCTCTTCGACCGGGACGCCCCAGCTCTTCAGCAGCTCGATGCAGGATTTGCGGGTCACGCCGCGCAGGATCGAGCCGGTCAGCATGGGGGTAACGACGGTCCCGTTGATCTTGAACATGACGTTCATGCCGCCACCCTCTTCGACGTATTTGCGCTCGACGCCGTCGAGCCAGAGGACCTGCGAGTAGCCTTTTTCGATGGCCTTATCGCCTGCGCGGTTGGCTGCGGCGTAGTTGCCGCCGCACTTGGCCTCGCCGGTGCCGCCGCGCACGGCGCGGACATCCTCGGTCTCGACCATGATGGGGACGGGCTGCAGGCCGTTTTTGAAGTAGCTGCCGGAGGGGGAGAGGATGATGGCGAACGTCGCTTCATGCACGCCGTGCAGGGCGAGCGTCGGGTCCGTCGAATAGAGGAAGGGGCGGATATAGAGCGACGTGCCAGGGTCGGACGGGACCCAGGACGAATCGACCTTCACGAGCTCCCTGATCGCCTGCAGGCCGTTGTCCTCGTCGATGCGCGGAAGGCCGAGACGGTCGCAGGAGCGGTTGAGCCGGGCGACATTTTCCCACGGGCGGAAGAGCTGCACACCGCCGTCCGGGCGGCGGTAGGCCTTGAGGCCCTCAAAGACCTCGGTGCCGTAGTGCAGGACGCTGGCCGCCGGGGACATGGAGATGGGCCCGAAGGGCACGATGCGCGCGTTGTGCCAGCCGTTCTGGTCAGTGTAGTCCATGAGGAACATGTGGTCGGTGAAAACGGAGCCGAAGCCGAGCTGGTCGGCGGGCGGGAGCTTGCCGGGGTTGGGATTTTTCGTAACAGTGATGTTCATAATGATACCTCCTGATGATTACAGATCGTTCAGATGCGCCATGTTGGCGCGGATGCCCTCGCAGCAGGCGTGGAAGGTCGCTGCCTCTTCCTTTGTCAGCGGCAGCTCCACGACCTGCTCCACGCCGCCCGCGCCGATGACGCAGGGCACGCCCGCGAACAGGCCGGACTCGCCGTATTCGCCGCAGAGCTCGGCGCTGGCGGGCATGATGGCCTTTTCGTCGTGCAGGACGAGATGCGCCATGCGCGCGGCCGTGGTCGCGATGCCATATTCGGTACAGAGCTTGCCGGAGAACGTGACCCAGCCGCCGCCGATGGATTCCTTCTGCAGCGCGTCGCGGTCAAAGCGGAAGCGCGCGTCCTTCTCTGCCCATGCATCGAGCGGCATGCCGCGGAAGCTGACGCAGGACCAGGGTGCAAACTGCTGATTGCCGTGCTCACCGAGCATGCAGCAGGTGATGGATTTATGGTCGATGCCGGTCTGGCGGGCCAGGGCGCTGAGAAGCCGGGACGTGTCGAGCCCCGTGCCGGTGCCGAAGACGCGGCCGCGCGGCAGACCGAGGCCCAGCGCCAGCTCCCGCGTGACGATATCGCAGGGATTGGTGATGTTGATGAGCACGCCGTCAAAGCCGCTGTCTTTGATCTTCTGCGCGTAGCTGCGCACAGCGGGGACGGTGTAGTCCATCTCGGTCAGGCGGTCGTGCGACTGATACAGCAGCTCGATCTTGCCCACGCTGTTGATGATCACGTCGCACGCGCCGAGATCCGGGAAATCTCCCGCGCGGACCGTGACCCGGTGCGGCAGATACGCTGCCGCGTCGCGCAGGTCCTGTACCTCGCTCGCGAGCTTCTGCGCGTTTTTGTCGACGAGGATCAGCTCGTCCGCGATGCCCTGTACCGCCAGCGCGTACGCCACGTGCGCGCCTACATGGCCAAGGCCGATCACACCAAGAATTCGTTTTTTGCTCATATCCAGCCCATCCTTTCATCATGATAACCCGAAAACAAAAGCGGCTTCGCCACGATCATGGCGGAGCCGCTGGACTGCACTTCCCTGCACGCTGCCTGCTTCAAACAGGGAAACGGACCTGCGGACCGCCCGGTCTGCAAATCATAATTCGATCCATGCATACAAAAATGGACGCCGAGACGGCGTCCATGGCAAGTACGGCAGTATGCGCCTCAAAGCAGGCGGAAGCGGCACAGAAGGTCTGTGCAGAACGGGCAGTATGGAGCTGCATCGTCGTCCGGGCCATCGTTCACGCTTCCTTTCTTCTGAGATGCTCCGATTTTAGCGCTGCCGACGGCATTTTTCAAGTGATCAATTTCATCAAACTTTCCCCAGGCCCCGCAAAAAAGCTTGGCGATTCCGCCGGAAACCGGCCCGGCAGCCGCAGGGGCTGCCGGGCCGGGAGATGGTGCAGCTCATCGGACGGCTTCAAAGGCGGACTGGAGGTCGGCGAGGATGTCGTCGATGTGCTCGGTGCCGATGGACAGGCGGATGGTATTGGGGCGGATGCCCTGGTCGGCGAGCTCCTGCTCGGTCAGCTGGCTGTGGGTCGTGGTGGCCGGGTGGATGACCAGACTCTTGACGTCAGCGACGTTGGCGAGCAGGGAGAAGATTTTCAGATTGTCGATGAACTTATGGGCCTCGGCCTGGCCGCCCTTGATCTCAAAGGTGAAGATGGAGCCGCCGCCGTTCGGGAAGTACTTCTCGTAGAGCGCGTGGTCCGGATGGTCCGGCAAAGACGGATGGTTGACGCGCTCGACCTGCGGATGGTGCGCGAGGAAGTCCACGACTTTGCGGGTATTCTCCGCGTGCCGCTCAAGGCGGAGCGAGAGCGTCTCGATGCCCTGCAGAAGAAGGAACGCAGCAAACGGAGAGATCGTCGCGCCGGTATCGCGCAGGAGGATCGCGCGGATATAGGTCACGAAGGCCGCGGGGCCGGCCGCTTTGACGAAGGAGACGCCGTGGTAGCTGGGGTTCGGGTCAGCGATGGCGGGATATTTGCCGCTGGCGGCCCAGTCAAAGCTGCCGCCGTCGACGATGATGCCGCCGAGCGTCGTGCCGTGGCCGCCGAGGAACTTGGTGGCGGAGTGGACGACGATATCCGCGCCGTGCTCGATGGGACGGATGAGATAGGGCGTGCCGAAGGTATTATCGACCACGAGCGGCAGACCGTGCTTGTGCGCGAGGACCGCGAGGGCGTCGATATCCGGGATGTCGCTGTTGGGGTTGCCGAGGGTCTCGATGTAGATGGCTCTGGTATCGGGCTGGATGGCGGCCTCGACCTCCGCGAGATCGTGGATGTTGACGAAGGTGGCCGTGATGCCGAAGTTCGGGAGAGTATGCTCGAGCAGGTTATAGCTGCCGCCGTAGATGGTCTTCTGGGCGACGAAGTGGCCGCCGTTCTGGCCGAGGGCTTCGAGCGTGTAGGTGATGGCGGCTGCGCCGGAGGCCACAGCCAGGGCGGCGACGCCGCCCTCGAGCGCGGCGACGCGCTTTTCCAGCACGTCCTGCGTGGAGTTGGTCAGTCGGCCGTAGATGTTGCCGGCGTCGGCGAGGCCGAAGCGGGCGGCAGCGTGGGCGCAGTCATGGAAGACGTAGGAGGTGGTGGCGTAGATCGGCACCGCACGGGCGTCGGTAGCGGGATCGGGCGTTTCCTGCCCGACGTGCAGCTGGAGGGTCTCAAATTTATATACAGACATAATAAATTTCCTTTCTTAGATAGACAATTCCATTGACTTTTCTATTTTCATCATATATATTGAGGATGAAGAAGCGAACCCCCGCGGGCCATTGCCGTTCTCGGCATCAGAGCCCTCTACTTTGGGGCTGGCTTCTTCTTTCTTCTTAAATATGTGCTCTGCCGCGTCACATTCGTCCGAAGCGGAAATTATTCCGCACAAAGATCCGCAAACTGATCTGCATGGTCTTCCCTGCTTTCCCGGCGTTTTGGAACGCCGTTTCAATGCCTACTGTTTTGGTTGGTATTAGGATAGCATGCAATTCCTACCTTGTCAATAGGCAAGTGGATATTTCTTTTCGCGGCGGTCGGATGGTTGCTTTTTGGCGGGAAAGCGGGTATGATGAGAGAACCATCACATAGGAAACTGGAAAGGCAGGACATGTATCGGGATCTGACGAAGGGAAGCATCATCCGGGGGCTGCTGCTGTTTGCGCTGCCGATGATCGCGGGAAATCTGCTGCAGCAGCTGTATAACATCGCCGACACGCTGATCGTCGGGCAGGCGCTGGGGCGCAACGCGCTGGCGGCCGTGGGGTCGGCGTACACGCTGATGACGTTTCTGACGTCCATCTTCCTCGGGCTGTCAATGGGGTCCGGAGCGCTGTTTTCGATCGCACTGGGAAAGAAGGACGATGCGCTGCTGCGCAGCGCGGTCGGGCATGCGTTCGGGCTGATCCTCGCAGTGACGGTGGTGCTGAACGTGCTGGTCTATGCGTTTCTGGACGCGATTTTGCGCTTTCTGCAGATCCCGCAGGAGCTGTATGGGCAGATGCGGGGATATCTGGTGATCATCTTCGCGGGGCTGCTGGCCACGTTTTTGTATAATTTCTTCGCGTGTCTGCTGCGGGCGGCGGGCAACTCGGTCGCGCCGCTGTGCTTCCTCGGGCTCTCGGCGGGGCTCAATATCGCGCTCGATCTGCTGTTCGTGCTCCGGTTCAGCTGGGGCATTGCAGGCGCGGCGGCGGCGACGGTCTTTTCGCAGTACGTCTCGGGGATCGGGCTGACGGTCTATACGGCGCTGCGCTGCCGCGGGCTGCTGCCGGATATCCGGTCGCTGCGGTTTGACCGGCAGGTGCTGGCGGACATTCTCGACATGTCGCTGCTCACGTGCGCGCAGCAGTCGGCTATGAATTTCGGCATTCTGCTCGTGCAGCGGCTGGTCGACAGCTTCGGGCCGGTCACGATGGCGGCGTTCGCCGCAGCGGTGAAGATCGACTCGTTCGCATATCTGCCGGTGCAGGATTTCGGCAACGCGTTTTCCACCTTTGTCGCGCAGAACTACGGCGCGGGGCAGCGGCAGCGGATCCGGAGGGGCTTCCGGGACGCAACGCTGGTCTCGGCGGGGTTCTCGGCGCTCATTTCCCTGCTCGTGTGCGTGTTCGCGCAGCCGCTGATGCGGATCTTCGTGCAGGCCGGCGAGGTGGAGGTGCTGGCGGCAGGTGTGCGGTATCTGCGGATCGAGGGCGCGTGCTATATGGGCATCGGGTGTCTGTTTTTGCTCTACGGGTTCTACCGCGCGGTGAAGCGGCCGGGGATGTCGGTGGTGCTGACGGTCATCTCGCTCGGCGTGCGCGTGGCGCTGGCGTATCTGCTGGCAGGACCCGTCGGCGAGGTCGGCATCTGGGCGGCGATCCCGATCGGGTGGGCACTGGCGGATGTGACGGGATATGGATATTATCTGCTGCGCAGAGCAAGGCTGCTGCCGGAGGAATAAATAAGGCTCCCCTTGCATGGGAGCTGGCTCGGCGCAGCCGAGACTGAGAGGTTGTCGCAGATTTGCATAGAAAAAAACCAAACCGCAAATTCAGTTTGCGGTTTGGAAAGGAAGAAACGAGCACAGAGGATAAGAAGCCTTGCTTGCAAGGATTCGTTCCGTCGTGGTCGTTTCTGACGCGCCTCCGGCGGCCCCATCTTTTCTCTCGCAAGAGAAAAGATGGGGGAAGAAAAGCGTGCTTGGGGCCGCGTTGGGTGCTTCCTGCATCTGAATTTAGGCGAGGCCCTATTTTTTAGGCATCGTTCCACACGAGACTCACCTTACGGGCGTCTTGGTACGCGCCGCCTGATACGGGGGTATCAGATTTGTAACTAGTTGCCGTAGAATATCTGCCATCCATAGAAGGTGCAGGCCAAGTTTGTTGGTCTGCACCTTTTTGCGGGGCGTTTTTCTGGTTTTTGAGCACCAAAAGCCTTCCCCTATGAGGGGAAGGTGGCACGGCGGCAGCCGTGACGGATGAGGTGGAGGCGCGTTCGATTACCCAGCTGCACCACCTCATCAGTCGCCTGCGGCGACAGCTTCCCCTCGTAGGGGAAGCCTTTGGCGTGCACGTTCTGCAGGCGGAGCAGACCCCTTGACAAATCCACTCTACAGTTGTAGAATTAAAATATACTACAAATGTAGAAGGAGGACTTCTGATGGCGGATGCAATGCGGACGCTGCCGGATGCGGAGCTGGAGGTCATGCAGGCAATCTGGGCCTGTGAAGAGCCGGTGAAGCGGGCGGCGATCAGTGCGATTTTGGACCGGACGCACCCGATGGCGCCGACGACGCTGCTGACGGTCTTGTCCCGGCTGGCGGACAAGGGCTTTGTGCGGATCGAAAAGACCGGCCGCAGCGCCGAATACCGGCCGCTGGTCGCAAAAGAGGACTATCTTGCCCGGCAGGGGCGGAAATTTTACGATAAGCTCTGCGGCGGAAGCGTGTCGGCCTTTGCCGCCGCGCTCAGCGCCAGCGGGCTGACGGCGGAGGAGCTGGCGCAGCTGCGCGAGCTGCTGCGGGAGGATGCGCTATGAGCACGACACTGGCCTTCCGGCTGATCCTGGGGCTGGTCGTCGGCGGCGTCCTCACCTGCAGCGTCTGGGACCGGAACGATCGGGAGCTGAAGGAGCAGCCTGCGGATGAGGACACCAGGACCGGCATGCCCCGCTTCCGCAGCTTTGCCGCCGCGGAGACGCTGCCGACCATGCTGGTGATGTATCTGGCCATCAGCCTTGCGATCGGCGGGCGGGAGATGGCGGTGCAGTACCTGCTGGGGCTGCTGCTGCGCGTGTTTTTGCTGATCGGTGTGTATTATGTGCTGCTGCTGGCTGTCCTGCCGCTGCTGCGCCGGTATATTTCTGCCCGCGTGTGCGCGGTCTTGTGGCTGCTGCCGGGGTATCTGTACTTTTTGGCCCAAGTGAGCAGCGTCCAGCGCGCAGACCCGGGCGGCGAGCGGATGCTCGTCCTGCACGCGTCCGGGACGCTCGTGACGGTGCTGCTGGCCGTCTGGGCGGCCGGGGCGATCGGGGTGTTTGCGTGGAAGATCATCTCCCACCTGCGCTTCCGCCGCCGCGTGCTGAAAGACGCCGTGGTCGTCAGGGACGAGCAGACGCTCGCCGTCTGGCAGGCGGAGCTGGCGCGCGCCTGGCTCGGGGAGACGAAGTGGACGCTCGTCCGCGCGCCGCAGCTCACGACGCCGCTGTCGATCGGCCTGTTTCAGAAGACCACCTGCGTCGCCCTGCCCGCGCGCAGCTACACCCCGGAGGAGCTTTCGCTCATCCTGCGCCACGAGATCATCCATCTCAGCCGCCGGGATCCGGCCTCGAAATTCTTCATGGTCTTCTGCACGGCCATGTGCTGGTTCAATCCCCTGATGTGGGTCGCCATGCGCAAAAGCGCGGACGATTTTGAGCTCAGCTGCGACGAATCCGTCCTCCTGGCCCAGCCGCAGCCCGTCCGGAGGCAGTACGCAGAGCTGCTGTTAAAGACCGCGGGCGACGAGCGCGGCTTTACCACCTGCCTGTCCGCCACGGCCAGCGCCCTGCGCTATCGGCTCAAAAACATCATGGCGCCGGGGAAAAAGCACACGGGCGCGCTCCTCGTCGGGCTGACGTTTCTGCTGCTGACGCTCTGCGCCGGGCATGTGGCGCTGGCCTACGACGCGCAGCCCGGTGCGGCGCGGATCTTCGACGGCCGGCCGCCGGAAGACTTCTCCCTGCGCTATGTGGACGTATGGAATGATGACCGCGGCAGCGGCACCGACTTTGGCTGCACGGACGAGGCGGAGCTCAAGGACTATCTCGCCGCGCTGCAGCTGGAGACCTATACGGAAGCGCTCAACCGATATGGCGAGTGCCGCTCGCTGCAGCTGCTGTTTGACGCGCCGGAGGGCACGCTGAGCGTGACGCTGGCTGACAACCAATCCATCCACGTGACGCGCCTGTGGCTGAAAAACGCCCCGAGCGAGAGCTATTATCTGGCCGAGCCCATCGACTGGCAGCTGCTGGACCGGCTCATCGTCCCGCGGCCGGCGCTGCGGGTCTGGTTCAGCCTGCCGGGGCAGGATGAAGACAGCTGCTTCTTTGCCGGGGTCTATTCCATGACGCAGACGCTGCCGGACGGGACCGTGCAGGTCCTGCAGGAGCCGGATGAAGGAAACTACAGCGCCTTCGGCACGACCGGCGGCGGAAGGACCGTGCGGCTGGAGTTCGGGCAGACGCTGCTGGAGCCCTATACCGTCACCTGCCAGACGCCGGACGGCAGCGAACGCCGGATCTTCACGCAGGACGAGCTGCGCGGCGGCCGCGTGCCGCTGCTGCCGGGTGAGAGCGCCGATTATACCGTCGCCGCCCGCCTGCAGGGCGAAGACGGCAGCACCTACGACGCCGTCTTTTGTTTCCGCTACGACCGTCTGGCGGGCGGAACGTGAGTTTTGTACGATACAAGCGAAAGCGCACCGTTTTTGCGGTGCGCTTTTTTGCTGCCGGATTGCAAAAAAGGGGTAAATCTGCTATAATCAATTATTCAGTATATGCAGTTCGGAGGATATGCACATGGAACGCAAACCCGTTGTGATCGCGCAGGAGGAGCTGGCCAGAGAGGCGGCGGTCTGCGGCGAGATCAAAGCCTGGTGGGCCTCGCGCGGCCGGACGCCGCGGGCCTACGTCGACACCTATGGCTGCCAGCAGAACGAGGCGGATTCCGAGCGGATCCGCGGCATGCTCCGCGCGAGCGGCTATGACATCGTCGACACCGAAGAGGGCGCGGACTGCATCGTCATCAACACCTGCGCCATCCGCGAGCACGCGGAGACCCGCGTCTACGGCAACGTCGGCGCGCTGGTCCACACCAAGGCCCGGCACCCGGAGCAGAAGATCTTCCTCTGCGGCTGCATGATGGGCCAGCCGCAGGTCGTCGAGCGCATCAAAAACAGCTACCGCCACGTCGACGGCGTGTTCAACCCGCATGAGCTCTGGCGCTTCCCGGAGCTTCTGCAAAGAGTTCTGAAGACCGGTAAGCGCATCTTCGCCGTGGACGATTCCGCAGGCAATATCGCCGAGGGCATCCCGGTGGTCCGCTCGTCAAACCTCAAGGCGTGGGTGTCGATCATGTACGGGTGCAACAATTTCTGTTCGTACTGCATTGTTCCCTACGTGCGCGGCCGCGAACGCTCGAGACGACCGGAGGAGATCCTGGAGGAGGTCAAGGGCCTCATCGCCGCGGGCTATAAGGACATCACGCTGCTCGGCCAGAACGTCAACTCCTACGGCAAGGATCTCGGCCTCGGCGTCGATTTTGCCGACCTCATGGCGAGCATCGCCGAGCTTCCCGGCGAGTTCTGGCTGCGCTTCATGACGAGCCACCCGAAGGACGCGAGCAAAAAGCTCTTTGACACCATCGCCAGATACCCGAAGATCGCCAAGCAGTTCCATCTGCCCTTCCAGTCCGGCAACGACCGGGTATTGAAGGCCATGAACCGGCACTATACCCGCGAGGAATACCTGAAGCTGGCGCATTACGGCCGCGAGATCATGCCGGAGCTGGTCCTCACCAGCGACGTCATCGTCGGCTTCCCCGGCGAGACGGAGGAGGAATTCGAAGATACCCTCAGCCTCATCGAGGAGGTGCGCTACGACGCGCTGTTCACCTTCATCTTCTCCCCGCGCGCCGGGACTCCGGCCGCGAAAATGGACGATCCGACACCGAAAGAGGAGAAGAACCGCCGCTTTGACCGCCTCTGCGACACGCAGAACCGCATCTCGCTCGAGATCCACCAAGGCTACGTCGGCAGGACGCTGCGCGTGCTGGTCGACGGGCGGGAAAAGGAGATGCTCACGGCCCGCACCGAGGGCGGCCGCCTCGTCCGCTTTGCAGGCGACGACAGCCTCATCGGGCAGTTTCTCGACGTCACCATCACCGGCTGCACGACCTGGTCCCTGGTGGGAGAGGTCAAATAAAAAGCTCCCCTCTCAGGGGAGCTGTCAGCGAAGCTGACTGAGAGGTTGCAGCAAATTTACAGCTTCCCATTGTCTCCGACGGCCCCTTCTTTTCCGCCTTGCCGGAAAAGAAGGGGAAGAAAAGGGACGCTTGGGCGCGTTTGGTGCATCCTGCCTCTGATTCTAGGCAAGTCCCAATGTTTCAGGCGTCGTTCCACTCGGGAGTCACCTCACGGGCGTCTAACTACGCGCCGCCTGATACGATACACCGGATTTGATGGCAGGTGTCTTTGAATTTGTGCGAAAAAACGCACTGCGAAGATTTTTTTGGCGATGTACGGATTCGCCGAGGCTTTTGAGAGAGAAAACCGGAGGTTTTGATTATGGCTGAGCTCACCCCGATGATGCAGCAGTATTATGCGGTCAAGGAACGCAATCCGGACTGCCTGCTGTTTTTCCGGCTGGGGGATTTTTATGAGATGTTCGAGGAGGACGCGCGGATCGCTTCGCGCGAGCTCGATCTGACGCTCACCTCGCGCGACCATGCCAAGGACAAAAGCGCCGAGGACAAGATCCCCATGTGCGGCGTGCCCTATCATTCCTCCGAGAGCTATATCGCCCGCCTCGTCGCCAAGGGCTACAAGGTCGCCATCTGCGAGCAGATGGAGGACCCGGCGCTGGCCAAGGGGCTCGTCAAGCGCGACATCATCCGCATCGTGACGCCCGGCTCCGTGACGGAAAGCTCGATGCTGGTGGAGTCGAAAAACAATTACTACGCCTGCGTCTACGGCGCGGCGGGGACCTACGGCCTGTGCTTCTGCGACGTATCGACCGGCGCGTTCAGCGCCACGCAGATCTCCGGAGCCGACGCGATGCAGGACGTGCAGAACGAGCTCGGCAGCTTCCTGCCGTCCGAAGCGCTCCTCGGCGGTACGGCGGCGGAGGACGAGACACTGGCCGACCTGCTGCGCGAGCGCTTCCACACCTGCGTGAACCTCGGCAAAGACGCGCAGTTTGACCCGGCCCTGTGTGAGGCTGCGGTCACTGCGCAGTTCGGCAAAAGCACGCAGGAGCTTGGCCTGACTGAGCTTCCGTGCGTGACGCTGGCGGCCGGCGCGCTGCTGCTGACGCTGCGGGATCTGCAGAAGAACGACCTGCCGCACATCCGCGAGCTGGAGCTCTATGTTGCGGGCAAATTCATGCAGCTCGATCTTGCCGCCCGGCGGAATCTCGAGCTGACGGAGACGATGCGCGGCAAGGAAAAACGCGGAAGCCTTCTCTGGGTCCTCGACAAGACGAAGACCGCCATGGGCGGCCGTCTGCTGCGCGCGTGGATGGAGCGGCCGCTGCTCAGCCCCGCGCAGATCACGCGCCGCCTGACCGCTGTTGAGGAGCTGGTCAAAAAGACCATCGACCGCGAGGAGCTGCTGCTGTCGCTGCGCGAGATCACCGATTTTGAGCGCGCCATGACCCGCATCATGACCGGCACGGCCTCGTGCCGGGATCTGGCCGCGCTGGCGCAGGGCGCGTCCACGCTGCCGGAGATCAAACAGCGCCTGTCCGGGATGCGCGCGCCGTATCTGCAGAGCATCTATGAGCAGCTCGACACGCTTGCGGATCTCAAGGAGCAGATCGACCGGACCATCGTCGACGATCCTCCCTTCCTGCTGCGCGAGGGCGGCCTCATCCGCGACGGAGCAAACAAGGAGCTTGACGAGCTGCGCGCCGTCCAGTCCGGCGGCAAGGGTATGCTCACGCAGATCGAGGCGCGGGAGAAGGAAAAGACCGGCATCCGGAATCTCCGCGTGGGCTACAACCGCGTGTTCGGCTATTACATCGAAGTCGCCAAGGGACAGCTGAGCCTCGTCCCCGATACCTATATCCGCAAGCAGACGCTCTCCACCGGCGAGCGCTACATCACCGAGGAGCTCAAGGAGCTCGAGAGCACCATCCTCACGGCCAAGGACCGCATCATCGCGCTCGAATACGAGCTTTTCACCCAGCTGCGGCAGGCCGTGGCGGCTGAATCCGCCCGCGTCAAGCAGACCGCGCAGGCCATCGCCCAGCTGGACGTGCTGTGCAGCTTCGCCGCCGTGGCGGTGCACAACAACTACTGCAGGCCCGAGGTCGACCTCGGCAATACCGTTTCCATCACCGCCGGCCGCCATCCGGTGGTCGAGCAGGTGCTCAAGGGCGTGCTGTTCGTCCCGAACGACACGCGGCTCGGCGCCGATGACTGCCGCACGGCCATCATCACCGGCCCGAACATGGCCGGTAAATCCACCTACATGCGCCAGGTGGCCCTCATCGTCCTCATGGCGCAGATGGGCTCATTCGTCCCGGCGCAGTCGGCGAAGATCGGCATCGTCGACCGGCTCTTCACCCGCATCGGCGCGTCCGACGATCTGGCCTCCGGCCAGTCGACCTTCATGGTCGAGATGACCGAGGTCGCCGACATCCTCAAAAACGCCACGCCGCGCTCGCTGCTCATCCTCGATGAGATCGGCCGCGGCACATCGACCTTCGACGGCATGGCCATCGCCCGCGCTGTGCTCGAATACGCCGCCGACCGCAAGCGGCTGGGCGCCAAGACGCTCTTTGCCACCCACTATCACGAGCTGACCGACATGGAGCAGACACTCCCCGGCGTCAAAAACTTCAACATCGCCGTCAAAAAGCGGCAGGGAGACATGATCTTCCTGCGCAAGATCGTCCCCGGCGCGGCTGATGACAGCTACGGCATCGAGGTCGCCAAGCTCGCCGGCATCCCCGACCGGGTCATCACCCGCGCCCGCGAGATCCTGAAGGAGCTCGAGTCCGGCGCGCCCGAGACGGCAAAGCCTGCCGCCGGGCCGGTGTCCGACCAGGTCTCCATGCTCGACATGCAGTCGGACGAGCTGCGCCGCGCGCTCGAGGCCGTCACCGTCGAGACGCTCACGCCCATCGAGGCGATGAACGTCCTGTACCAGCTCAAGCAGCTGCTGTAATTTCCGGAAAGAAAGGAGCCGTTCCGCATGGCCCGAAAAGCGTCGAACAGCATGTCTTCCCGCCTGACGAGGTTTGAGACCATCGCGGGCTGGCTGTATCTGCCGTTCTATCTCATCATTCTGAATCTGCTTCTGCAGCTGGCGAACGAAAAGCTCTCGCTCGGCATGAGCGCGCTGACGATCAACATCGCCTATTTTGCCATCAATCTCGCCGCCACGCTGCTTATCTTCCATGGCTTTCTGCGGCAGTCGTATTTCGGCGGTTCGTTCTGGAATTTCGTGCAGGCGGTGGTGCTGGGGTTCGCGCTGTATTACGCGGGCACGTGGGTTTTGCAGTTCGCACTCACGAAGCTGGCCCCCGGCTTCACGATCTATAACAACGAGACCGTCGGCTCGCTCATCTCCGACAACGAGTACATCATGATGGCCGTAACGATCATCCTCGCGCCCGTCATTGAAGAGACGCTGGTCCGCGGCCTCGTGTTCGGCTCCATCCGGCCGACCTCGCGCGTCATGGCCTATATCGTCTCCGTCGTCTTATTCACGCTCATGCACAACTGGCAGTATTTCCTGCTCTATCCGGCGGGGAAGGTGCTGCTCAGCTGTATTCCGTATCTGCCCGCCTCCGTTGCGCTGGCCTGGACCTATGAAAAGGCCGGCACCATCTGGGCGCCCATCACGCTGCATGCGCTCATCAACGCGCTGTCGTTCGGGCTTTTGCAGCTGAACTTCTGACCGGGAGGGAACCTATGCCGAAGATCATCCAGCTCGACCGCCACGTCGCGGACCTCATCGCCGCGGGCGAGGTCGTCGAGCGCCCTGCCTCCGCCGTCAAGGAGCTGGTCGAAAATTCCATTGACGCGGGCGCAAAAAATATTACAATAGAATTACAAAATGGCGGAATGACCTTCCTGCGCATCACCGACGACGGCTGCGGCATGGCCCCGGACGACGCCCGCACGGCGTTTCTGCGCCACGCGACGAGCAAGATCCGCAAAAAAGAGGACCTTGCCTGCATCGGCACCCTCGGCTTCCGCGGCGAAGCGCTCGCGGCCATCTCGGCCGTGTCGAAGATCGACCTTCTGACCCGCGCGCAGGGCGCGGCGGACGGCGTGCGGCTGCATCTCGAGGCCGGGAAGGTCCTCTCCGAGGAACCGGCCGGCTGCCCGTGCGGCACGACCATCCTCGTGCGCGAGCTGTTTTACAATACGCCCGCGCGGATGAAATTCATGAAATCCGACGCGGCGGAGGCCTCCGCCGTCTTCTCCGTGGTGCAGCAGCAGGCGCTGGCCCATCCGGAGATCTCCTTCCGCTTTTTAAAGGACGGGCAGGAGCAGCTGCACACCGACGGCCAGGGCGACCGTATGGCCGCCATCTACGCCATCTACGGCCGCGAGCTTGCCAACAACATGCTCTCAGTGGACGGCAGCTGGGAAAAGCTGCGCGTGCGCGGCTTCGTCACCCGCCCCACCGCCACGCGCGGCAACCGCGCCTGGCAGAGCTTCTTTGTCAATAACCGCTACATCAAGTCGCGGCTGCTTTCCGCCGCCGTGGAGGAGGCGTACCGCAACCAGATCATGGTCGGCCGCTTCCCTGCCTGCGTGCTCGAGATCGATATGCCCGTGCAGGCCGTGGACGTGAACGTCCATCCGGCCAAGACGGAGGTCAAGTTCCTCTCGGAGCGGGAGGTCTTCGACGCGGTGCACTATGCCGTTTTGTCTACGCTGGACAAGGCGGCGGGCCGCCCGGAGTGGAAGCTTTCCGAAAAGCAGATCTCCGCAGCCCAGCCGCAGGTCCAGCCGCACGCGGTCCAGCCGCCGAAGCCCGGCTTCTACCAGAGCATGCAGGCGGCCGAATACCGCCGCCAGGCCTCGCAGACGCCGCCGCCCAAGCCCGCGCAGCCCGTCCTGGCCTCCCCGGTGCAGATCCCGCGGTCCGAGCCCGCCGCGCAGCAGCGCATCGAGCTGCCGAAGCCGAGTCCGGCCCCCGCACCTGCCCCCGCCCCGGCTCCCGGGCCGGAACCGAAGCCGGAACCAAAGCCCATCCCTGCTCCCGTGCAGGAAGCGCCCGCGCAGCAGGAGCTGCCGGTCCCCGAGCGGCCGTTCCGCATCATCGGCGAGGCGCTGCACACCTATATTATCGTCGAGCAGGGCGAGGCCGTCCTGTTCATCGACAAGCATGCCGCGCATGAGCGCATCCGCTTTGAGGCGCTCAAAAAGGAAGACCACCCCATCATGGCCCAGCTGCTGCTCGCGCCCGTCTCCGCGGAGCTTTCGCGGGAGGAAGCGGCGGCGGTGCTGGAAAACCGGGCGCTTCTGGAGCGCTGCGGCTTTGAGGCCGAGGATTTCGGCGGCGGCGACGTGCTCATCCGGCAGATCCCGTCCGACGTGGACGTCGAAGACGCCAAGGCTCTGCTGCAGGAGCTGGCGGGCAAGCTGCTCGCCGGAAAGACGCTCGACCCCAATGGCCTTCGGGACGAGCTGCTGCACTCGATCGCCTGCAAATCGGCCATCAAGGCCGGCTGGCAGACCTCCGACGAGGAGCTGCGGCGGCTGGTGCAGGAGGTTTTGACGCGCGACGACATCAAATACTGCCCCCACGGCCGCCCTGTCTGCGTGACGCTCACGAAGCGGCAGCTGGAAAAGCAGTTCAAGAGGGTATGAGCATGGACCGGATCATCTGCGTCGTCGGCCCGACCGCTTCGGGCAAAACGAAGCTCGCCGTACAGCTGGCCAAGGCCTATGACGGTGAGGTCGTCTCCTGCGATTCCATGCAGATCTACAAGCATATGGACATCGGCACGGCCAAGCCCACGCCGGAGGAGATGGAGGGCGTCCCCCACCACATGATCGACTGCGTCGAGCCCGGCGAGGATTTTTCCGTCGGCAAATACGTGCAGCTGGCGGACGGCTGCGTGCAGGACATCCTCTCCCGCGGCAAAACCGCCGTCATCGCCGGCGGCACCGGGCTGTATGTCGACAGTCTCATCGCCGGGCGGACCTTCGCGCCCGTGCCGCAGACCGGCAAGCGCGAAGCGCTCGAGGCGCAGCTGCGGCAGGAGGGCGGTGAAGCGATGCTGCGCAAGCTCCGCGCCGTCGACCCCGACGCCGCTGCGCGGCTGCACCCGGCGGATGAAAAACGCATCATCCGCGCGCTGGAGGTCTATGCCGAGACCGGCCGGACCATCACCCAGCATAACCTGGACACCCAGCAGATCCCCCCGCGCTACCGGCCCGTCTGGATCGGGCTGGACTACCTCGACCGCGCGGTTTTGTACCGCCGGATCGACCTGCGGGTGGATCTGATGCTGCAGGCGGGGCTGCTCGATGAGATCCGCGCGCTGCTCGCCCGCGGCGTCAGCCCGCGGACGACCGCCATGCAGGCCATCGGCTATAAAGAGTTCTTTGACGCGTTGGAGGGCCGCAGCACGCTTTCGGCCGCCGCAGACCTCTGCAAGCAGCGCTCGCGCAACTACGCCAAGCGCCAGCTGACCTGGTTCCGGCGCAACCCGCAGCTTTGCTGGCTGCGGATGACGGGGCAGGAAGATTTTGCACAGATCCTGGCCGCTGCCCGACAGAATATTCCTTTTTCCGCGCTTTGAATATGCTACGATATGGGTACAGACTACAAAAAAGAAGGAGCCGGTACCCATGCAGAAAACCACAGAAAATTATCAGGACATCTTTTTGAATCAGGCCCGCCGCGAGCGCACCATGCTGACCGTCTTTCTGATGAACGGCTTTCAGATGCGCGGCGTCATCACGGGCTTTGACCAGTTCGTCATCCTGCTGCAGTCCGACGGACGCCAGCAGATGATCTATAAGCACGCGGTGTCTACCATGACGCCCGCAGTCCCCGTTCACCTGACGCAGAACTGAGCTGCCGCTCCGTCCTGCGGGAAGGAGCAGTATGAAACAAGGCAGATCGTATTTTACCGTCATCGTATGGATCCTGCTTGCCGCGATCGCGGCGTATTTCGTCTACAACGTGGCAAGCAGCCTCTACGCGCCGCTGATGACAGCGACCGTCACACAATATGAAGCCGGGGCGGGCTACTACGCCTCCGGCTTTGTTGTGCGTGCCGAGGAGGTCGTCACCTCCGAGTACGACACGACCGTCCTCGCCTGCGCCGAGGGTGCGCACGTGGCCGCGAACGACGTCGTCGCCACCGGCTACCGCTCGGACGACGCCAAGACCCGCAAGACCCGCATGGACGAGCTGACCGGCCAGATCGAGCAGCTGCAGTACGCCTGGAGCGCCGCGTCGAGCGTCTACGACCAGGCGGCGCTCGACAGCAGCATCGCCGACAGCCTCTCGCACCTGAGCCAGTATCTGGCCCGGCGCGATATGAACTCTGTCTCGGACCTCACGCCCGAGCTCAAGGGCCTGGTCCTGCGCCGCACGTCGGACGCGGCGGACAGCGCCTCCTTGCAGCTGCGGATCGACGATCTGCAGGCGGAGCTCGCCACGCTCGAATCGCAGGCCGCGGGCGACACCAGCGACATCCGCGCCGGGACCGCCGGGACGTTTTCCGCCGCGGTCGACGGTTATGAATATGTGCTGACGCCGGACAGGCTCATGGAGATGACCGTCGCCCAGTTCCAGTCGGTCGAGCCGGACGAGACCGACGCGAACGCCATCGGCCGCCTCATCACCTCCGCCACCTGGTACTACGCCTGCGTTGTCCCGGCCAACGAGCTCTCCGGCGTTGAGGAGGGCGATAGGGCCACGCTGACCTTCGCCCGCGACTATTATCAGCCCGTCAGCATGCGTGTCGCCCGGCTGAGCGGCAACGAGGCGGGCTCGCGGCTGCTGATCCTGTCGTCCGACCAGGCGCTGCAGAACGTGACGCTCCTGCGGCAGCAGTCGGCGGAGATCGTCTTCGCCTCGTATTCCGGTCTGCGCGTGCCCAAATCGGCCGTCCGTGTCGAAAACGGTCAGACCGGCGTGTATATCCTCGAAGGCACGCTCGCCAAGTGGAAGCCCATCACCATCCTCCACGATACCGGCGAAAGCTACGTCGCTGCGCTCGATACCAGCTCGACCGACAATCTCTGGCCGGGCGACGAGCTGATCATCAATGCGAAAAATCTATACGATGGAAAGGTCGTCAACTGATATGTCTACGATTGCTGAAAATATTGCGAACATCCGTGCCCGGATGAACGAGGCCGCGAAAAAGGCCGGCCGCGACCCGTCGGAGATCCTGCTGTGCGCCGCGACGAAGATGAACGACGCCGACCGCGTCAAAGAGGCCGTGGCCGCGGGCGTCGACTGCTGCGGCGAAAACCGCGTGCAGGAGATCCAGGCCAAGCGCCCCCTCGGCGCCTACACAGGAAAGCCCCTGCACTTCATCGGCCATCTGCAGACCAACAAGGTCAAATATCTGGTGGGCGTGGTCGATCTGATCGAGTCCGTCGACCGCCTGGAGCTGCTCGAGTGCATCGAGAAGCAGGCGGAAAAGGTGGGCGTCGTGCAGAACATCCTCTTCGAGGTCAACATCGGCGCGGAGGAGAGCAAGTCCGGCTTTACGAAGGAAGAAGCCGCCGCGCTGGCCGCCCGGATGCGGGAATTTCCGCATGTGGCGCTCAAGGGACTCATGGCAATTCCGCCGGTCAGTGAATTTCCTGGCGAAAATTGCAGATATTTCGCCGAAATGCGGAATCTTTTTGTTGACATAAAGGCAAAAAAATACGATAATGTGTCCATGGAATGCCTATCGATGGGTATGAGCGACGATTTTACCGACGCCATCGCCGAAGGCTCGACCATGGTGCGCATCGGCACCGCTATTTTCGGAAAGCGAAACTACAATACCTGATTGCTACGAAAACTAGAGAATCACGATTCTGGAGGATACACTACAATGGGATTTATGGATGACCTGAAGAAGCTGACAAAGCCCTATACCGAGGATGACGACGATTTCGATGAATTCGACGACGACGCCCGTCCCAGCCGCCCCAGCCGCTCGTCGACCGCGCCGAAGCCCTCGTATTCCGGCTTTGATCTCGATAACGACGATCTGTCTTCTTCCGGCAGCAGCTCCAATACCGGCCGGCGCACGCTCGGCGGCAGCAATGCCTCGAACGGCAAGGTCGTAAATATTCACACCACGGCCCAGATGCAGGTCGTGCTCGTCAAGCCCGACCGGTTCGACAACGTCTCCGACATCGCCGAGCATCTGCGCAGCAAGCATGCCGTGGTTCTGAATCTGGAATCCACGAATAAGGATGTTGCAAGACGGCTGGTCGACTTCCTGTCCGGCTGTGCCTATGCGCTCGACGGCAAGATCAAGAAGATCGCCATCAGCACGTACATCATTACGCCCTATAACGTTGACATCGTCGGCGATCTGATCGACGAGCTGGAAAACAACGGCGTATATCTCTGATCCAAACTTCACTTGCAGGGAGGCAGCTTCCATGTTCACACCGCAGGAAATTCAGGAGCAAACCTTTTCCAAGGCCGTCTTCGGCGGCTATGACATGCAGCAGGTCGATGATTTTCTCGAGCCGCTGACAGAGGATTATATCACCCTTTACAAAGAAAATTCCGTGCTCAAGGCCAAGATGAAGATCCTGGTCGAAAAGCTGGAGGAATACCGCGCGCAGGAGACACAGCAGTCCTCGGCCACCGCCGAGGCCGAGGCCAAGAGCGCCCAGCTGCTCAAGCAGACGCAGGCCAAATGCGCTGCCATGCTCCAGAACGCCGAGGTCAATGCCCAGGCCAACGCGCAGGTCAACGCCGCCAACGTCCAGCTGGCCCAGCTCAACCAGCAGATCCACGCCGAGCAGGAGCGGCTCGACTACGCGAAGCAGACCGCGCTCAACTTCATCTCCGTGATCGAGCGGGACGTGCAGGGCCATCTGGGCCTGCTCGAGACGCTCAAGTCCCGGGATCTGACGAAGGAAGAGGCTCCGGCCCAGCCGAAGTCCGCGCACGAAAAGCCCTACGACTGGCAGGCCGACAAGGCCGAGCCCGCCCCGGCCCCCGCGCCGAGCGTCAGCACCGAAAAAATCGCGTCGGAGATCTCCGACAACCTCGAAAAGCTGATCGGCAGCGAGCCGGAGACGAAGACCGTCTCCACCCCCGCCCCGGCCAAGCCCGCCGCGCGCCCCATGCACCCCGAAAGCGCGACCATCAAATTTGAAGACCTCAAATTCGGCCGCAACTACGACCCGACGTCGTCCAAATGAACCAAAGCCCGGCCAATGAGCGGGCCGCATAAGACAGTTAACAGGCACAGCGGGATCATCCGCTGTGCCTGTTCTTGTTATGATCTCGTGCGGGCATCCCTTGCCTCTCCCTTTGGGAGAGGTGGCTGAGCGAAGCGAAGACGGAGAGGGGAGGCGCCGCAGGTGACTGCAAGGCCCTCTCAGTCGCCTGCGGCGACAGCTCTCCCGGAGGGAGAGTCAAGGCTCTGGGGCTTTCCACGCATAGAAAAAACCAGCCGCCTTTCAAGCGAAAGGCGGCTGGCGGGGTATTTGCTTATTTCTTCATGGCGATGGCCTGCTTGGCCTTGGCGGCGATGCCGTCGGCGTTGATGCCGTAGGCGTCGAGGACCAGCGGGGCCTTGCCGCTGCGGCCGAACTCATCGTTCACGCCGTGGCGAACGACGGGGATGGGATAGGTCTCGCCCAGATACTCGGCCACAGCCGCACCCAGACCGCCGAGGACGTTGGCCTCTTCGGTGGTGACGATCGCGCCGGTCTCCTTCGCAGCCTTCAGAACCAGCTCGGTGTCGAGCGGCTTGATGGTGTGCATGTCGATCACGCGGGCGGAGATGCCTTCGGCAGCCAGCTTTTCCGCGGCGGCCAGCGCCATCTGCACGTTCATGCCGACGGCGATGATGGTCACGTCGGTGCCGTCGCGCAGCGTCGCGCCCTTGCCGAGCTCAAACTTGTAGCCGGGGATGGAATCCGTCACGGTCTCGACCGCCAGACGGCCCAGACGCATGTAGGCCGGGCCCTCGTAGCCCACGAGCGCCTCAACAGCCAGCCGCATCTCGTTGCCGTCGCACGGGCACAGGACCAGCATGCCGGGGATCGCGCGCATGATGGCGAAATCCTCGATGCACTGGTGGGTCGCGCCGTCTTCGCCGACGGACAGACCGCCGTGGCTGCCGACGACCTTGACATTCAGGTGCGGGTAGGCGACGGAGTTGCGGACCTGCTCCCACGCGCGGCCGGCGGCAAACATGGCGAACGTGTTGACGAACGGCTTGAAGCCGCACAGGCTCATACCGGCGGCAACGCCGACCATATCGGCCTCGGCGATGCCCATATCAAAGAAACGCTCCGGGCAGGCGGCCTTGAAGAACTTCGTCATGGTCGCGCCGGCGAGGTCTGCGTCGAAGCAGACAAGATCGGGATATTTGTCGGCCAGGGCGGCGAGCGCCTTGCCGTAAGCCTCACGGGTTGCGATTTTTTCAGCCATTGTTTAACCCTCCAGTTCCTTGATCTGCGCTTCGAGCTCTGCCTTGGCCTGGGCCCACTGCTCATCGTTGGGCGCCTTGCCGTGCCAGCCGGCGTTGTTTTCCATGAAGCTCACGCCCTTGCCCTTGATGGTCTTGGCGAGGATCATGGTGGGCTGACCCTTGGTCTGCTCGGCTTCCTTGTAAGCGGCTTCGATCTGGTCAAAGTCGTGGCCGTCGATCTTGATGACGTGCCAGCCGAAGGACTCGAACTTCTTGTCCAGCGGCTCGGTGGGCATGACGTCCTTCGTCTCACCGTCGATCTGCAGACCGTTGACGTCGACGCAGGCGCAGAGGTTATCGAGATGATACTTGTTGGCAGCCATCATGGCTTCCCAGACCTGACCCTCGGCAACTTCGCCGTCGCCCAGGATCGAATAGACGCGGTAGTTCTTGCCCGCGACCTTGCCGGCCAGCGCCATGCCGACGGCAACGGAGATGCCCTGGCCCAGAGAGCCGGTGGACATATCGACGCCGGGGACGTATTTCATTTCCACATGGCCGGACATATGGCCGTCGATGCGGCGGAACATCTTGAGATCCTCGACCGGGAAGAAGCCGCGCAGCGCCAGCGTCGGGTAAACGGCGGGCGAGCAGTGGCCCTTGGACATGACGAAGCGGTCACGCTCCGGGTCATGCGGGTTCTTGGGATCGACGTGCATCTCGGCAAAGTACAGATACGTCAGCACGTCCATGCAGCTCATCGAGCCGCCCGGATGGCCGGAAGCAGCGTCGTGTACCATCTGGACACCGAGAAGACGCGCCTTGGCAGCGGTCAGCTGAAGTTCCTTCCGTTTGGATTGTTCCATATGAATTTCCTTCCTTTGTTCATAGAATGGGAATGTCCTGCGTTTGTGTGGGATTGATTTGCCTGCGCGGGAAATCCGTTTTGCTTTTTGTTGCATTCCACCATCTATCATACTAGATTCCCACGCGTTTTTCCAGTGGTATTCGTAAAAAAATCTGTTTTTTTCGCCGCTGCCTTTAGTTTTTGAGGCTCTGCATCGGGGCCGGGATGCGGCCGCCGCGGGCGATGAAGCCGGCAGAGGATTCCGGATGCACCGGCATGATGGGCGCCGCGCCGAGCAGCCCCCCGAACGAGACCTCGTCGCCGACCTGCTTGCCCGGCGCGGGGATCAGGCGCACGGCGGTCGTCTTGGAGTTGACCATGCCGACGGCGGCCTCGTCCGCGATGATGGCGGAGATCGTCTCCGCACTCGTGTCGCCCGGGACGGCGATCATGTCGAGACCGACCGAGCATACGCAGGTCATGGCCTCCAGCTTGTCGAGCGTCAGCACGCCGCTTCTCGCCGCGGCAATCATCCCCTCGTCCTCCGACACCGGGATGAACGCGCCCGAAAGCCCGCCGACCGAGCCAGAGGCCATCAGTCCGCCCTTCTTGACCGCGTCGTTGAGCATCGCCAGCGCCGCCGTCGTCCCATGCGTGCCGCAGACCGCAAGGCCCATTTCCTCAAGAATGCGCGCCACGCTGTCGCCCACCGCGGGCGTCGGCGCGAGCGACAGATCGACCACGCCGAACGGCACGCCCAGCCGCCGCGACGCCTCCTGCGCGACCAGCTGGCCGACGCGGGTGATGCGGAAGGCGGTCTTTTTGATGCATTCGGCCACCTCGTCAAAGGGGCGGCCCTTGACGGCCTGCAGCGCGTGATGCACGACGCCGGGGCCGGAAACGCCGACGCTCACCACGGCGTCAGCCTCGCCCACGCCGTGGAACGCGCCCGCCATGAACGGGTTATCCTCCACCGCGTTGCAGAACACGACGAGCTTCGCGCAGCCAAGCCCGTCCCGGTCCTTTGTAAGCTCTGCGGTCTGTTTGATGGCCTGGCCCATGAGGCGCACGGCGTCCATGTTGATGCCGGCCTTGGTCGTGGCGACGTTGACGCTGGAGCAGACCAGCTCCGTCTCGGCCAGCGCCTGCGGGATGGCGGCGATGAGCCGCCGGTCGCCGGAGGCCATGCCCTTGTGTACAAGGGCGGAGAAGCCGCCGATAAAATCGACGCCGCAGGTCTTTGCCGCCTGGTCCATGGCCCGGGCGAAGGGGACAAAGTCCTCCGTCTCACACGCGCTCGCGACGAGCGCGATGGGCGTGACGGAGATGCGTTTGTTGACGATGGGGATGCCGAGCTCGCGCTCGATCTGGCAGCCGGTGGCCACCAGATGCTCGGCCTGACGGCAGATCTTGTCGTGGATCTTCCGGGCGCAGGCGGCGGGATCGGGATCGGCGCAGTCAAGCAGGGAAATGCCCATGGTGATCGTGCGGATGTCCAGATGCTGGTGGTCGATCATATCGACCGTGGACATGATATCAGAGTGGTTCAGCATGGCTCTCCTCCCGGTCAGATGGTGTGCATGGCCGTGAAGATATCCTGCCGCTGCATGCGGATGGACAGGCCCATCTCGTCGCCCTTGGCGGCGATGCGGCTCTGCACGACGTCAAATTCCGGTGCGCCCGCGGTCCACTGGGTGAGCATGATCATGGTGAACGTGCCCTCCATAATGGTCTGGCTGATCTCCACGACGCTGATGTGCAGCTCGGCCAGCAGCGTGCAGACCTCGGCGATGATGCCGACCCGGTCCGGGCCGACGACGGTGATAATGGCTTTCATTCGGGATTCCTCCTGTGTTCGGATATGGAAAAAGGGGCCGGATGGCCCCTTTTCAGTTCGGTTGGATCAGAATTTGGTGTGCTCGGCCAGCCAGCTCTTCAGCTCGCTGATGGGAATGCGGACCTGCTCCATGGAGTCGCGCTCGCGGATGGTGACGGCGTTGTCGGCCGGGGTCTTGTCGTCACCGACGGTCGCGAAGTCGACGGTGATGCAGTACGGCGTGCCGATCTCGTCCTCACGGCGATAGCGCTTGCCGATGGAGCCCGTGTCGTCGTAGTCGAGCATGAAGTCGCTGCACAGATCCTGATAGATCTTGCGGGCCGGCTCTGCCAGCTTCTTGGAGAGCGGCAGGATGGCTGCCTTGTACGGCGCGAGCGCCGGATGCAGGTGCAGCACGACGCGCACGTCGTTCTTGGCCTCGTCGATGACCTCCTCGTCATACGCCTCGCACAGGAAGGCCAGCGCCACGCGGTCGCAGCCGAGCGACGGCTCGATGACGTAGGGGATATAGTGCTCGTTCGCTTCCTGATCGAAATAGGTCAGGTCCTTGCCGGAGGCCTCCTGGTGCCGCTTCAGGTCATAGTCCGTGCGGTCGGCGATGCCCCAGAGCTCGCCCCAGTCGGTGAACGGGAACGCGTATTCGATGTCGGTGGTGGCACGGGAATAGAATGCCAGCTCCGCCGGCTCATGGTCGCGCAGGCGCAGGTTCTCGTCGTGGATGCCGAGGCTCTTGAGCCAGTTCACGCAGTAGCCCTTCCAGTAGGCGAACCACTCCAGATCCGTGCCGGGCTTGCAGAAGAATTCGCACTCCATCTGCTCAAACTCACGGGTACGGAAGGTGAAGTTGCCCGGGGTGATCTCGTTGCGGAACGCCTTGCCGACCTGGCAGACACCGAACGGGAGCTTGCGGCGGGTGGTGCGCTGGATGTTGGCGAAGTTCACGAAGATGCCCTGCGCGGTCTCCGGCCGCAGATAGCAGGTCGAGGAGGAATCCTCGGTGACGCCGATGGCGGTCTTGAACATCAGGTTGAATTTGCGGATGGGGGTAAAGTCATGCTTGCCGCAGACGGGGCAGACGATGTCCTCGTGCTCGGCGATGAATTTATCCATCTCATCGAAGCTCATGGCGTCGACGTTGACCTCGTGATGCTCCTCGCCGATGAGCTTGTCGGCGCGGTGGCGGGCCTTGCAGGCCTTGCAGTCGAGCAGCGGGTCAGAGAAGCTCGAGACGTGGCCGGTCGTGATCCAGGTCTGCGGGTTCATGATGATGGCCGCGTCGAGGCCGACGTTGTACGGGCTTTCCTGCACGAATTTCTTGAGCCAGGCCTTTTTGACGTTGTTCTTGAACTCAACGCCGAGAGGGCCGTAGTCCCAGCTGTTGGCCAGACCGCCGTAGATCTCGGAGCCTGCGAAGACAAAACCACGGTTTTTGCAGAGGGCAATGATCTTGTCCATGGACTTTTCACTGTTTTTCATCATTCTTCTCGTCCTCCTGACGTAAATGATCAAGGATTTTATCCTATTATTATAATGAAATACGCCGTAAAGTCAACCGCGCGGGGAGAAATTTGAAAGACCTGTTTTGTTTTTGCGCGGATTGTGCTATACTCTAAAATGCATTTTCAGAAATATTTTCCCCGGAAAGGACTTACGAAGCTTGAAAACCATCGGAAGAGTGATCTTATCGGCGATCCTGCTGGTGCTGACCGGCCTGCTGATCGCGTTTGCAAAGGCTGCGCCCGGCGCTGTCTTTTCGTTTTATCCGGCCTTCTCCCGCGCGGCGCTGGGCACGGTCTGCTCGGTCTCCGCGCTGGTGCCTATCGCGCTGTGGGAGGTGCTGGCGGCCGTGCTGGCGCTGTGGTTTTTCTATACGCTCATCCGCGTGTTCACGAAGCGGCGGAGTCTGCTGCGCTGGCTGGCGGGCGTGCTGCTGGGGGTGAGCGCGGGGCTGTTCGCGTTTGTCGGGCTGTGGGGGCTCAACCATTTCGGCCCCTCCGTCGGGCAGACGCTGGGGCTGGATGTGCGGGAGTATTCCAAGCAGGAGCTCATCGCCGCCACGGCCTATTATGCCGCCCAGGCGAACGAATACGCCGCCCGCGTCGACCGCGATGCCGACGGCAAGACCGTCTATCCCGCCTTTTCCGAGCTTGCGGCCCAGGCCCCGGCGGGCTATGCGGCGCTCGCAGAGCGCTATGAGCAGTTTACGGGCGCGCTGGACCCGGTCAAGCCGCTGGCCTCCTGGCGGCTGTTCAGCCAGACGGGAACGACGGGGATCTTCGTCTGCTTCACGGCGGAGGCCTGCGTCAACCCGGATACCTATACCGCCTGGATCCCCTATACCATGTGCCACGAGCTGGCCCACCGCCAGGCCGTCGCCGCCGAGGACGACGCGAACTTCTGCGCGTACCTGGCCTGCATGGCGTCCGGCAGCGACGATTTTTGCTATTCCGGCGCCTTCGGCGCGTATGTCTACTGCCACAACGCCCTCTCCAAGGTCGACAAGACCGGCGCCAGCCAGATCTGGTCGACGCTGTCCGACGGCGTCGTCACCGACCTGCGCGCGGCGAACGAACACTACGCCCAGTATGAGGGCAAGGTGCAGGACGCGGCGCAGAAGGTCAACGATACCTATCTCAAGGCCTTTTCCGAGGAATCCGGCGTCCAGAGCTACGGCGAAGCCGCCGATCTTCTGATCGCGTGGTATCTAGAAAATAATGCTTGACAAATCCAGCGGGATTCGCTATAATAATCCCGCTGATGGACAGTTAGCTCAGCTGGTATGAGCACATGCTTGACGTGCATGGGGTCACAGGTTCGAGTCCTGTACTGTCCACCATCTAGTAGAACCAAAAAAGATATCTACGCGAAAAACCCAGAAGTTTCAACTGTTTCGCCCCATAGGTACACAATGTGTCATGGGGGGTACAGTCGGTACGGGCAAAAGCAAGACGCAAACTCAAATGCATGAGTTTGCGTCTTGCTTTTTTACATAAGGATAGAGCTTGACAGGAGCAATGTCGACAGTCGGAGTTTTGTAACCGTCAAATCTCCCCGCGCATAGACAGGGATGAGACAATAGTAGAGGAATGTTTTGCAACATTCCGTTACTGTCGTTTACTGGAGGACATCAAGATGACAAGCGCAAAGTTGAAACACCGTGCAAAGCTGTAGGAGTGGGCGGCACGAATACAGGACTGCCACAGCAGCGGCCTGTCAGTGCGGGCGTGGTGCAGACAAGAAGAAATCAATGCAGCAACCTATTACCGTTGGGAACGGGAATTGCTGGCTTTGGCTGAAACAGAGCCGTGCTCGAGCGTGCCGGCCGTCAGGTTTGCAGAGCTTCCGGCACCGAAACAGGTATCACGCAACGTTGCGGAACGTTCCGCAACGCCGCATATTGGAAACGCCAGTCTGGATATTTATCCCGGGTGCGATACGGAACAGCTGAAAATGCTGGTAGAGCTTCTGCGCCTATGCTGAACGACTTCACCGGCGCAGATAAAATCTACATTGCCTGCGGCTACACAGATCTGCGCAAAGGCATAGACGGCCTGGCGCGCCTCGTCCAGCAGCAGTTTGAACTGGATCCATTCACCAACACGCTGTTCCTGTTCTGTGGGCGGCGGCGAGACCGTATCAAGGGCTTGTACTGGGAAAAGGACGGCTTCATCCTGCTGTACAAGCGACTGGAACAGGGCGCGTACCAGTGGCCGCGCTCGGAATCCGAGGTGAAGGTGCTAACGCCGCAGCAGTACCGCTGGCTCATGGAGGGGCTGCAGATCGAGCAGCCGAAAGCCCACCGTCCGGTAACGGGATTGACCACTGTCTGAGCAGGGAAAATAGGTGGAAACCATGGAAAACACCGGCTTTTTGCCGCATTCTGTGGTATAATGTTTGCATGGAAAACAGAGAAATGCAGACAAGCAACACGGCGGAAATGGTCACCATTTCCCGTGCGGAATATGAGCAGCTCCAGCAGGAAAATGCGCAGTTGGAAGCAAAGAGCGCCAAGTTGGAAGAGGCGCATACAAGACTAGAAGCAAAGCTTGCTGCCCGCGAACAGGAACAGGCGCAGGTCATCACCAGCCTCACGCTGCAAAATGAGTGGCTGCTGGAGCAGCTGAAGCTGTCCAAAAAGAAGCTGTTCGGCCGTTCTTCGGAGCAGGCGGAGCAGATGGTCATGGAGCAGCTGAGCTTTACTTACAACGAAGCGGAAGTCTATGCCTCTGGAACTAAAGCCGCCGCGGAGAAGCCTGTTGCTGTGAAGGCGCACGAGCGCAAGCGGCAGTCCGGCAATGTGCTGGACGTCGTTCCGGAGGGGACTCGCACTGAGGTGGTGGAGCACCGTCTGCCGGAGAATGAGCGGATCTGCTCTGCCTGCGGCAGCGAATTGGTTGAGATCGGCAAGGATGTGCGCCGGACGCTGCAGATGAAGCCGGCGGAGTTCTGGGTTCGCGAGGACGTATACTACACCTACGCCTGCAAGAGCTGCGAGCAGGAGACCGGCGAGGCCAACATTGTAAAGGCAGCGAAAGAGCCTGCGCTACTGCCAGGCAGCTTTGCCTCCGCGGAGGCGGTGGCGTATCTGGCAGCACAGAAATTCGTCATGTACTCGCCGCTGTACCGGCTGGAACAGGAATTCAATCGTCAGGGCTTGAAGCTGTCCCGGCAGACTATGGCCAACTGGCTGCTGAAGGCTTCGGAGAAATGGCTGCGGCCGGTCTACGATGCGCTGCATAAACGGCTTTGCAAGGAGCCGGTGCTGCACGCGGATGAGACGACCTTGCAGGTGCTGAAAGAGCCGGGACGTTCCTCTACCAGCAAGTCCTGCATGTGGCTGTACCGCACCAGCGGCTGCGCGAAGCAGGCCATTGTACTGTATGAGTACAAGCCAACCCGAAAAGCGGAGCATGCGGAGGCTTTCCTGAAAGGCTTCTCGGGCTGGCTGCACGCGGACGGGTATCAGGGGTATCTATATTTCGATGTTCTGCCATGGCTCAATCTATTTCTGCGGTTTTGTGACGATTGGAGGTGAGGTATGCAGTGCAAAGGATGCGCCGAAACTGGCGCTGGGTGTTGCTCGGATGGCCATCCGCGCCGCCATTCTCCGCCCATTCGTTGTGGGCAGTGAGCAGCTTCTGATTTACATTCTGCTGGATGCGGCAGCCATCAGGCAGCTGATTCCGGAACGCGCGTGGAGCGTTGCACTGCCTGTCTATTATCTTGCTGCTGCAGCGTTTGTGCTGCTGGCCATCCGCGGCTTTTTCCGCAGAAATCAGGAGCAGTACCGCAGATTCTCCGCTGTGCAGGCGGCCTGACGGAGCGGCAATCCCAGGACCGATATGATGGTTATAGGCCGTGCAGCTTCGGCAGATCCGAAGCGGTCTATTTATATCCATATGGAAAACCGATTGACCTACAGATAAACAGGAAAAAATCAAATTTAATCAGCAAAATACACAATGTGAATGACTGCAAATTATCGAAACCGACAAAAAAATTTTTTTGGCGCTTGCATTCTTGACAAAACAGACCGCAATTACTACACTATATAACAACGGATATGATAATCGATTGTCATATCGGAAAACACACAATCAATCACATGAAGATCAAGGAGGAACCCATGAAAAAGATTATTGCAGTCATCCTTGCGCTGACCATGCTGCTGGCACTGGCAGCCTGCACAGCCAAGACAGAGACAACCACGACGGACACGGCCGCCGACGCAGCCACCACCACAGACACAGCGGCAGAGCAGCCGGCAGACACTGAAGCGGAGCAGCCCACGGACACCAATGGTGATGTGACCACCATCACGCTTGCCATGCACGTGTCCAACACGCAGGAGCAGGAGCCTGCCGTCTATCAGGCGATTCAGGCTTTCCAGCAGGAGAACCCCAATGTGAAGATTGAGCTCGTTGAGCACCTGACCGAGGAGCACAACAAGCAGCTCAAGCTCTGGGCGCAGTCCGGGGAACTGCCGGATATCTTCTGGTGCCAGGAGGGCGACGTGCTGGAGTATGGCGAGAACGGCTATCTGCTGCCGCTCAACGATTTCCTCAGCCAGAACCCCGACATTGACAGCGCAATCCCCGATGCCATCAAGAACTGCTATGCTGGCGAAAACGGCGAGATCTACGGTCTGGCTTACACCTCGCTTGTGACCGGCTTCTATTACAATAAGGCTATCTTTGCAGACAACGGTCTGCCCGAGCTGACAAATGAGACGACATACGAGGAGCTTCTGGACATGGTCAAGACACTGCACGACAACGGCGTAACGACCTTCGCACAGGGTGCTATGACCAACTACAGCGTCTGGGGTTATCTTGGCAGCCTGAACCGCTATGGCTATGCGGAAAACATTGCGGCAATCGCCGATGGCTCGCAGAGCAGCGCGGTATTCTCCAAGCTGTTTGACAAGCTTGCAGAGCTTGGCGCCGCCGGCGCATATCCGCAGAACATGGCAACCATCGACTACTTCGAGGCCAAGAACCTGTTCACGACCGGCCAGGCGGCTATCTTCACCTCCGGCCAGTGGGATGCCGGTGAAATCGGCGAAGCACTCGGCGAGAACGTCGGCTTCTGGTGGGGCCCGACCTATACGGATTCCGATTATTCGCAGAAAACCAGCAACCAGTTCGCAAACTGCCCGTTCGTTGTGAGCGCGGACGTTGCAAAGGACGAGGCCAAGCAGGCTGCTGTTTATCGTTTCCTCGCGTTCTACTTTGGCAAGGAAGGCTCGTCCATCCTGTTTGACAACTCCAACATTCCCATTGCCACCTATGCGGATCTGCAGATGGAAAACACCAACCCGGCCTTTGCCGCAATCTCTGAGGCACTGGCTACCGGCTATGCAAGCACTACAGCCAGCAACCCGGTCGCATCCCTGACTGCATCCGTCAGCGAAACCTTCTATGACGCGATGAACAGCCTCATGCTCGGCAACATCACCACGGAGCAGGCGGTTGCGTCCATCGACACTGCCTTTGCCGAGGCCGCACAGTAAAACAAGGCAGGATCCAATGGCGGGATGATCGCAGACCGGCCGCCAGGCGGATACGCCGGAAGGAGAGAACATGCAATTACTCAGTACAAAAAAGAATAAGCTGCTACTGCTTTTGCCGACCTGCTTGGTGTATGTGGTCTACATCATCCTGCCGATCCTTGTTTCGCTTTACTACAGCTTTACCAAATACTCCGGGATCAGCAAGCCGCGGTTGTACGGACTGAAAAACTACATCCGTCTGCTGGATGATCCGTATTTCTGGATCGCGCTGAAAAACACAGCGATTATCCTCGGTATCTCCATCCTTCTGCTTGGCATCGGCGCGTTCTTTGTGGCGATGCTCCTGAACCAGCCGATGCGCGGCGTGAACGTGTGCAAGGCGCTGATCTTTGCGCCGGCCATCATCGCAAGCATCATTGCGGGCGTTATCTGGGGATACCTGCTCGACCCGGTGACGGGCCTTGTCAACAATGTCCTGCGGGCCATCGGCCTTGACAAGCTGGCGCTCGAGTGGATCGGCGGCAAAACGCTCTCGCCCTACAGTATTGCGTTCGTCTATTTCTGGCAGCAGGCCGGCTATATTGCGGCTATCTATCTTGCCGGGCTCAAGACGATTCCGCACGAGATGATGGAGGCGGCAGCTGTCGATGGGACAAATTTCTGGCAGCGGCTGCTGCATGTGACGATTCCGGCGCTGCGCGACACGTTTGTGTCGGTCGGCATCCTGATTATCACCGGCTCGATGAAGATTTTTGAGACGGTGCAGCAGTTGACCGGCGGCGGCCCGACGCATTACTCAGAAACACTCGTGACCTACGCGTACAACACAACGTTTGCCCGGGGAGAATACGGCTACGGCATGGCGCTGGCTACAGCGACGTTCCTGATTTCGCTGATCCTCATGGGAATCTATACGCTGCTGCTGCGCGGGAAAGATTGAGAGGGCCTGCCATGAGAGTAAGAAAAAAGCTGGGCGTGTGCTACGTCCTGATGGTGCTTCTGACAATCGCAATTGTGATCCCGATCATCTGGCTGGTCTTTATCTCTATGAAGCCGAACAGCGAGATCATGAACAATCCACTCTCGCTGCCGAATGCGCTGGACTTTGGGAACTATGTATCCGCGCTGCAGACGCTGGATCTGTTCACGCTGTACAAAAATACGGCTTTTATCGCTGTCTGCTCGCTTGCTGTGGAGATCGTCATTACGTTTTCCAGCGCCGTGGGCCTGACCCGGCTGTATTACCGCAGTGACGGTGTGCGCAGCGGCCTGCAGGGATTTTTGCAGCTGGGACTCGCGGTCAGCCCGTTTATCCTGCTGTTTCCGATCTATAAGATCAATAAATTCCTTGGTTTTAGCCAGCAGCTGTCGCTGATCCTGCCGTATATCGCAACATCCATTTCCTTCAATACGCTGCTGTTTACTGCCTATCTCCGTACCGTACCCAAGGAGCTTGACGAGGCGGCGCTGATGGACGGCGTGAGCCTGTGGCAGCTGATGACGAAGATTCTTGTGCCGATTGCAAAGCCGGTTCTGGCAACGGTGATCATATTCAACCTGCTGTATATCTGGAACGAATATCCGTTCGCCTCCATTATGATTGAAAAGCCGGCCTATTACACCATTTCGCGCGGCATTGCGGCATTCCAGGGGCAGTACAATATCGATTACGGCGGCCTGGCCGCCTACAGCGTCATGGTGCTGCTGCCGGAGCTCGTATTCTACGGGATCTTCCAGCGCCATGTGGTCGACGGTATGACCGTCGGCGCCGTCAAGGGGTAAACCCCAACACATACGCAAAGGGGATGCTGCCTTGGCAACATCCCCTTTTTGTTCAGGGTGTATCTGAAACCTGTCTATGCATCCTTCAGCCGCAGCGTGTGCTGTCGCGCTCAATGAGCCTGACGCCAAGCGTCAGGTGGTACGAAGAAAAGCTGGGATCGTCGATCATTTTGACGATGATATCTGCTGCTGAACTGGCGATTTTTTCTGTGTTCTGCCAGACGGTTGTGATGGACGGCGTCACGATTTCTGAGAGAAATGTCCCGTCATAGCCGATGATTTTCAGCTGTTCCGGTACGCGCAGCTGCAGGGACATGGCGGCGTTCAGCACAGCTGCCGCACAAAGATCGTTGCAGAAAATGCCGTCCGTTTCCGGATGCTCACGCAGAAGGCCGAGGACGATCTGCCGGTAATCGTGGAAGGTGTGCGAGTCACGGACCTGCTCATAGGAAAAGCAGTCCACCTGGTGCTTTGCCATGATATCGCGGAAAACCTGATGGCGGATATTCCAGGGTGCGTCGTCCTCGAATGAGCCGCCGATCTGGATCACGTGCCGGCAGCCGCAGCGCAGCAGACAATCGGCGGCCAGTGTGCCGCCCTGCACATGGTCGGAGGCGACATACGACGCCTCGTCGCGGATATGGCGGTCAATAGAGACGATCGGGAAGGAGAGGCTGGCGTAGTCCTGTTCGGTAAGCTTATAGTTGAAAATAATGGCTCCGTCGACACGATTGTTGTTGAGGAGCTTGATATAGTCCTGCGATGCACCGGAACTGAACGATGTGTTGCACAGCAGGATCTTGTATCCGCTTGCCTTGAGGAATTTCTCAAGGAAGGAAATCATTTCGGAGTAATAGGGATAGGTGATGGTCGGCACGACGACGCCGATCATGCCGGAGCGGCGCTTGAGCAGGTTGCGCGCATTCTCGTTGGGGTAGTAGTTGAGCTCCTTGACAGCGGCCTCGATGCGCTCGCGCGTCTGCTGGGAGATGTAGCCGCGATTGTTGAGCACGCGCGAGGCGGTTCCCTTGGACACGCCGGCGAGCTTTGCAACATCATCTAATTTTACCATATTCCATCCTCAATTCTCCGATGAATTATCGATTGTTATAGTATTATAACATACTTTTTTTGCAACTTCAATATGAAACCCTGCTGCGGCGGGGGGAAGAAACGGAGGCGGCGCCATGCAGGAGCTGCTCATTACGAATATCCAGCGCATGTCGTTCCATGATGGACCCGGCATGCGGACCACCGTGTTTTTGAAGGGCTGCAATCTCCGCTGTGCCTGGTGCCACAACCCGGAGACACAAAATCCGCAGCCGGAGCTGATCTTTCGCGCGCAGCGCTGCGTCCGGTGCGGAACCTGCGTGCACAGCTGCGCGTCCGGTGCGCGGACGATGGGGCCGGAGGGTCCGGTGCGGGATACGGCACGCTGCGTGGGCTGCGGCCGCTGCGCACAGGCCTGTCTCACCGGTGCCATTGATGTGGCGGGGCGCAGGATCTCCTGCCAGGAGCTGACAGAGCTGGTGCTGCGTGACGAGAAGATCTTCCGCACGACAGCCGGCGGCGTGACATGCTCCGGCGGGGAGCCGCTGCTGCAGGCAGACGCCGTGGCGGAGCTTCTGGGCGGGATGCATGCGCGCGGCCTGCATACGTGCGTCGACACGGCGGGAAATGTCCCGTGGGAAGCCTTCGAGCAGGTGCTGCCGGTGACGGATCTGTTTCTTTATGACGTGAAGGCATATTCGCCGCAGACGCACCGGCAGTGGACAGGCGTGGGGAACGAGCGGATTCTGGAGAACCTCCGGCGGCTCGCTGCACGCGCGGATATCTGGATCCGGATCCCGTTTGTGCCGGGCGTCAACACGGAGCAGATTGAGGACATCGGAAGGTTTTTAACACAGCTGCCGCGCGTGCGGCGGGTAGAAATTTTGCCATATCATACACTTGGAGCTGAAAAAAGCGCCGAGCTGAACCGCGTACAGCGGCAGTTTCCGGTGCCGGATGCGGCTGCCTGTGAAACTGCGGAGCAGACGCTCCGGATGCTTGGTCTGCCGGTGACGTCCGGCAGAGCACAGAAAAAGGGGGATAAGAAATAGAATGAAGGGTCTTGTAGTAGAAGCGGCGGGGAAGATCTGCCTGCGGGAGGATCTGCCGCTGCCGGAGATAGACGCATATCAGGTCCTGTGCCGCAATGTGGGCTGTGGGATCTGCAATGGGACGGATATGCAGCTCATAAACGGGCAGATGCCGTTTATCCAGTATCCGTTCGTGCTGGGGCATGAGGCTGTCGGTCAGGTTGTGGCTGTGGGGGAAAAGGTGCGCAGCTTCCAAGAGGGGGACTATATCCTCCGCTCGGCGCTGCCTGGTCTGCCTGGCTATCACAGCTTCTGGGGTGGTTTTGCTGAGTACGGCGTGGCGGATGATTATGCTGCGCGTCTGGCCGATCACGCAGGCGCGGATATTGAGACGAGTACGCGGCAGCTGGTGCCGGCGGGGATAGATCCCGTGGAGGCAACCATGCTCATCACGCTCAAGGAGGTTGCCAGCGCCCTGCACCGGCTGCGGCTGCAGCCGGGACAGAACGTTGTGGTGGCAGGCTGCGGGCCAGTCGGCATTGCTATGGCGGCGCTGGCTAAATGCATGGGTGCCGGGAAGGTCGTGCTTGCAGGCCACCATCCGGCGCGCATCGCGGCGGCAAAGCGTCTGGGTGCGGATCTTGCCTTTGACACGCGGGAGCAGCCGCTGGCGGACACTGTGCGCGGCTATATGCCGGAGGGTGTGGATCTGTATATCGATGCGGTCGGCAACCCGAATCTTCTGATGGATGGGATGCGCCTGATCCGGCAGGAGGGCACGATCGGCCTGTACGGTCTCGGTCTGCGGGCGGACGCGGCGATCGACTGGTCACTGCTGCCGCACAACTGCATCCTGCAAACGGTGCAGTGGCCCATTGCTGCGCAGGAGAGCGCCGTGCACGACGAGGTCTGCGGCTATGTGACGAGCGGCAGGCTGCCGCTTCGCGAGTTCGTGACGCACAAGATCCCCGTGGAGGACTTCGCGGAGGGCTTACGGCTCGTCCGCGGCAGAGAAGGTATCAAGATCGCGCTGACATTCTGAGGGAGCACTATGAACGACTGGAAACAAACGCAATTTGGAAAAGAATATGACGCATTCCGTCAGGAGTTGGACGACTATTACGCCGCTTACCCTACGGACGTCAGCGCGCTGGAGCAGGAGCTGGACGAAAAAAGCCGCCTGCAGCCGCAGGCGGGCGCCATGGAGAAAAAAACGTGGATTTATGAGCTGGCAGCCGAAAAATGCCGGGTGAAGCTGTTCCGGCACTGCCCGTTCTATTTTGAGGTAGACACCGGTGCGCCGCGCAATCTGGCGGGATCGTGCTTTCCGCCGATCCCGGGGCTTGGCAGCTGGCTGATGCGCCGCGACACCTCCGGGCTGGAGCAGGAGTTTCAGAACTGGATCGCGCCGTATGTGCAGGAGGATGCGCTGAACTCGACGATGTACGTGGACTGCGCGCACCACGCGATGGGCGTCGGCAACGTGTTGCGCTATGGTCTGCGCGGACTGCAGCGGCAGGCGCAGGCACGCCTGCAGACGGAGACGGACGTGGAAAAGCAGACATTTCTGCGCTGCGTGATCCGTGCGGAGGACGCCGTGATGCGCCTGTGCGCACGCTTTGCCGATGAAGCGGAGCGCCTGCGCGGCACGGAGCGTGACCCGGTTGTCCAGGCTCGTCTTGCAAGGATTGCAATCAGCGCACGGCGCTGCCCGGCCGAGCCGGCAGAGACGTTTTTTGAAGCACTGAATACAATGCTGCTTTTAAAAGAGCTTGGCAACGGGCTGGAGTCGATGGGCTTTGCAATTCTGGGGCATGTCGACCGGGTGCTTGCGCCGTATTACGCGCGCGATGTGCAGCTTGGCAGATTGACCGCGGCGCAGGCGCAGGAGCTCGTCTATTGGTTCTGTGCCATGACAGATGCCAAGTGGGATCTGTCGCAGGCGCTCTATGGAACAAACACGGCTATGAGCATCGGCGGCTGCGATGAGAACGGAACGCCGGTTTTCAACGATATCACAAGATGGGTGCTGCAGTGCTATCTGGACTGCGGACTGATTAACCCCAAAGTACAGGCACGCTTCGCGCCGGACGCACCGGAGGAATACTATCAGCTTGTGGCGCAGCTTGCGGCCAGTGGCCGGAATGTGCTGTCGGTGTTCAATGACCGCACGATCATTGCCGCGCAGATGCGCATGGGCAAACAGGAGGCTGACGCCAGATTGTATCTCAATGGCGGCTGCCAGGAGGTTCTGCTTGCGGATACGGAGGTCAATTCACGCGCAACGTGCTATCTCAGTCCCTGCCGGTATCTTGAGATGATGCTGGAGCCGGATGGAACGGTGTTTTTTGATCGGGAGCATATTGTTCCCTACGATGTGTTGGCTGCGCCGGATTTTGAGACGTTCTATCACCGTGTGATGCGGAACCTCTCTATGATCGTCAACGCTGTGGCCTGGCATTATAACGGCTTTGAAAAGCGCTGGGCAGCTTATAATCCGTGCCCGTTCTTTTCCTCGACAATCACCGGCTGCATCGAAAAGGCGCAGGATGTTTCGCAGGGCGGGGCAATCTATAACAACAGCGGCTTTGCGCTTGTCGGTCTTGCAGATTTTATTGATTCGCTCTACGCGATCAAAGAAGCGGTTTATGAGCAAAAACGCTACACGCTTGCAGAGCTGACCGCCATGCTGCGCAAAAACTACGAGGGCTGCGAGCTCGACCGGCTCTATCTGCAGAACAAGATTCCCAAGGTGGGGGCGGATACGGCGCAGATGAACGCGTTTGTGCGCCGCGTCACGCAGGATATCGCCGAGAGCATCAGCTGGATGCCCAATGGCCGCGGCGGCCGGTATGAGGCGTCGATCTGGTCGTTTTATGGGTATGAGTGGATGAAAGCACACTGCGGCGCGCTGCCGGATGGGCGTCTGCGTGGACAGTCGCTTTCCCGCGGGCTCAACCCGTCAGAGCGGACACCCGCAGAGCTCAGTGCCATTCTGCACACGATGGACGGTGTGGATTATGCGCAGTTCCCGCAGTCTGCGGTGGCGTATTTCTGTATGCCTGTTTCACTGGCGGACGACAACGTGCAGATCTGTGCAGGTCTGATCCGGTGCTTTTTGGCCTGCGGCGGCAGCGCGGTGGATTTTGACGTGTTGGACAGCGCCGCAATTGCCGACGCGCTGGAGCATCCGGAGCGCCATCAGCAGCTTGTCATCCGCGTCTGCGGCTACAGTGCGCGTTTTGTCGATCTGAGCCGGGAAATGCAGCTGGAGATTGCAGGCCGCGCCCAGAGAGCTGTGTAAGGAGGGGCCATATGCGAAACGACGGAACGTATCTTGCGCAGCTGCTGCAGGAGCAGCAGCGCCCGCATCCGATGCATATGCGCCAGCAGTATCATTTTATGGGCGGCCCGGGCTGGATCAACGATCCGAACGGCCTGGTCTGGTACAAGGACGCGTATCACTTTTTCTATCAGTATAACCCGTTTGGCCTCACTTGGGGCGAGCCCTGCTGGGGTCACGCGGTGAGCCGGGATCTGCTGCATTGGACGCAGCTGCCGCCGGCGCTTGTGCCAAGTGAGCCGTATGACATGTATGAACAGGGCGGCTGCTTCTCCGGCAGCGCGCTTGTTGTAGGGCAGAGGCTGTATCTTCTGTACACGGGCGTGTGTGAGAAGGATGGACACTGCGTGCAGGCGCAGTGTCTGGCTTGGAGTGACGATGGCGTCACGTTTCAAAAATATGAAAATAATCCGGTCGTCTGCGCGCCGGTGGGCGTTGATCCGGCAAATTTCCGCGATCCAAAGCTCTGGCGCGAGGCAGATGGGACATTCTATTTTGTCTGCGGCGCAAGCCTGGAAGGGGATGGGGCAGCGCTGCTGTTTTCCTCACAGGATCTTTTCCAGTGGCAGTATCAGGGCGTGCTGGCCCGCAGCGAGGGGCGCTTCGGCACGATGTGGGAGTGTCCGGATCTGATTCCGCTTGGCAGGAAGCATATGCTCTGCGTTTCCCCGATGCATTGCCCGGCGTACCGCAATGTGTGCCTGGTCGGGACATTTTCACGCGAAGAGGGGAAGCTTCTGAATGTGGAGCCAGTCTGCCCGGACGCGGGGCCGGATTATTACGCGGCGCAGTCGTTTGTCGATGATCGGGGACAGTGCGTGCAGGTTGCCTGGGCCAATGGATGGGACTGGATGCCGCAGTTCCGGCGCTGGGGAGTGGCGGAGCAGGGCTTCTGGCGTGGCTGGTTCACATTGCCGCGCGTTGTGACAGAGGGCGCGGACAAACTGCCGCGGTTCCAGCCGCATCCGCAATTGGAAACGCTGCGCAAAAAGGCAATTCCGTGGGGCCGGAAGGAACTGACCGCACCATGGACGCTGCCGGATGCGGCAGAGACGGCGTGGGAGATTCTGCTTGAAATTCCGGCGCAGCAGCAGACCGGCGGGCTGCTGCTGCAGGTCGGCAACTGCTTTGCCCTGGAGCTCACGCTGGTGTCCCGGACGCTGCATGTGTATGTCAAAGATACCGGTGAACAGACAATGCAGGACTGCGGCACACTGCAGTTGGTGCCGGGCGTGCCGGTGCGGCTACAGGTGTTTTTGGATCGATGCTCTGCAGAAATTTTTGCAGATGGAAAATGTCTGTCTGTAAATGTTTTTGACACAGCACCGCTGCGCCCCGTCAGTCTGATCCCGCAGGGCGGGACTCTGCCGCTGCAGCTGCTGCAGGTGTGGCATCTGCAGCATGTGATGGAGCCGCAGACCTGATAAAAATTAAAAAAACGGAACAAACGATGGAAACGGCGCCGCAAATTGGCACTCATAACGCTTGTGCATCCGGCAAAACTACGGGTGAAGGAAATCGAATCCGGTTTCCAAAACAAATTCAAGGAGATGCAAGAGTAGCCGAACACGCCATAGGTAAAGAGCCATACCTTCTATAGCAGATTTCAAACTGCCGTCAAGCGCTTGATATTCCTCTGGCGTGATATTCAAAACCTCTGTTGTCAGCGTTCCCAGCGGAAATTCTTCTCCGTAAATGCCAAGCGTTTTTTCTCCAACATAAAACGTAATGGACTGAAACATACGTTTCTCCTTTGAAAACCTGTCCGCAAATGATTTTTATTTGTCTGCTATTACTCTGAGTGTATCAGAAAAATCTCCATACTACAAGTAGAAAGGTGCGTGCCGCGAAAAACGTGGTACGCACCTTTACTTTTTGATTCGGAGGAGATTTTTTGACAGGAAACACACCATTAAAACTGATTTCCATGAGCGAAATCAACGCGGAGGAGGTGCAATGGCTCTGGTATCCTTACATCCCGCTTGGCAAGCTGACGATCCTTCAAGGCGACCCCGGCGAGGGAAAAACGAGCTTCATTCTGGCGGTCATTGCAGCGCTGACGCGCGGCGATCCGCTGCCGGAGTGTGAACAGGCAGCGGAACCGATGAACGTGATCTACCAGACAGCCGAGGACGGTCTGGCGGATACCATCAAGCCAAGGTTAGAGAGCGCAGGTGCAGACTGCACACGTGTTCTGGTCATCGACGAGGGCAAACGGGAGCTGACACTCTGCGACGCAAGGCTGGAAGAAGCGATCCGCAGGACAGCGGCAAAGCTGATCGTGCTTGACCCGCTGCAGGCGTACCTCGGAAGCGATGTGGATATGCACCGCGCGAATGAAGTGCGTCCGGTACTCAAACGACTTTCCCTGATGGCGGAGCGCACACAATGCGCCGTCATTCTGATCGGACACATGAACAAGGCGCAGGGCTTGAAATCCGGCTATCGCGGTCTCGGTTCTATTGACTTCCGCGCTTCGGCCAGAAGCGTATTGATCGTCGGACGGCTGAAAAGCGAAGATGCGCTCCGCATTGTCGCGCAGGACAAGAACAGCCTTGCACCGGAGGGCGCAGCCATTGCATTTGAACTTCATCCGGAGCATGGCTTTCAGTGGAAGGGCTTCTGCGACGCGACCGTTGACAACATCCTGAACGGCACAGGGCAGGTGCAGACAAAGACCATGCAGATGGAAGACGAGCTGCGCAGGTTTCTGACGCAGCCAAGACCAGCCGAGGAAGTCCTTGCGCTTGCAAAGCAGCTCGGCATTTCAGAGCGGACGCTGAAAATCGCAAAGCGAAATCTCGGCATTCTTTCGGAGCGCCGCGCCGACCAATGGCTCTGGCGCTTGCCGGAGCAAGAGGGTAAGGGGGTAACACCTTGAACGGTTTGCATCCTTGCACCCTTCCACAGCGGGCACCGTTCGCCGCCGTGAGGCGCGTGTCGCCGCTGTGTGCGGCTTTTTGCCCCGGCTGCGAGTGTGTTGCGGCGCGGCAGAAAAAGCCCACGTTGCACCGACGTGCGGGCAACGCAGAAAAATGCGGATACAATACGCCGACCCAACACAGAGAAGCCCCGCCGCGGCGGGGAAAATCCTCCCGTTCGGGAGGAGCCAGCATC
>ERZ507039.66-NODE-66-length-42013-cov-5.929000_pt1 | contig 42013 bp, 39 predicted proteins | sample MGYA00512872_ERZ507039 | MGnify/ENA metagenome assembly ERZ507039
TGTGCGCCAGCCGGGCTGGTCATATTACCGGGGAAAACGCTGGTTCCGGATCTTACTTCATGAAGGTGTCGGCCTTCATCTGCTCGATGTAGCCGAGGTACTTTTCCTGCACGTCGGCCGGGACCAGATCGCTCAGCGCGCCTGCGGACAGCGTGCCGTTCTGCAGTGTGCCGTAGAGCGTCTCGCCGCCGAAGGTACCGGCTTCCACAGCCTCCATGGAGGCGACGACCATGGCAGAGTTGTCGGTCACCTGCGAGCAGATGATGCACTCGTTCTGGCCGAGGATGTCTGCCGGCTGGCCGATGTCGTAGATCTTGATCTCGCCTGCAGCGGCGTTGGCGGCATCGATGGCCTCGCGCGCGCCGGAGTCAACGGCGGAAGCGTCGCCGAAGAAGACGTCAGCGCCCTGGGAGATCAGCTCGGTGGCAAATTCCTTGCCCTTCGGGGCGTCGGAGAAGGAGTTGGCGTACGGCACGTTGAGCAGCTCGACGGTCTTGCCTTCCTGCTCGGCGACGTACTTCGCGGCTTCTTCAAAGCCCGCGATCTTGCCCTTGGTGGTGTCGAGCTCCATGCCGCCGATGAAGCCGAGCTTGCCGGTCTCGGTCATCAGGCCCGCCAGCGCGCCGGCGATCCAGCCGATCTGCTGTGCGTTCGGGAGCAGGGAGGAGACGTTCTTGTTGACAGCCTTTTCCGGGGTGTCGACTGCGCCGTTGAGCAGGGCGAAGGCGACGTCGGGATATTCCTCAGCTGCCTGCAGGACAGCGTCGGTGTACTGATTGCCGGGAGCGTAGATCATGTCATAGCCCAGCGCGCAGTAGGCGACGATGGAGTCATAGTAGGAGTCCTGCGAGATGGAGTCGGTGACCTCGGTCTGCCAGCCCTTCTTCTCGGCTGCGGCGACCATGGCGTTGTAGCAGGCTGCGCCCCAGCCGCCGTCGTTGATGCTGGAGTCGCAGATCATGGCGACCTTGTAGGTCTTGCCGTCGGTCTTGGTGTCGGCTGCGGGAGCGGTGTCGGTGGTGTCGGTCGTTTCGGCCGGAGCGGCGGTGTCCGCAGCAGCCGGGGCGTCGGTCTTGCCGGAGCTGGCGCAGGCCGCCAGTGAGAGGAGCATGACAAGAGCCAGAAGCATTGCGATGATCTTTTTCATAGTTTTTCCTCCGTAGATTTGGATTTTGCGCCGGCAGCCCGCGCCGCCGGCATCATCTATAATAACACAGGGCGTGTTATTACTGAACGGGTGCGCCAGCGTTTACCGCTGCTCGCGGCGGTAGGGCTTGCCGTTGGCCTTGGGGCCCGCCTGCCGCGTGCCGATGAGACTCAGGACGACGACTGTCGCCACGTAGGGGATCATCTGGAAGAACTGATAGGGGATGGCGATGCCGGACACCTGCAGACGGATCTGCAGCGCGTCGCAGAAGCCGAAGAACAGGCAGGCAAGCAGAATGCCGCCCGCGTTCCAGCGGCCGAAGATGACGGCGGCCAGCGCGATGAAGCCGCGTCCGGCGACGATGCCGTCGGTGTAGGTGCTGGAGTAGCAGGTCGTGAGGTACGCGCCGCCGATGCCGGCCAGCGCGCCGCAGATCACGCATGCGAGATACTTGACGCCGATGACGTTGATGCCCAGCGTCGCCGCAGCCTGCGGATGCTCGCCGACGGATTTGTAGCTCAGGCCCGCGCGGGTCTTGCCGAAGAAGACGGCCGTCACGATCACGAGCACGAACGTCAGATACACCATCGGGCTCTGGTCAAACAGCAGCGGCCCGATCACCGGGATATCCTTCAGCCCCGGGATGGCGATGGAGGCCATCGTGGTGATCTGCTTGAGGTCGGAGCCGGTGCCGAAATAGACCCGGTAGATGAACGACGCCAGCGCCGGCGCAAAGATGTTCACCGCCATGCCGTAGACCGTATGGTCCGCACAGAGCGTGACCGTGGAGAACGCGTAGATCATGTTGACCAGAATACCGGCCAGCGCGCCGCACAGCAGCCCCAGCCAGTTCGACCCCGTCACATAGCAGACCAGAAAGCCCACCAGCGCGCCGATGGACGCCAGACCCTCCAGACCGATGTTGACCATACCGGCCCGCTGGCCGTAGAGCTCCGCGAGGGAGATCAGCAGCACGGGAATGGCCAGACGGACCGTTGCCAGCAGTAAGCTCAAGATCCAATCCATTACACAGCACCTGCCTTTCTCTTGCCGAACACGCGGCTCTTCCAGCTCTGGAACTCCGGCAGCTTCGTCAGCGCCATACCGGCGACGGAGAAGACGATGACAAGCGCCTGGATGATATCGGATACGCTGGTCGGCACGCCCGTGGCGGCCTGCATCGTGGTCGAGCCCACGCGCAGGACGGCGAAGAACAGCGCCACGACCATCGTCGCGATCGGATGCAGCTGGCCGATCAGCGCCATGGCCACGCCGTCAAAGCCGTAGCCCGCGCCGAAGCCGTTGATGAGGCGGAACTGCGTGCCGAGCAGCTCTGCGCCGCCGCCGAGACCTGCGATCGCGCCGGAGACGATGAAGCTCATCAGCATATACCGCCGGACCGGGAAGCCGTTGAAGCGGCTGGCGGTCTGGTTCAGGCCAACAGCCCGGAGCTTGAAGCCGGGGCTGGTCCAGAACAGGAAGTAGTACAGGAGCAGGCCCACGACCACCGCGATCACGAGCCCCCACGTCATGCGCATCCCGCTGATGATCCGCGGCAGGTGCACCGCATCGTCGATCGCGGGCGTCTGCGGCACGGAGGCGTCGCGGATCCAGCTGGTGTAGATCACGCCCATAAACAGCGTCGCCACATAGTTGAGCATGATGGAGATGATCATCTCGTTCTGCCCGCGCGTGATCTTCAATACGCCCGGGATCATGCCCCAGAAGCCGCCGGCCACCGCGCCGGCCAGCAGCGCCAGCAAAATACCGCCGAAGCCGGTCAGGCCCGTAAAGTAGCAGGTCAGAAACGCCGCGATGGAGCCCATCAGAAACTGGCCCTCACCGCCGAGGTTGAATACGCCGCAGCGGTACGCGAAGCACGCGCACAGCGCCGTGAACATCAGGGGCGTCGCCTTGGCCAACGTCGTGCCGATGCCGGCCTTAGAGCCGAACGCGCCCTGGAACAGGTATTTGACTGCGAGGAACGGATCCGCGCCCAGCGCGGCCATGATGATCCCGCCAATGACAAACGCCAGCAGGATCGAAAGCAGCGGGACAAGGAAGGCCCCGAGTGATTTTTTGAATTTCATACGCGCGCTCCCCTCACTTTCCGGTCATGGCAAGGCTGATCTCTTCGATCGGCGGGTTCTTGCCGGAATATTCGCCCATGATCTGACCTTCAAAGATGACAAGGATCCGGTCGGACATCTCAAGGATCTCATCGAAGTCCGCGCTGATGAGCAGAATGCCCACGCCGCGGTCGCGCGCGGCGATCATCTGATCGTGGACGAAGCGCGTCGCGCCGATATCCAGTCCGCGCGTCGGGTGTACGGCGATCAGCACATCCGGATCGGATTCCAGCTCGCGGGCGAGAATGACCTTCTGCTGGTTGCCGCCGGAGAGATTCCGGACCTCCTGGTCGGAGGACTGGCAGCGGATGTCGTATTTGCCGATCATCTCCCGGGCATAGGCCGAGATGGTCTTCTTTTTCATATGCAGGCCGTGCAGCGAGGAAAACTGCGGCTCGTCGGTCTGCTTGAGCACAAGATTGTCCGCGATCGACATGTTGCCGATCAGGCCCTGCAGATTCCGGTCCTCCGGGATGAGCGCCACGTCGTCCTCGATCGAGGCCCGCGGGCTGAAGACTGCGATCTTCTGTCCCTTGCGCTGGAACTCGCCGCTCTCCGGCGAGAGCACGCCCGTCAGCAGCTGCGCGAGCTGCGTCTGTCCGTTGCCGTCCACACCGGCGATGCCGACGATCTCGCCCCGGCCGATGCTGAGGCTGACGTCATTGAGGCCCGCGTGCTTGGACTCCTTATGATAATCGATGTTCTGCAGGGAGATGACCGCTCCGGCCTCCACGTCCTTCTTTTCGTACTGCGACTGCTGCAGCTCGCGGCCGATCATCATGTTGGCCAGCTCCTGCCCGGTGACGCCGTGCGCGTCCACCGTCGTGACGACCTCGCCCGCGCGCAGGATGGTGATGCGGTCGGAGATGTGCAGCACCTCACGCATCTTGTGGCTGATAAAGATGATGGATTTTCCTTCGCTGACGAGCTTTTTCATGATGGCGAACAGACCCTCGACCTCGATGTCCGTCAGCGCCGCGGACGGCTCGTCCAAAATCAGCAGCTCCGCGCCGTGGTAGAGCGCCTTCAGGATCTCCACGCGCTGCTGCGCGCCGACGGAGATCTCCGTGATCAGCTTGTCCAGCTCCACGTCCAGCCCGTATTTTTCCGACAGCGCAAGGATCTCCTTCCGCCGCGCCTCCCGGTCGATAAAGATACCCTTGGAATTCCGGTCGCCGAGGATCATGTTTTCAAACACGGTCATCGCCTCGACCAGCATGAAGTGCTGATGCACCATGCCGATGCCGAGCTTGACCGCCTGGCTGGGCGACTCGATCCGCACCTGCCTGCCGTTGAGAAAGATCGTCCCCTCCGTCGGCTGGTAAAGACCGATCAGAATGTTCATCAGCGTCGATTTGCCCGCACCGTTTTCGCCGAGCAGGGTATGGACCTCGCCCTTGGCTACGGACAGATTGACATCGTGGTTCGCATAGAAGTCACCGAATCGTTTGCTGATGTGCTCCATGCGCAGCAGTTCTTCCAACTAAATCACGCTCCTCTGTATTCACTTTCCGGCTCTTTTTGATAACGCCTTCTCTCTTCGAGCCGTCCATCACGCCGGCTGACCATCTGTCCGGGCCGGCGGTTATCTTAATTTTCAATATACACGAATTTACTCGAGATTTCAAACCTTTTCTGTCCGCCCCGCATTTTTCTATAAACTTCACAAAACCATTGGAAAAACCTGCAGGATCAAGGCAATCCTGCCACCTCGCAGCAGCTTCCGAGGGGCGGAGATCGCGGCGGATTTGGACAGCTTTCCGCCGTGCCGGAAAGCTGGACGCTTTGCCAGCATGCCGGTATTTACCAAAAGAAACCATCTCCGTATCCTTTTGGTGGGAGGTGGCTTTGGATATGCAGATAGAGAAAAATATTGCAGCCATGCTACAAAGCAAAATGAAGGAAACAGGAAAGACAAAACTGGAATTTTCTGAATTTGAAATGTCGGAATTTCAAATTCACGGAGGTGGAGAACAGCAATGAAGCCCTAAAAACGCAGAAAAGCCCGCAGCATGATCGCTGCGGGCAGAATGGGGCGATATGAAGTTGTGGTGGGGCGGCGCAGCCGGAAGAGGCCGCAAAGATGACAAAGCGCAGAGAATGCGCCCCAACAAGCTACAGACTTGTTTCCCAAGTTCGAGCGGTGATGCGCCGAAGCAGCACATCTTTCCAAAACATAGCAAACGCACAGCGTAAAGCTTCCGCGTCTTGAATTTGCAAAGGATAAATTGTTGTACTTTTGCTAGATCGCTGCCAAACAGAATTTGCAAATGCAAACCTCAAAGCAGTTGGCTCCCTGCACGCCTTCTATCCTACGGCCTGTGTCAGCACACATGCCGTTGTGCTTTGCGACATGAACGGCAGGCAAATGCCGCTCTCACCCGCGCCGACCAGCAGCTCCGTGCCGCTTGGACTGATCAGGAGGGGATACGTCTCACACAGATACATCGGGCCGTCCGTGACGCCGTAGTTATTGCCGCCCACAAGCGACAAGCTGAGCGTCACATAGCTCGGCCCGTCCAGAATGGTCTGGATTGCCCAGAAGCCGCTCCACATCTCCTCAATGTCGTCACTGTCTTCATATACCCACTCCAGATCGACCGTACCGCCCGTCTCATCCTCAAGATAAAAGCGCAGCGAGAAATAGGCATAGCGGCTGCTTTCCCCCACCATGGTTTCTGTGATCCAGCCCATGCCGTCACGCTGCGATCCGGCAAGACCGAGCGCGGTCATGCCGCTCCAGCCGTCGGCAAGCCATGCGGAAAACTCGGCCGGGGCGTTGTACCAGGAATATTCTGTAAAGTCAAACGAAAGATAGTCGCCGGCTTCCGATATACACGGCGCAAGATAGCTCATCGCATCAAGCGAGGGATACCATTCGCAGGTGTTCCCGTTGTTGTCAGTGATGAAGACCTGGGTGTCGGCCTCATATGCAACGCCGTCGAGATTTGCAAAGAGCAGCACCGGTTCGCCGCTCTCTGACCGGTAGAGCACCTCCGTGACCTCGTCGGTCTGTGTTTTTTCGTTCCACTGGACACGGTTGATTGCAACCGTCGCGTTCTCATCGACCGGCACGATGCAATACAGATACCCCGCGCCGCCGATAATGTGATCCTCGTCAATCTCCGTGATAAAGGGGTATTCGAGGAGCATGGCCTCATTGGTTTCCCACAGCCACGAGGGGAAGCCGGCCTCGAAGCCCTCCTCAAACAGCCCGCCGACATAACCGAGATATGCCGCGCCAAACATGGTCATTGGAAAGTCGATCCTGTCCCGCAGCCATCCAAGAGAGGTCTCTGCCTCCTGTGAAAACCCGTATTGTACCGGCTGTGTGTCTGACGCCTCGTCGCGTGACGTGCGATCACGCATATCATTTTGCAATGGAGCTTCCTCCGGCTGCTTTTCAGGCGTTTTTTTGTCGGGTTTAGTAGGCATTTTTACCTTATCTGTACTTGTTCTCGATTCGTTAGGCTCTGTTTGCGTCTTCTGTACACAGGCACAGAGGGACAACAACAGAATCAGCGCCAGCATTAGTGCGAATACTCGTCTGGAGGTTGTTTTCATGGTCGCTCCTTTCAAAATTTTCCGCTTCGGCCGGAACCGCCGCCGCCGGATTCGCTGTAACTGCTTCCGCTGCTGGAGGAGCTGCGCTCGATCTTCCGGCTGGAGGTCGTCTTATGGGTAAAGCGATCTGTTTGCTCCGTAAGCCGGAGTCCCGCGGAGACGTAGTCGTTCGCGGTTGCTTTTTTTGATACAGTATCCATTTTTTGCCATATCACAGCGACGACCGCGGCTGCTGCCAGCAGGGAAAGACCGATCACGATAAGGAGCGGATAGAACAAGCTCGCCCGGACGGGCTTTCCTGCGGAAGCCTTTTCCAGATAGACGCTGCATTCTTTGACGTAATCCTCAAAGCCGCCGTACCAGTCGTTCTCGCCGAAATTGTCGAGGAAGACCTTTTCCAGCTTCTGCTGACCATAGCTGTTGAACGCATACTCGCAGCGTGAGCCGTAGCAGAACATTGCCCAGTCGCGGTCATCCATGCTGAGCAGGAGCATGATCCCGTCGCGGTTCGGTCCTTCGCCCATGGTGCATTCATGGTAAATGGTGTAGGTCGCCTTATAGACGCCTTCAGAATGGAAGTCCCGATAGTCCTCCACGGTTACGATGTAGACGCCGACACCATACTTTTTGGAGACACTTTCCGCCATCTTTTCCAGCAGCATATTTTCGTTTTCGCTGAGAAGTCCGGCTGCGTCCGTCACGTAAGAAAGCTGTGCGCCTGTCTGCTCAGCCGCAGCTGCGCCCACGCAGAGCACAAGGCAGAACATAAGCACCAGCAGGAGACAACGTATTCTTTTTTTCATGTCTCAGCCCTCCCTATCGCGCCAAAAGCAGCAGCGCGGTCACACTGATGGCAATAAGAGATGCCGCGATTGCCGCAAACAGGCCAATTACCCGTTTCGTGCTGACCGGAAGGTTGCCGACAAGCTTGCCGGTCTGACCGTTCATGGCAAAGAGGAAATCTTTTCCCTCCCACCTTGTGTTCAGGATCCAGACGGGAAGCAGTGCGTAATGCACCTTGCCGCGCTTCAAGTGGATATCCCGGCTCGTTTCATTGCAGGTGGTGTAGCCCGAAACCGTGCGTTCCAGTGCGCTCAGCAGCGAGCCCGCACAGCGTGTGTCTGCCCGTTCCCGGCTGTCTTCGACGCTGACATCATATTTATCTGCCATAAATCCGGGCAGATACGCCGTGGAAAACGGCTTGAGATCTGCATAGTCAAACGGTTCGATGGAGTCCATATAATCGTCCGGCATTTTGCTCGATGCGTCCACCGGGATCTTTTCAAAGGCAATGGAACCTGCGCGTTGCACATCATAGTGCCTTGTCTCCGTGATCTCATAATCTCCTGAGGTGTAGGTATGTACCTGCGTAGCATGGAATTGCGCACTTCCGCTGGCCTCACCGTCGTACATCCAGAAAGGTACATACACACCCTTGATCTGCTCCAGATGGTTGGCTTTGGAGAAGGTCGATGGTAGCAGAGGCTTTTTGAGATAGTGCTTCTTCAATGCCTTGATGGCATCCTCCTTGCTCAGCTTGAAGGGCAGCACAAAATCGGGCTTCAAAATGCCGCTGAACTGCCCCGGAAGCACCGACGGGTTTCCACAGTATGGGCAGGATGTGGCTGCAGTCGTTGCGTCGCAGAGCAGTTCCGCACCGCACGATGGGCAGCAGTAGGCTTTCATGTCGGCCGCGTCCGCGCCCCAGTCCTCGCTCAGGCCGGAAGAATCCCAGTCAGAGCCGTCTGCGGCGGCCTTTTGTTCTTCCGCTTCGGCAGGTTTTTGAGCCGCCTCCGTTTCTTCCTGCTTCTGTGCCGCTTCCGCCGCTTTTGCTTCTTTTTCTGCGTAGAACGCTTCAATTTCTGCGATATCGAAGCTTGAGCCGCAGTAATCGCACTCCAGCCTGCCGGATTCTCCTACAAAATGGAGCGGTCCCGTACAGGCGGGACATTGATAATTTGTGATTTGTGTTGCCATCTAAGCTCCTCATTTCTCAGACCAGTGTTACAGCCCACAAGGGCAGATTGCAGCGCCGAACACAGTTATGATCGTGTTATTCCGGATATGTCCCGCAGGCTCACTGCTTGTGATAGATCGTGTTCGTGTCTCTTATGACGTTTTCTTCCGAATCGTACAAGACGCACATATCCGCCGCCGCATGATCGCTGTTTCCCAGCACGATCTCCTGCAGGTGCTCCGCCGCGTCCTCACTGTATTCGCCGCCGAAATACGGCGTCTGAAACGCGGACTCGACGCACAGCTCCCAGCCATTCCACTTCTGCTCCGTTTCGTCGAACCACAGCTCCGCCGCACGCAATTCGCTCCCGTCTGCGTCCGTGGAAAACACATATTTTTGCAGACCATCCTCGGAGATCCACGTGCCCTCGAGCAGCGCAAAAACATCGCGTGTCTGCTCATACTCGGCGCTCTCCCGCTCTGCCTGCGCCTGCCGCTCCGCATCGCTGTAATACCGCGCCTCGTCTCCCATCGTCATCATACCGTAATCCAGCCAGAACGTATCCGCCAGCCACGCAAACTGCGGAGAGTCCAGATAGCGCAGATGATAGATAACGTCGTGTTCTCTGTCTTCAATCGTCAGCCCGCTGATTTTTTCGGCAAAATCCGCCTGAACTGTCAGAACGCCGTTTTGAAAGGAATATTCAAACTGATCGCCCAGATCCTCAAAATTTGCATCGTAGCAGCGGATGGGCGTGTCCTTGAACTGCCCGCCGCGGTAATAGAGCTTCATGACCCCCGGGCTGTAAACGGTTTTTTTGATCTGGAAGTCGTCAAAAAGGACCGCTGTCTCCGGGTACTGATAGGTGCGCACGTCAGCGCCGCCGCAGGCGGTCAGACCGAACAGCCCCATCCATAGACCTGCCATGATGAGGAACGCCTTGAGCTTCACAGCATCACCTCCGTTTCTCCGCAAATAGCCGGATTCTCCCGCTCCAAATTGGAGCGGGAGCCGGTTTTCGTGCAAATTTTCAGAAGGACGCTGCCCTTACTGGAACGTCATGTTGTTGAGAATGATGTCGGGCATCGTTCCCGGGACGCAGTCCATATTCCGAAGCCCGATGGAAAGGGCGCGGTTGTCGTCAAGCTGCGCGATATACTGAATCCATTCGTAGCCGATGTACTTATAGGTGCGGCCGCGGAAGGTGATGCCGCCGATCACGCGGTCTTCGATATCCTGATAGTTTTCGAATTTGTCCTTGTAGGAATCAAATTTTTCAACGGTCTCCCTTACCTCAAACTGGATAGCGCCCGCACCAAACGCTGTGGGATCGTCGTTTTCCACCAGGCAGCGCGGTCCATCATCGTACGACCAGCCGGATACCGGGATCTTCGTCATGATCTTGACCTTCACATCGTCTTTTGCAAACTGGGCGATTTCCACGGAGAAGTCCTTCATCTCGGCGTTTGCAGACGCTGCCTTGTTCGCCTCGGCGGCCTCGGCCTTCACGATGCCCAGATACTTTTCGATGGCTTCTGTGCCGGAGAAGCCGCTGGTGTTGTACGCACTCACCGTATAAACGCCCGACTCGTTTTCCTTAAAATTGACGTAGATGAAATGGGAGTCGTCGTCCTCAGAGATCCATTTGTAGTAGCGGTAGTTTGCCTTCATGTGGTCGCTGTACTCTTCCTTGACGAACTGACCTTCCACGCCGAAGTAAGCAACAATATCATCGTAAGTTGCATCGAAAATATTCCTGTTGACCTCGTTCATCCAGACGTAGCCCTTCTGCACCTGCTCTTCCGTCACGATGCCGTCGCCGCCGGAGGCCATCGCGTCCGTCGGAGTGAGCGGAGCGCCTTCCGTCGGAACAGCTCCTTCCGGAGCGTCTTCTCCGATGGCATCCGGCATGGACTTGCCTGCGTCAATCAGAGGCAGATACCAGTCGGTATAGCGGTAGGGATATGTATCTTCCTCCATGTCATCCCAGTAGAGTCCCCACGGGCGCAGATAGATGTCGTAGTGGAACTCGTCATCGCCATCTTCATAGTCGCCGCTGATCCAGATCATGTCGTCATAGTCCAAAAGGCCGGGGTCAACGATCCAGTCGGCATGCTCCAGCGCCACGTTTGTGAACCAGCCGCCCTCTGACATCACCGTGCCGTGCTCGCCGGTTCCGGCTTCGCTCAGACTGACCTGCGCGGAAGCCATGGGTTCGGACCTCGTGTAGTCCTCGTCCCAAAGCGTGATCGTGCCAGTGTAGTCCGTGCCGATGTCAATGACGCCGCAGACATCCCACCATTTGCCCTCCATGCTCTCGTAGTAGCCATAACAGCCGCTCATCTTCCACCAGCCGTACCATTCGCCGTTCCACCAGTCGAGCAGTGCATCGCCAGTCTCGGCTGGATCGGAGGTCAGCGTGCTGTCAACGGGCGGTTCACCGCCGGTCGTATCAGCTGCGGGAGTCTCACGATTCAGTGAGGATGGGTCGATGGTGATCTTGCCGTTTTTCTTGCCGAGGAACTGCTCGAAGGTTGCCTCGACTGGATTGGTCGTGTCCTGAAGCAGATATGCTGTCCGGACTTCCACCGTTGCGCCCGGAGCGACATCTGCAAACTGGCCTTCTATCACGGTTTCAAAGGTGTCGTAGTCGGTAAAGACAGTTGCTGTTTCCAGTCCTACGCCATTTTGCATAACCGTTTCATCGACGCTCCAAAGATACGACGCATTCTCCTTGCCGTTGTTTGTGAAGTCCAGTGTCAGAACGATTGCGTCATTTCCGTCCGAATCTTCCATGATGCACGCGCCCTTGTAGAGCAGCTCATAGTCACCGAGCTTGATCAAATTGGAGTCTTTCGCCTTATCTTTGCCGCAGGCGGTGAGGCTGCTGAGCAGCATCAGCACTGCAAGAAGCAGGCATAGAAGCTTGGCCTTCGTCTGTTTCATAATTCCCTCCCAATATCCTTCAGGGATGCACAAATCTGCCGATCAACAGAAAATAACATATCATTCCGGCAAAAATAGCGGTGCATACCTGAGACATGTTGCTTTCCTTATTTCTTTTCGCGCTGGATCAGGTTCCCGTCCTTGTCAGTAAACTTGCCGCAAAGAATCTTGATAAAGTCAACAAGATATCCGATGCCGAACAGGCCGGCCGTCAGCGTATAGAGAATACCCGTGCCGATCTTTCCGACATAGTAGCGGTGGACGCCGAGGCCGCCAAGGAAGAGGCAGAGCAGGAACGTTGTCATCCAGTCCTTCGTTTCGACCGGAACCTCTGGTGCGACATAGTCCTCTACTTCCTCACCGTTCAAGATCTTCTTCACGGTTTCAGTCACGGTGTCGATATAGCCGCCGCGCTCCGTTGCAAGGCCTACCGTCGCGCCCTTGAGTCCCTTGCGCAGCGCACTGTTCTTATCAACGCGCATACCGCCAACCGACATCTTAGCCTCCGTGATGACCGGCTGGATCCGGATGTGTGTGCCGTCCTTGAGGAAAAGCCAGAGGCCAACGTCCACATTCGGTTCTTTCTCGAACGAGATGCGTTGTCCGGGAATGCCGCCCTTGATCTGGAACGGCATCTGGAACGCTGCCCTGCGGGCATTGAGCTTCTCCATGATCTCCTCGAGTGTGGTGGAATAGGAAAGATCAAATTCACGGGGGCTGGTCGCGAATGCGACATCTTTCATGCTGCCAGTAAGGTTATCCATAATGTTTTCTCCTTTCTAAAGTCCGGTGGGTGGCTGATACGTATTGTGCTTCTATGCGGTTTATTTTTTCGTAAAAGTGCCGCTGATGCCGTAGCCAGAGTTCTCATTCATGGTAAGGCTGCTGCCATCCACGGAGAACGTGTAAGTAGACGGTTCGCTCCAAGCCTCCAGCGTTACCGTAAGCTGGTCGCCGTCAATGGTATAGGTGCCATTCTGCTTCATGTACGCATTCTCCATGGTGCATTTGCCTTTTCCGTTGAATGTCCATGTGATCACGCCGTCATCTCCGAGATCAGCAGACCATGTTCCGGCCAGCGCATCCTTACTGCCGCAGGCGGCAAGCGTCAGGAGTGCAGCTGCAATCAGGAGTAATGCTACATACTTTCTCATTTTTAAGTCCTTCTTTCCAAATCGTCGTTTGATGGATGGTTCAGCCGTTCACCGCGCCGCCGCAGTATTCACAGCAGCCGCTTGCGTCCGGCGTGGTAGTCGCGCCGCAGTAGGGGCAGGTGACTGCCGCTTTGGGCGCGGCTGCCTGCTCGATCTTCTCACGCACATCTTTTCGTACCTGCGTCAGTGCCTGACGGATTTCCTCGCCGAGCTTTTTGCAGTTGCGATACTCGACGTTGGTTTCAGGGTTGCATCTTGCCGGCATACCCGGGCGTGCCGAGGGCGGCGTAATGTCTATAGAGCTGGAGTTGACCTGAAAGCGCATTTCGTTGAAGTAGGGGTTGTTGACGAATATGGTGATGTAGAAGTCATAGGAGTATTCATAGCGCGGCGGATTGTAGCTGACCTCTTTGCCGTCCTTATCCTCACGCTTGAGTTCCGAACGGCTCTCGTCAATATCAAGATTGCAGCCGGTCACATCTGCAAAGTCCAGAACATCCGGGTTTGCCTCCTGCAGATCTCTTGCTCTTGTTACCATAAACTTTCCCGCGTCCTCGTCCAGAAGCACCTTGGTGTTCGTGCCGAGCGTCCGGGTGGTGTGGAACGCCGCAACCTTCTGCCGGTTTTCCTCACGGTAGGCAAGCTGCGCCTTGATCTCCTCGACGGTGCTGCTGCGCCGGTCAGAGAACCACGGCGAGAGCTTTTTGGCACAGTTTTTGCAGAGATTCCCGTTTTCCAGCTTGCGGTTGCCAAGTAAGCCGATCTTTTCTCCGCAAATATCGCAATATTTCTTATCGAACAGTCCCATATATGTACCAATCTCCTTTGTATCTGCTTCTCAAATTATGCGGCGTACTGTGCATCTGCCTTGGAATTGAGCACCGCGCCGTAGATGTACAAGGCCGGAACGGCCACGCCCGTCAGAACGCTTGTGACGTTAAACTCGCCGCCGTTGACCAGATTCATCACGATGCTCAAGACGCTGAATACAGCCACGATTGCGCCCCATACGATGAGCCCGCCTGCTTTTTCGCTGCGCTTGCTGTGCTTGACGCCTTTGATTCCGGCGATCAGCTGGCAAATCCCTCCGATCAGTGTCAGAAACAGCGCTGCCCAGTAGGCAAATGTCAGGCCGGATGCTGCGCCGAGTCCTGCCGCCAGCGCACCCAGTCCACCGACAAGCACACCCGCAATGATGGAGAATACAGCGGCAATGATCATCAGAATGCCGGTGACCTTCAAAAACTTGTGTCCATTCATAATAATTCCTCCTCGTCTCCTTGTTGTTTGTTATTGTTTGTTTTTATGATTCCGCAGGGCGTCTGGCTCCGCACTCTGCGCAAAATACGCTACTGCCATTCGGCATCCCGCACTCTGGACATTTCCATCCGCCGTCCGGCGCAGGTCTTGAGAAAATCCCGGCCTCTGTTTCCTCAGCAAACGCTGCCAGAAGGTCAAAGATGCTCTGTGCGCCCGCGCCACAGTAGTTGTTCGTGAAAACCTCGCCGCCGTCCTGCCATGTCGCGGCAATGCAGCTGTCCGCAACACCATCCGGGCAGACGCCGGGGGAAACCGGAAGCTCCAGCGCGCGAAGCTCTTGTCCGATGCTGCTGAAATATGTCCGCGCCTTCTCCGGCTCGACGGCGATGTTCTGCCTGAAAATAGGCTTACCGTCGCCATCCTGATACCGATAGGAGAAAAGCATCTGCTTCTCCGCTCGGGATGGCAGCGTCCGCTCGTCGAGAAGGAAGCTGAAGCAGTCACGCGCAGACGAGGCGGTTTGCTCCCAGTAAATTCCGACCAACTCTGCTGTTTCGCGCACCTCACGCTGCTCTGTTTCAAGCGTGGATGCAGCATACGCTTCCTCGGCAATACCCAGAACCAAGGCCTCCAGTGCCTCCGCATGGCTGCCGCTGAGCGTTTGGGTCTTACTCCCGTCATCGGTGCGCCAAACGACCCGGATCTCACTGTCGGTTTCATCTGCGGTATCGGAAGACGGCTTTCGGTATTCGGGCAGATCCGACTCTGCCAGCATATTCTGAAGCGCAAACCACTGTAGCCACGTTAGCTGCCATGGAATTGGGTTGGAAAACGCATCTGTCCTGCTTTTTCTTACCTCATCACTGCCGGACTGGCTCGGAAACCAGCCGGTCAGCAGAGGCATATCGTCCTCCTGGTAAAATTTCAGTGAAAAGCTGCTGTAGTAATTCCTGTGGTTCTGCCGCCACTCAAATTCCACCAGTTCCTGGCCTGCTCTGTATGCATCCGGATTCTCCATTCTGCCTCCATCTTGAATCCGGCTTCCGATAAAAAACCTGTACAGCAAAACGCCTGCCAGTGTGATAACTGCAATCACCGAGACGATGATCAGAGCAATTTTCAGTGCTTTTCTCACTTCAAATCGCCGTCGTCAAACGGATCGCCGCATTCGGGGCAGAACTTCGGCGGATGCGCCGGATCAGCCGGCTCCCAGCCGCACTTGTCGCATTTGTACTGCGGAACGCCGGCCGGCTTGGGTTTGCCGCATTCGGCGCAGAACTTGCCCTTATTCACCGCACCGCAGCTGCACGTCCAGCCGTCTGCCTGCACTTCTGGCTTTTTTGTGCCGCATTCGGGGCAGAACTTTCCGGTTGCCGTCGCGCCGCACTGCGGGCATTTCCAGCTTCCTGCCGCCGGCTTCGGCTCGGGCTTTTTGCTGCCGCAGTTCGGGCAGAAATTGCCGGTGATACCGCTTTGTCCGCAGCTGCACGTCCAGCCGTTCGTGGGCGCTGCCGGTGCAGCGGGAGCCGGAGCGGGCTGTGCTTGCTGCTGCGCACCCATCTGATAGAGGTTCTGTGCGTTCATACCGCCCATCTGGCCCGCCATGTTCATGCCCATAAACGCCATTGCAGGACCCGCGCCCTGATTGGCCGCCGCAGACTGCATCGCGGAAGCCTGTGCGCCAACGAGGTGCGCCGCCGCTCTCGTCGGATCCATGAACGCTGCGTTGCGCTGCAGCTCCTTGATCATCTTCTCGTCTTCCTCGCTCGCCTTGACCGACGAAACGCCGAAGGAAACGATCTCAAGCCCACGCAGGTTGCGCCATTTTCCAGAGAGGACTTCATTCAGCGCGTCCGCCAGCTCCATTGTATGGCCGGGGAGTGCGGAATAGCGGATGCCCATGTCGGAAATTTTTGCAAATGCAGGCTGAAGCGCGGTAAGCAACTCGGTCTTGAGCTGACCGTCGAGGCGGTCTCTTGTGTAGTCCTCGCCCACATTGCCGCACACGTTCGTGTAGAACAAAATCGGGTCGCAGATGCGGTAGCTGTATTCACCGAAGCAGCGAATGGCAATGTCGATGTCAATGCCTGCCCGCTGGTCAACGACGCGGAAGGGGACCGGCGACGGCGTGCCGTACTTGTTGCCGATGAGCTCCTTGGTATTAAAATAATACACGCGCTGATCCTTGGGCGGCTCGCCGCCGAAAGTGAAGCGCTTTCCGATGTTCTTGAACGTGTCGAGGATACTGGTTCCCAACTCACCGGAGAAGATCGACGGCTCGGTCGAAGCATCATAGACAAACTCGCCCGGTTCGGCGCACAGCTCCGTGACCTTGCCCTGATCGACGATGATCATGCACTGGCCGTCAGCCACCGCGATGACCGAGCCGTTGGAAATGATGTTCTCGCTGCCCTTGTAGTTGCTGCTGCGCCCGGAAACGCGGTGCAGACCCTTGACCGCCATCACGTTCTCCGGAATGGATTCACAGTAAAAATACTCCTTCCACTGATCGGCCATCACGCCGCCAGCCGCGCCCAATGCTGCTTTAATGAGTCCCATTGTCTGTTCTCCCTTTCTCTGTTTACTATGCCCACGGGTCTTCCGCCGCAGGAATACGGATGCCGCTGAGAATGCTGGAATATTCCCAGAGGAACCACTCGCCGGTTGATGCCTTCTGCCGCAGCTTCATGGGCCGCGGCGAATCTGCGCCCGCCGTTTTCAGGAACACGCGCAGATACCCCGGCTCGATATCCTGCGGCCTGGGGTCTGCCAGCACGTTCAGCCGGTATGGTGTGCGCGGGGTATAGCCGTTTTCCGGCGTCGCGCCTTCAAAATACGCAAGCGGCAGATAGGCTTTTCCGCGCAGCCGGTCACGCAGGAACTGACAGTCATACGGCGTCATGGGCCGCGGGCCGCGCAGGAGATTCATTGCGGCAGTTCCGGCGTCCCTGTCCTTGTCAAACAGTGCCAGTGCGCACAGAAACAGGGCGCAGATGCGCTCCGGCTGTCTTCCGCCTGCCGCAAGCGTCTCAAATTCCTGCAGGCTTGCAGGGATGCTTTGAATTGTGACCTGCATATAAAACCCTCCTGTTTATGGATATGTCCGGAGCCATGTTTCTGTATTTCCGGATTTGGTATAGTCGTGGCCGTTGGCAGCTTCCATCGCATACCAGTATGCCCAGTGCTGCTCGTTCATGTCAGCAAAGACTCTTGGCATCTCTTTCAGATGGGCACGGATATACGCTTCGTCGGCGCTGCGTTCGAGCAGGCGGCAGGTGACTGCGGCGACCTCTGCTCTGGTAATGTTGTTGCCCGGCTTGAACGTTCCATCCGCATAGCCTGTGACCCAGCCGCGCTTTGCCGCATAGGCGATGGACTTTGCTGCCCAATGAGAGGCAGGAACGTCCGTAAAGGTCGCAGCTCCGTCCGTCAGCTGCTCAAACCGGCAGCAGATCGCGGCAAACTCCGCGCGCGTGATCGGCGCGTTTGGCCGGAACGTCCCGTCGCTGTAACCGCGGACGATCCCGAACTGCTCCATGTAGCCGATATAGTTGGCCGCCCAGTGCGCTGAGGTCACATCGGAGAAGGAGGCCGGATAGGATTTGTTTGCCTCCATCTGCTCGGTCAGCAGGCGGGCAAACATGGTGGTCACCTCTGCGCGGCTCATATTTTTGCCCGGGGCAAATCCGCCGCCCGGATACCCCTTGAGGAAGGCGAAATGGTCTGTTTTATTCAGCGTTGCGGTTTTGTAGGTGTTCTCGGTGTAGGTGTTGACAAAGCCAAGCCCGCCCTGCGCATTGTCCGGGTCGAAACGCACACCGTCTTCCGTGACTTCAAATTTGTTGTAGCAGTCCCAGCTGCCCGTCCACGGGTCTTCATAAGGATCCTCTCTCAATTCATAATGCGGCTGAAGGAACCAGCGGGTCTTATCATATGTCCAGCCGTTCTGTCCGTCGTATGCTTCCCCAATAAAGATGCCGTGATTGTCGGTCAGATAGTGGAAATCGCGTTTGTCAATCCGAATGGTCATCACACAGTTGAATGTCCCTTCTCCGTTCACGCTCACCGTGCAGTTCTGTACCTCCCAGAGACCGGTATCGCTGCTGCGGCCATAACGCTGGTCACTGGGCGTGGCGTAAAACGTAAACGTCGTCTGCGCCGGCGAGCTATTACCGCCCAGCTCAACGATCTTAATGATCGGGATCTGAAGCGTCACGATCCGGTCCTCGTCGTCCGGCTCAGGCTGCTCGGGCCGATTCAGCGGAAGAAAGTTGCTTTCCGGCGGCAGGGTCACGGTGAATTCCTCTGCGGCCACGGCCGTGGCAAGGGACACTGCAAGGATCAGGCAAAGGAAAATCGCAAGAATTCGTTTTTTCATGTGGAACCTCCTTCTGTTATTTCTTTGTCGAATACGTACATGGTGCGGCTTTCCGCGCAGGCAGCGAAAGCCAGAGGGTTAAAGCGTGTCGATCACACCCGCGAGGTAGGTCGGCGATACCGATGCATAGATAAAATTGTCGACCAACTGATCCTTCACCGCCTGACGCACATCGGCGGCAAGCAGTTCGTCCGCGTTCTCATCCACCAGAAGCAGAACCTTACAGACCCAGCCGAGCTGCTTTACAGCATTGCAAAGCTTGAGCCGCTCGCTCAGCTTCCAGATGCCCTGCCGGATGACCTCCATCACCAACACATTGGCACGGCAGGACCGGCACAGGGCAAGCGTTTCCTCCGGCTTTGAAGAACGGTAGACAAGAAAATCCGGGTCGCATCCCGAAAGCGATTGCACGACCGCCTCCGCCAGAAGTCCGCCTTTCATATCCAGTACAATCCTTCGCATCTGCTCTTTTCCACCGCCTTTCTCTTCTTTTGTATGCTCCATTTGTATTTTAGCTGTTATCGCTCCCTTCCGCCCCCGCCGATTGGATAGGGTTTGCAATTATTTTTTGCGCAAAGGCCATCGTCCGGCTCGATTCTCTCGGCAAAGGGTGTAAAACCGTGTTGCCTTTTTCCGTCCGCATGATATATACTATCCATACGAATGTGCAGAGATGGGAGGCATACGGCATGAGCAAAGCGACAAAAAAGAGCATCTTGTTTGCGCTGGGCGTGTTGGTGCTCATTGCGTTTGCCATGTGGCTCCGATATGCAAGCCGGCATATTTTCCACTCTCCGGTTCTCAACCACCTGCGAAGCGGGATCTATGTGTTTTTGTTCAGCGCGTGGTGCTACTCCCTGCGGATCCGCATCGTGCAGACACAGGTGCGGCGCTATCTGGTGGCGATCTCGGTGCTGATGGTGCTTTGGATTCTTCTGCGCTCAATCAAATTTTCCATTGAAAACACGGATGCAGAGCGCTGGCTGTGGTATTTCTACTATTTTCCGATGCTGTTCATCCCCATGCTGTCGGCCTTTGTTTCCCAGTCGCTGGGCAAGGGAGAAGATTTTCGGCTGCCGCGATGGACAAAGCTTCTGTATCTTCCGACGCTGCTTCTGCTTCTGCTCGTTCTGACCAATGATCTGCACCAGCAGGTGTTTTCCTTCCCGTCCGGCGTTTTATCGGATCAGGAGTATCGGTATGAGAGCGGTTATTTCTTTGTGCTGGCTTGGGAGGCCCTGTGCGCGGGATTTGCGTTTCTTTCGATGGTAAAAAACTGCCGCATCCCGCGCAGCAGGAGAATTCGCTGGCTGCCGCTGGTTCCGCTTGCGCTTTCACTGGCCTATGCTTATGCGTATGTCAAAAAGATCCATTGGGTCTGGGTGCTTGCGGGCGATATGACGGTGTCGCAGTGCCTGATCTTTGCGAGCATTCTGGAATGCTGCATTCAATGCGGGCTGATTCAGTCCAACCTCGGATACGACGAACTTTTTGAGGCAACGAGCCTGCCTGTCCAGATTACAGATTCTGCATTTTGCCCCCAATATGTGTCTGTTGCCATGCAGGGGGCTTTGCCGCAAAGCGAGCTGCGGCAGATGCAGCAGGATACCGCCCATCTGGGCGACGATACGCTTTTGAAGCGGCACAAGCTGCGCCGCGGCTGGGTGTTCTGGAAGGAGGACATTTCCGCGCTGAATCAGATCCGAAAGGAGCTGGAGCTGACAAGGGATGAGCTGCGTGATACCGGCGACGTTCTGGCAGCAGAGAATGCACAGCGCGCAAGATGGCTGAAGCTGACGGAGGAAAACCGCCTGTATGACATGATGGAGGCGCAGACCGCCCGGCAGATCGCGATGCTGCGGGATCTGCTGGCTGAATTGCAAAAGACGGAAGATTCCGGCAGAGCCAGACACCTGCTCGGGCAGGTCATCATCATCGGAACCTACATCAAGCGTAGAAGCAACCTGATTTTTGTCGGCGTGCAGCGCGGTGCGATCAGCGCGCAGGAGCTTCTGCTGTGCCTCAATGAATCTTCCGAGAATATCAGTGTCTATGGTGCCGACTGCAAGGCGATCGTCAAGGGGGAAGGCCAGCTTACCGTCGAGCAGGCAACGCAGGTCTACGACCTGTTTGAGGCGGTCGTAGAGACGGAACTGGAATCGCTGCGTGCGTTGCTGATCTCTATAGAGGTTGGTAAGTGGGTAGAGGTCACTCTCTGTGTTTCAGCGGCGGAGCCGCTCTGCGGGCTGCGTGCGCGGTTTCCAGGTCTGGAATGGGAGCAGGATGAGGACGGGCTGCAATATGTGACGCGGAAGCTGGAAAGATCGAGAGGGTAAAGGCGTATGGACAGGATCAAGGAAAGCTTCGACAGTCTGCCCATCGCGGCCTGCTTCTTCGATGAAAACGGCGTGGTGCGGCTTGTCAACCGCCGGATGCTTGCCATTGCAAACTGGCTGCGAAAAGGCGGCATACAGTCGCTTGAAGAGATGCAGAGCGCCCTGCACTCGCCGCCCGCAAACGTGCACTGTTTGGATCGGCACCTTCAGATCTACCGATTTCCGGACGGGAAGGCGCTGCGCTTTGCGCAGGAGCAGATCACAACAAAAGCGGGCGTCCGCTATACGCAGATCACTGCCGCGGACGTTACGGAGCTGATCCGGAAACAGGACCAGCTGAAAGTGGAAAACGCGAAGCTGGCGGAGGTGAATGAGCGGCTTCGGCTGCTGCTTGTACAGATGCCGGAGATTATCCGGGAGGAAGAAACATTGGCGATGAAGCTGCGTGTGCATGATGACATTGGGCACAGTATTCTTGCGGCACGCCGCGTGCTGCTCCAACACACGGATCCGGAGGAAATTCGCGCAAACGCGGCGCTGTGGGAACAGTCCATTTCCGTGCTTTATCGCTCCAGCCAGATAACGGCGCAATCCGAACCGCTGGAGACGGCGAAAAAACGGGCGGAAGAATTGGGCGTCAGCGTTCTGATGACAGGGAATGCGCCGCAAAGGCAGTGGATACGTGCGCTGATTGCGCTGGCAATCTGCGAATGTGCGGCAAACTGTGTCCGTCACGCAGATGGCACAGAATTGTATGTGTTCTTTTTGCAGAAGCCGGACTGCACGGAGGTCTCCCTGACCAACAACGGCGCGGTGCCGAAGGAAAAGATCACAGAGGGCGGAGGCCTTTCCATGCTGCGTCAACGTATAGAAGAAGCAGGCGGCAAAATGGAGGTTTGGAGCATCCCTCGCTTTAAGCTGATGCTCAGTCTGCCGGAACAGGAGGAAGCAGCACATGAGAGTGATGATCGTTGAAGACCAGACTATGATCCGCAGTCTGCTGGAAAGCTATTTCCGTGCCGAGGACGGATACCGGATCACGACGTCCATCCCCGGTGCAAAGCAGGCGGTTGAGGTGTGCCGGACAAGCTCCGTCGATCTGATTTTGATGGATGTGCAAACGGAGAACCGCGAGAACGGACTGACTGCCGTTCGTCAGATCAAAGCCATACAGCCGAAGAGCAAAATCATTGTCGTGACCTCGCTGATCGACTGCGCCGTTCTGGACGAGGCAAAGAGGGCCGGGGCCGACAGCCTGTGGTATAAGGACTCTACGCAGAAACGTTTGATGGATGTCGTCCGGCAAACGATGGCCGGGGAACATATTTTTCCGGACACGCCTCCGACGGTTGAGATCGGCATGGCAAAAAGCACGGAATTTACAAAGACGGAATTGAAAGTTCTGCGGCATTTGCTGCGAGGCCTGTCTTACACGCGCATCGCGGCAGAGATGGGCTGCGAGATGTCAACGGTCAAATTCCATGTGGCGAACATGCTGCAAAAAACCGGACTGGAAAACAAGCTTCAGCTTGCCCTGGCAGTCAGCGACGCCAAGCTGATTGCCGATCTGGTGGAAGAATGATGGGATTTGATTTTCTGCTTGTGCAGCCACAGGCATTTATTGAAAAGAAGAAGCCGCGTCTGAGCCGTTACACTTGGCAAGCAATGCCTGCGTTTATACAAACTTGACGAACAGGGTAATTTCCGATTTAAGCTATCCGAGTTAAGAGCGTTACCCTTGATTGATGATTTTGCATTGCCGCTTTGCGAGAGAAGCGGCGACGTAGCGAACAGGAACATTGTGGTTATTTTATCGGGTCAACATACGGGTATATCCGCAGATACAACGTCCCTGCTTTCTCGGAAGCAGGGATAGAATCGATTCGATTCAGAAACAGCAGCAAGAGAAAATTTTTTGCAAAGGGCCATTGGCGAACGTTTGTTCTAGTGCTATCATGTGAAACATAGCAGGAAATCCTGCCGACAACAGAATATTCCAAAGCGCACCATGAAACGTAATGAAGGAGCGCTGCGACCGAGAATGGCCGCAGCGCTCCTTTTGGTGCTCTTTAGGGGAAATAAGGGGGTGGGAAACTCAAATCCCAAACAACTGAATACGATGCAAACGGGAAGGTGATCACGAAAAATGTGCTTGGCAGAACGCAGGCAGAGGTCAAAGATAAACTGCGGACTGCGATTGAGGACAGTAAAAAGCTCGATCCTGTGAAGGCTGGCAGCTATACGCTAGAACAATGGTTAAAGCTCTGGTATTCCATTTATGTCGAGCCGCAGGTGCGATACTCGACCAGAGAGTTTTACCACAACGCCATCGATCATCACATCATTCCGAAGCTTGGCAGTGTGAAGCTGGAAAAGTTGACGATGCTGCAAATCCAACAGTTTTACAACGAGCTGCTCAAGAGCGGTCGCGTGCAGAAGAAAAACCAGCGCGTGCAGAAGAAAAACCAGGCGGAATTGAGAGAACATGGACTCAGCCCACGCATGGTGCAGTGCGTTCATGTGGTGCTGAATAAGGCGTTGGAGCATGCGGTGGAGGAAAAATTGATCCTTGCGAATCCAGCAAAGAAATGCAAAATTCCGAAAAACACTCGCAAGGAAATGAAAATTCTTCCTGAAGCGTTGATCGGGCCATACCTGAGCGCAGCGAGAGAGCATGGAATTCTTGCGCCAATGTATCTGGAATTGACCACGGGCCTGCGGCGCGGAGAATTGCTGGCCTTGCGATGGGAGGACTTGGACGTTCAGAACCGTACGTTGTCCATCAATAAAAGCGTTGGACGGCAAAATGGAAAGTTGGTCATCAGTACACCGAAAACGCCAAATTCCATCCGAACAGTGTTGCTCCCAGCAGATACGGTAAAACTTCTCGTAGAGGAACACGAAAGACATCCTGCAAATCCGTATTTGTTCCCATCTCCGCGTACCGGGGAGACGTGGGATCCGGACGGATTTCGCAGGCTGCACGATCGGATCATCAAGGAGATTGGCGCGGAACATGTGCGTTTTCATGACATGCGACACACATTCGCGACGTTATCATTGAAAAGCGGCGTGGACGTGCGGACGCTGTCTGAAACGCTGGGTCACTTCAGCGCAGGATTCACGCTCAGTACCTACGTTCACTCAACGTCAGGCATGAAACAGAGCGCGGCAGACGCGATCGGAAACACCATCCGCAACGCGATCTGACCCCAAAACCAAAGCGGCGGCTGCAAGTTGCAGCCGCCGTTAAAATGTTCGGAAAACGATTGAAAGCTGATATATTCGTGATATTTTGTAAAATAAATCTCGATAAATCCACTGCATTTTCAAGCGCCCGTTTGGGTCAAATCTGGGTCAGGTCGCATGACTAAAGAAATGCGGCTGATTTTCGAGAAAGGAAAGTGGAACGATAAGCGGGATACTCCGACGGCTGCGCCGCCTCCGTGCCGATTGCATTTTCTTATGTTTTCTGCATTGCATGCAGAAAAAGCGGCGCTTTTGCGCCGCAAAAATGCATTCGGTCGAACCACAGCGCTTCTCGCGCCACGTATGCCCAGCCAAAACAAAAAAGCCATTCCTTACGGAATGACTTTTTGTTTTGGTGGAGATAAGCGGGATCGAACCGCTGACCTCATGACTGCCAGTCATGCGCTCTCCCAGCTGAGCTATACCCCCATCAGCGGAGTTATTCTATCAGATATTTTCGGAAAATGCAAGTGTTTTTTTAAAATTCTGAAAAAATGATTTCCGTCAGGCGTAATCGCTGGTCTCGAGCAGCTGCAGGGTGCGGGCGTCGGAGGTATAGAGCGTGTAGAGCACGGCGTCGGCGTCGGCGGAGCAGACGAGCAGGTGGGCGGTCTCGGATGCGGCAGCCTCTGCGGCGGTGACGGGGGCGGCGGGGCGGAAGAAGCAGCAATAGCCCTCCGCGGCTTCTGCGCCGGCCGGGAGCAGGGCAAGGAGCGTCTTCTGACACACGAGCGCGGCCAGCGCGTCGTTTGCGCGGGCGAGCGCGGCGGCGGGGTCGGCTTCGCCGTCCGGGACGGTCAGGCCGATGGTATGTCCGGCAGCGAGCAGCTCGAATACCAGCGCGGGGTCGGTCAGGATCTCGTCCTCGGTCAGGAAGAACGAGCCCTGCAGGCTGTATTTTTTCAGCGCGGCCATGCTGTCACGCATGGTCTGGCTGTCGGTAAAGGCGAGGAAGACGGTAGCGGGCTTTTTCTCGGCGGCAGGGTCGGTCTGCGTGCCCGGATTGCCGCCGGGACGCTCGGACGGCTTGTCCTGTGTCTGGCCGCCGCCGGCATACTGCTGCACGCGGTAGGCGATCAGGTTTTCCGCCTTTTCGATGAACAGTGAATCGTCATAGACCTCGCTGCCGTCGGTGAAGCGCAGGACCTGATAGCCGCCGGCGGATTCGAGCATGGTGGTCTTGAGCCCGAAGTGCGAGGCGCAGAAGGTGAGCGGCAGGTACAAAATGCCGCTGCGGTACAGAACGTTCGCCGTGGAGACGCTGCCGCTCTCGTCGCTGACGGTGCCGGCGGCGAGGTCAAAGAGCATCTGGCGGCTGCGGTTGAAGAGCACGTAGGTCTGCCGGGTCTGGTTATACGACGGCGTGACGCCGCAGGGCTGGCTGTCGAACACCTGATAGGGGACATAGAGCGTGCCGCCGGAATAGGTCGGGAAGACGGTCAGCGTCAGGGGGATGGTATCATTGACGGCGACAAAGAACAGCTCGCCGTCGGCCGAGACCGGCACGCAGAGGCAGGCCAGCATGGCGACAATGAGGAGCAGACTGAGGATCCTGCGCCGCTTCATGAAAAAATCCCCCTTTCAGAGCAATTCTGTTTTCAATATACCACACTTCGCGGCGAGGGGCAAGTTTTTTGGTTGTGCTGCGAAAAAGAGTGTGATATGATAAACAGAACAGAAAAGAAGAAAGACGCCGAAGAAAACGGAGGGAGCGCCATGGAGCGGATCGTAAAGGAGAACTATTACCTGGACATCGCCGAGACCGTGCTGGAGCGGTCGACCTGCCTGCGCAGGCAGTACGGCGCGATCATTGTCCGCAACGACGAGATCGTGGCGACCGGCTACAACGGCGCGCCGCGCGGGCGGAAAAACTGCTCCGACCTCGGCTACTGCGTGCGCGAGCAGATGCGCGTGCCGCGCGGCGAGCGGTATGAGCTGTGCCGCAGCGTGCATGCCGAGGCCAACGCGATCATCTCCGCGTCCCGCAACGAGTGCATCGGCGGCGATATCTATCTCGTCGGGCATGACGCGAAGACAGGGGCGATCCTGTCGGACGCGACCTCGTGCTCGATGTGCCGGAGAATGATCATCAACGCGGGACTGCGGCGCGTGGTCATCCGCAATTCGCGGACGGAATTTACCATCGTCCAGGTCCAGGACTGGATCGACCAGGACGATACGCTGGAGCTGTGACGGGATGAAGATCGGGAATCTGGAGATCCGGGGGGATCTGGTCCTCGCGCCGATGGCAGGCGTGACGGATCTGGCCTTCCGCACGATCTGCGCGGAGCTGGGCGCGGCAGTGACGGTGACGGAGATGGTCTCGTCACGCGCGCTCATCTATCAGGACAAAAAGAGCCGGTCGCTGCTGCACAGGACGCCCATCGGCGTCTGCGGTGCGCAGATCTTCGGCAATGACCCTTCCGTGATGGCGGAGGGGGCTGCGCTCGCGCTGGAGGCGTCGGGCGCGGATTTTATCGATATCAACATGGGCTGCCCCATGCCGAAGATCGTGAACAACGGCGACGGCAGCGCCCTTATGAAGGACCCGGAGAAGGCCGCACGCATCGTCGAGGCCGTCTGCGGGGCGGTATCTGTGCCGGTGACGGTCAAGATGCGCAAAGGCTGGGACAAGGGCTCGTGCAACGCGCCCGTGCTCGCCGCCATGCTCGAGCAGGCGGGGGCCGCGGCCATCGCCGTGCACGGCAGGACGAAGACGATGCTCTATTCCGGCCTCGCCGACTGGGACAGCATCCGCGCGGTGCGCGAGGCGGTCCGCATCCCGGTCATCGCCAACGGCGATATCTTCACCGCGGAGGACGCCGTGCGCTGCAAGGCCCGGACGGGCGCGGCACTGCTGATGCTGGGCCGGACGACGTTCGGCGACCCCTGGGTCTTTTGGCAGGCGCAGGCCGCGCTGGACGGGAGGCCCGTGCCGGAGCTGCCGCCGCTTGCCGAGCGGGTCGAGACGGCGCTGCGCCAGTTCCATCTCGCGGCGCAGGACAAGGGCGAGCACATCGCCTGTCTGGAGGCCAGAAAGCATTTCGCGTGGTATCTGCGCGGGGTGGCGCACAGCGGATATTATAAAGAGAAAATTTCCTCGATCTCCTCCATGGACGAGATCGAGTCGATCGCAAGAGGGATACAGAGAGATTTGAGGTGAAACCATTGCAGGACGATATCCTGATCCGCAGAGCCGCGGCGAAGGACGAAAGCGCCTTTGAGCAGCTCATGCTGCTGCACCAGAAGCCGGTCTACAACATCTGCTACCGCATGGCGGGCAATGCCGACGACGCGCTGGATCTGTCGCAGGAGGTATTTCTGAAGCTCTGGCGGACGCTGGAGCAGTATCAGTTCGACGCGGCCTTTTCCACCTGGCTGTTCCGGCTGACGCAGAACGTGTGCATCGATTTTCTGCGCCGCAAAAAGCGGCAGCAGCACGTTTCGCTCACGTTCTCAGGCGATGAGGACGAGGGCAAGGAGCTGTCCGTCCCGGATCCGGAGCCGCTGCCGGAGGAGCGGGTCATCTTCAACGAAAAGCAGGCGGCCATCCGCGCTGCCATGAACGCGCTGCCGGTCGATTTCCGTGAGATCCTGCAGCTGCGCGTGGTGCAGGAGCTGCCGTATGAGCAGATCGCGCAGATCATGGACCTGCCGGTCGGCACGGTCAAGTCGCGTCTGGCCCGGGCGCGGCTGCAGCTGAAAAAAAGATTGGACGCCGGGAACTTTTTTGAAATCGATGCGTCTAACAGAGCGAAATAACTGGAGGTGGGCAAGCGATGGACTGTGAAAAGGCGCTCGAACTCATGAGCGCGGAATTGGACGGAATGTGCACCGAACAGGAGCGGGCGGCGCTGCAGGCCCATCTGGAGACGTGCGCGGACTGCCGTGAGACCTACCGGCAGCTGCGCGCGCTGGACGAGGCGCTGCAGGACGCGGAGCTGGAGCCGCCGCAGGCGCTGCATGACAATGTCATGCGGCAGATCCGGAAGGAAAAGAAGCCAGCCCGCCGCGTCTGGCTCCCGGCTGCGGCCATCGCCGCGGCTGCGGCGCTCGTGCTGCTGGCGGGGCAGGCGGGGATCTTGTCTCTGCCGGGCTTTGACCGGGAGAACTCCGTGACGGTCAACGTCGGCTCGGCGGCGGAGCGGATCTTCGAGAGGATCGAGCCCGAGGCGGGCGAGCCGGACCCGGCTGCCGCGGAGGAAGCGGCGGCGCTGTCGGCCGAGACGCAGCTCGACGTGCTGCTCCTGTGGGGGCAGGGGACCCCGGCGGAGCTGCGCGCGACGCCGTATGAGACGACGAAGACTGGCGCGCGGCTCTACCGCGTGACGGGAACGCTGGCCCAGGAGCTGCTGGACCACTATGCCGCGGCTCTGTACGCCGCGGACAGCGATTTTTCCGACCTGCCGGAGCAGGAAGAGGCCTGCGTGCTGGTGATGGAGTAACTGCGCGGAACAGGAGGCAAACAATGGACTGCCCATATTGCGGAGGACCGATGGAAGCCGGGTGGATCCCGGGGACGGACCGGATCCTGCGTGTTGCGTGGATCCCGGAGACGGCGGAGCGAAGGTTTTTGCTGACGCGGACGATGCTGACGGAAAGCGGCGGGCTGATCCTGCAGGACCGGCCGTTCCCGGCCGCGCCCTATAAGCAGGTCTTCATCTGCCGCCGCTGCCGAAAGGGCGTTTTTTCCTTCCAGAACGACGCGGGAGACATCGAAGCCGAAAGCCTCTGACAGCACAAAACAAAGGCTCCCCTTCCAGGGGAGCTGTCAGCCGTAAGGCTGACTGAGAGGTTGCCGCCCAATTCTGAGTACTTCCGGCGGTGTGGAACCCTTGACTCCCCTTCCAGGGGAGCTGGCTCGGCGCAGCCGAGACTGAGAGGTTGTAGCGAATTTGCAGCTGCCGGTTGTCTCCGACGGCCCCTTCTTTTCCGTCTTGCCGGAAAAGAAGGGGGAGAAAAGGGGCGCTTGGTTACGGTTTGGTGCGTCCTGCATCTGAATTCAGGCAAGGACCAATGTTTTGGTCTGGCGTTCCACTCGACAGTCACCTTACGGGCATCTTGGTACGCGCCGCCTGATACATTGGGACCAGATTTGTGAGCAGTTACCTTTAAATATTTGCAGTCAATAGAAGGTGCAGTCTGATTTCGTCAGGCTGCACCTTTTTGCGGGAAAATTTTGCGTTACGCGCTGCAGTGGGCGTTTTTTATAAAATTTTCCCAAGATCGTGATTCCTGCTTGCAAAATGCGGGCGGAGCCGGTAAAATAATAAGGATTTGATTATTTTTGTGCTGCAGGGGCGCAGCGGAGGGAATTTGTTATGTCGGCAGACATTTTGACCAATATTCAGAATGATATCCACGCCTTTTCCAAGGGCCAGAAAAAGATCGCGGCCTACATCCTGTCCAACTACGACAAGGCTGCGTTCATGACCGCCAGCCGCCTCGGCAAGACCGTCGAGGTCTCGGAGTCGACGGTCGTCCGCTTCGCAGTGGAGCTGGGCTACGAGGGCTATCCTGAGATGCAGAAGACGCTGCAGGAGCTTGTCCGCAACAAGCTCACCAGCGTCCAGCGCATCGAGGTCGCAAGCGACCAGTTCGGCAATCAGGACGTGGTCTCGAGCGTTTTGCAGCGCGACGTCAACGCCATCCGCATGACGAGCGATGCGCTCGACCGCGGCCAGATGGCAAGGGCCGTCGAGGCGATCCTGGCCGCGCGGCACATCTATATCGTCGGCGTCCGCTCGTCCGCGGCGCTGGCCAACTACCTCAATTTCTATTTCCGCAATATTTTTGACAACGTCCGCCTCGTCTCCTCCACGGCCACAAGCGAGATGTTTGAGCAGCTGCTGCGCGTGGGGAAGGAAGACGTCGTCATCGGCATCAGCCTGCCGCGCTATTCCAGCCGCACGGTAAAGCTGCTGCAGTACGCGCACGATTCCGGCGCGACCGTCGTCACCATCACGGACAAGCCCGAGGCGCCGGGCGGCAAGGTCGCCGACCTAGTGCTCTGCGCCAAGAGCAACATGGTCTCGTTCGTCGACTCGCTGGTCGCGCCGATGAGCGTCATCAACGCGCTCATCGTGTCGGTCGGGCTGCAGCAGGAAGACAGCGTGGCAAAAACCTATGAGGATCTGGAGCGGCTTTGGGATGAATATGACGCCTTTGAACGGGTCGAATAAGATCGTCGTCGTGGGCGGCGGCGCGGCGGGCATGATGGCCGCCGGGATGGCGGCGCAGGCCGGCGCGCATGTGACGCTGCTCGAGCAAAACGGCCGCCCCGGCAAAAAACTGCTCATCACCGGCAAGGGCCGGTGCAACGTCACGAACGACTGCGCGTGGCAGGACGTTCTGCTGAACGTGCCGACGAACCCGCGCTTTCTCTACAGCGCCCTCGCGGGCTTTTCCCCCGCGGACGTCAGGGCCTTTTTTGAGCAGTACGGCTGCGCGCTCAAGACCGAGCGTGGAAACCGCGTGTTCCCGGTTTCCGACCGGTCGCAGTCCGTATTGGACGCGCTCGTGCGTTTCCTGCATGAAAACCATGTGCAGCTGCTGCCGCGGCGCGTGACGGAGCTGGCCGCGGCCGGCGGCCGCGTGACCGGCGTGAAGACGGAGGCCGGACCCATCCCGTCCGACTGCGTCATTCTCGCGACCGGCGGCCTGTCCTATCCCGCTACCGGCTCGACCGGCGACGGCTATCGGCTTGCCGCCGCGCTCGGCCATACGATCGTGGAGCCGGTCGGCTCCCTCGTCCCGCTGGTCGAGAAGGGACACGACTGCGCAAGGATGCAGGGCCTGGCCCTCAAGAATATCGCGGTCCGGCTGGTCAACGCCAAAGGCAAGACCGTCTATGAGGATTTCGGCGAGCTGCTGTTTACGCACTTCGGCCTCTCCGGCCCCGTCATCCTCTCGGCGAGCGCACATATGGCCCGCGGGGAAGACGGCTACACCGTCCGGATCGACCTCAAGCCCGCGCTGGACGAAAAAACACTCGACGCGCGCATCCTGCGCGACTTTTCCGCCGCGCAGAACCGCGATTTTGAAAACAGCCTCTCCGCGCTGCTGCCGCGGTCGATGATCCCGGTCGTCATCGCGCGCAGCGGGATCGATCCCCTGCAGAAGGTCAACTCCATCACCAAACAGCAGCGCCGGGCGCTGCTCGAGACGATCAAGTGCTTTTCTGTCCCCATCGCCTGCAAGGCTCCGGTCGAAGACGCCATCGTCACCTCCGGCGGCGTGAAGGTCTCGGAGGTGAACGCGAAGACCATGGAGTCGAAGCGGGTGCAGGGCCTGTATTTCGCGGGCGAGCTGCTGGACGTCGACGCCTACACGGGCGGCTTCAACCTGCAGATCGCCTGGGCGACGGGCAGGCTGGCGGGCCTGTCTGCCGCGGCAAAAGAATTTTCATCACCGGAGGATGCGACATGAGCAAATTCGTTTCCATCGCCATCGACGGGCCCGCGGGCGCGGGCAAGAGCACCATGGCCAGGGCCTGCGCGAAGGCACTGGGCTATCTCTATGTTGACACCGGCGCGATCTACCGCACGGTCGGCTATTACATGCGCCTCATGGGCATCGGCCCGAAGGATCAGGACGGGATCCGCCGTCTGATCGACGAGGTCAACATCGACATCCGCTATGCGGACGGCGTGCAGCACATGATCCTCAACGGCGAAGACGTGACCAGCGAACTGCGCACCCCCGAGATGTCCATGTACGCTTCCGGCGTGTCCGCGCAGCCGTGCGTGCGTGCGTTCCTGCTCGACATGCAGCGGCAGCTGGCCCGGACGCACAACGTCATCATGGACGGCCGCGACATCGGCACCGTCGTGCTGCCGCACGCGGACGTGAAGATCTTTCTGACCGCCGACGCCGAGGTCCGCGCAAAGCGCCGCTACGACGAGCTGCAGCAGAAGGGCGATAAGACCCCCTATGCGCAGATCCTCGCCGAGACGAAGCAGCGCGACAAGCAGGACTCCGAGCGTGCCGCCGCGCCGCTCAGGCAGGCGGCCGACGCCGTCGTCCTCGATACCTCCGGCTATACCCTGGAGCAATCGGTCGAGGCGATCTTATCGCTCGTCAGGAGGAAGCTCGGGTGAGATTCTGGTATCATGTCTGCTGGTGGATCGCGCGGATCGGTCTGTTTTTCTGGCATCCCGTCTTTCATGTGGAGGGGCGGGCGCATATCCCCGCCGGCAGCTGCGTGTTCTGCGCGAATCACTCCGGGATGGCCGACCCGATCTGGATCCTGCTCGCGCTGCCGGAAAAGCGGATGATCCGCATCATGGCCAAGCAGGAGCTGCGGCGCGTGCCGTTCGTCGGCTGGGTGATGGAAAAATTCCGCGTCATTTTCGTCAATCGCGGCGCGCATGACATCGCCGCCTATCAGCAGTGCATCGACGCGCTGGAGCAGGAGCACGACAAAATGCTCGTCTTCATCGAGGGCACCCGCTGCAACCGGGACAAGCATGTGCGCGCCAAGACCGGCGCGGTGCGCATGGCCGCGGCCTCGGGTGCGCCGGTCGTGCCGGTGTTCGTGACGCGCAACAAGACGCCCTTCTGTCCCATCCGCGTGATCTTCGGCGAGCCCTATCCGGTGCATGTCGACCCGGAGGATCACGCGGCCTGCCAGCAGGCGTCCGACGCGCTTCTCAAAACCATCTATCAACTGGGCGGTGACAGCTATGCAGATCAGATCAGCTGAGACGGCGGGCTTCTGCTTCGGCGTGGAGCGGGCCGTGAGCCTGGCGGAGCAGACCGCGAAGTCCTGCGCGTCCGCCGTGACGCTTGGGCCGATCATCCACAACCGCCACGTCGTCGAGCGCTTCGAGGCCATGGGCCTGCGTGAGATCGCCCGCGCCGAGGATGCGCAGCCCGGCCAGACCGTCGTCATCCGCGCGCACGGCATTCCGGTCAGCGAGCAGCAGACGCTCGCCGCGCGCGGGGCAAAGCTCGTGGACGCGACATGCCCCTTCGTCAAGAAGATCCACGTTATCGCCCGGCAGGCCGAGGAAGCGGGCAGGCATCTGCTCATCATCGGCACGCCCACGCACCCGGAGGTCACTGCCATCGCGAGCTATTCCTTTGACGCGCACGTGTTTCAGACGGCTGAAGCGCTCGAAAGCTGGCTGACAGAGGCGCCCGGGCGGCGCGATTTGCCGTTTTGTATGGTTTCCCAGACGACGGGAACGCAAAAATTGTGGGAATCATGCCGGGAAATTGCAAAAAAGGTGTGTACAAACTGCGAAATATTTGATACAATATGCAGAGCTACGGAAATGCGGCAGGAAGAAGCAGCGTTTCTTTCAAAGAGTTGTGATGCGATGGTCGTTGTCGGGGATGCGAGGAGCTCCAATACGGGGCGTCTTGCCATGATCTGCAGCGAGAATTGCCCGAAGGTGGTACTCGTCGATCATGCCGATGAACTGGACATGTCCCTTTTTCATGGCGCAGCTACTGTGGGTATAACGGCCGGTGCCTCGACACCGCCGTGGATAATTAAGGAGGTAAACAACAAAATGAGCGAAGAACTGAAAGTTGAAACTGCACAGGAGGAGAATTTTGCCGAGCTTCTCGAGCAGTCCCTCAAAACTTTGAATAATGGAGATAAGGTAACAGGCACCGTCATGGCTATCGGTTCCACCGAGATCGAAGTCGACCTCGGCACCAAGCACACGGCCTACATCCCGCTGGACGATTTCTCCGGCGATCCGTCCGTCAAGCCCGAAGATGTTGTCCATGTCGGCGACGAGATCGAAGCAATCGTTGTCCATGTCAACGACGGGGAAGGCGTTGTCCGCCTGTCCCGCAAGCGTCTCGAGGCCGGCAAGGCCTGGGAAGAGATCGAAGCTGCCGTGGAAGACAAGACGGTCCTCGAAGGTGTTGTCACCGAAGAGAACAAGGGCGGCATCGTCGTCAACGTCAAGGGCATCCGCGTGTTCGTTCCCGCTTCCCAGTCCGGCGTGCCCAAGGGCGGCGATCTGAGCGAGATGGTCGGCAAGACCGTCCAGCTGCGCATGACCGAGGTCAACCGTGCCCGCCGCCGCGTCGTCGGCTCCATCCGTTCCGTCGCAGCCGAGCAGCGTAAGGCCGCGCAGGAGAAGATCTGGAGCGAGATCGAGGTCGGCAAGCAGTATCACGGCACTGTCAAGTCCCTCACCAGCTACGGCGCGTTCGTCGACATCGGCGGCGTTGACGGCATGGTCCATGTCTCCGAGCTGAGCTGGAACCGCATCAAGAATCCGTCCGAGGTCGTCAAGGTCGGCGACGAGATCGACGTCTACGTCATCGCTCTCGATCCCGAAAAGCGCAAGATCTCCCTCGGCTACAAGACCGAAGCGACCAACCCCTGGACCCTGTTCAACAACCAGTTCCAGGTCGGCGACGTTGCCAAGGTCAAGATCGTCAAGCTCATGACCTTCGGCGCTTTCGCTGAGGTCGTGCCCGGCGTGGACGGTCTGATCCACATCTCCCAGATCGCGGATCGCCGCATCGAGAAGCCCGGCGACGTGCTGGCTGAGGGCGACATCGTGGACGCCAAGATCACGGCCATCGACGAGGAGAAGCAGAAGATCTCCCTGTCCATCCGTGCGCTGCTGGCTCCCTCCGCTGAGGACGAGGGCGACGACGAGTAAAATTTCATTCGATAAAAACAACGGTGCTGCACAGCACCGTTGTTTTTTTGAACAACGCAGATGTGTTCGGTAAGATTTGCACAATCACAGGATGTAATAATTGGAAGATTCTCCAATTTCACTTTTTACACCTTTGTGGTAAAATTAACAATCGGAGATTATAGGGAAAGTGAGGAACTACATTATGCCGTTTGCAGATTATCAGGAAATGTACCGTCAGAAGCTGACCACTGCGGATGAGGCGGTCAAGGTCATCAAGTCCGGCGACTGGGTGGACTACGGATTTTGTGCCATCCACCCCCGCGTGCTGGATGAGGCGCTGGCTCGCCGCGCACCGGAGCTGGAGGATGTGAAGGTCCGGGGCGGCATCAGTCTGTGGAAGCCGGCGATCTTCGACATTGAGGATCCGGTGCATCATATTATCTATAACTCCCACCACATGAGCGGCGTGGAGCGTCACCATATCGCCAGCGGCGCGTGCTTCCACGAGCCGATGCGCTATTCCGAGCTGCCCCGCTACTACTACGACCATATCACGCCGCCGGATGTGGCTATGTTCCAAGTCACACCCATGGATAAGCACGGCTACTTCAATTTCGGCCTGTCCGCGTCCCACCTGAAGGCAGTGTGTCAGATGTCCAAGGTGGTCATCGTAGAGGTCAACGAGAATATGCCCCGTTGTCTGGGCGGCTTCGACAACTGTATCCACATCAGCGAGGTGGATATGGTGGTGGAGGGCCGTAATGACCCCATGGGCATCCTGCCCTCCGGTGCAGCCACGGAGGTGGATAAGGCGGTGGCGCAGCTCATCGTGGAGCAGATCCCCGACGGCGCCTGTCTCCAGCTTGGCATCGGCGGTATGCCCAACACTGTGGGCGCCATGCTCTGCGAGTCTGATCTGAAGGATCTGGGCGTGCATACGGAGATGTATGTGGACGCCTATGTGGATCTGGCCATGGCGGGGAAGGTCACCTGCGCCCGGAAGAACATTGACCGGGGCCGTCAGGTCTTCGCCTTCGCCGCCGGTACCCAGAAACTCTACGACTATCTGGACGATAACCCCGCCTGTATGGCCGCGCCTATCAGCTACACCAACGACATCCGCACCGTCGCGTCCATCGACAACTTTGTTTCCATCAACAACGCCGTGGACGTGGATCTGTATGGGCAGGTCAACGGCGAGACGGCGGGCATCAAGCAGATCAGCGGCGCCGGCGGTCAGCAGGACTTTGTGCTGGGCGCGTATCTGTCCAAGGGCGGTAAGAGCTTCATCTGCCTGTCCTCCACCTTCAAGGATAAGGATGGCTCCATGAAATCCCGTATCCGTCCCACGCTCCAGCCCGGCTCCGTGGTAACGGATACCCGCGTGAACACCATGTATGTGGTGACGGAGTACGGCTGCGTCTGTCTCAAGGGCCTGAGCGTCTGGGAGCGGGCGGAGAAGCTGATCTCCATCGCCCATCCCGACTTCCGGGAGGAGCTGATCCGTGCGGCGGAGCAGCAGAAGATCTGGTATCCCCACAACAGAAGATGAACGCAGGAGGGTCGCACAGCGACCCTCCTTTTGTGCCATATTTGGGTGGCAAGGAAATTCACTTTACGGGCAGACGGTGGGAATTGTCCTTGTAAAAGCCGCAAAAATGCGGTATACTGATGAGAATAAAACGAAAAGGACAGGAGCGAGCGCCTATGGGAAAGCTGTTTGCGAGGATGCGGAAAAGCGTCAAGGAAAAGGTGCATCCCCACTGCGCGGCCATCGTGCCGGCGGCGGGGAAGTCCGCCCGTATGGGCGGCGAGGACAAGATGTTTTCCCAGCTGTGCGGTGTGCCGGTGCTGGCGCGGACACTGACCGCGTTGGATCAGGCCGTGCTGGTGGACGAGATCGTAGTGGCTGTCCAGCCGGAGAAGCTGGAGGAGGTGGCGGCGCTGGTCAGCCGTGCCGGTATCCGCAAGCCCATCCGGGTGGTGGAGGGCGGCGCCAACCGCGCCGAGTCGGTGCTGCTGGCGGCGCTGGAGGCAAGGGAGGACACGGAGTATCTGGCGATCCACGACGGGGCGCGGCCACTGATTTTACCGGAGCAGGTGGACGAGATGATCCGTCTGGGGCAGCGCACCTACGCGGTGGCGCCTGCATTGCCGGTGACGGACACGGTGAAGGTGGCGGATCTGTCGGGGCTGGTGTTGTCCACGCCGGATCGCAGTACGCTGTTCGCCGTGCAGACGCCGCAGGTATTTCAGGCCAGCATCCTGAAGGCGGCGCTGCAATCTGCCATCGACGCAGAGGCCCCCATCACCGACGATTGCTCCGCTGTGGAGCGCCTTGGCAAGGAGGTCTACTTGACACCGGGCTGGCGGGAGAATATCAAGATCACCACGCCGGAGGATCTGGCCATCGCGGAGGCGTTCCTGCGCCGGAGAGAGGTGAATCAATGATCGGTATACGGATCGGACACGGGTACGACGTACACCGTCTGACAGAGGGGCGGCCTCTGATACTGGGCGGCGTCCATATCCCCTATGAGCGGGGACTGCTGGGACATTCCGACGCGGACGTGCTGGCCCACGCGGTGATGGACGCCCTGCTGGGTGCGGCGGCGCTGGGCGACATCGGCGGGCTATTTCCCGACAGCGACGAGCGCTGGCGGGGCGCGGACAGTCTGCGCCTTCTGGAGCAGGTAACGGCGCATCTGGCGGACAACGGCTGGGAGATCGGCAATGTGGACGCCACCGTGCTGGCGCAGGCGCCCAAGCTGGCGCCCCACATCCCGGAGATGCGGCAAAAGCTGGCGGCTGCCATGGGGGTGGACGCCTCGCAAGTGTCCGTAAAGGCCACCACTGAGGAGCATCTGGGCTTCACCGGCGCGGGGGAGGGCATGGCCTGCCACGCCGTGGCGCTGTTAAGCAGAAAATAAGCGAGTATATGATACAGGGCGGGGCTATCCGAACGGGATGGCCCCGCCTTCACGCTGCTGTGGAAGGGTGCATAAAATGGCGTGTGAGGAGGTGCGATATGGAGGAATATCTGCTGACCGCCCGTTCCGTTACGCACGCCCAGCGCATGATGCAGATATTGGAACAGAACGGGTATCACGCTGCCATGGGCCGTTCGCCGGTAGGTCTGAGCGGCAGCGGCTGCGGCTATGTGCTGCGTATGCAGGGTCGCCGGGCGGCGGAGGAGGCAGCGGAATTGCTGCGCGGTCTTGGATTTGCATCCCTGCGCGTGTTTCGGCGGCAGGGGCATGGATATAGTGAGGTGGAGGTATGATCTATCTGGACGCCGGTGCGACAACGCTGCAAAAGCCGGAGCGTGTGCGCCGTGCTATGTACGATGCGGTGGCGGCCATGAGCTCGCCGGGGCGGGGCAGCTATCCCGCCACGCGGTTAGCAGAGGAGACGGATTTTCAGTGCCGCAGTCTGGCGGCGGAACTGTTCGGCGTGGACGATCCGGCAAGGGTGGTATTCACCGCCAACGCCACCCACGGGCTGAACATCGCCATCAAAACGCTGGTAAAGCCGGGGAGCCGGGTCGTCATCTCCGGGTATGAGCATAACGCGGTGACAAGGCCGCTCCACGGTATCCCCGGCGTGGAGCTGACGGTGGTGGACACGCCGCTCTTTCGGCCGGAGGCGATGCTGGCGGAGTTTGAGCAGGCGCTGGATGCCGGTGCGGACGCGGTGGTCTGCACGCACGTATCCAACGTGTTCGGCTACCGTCTGCCGGTGGAGGGCATCGCCGCAGCCTGCCGAAAACGAGGCGTCCCCTTCGTGCTGGACGCCTCCCAGTCGGCGGGGATGCTGCCCATCTCCCTGCGTGACTTGGGGGCGGCATTTATCGCCATGCCGGGACACAAGGGGCTGTATGGCCCCCAGGGGACGGGTCTGCTGCTCTGCGGCGACGGCGAGGCCGCGCCGCTGCTGGAGGGCGGCACCGGCACCCAGTCCCTTTTGCAGCATATGCCGGAGGCGCTGCCCGACCGGCTGGAGGCGGGGACCCACAATATGCCCGGTATCGCCGGCCTGTTGGAGGGGCTGCGCTTCGTCCGGGAGACAGGGATCCGGCGCATCGCCGATCACGAGAGGCATCTTGCCATGTGCGCGGCGGAGCTGCTGGAGGAGATCGACGGCGTGGAGCTGTTCCGGAACAGGGACTTTGCCCATCAAACGGGCGTTCTCAGCTTCCGCGTCGACGGCTGGGACTGCGAGGAGCTGGGGGAGCGTCTGGCGGCGCAGGGAGCCGCCGTGCGGGCGGGTCTGCACTGTGCGCCCCTTGCACACCGCACGGCGGGGACGCTGGAAACCGGCACCATCCGACTGAGTATGTCCGCTTTCAACACGCCCTGCGAGGCGGCGCGCTTTGCCGCCATACTGCGGCGGGCGGTTCGTTAAATTGCAAGGTTTCACCAATATTTTTTTGTTGCATTTTCCCAATATTTTTTATATAATGGCAGTATCTATTTTTATGCGAAGTTTTTGTCTGATACAGGAAGGTTGACGGTATGGAGACAGTGCTGGCATTTTTAGAAAAGATTGGGAATTACTTATTACTGGTGCGGTTTACGGACATTCTGGATGTGATCATCATCGCGTTCCTCGTCTATAAGCTGCTGGATCTGGTGAGGAGCACCCGGGCGGAGAACATCCTCAAGGGCGTGGTGATCTTCCTGCTGGCACTGTGGCTGTCGGAGATCTTCCACCTGTACGGCATCGCCTATATTCTGGGCAACATGGTGCAGGTGGGCATTCTGGCCCTCATCATCCTGTTCCAGCCGGAGATCCGACAGATCCTGGAGAAGCTGGGCAGCCGGAATATCCGGCTGCTGCGGGCGTTTACACCGGTGCAGCAGCAGACGGAGCTGGAAAAGGCCATCGACCAGACGGTCATCGCCTGCAGTGAGATGGCCAAGACCAAGACGGGCGTGCTCATCGTGTTCGAGCGGCACATCCTGCTGGACGATATGGTGCGCAGCGGCACAACGCTGGATGCCGCCGTATCCTCCGAGCTGCTGAAGAACATCTTCTTCGTGAAGGCACCCATGCATGACGGCGCTGTCATCATCCGGCACGGACGGATTCTGGGCGCGGGCTGTATGCTGCCGCTGTCCAAGAACGTGAACCTCAGCCGCGATCTGGGAATGCGGCACCGGGCCGGTATCGGCATGAGCGAGAACTCCGACGCTGTGGTGGTCATTGTGTCGGAGGAGACAGGCTCCATCTCCGTGGCGGTGGGCGGTATGCTCAAGCGCCACCTGGTGCCCGAGACACTGTCCAAGCTGCTGCGCAACGAGCTGATGCCGCAGCCGGAGGAACCGGAGGACAAGCCGCGCCGCAGTCTGACGGAGGTGCTGGGTCTGCGCAGGAAGGAGGGCGACAATGGAACAGAACAATGAGAAGACCGGCTTCAGCCAGAAGAAAGCGCTGCAGGTCATCATCTCCATTCTGGTTGCCATCGCCGTGTGGGTCTATGTGGACGTGGAGAAAGCACCCGACCGCACAAAGACCATCCGCGATATCCCAGTGGAGTTTTCCGGTGAGTCTACTACACTGGCGGACAAGAATCTGATGCTCCTGTCCGGCTACGATACCACCGTGGATCTGACCATCAAGGGTCCCAAGCGGGAGCTTGTCAAGATCGGCAAGGACACTGTGCGGCTGGTGGCCAGCACGTCCGGCATCGATTCCGTGGGCGTCCACACCCTGCGGTGGGATGTGATCTATCCCGACGGCGTACAGGCCTCCGCCCTGTCGGTGGACTGGGCCAGCAAGTACAAGGTGACGGTCACGGTGGGTGAGCTGTACACCAAGGAGGTACCGGTGGACTGCACAGTGACCGGCGAGGTGGCCGAGGGCTACTTTACCGGTGATCTGGTGCTTGACCCCGTCAAGCTGGTGCTGCGCGGTCAACGGGACGACCTGCTGAACGTGGCCTATGCCAAGCTGACGGTGGATATCACCGACGCGACAAGGTCGGTCATCAAGACCGAGGGCGTGCAGCTCTACGACAATGACGACAACCCTGTGGATAACAGCAACATCCGCACCAGCGCCAGTCTGATCCAGGCCAAGGTGCCTGTGCTGACCACCAAGGAGGTCAGTCTGGTGGTGAAGCTGTCCGGCGTGCCGGGCGCAGCCGCGCAGAGCATCAAGACCACCGTTACGCCCACCAGTGTGCGGCTCATCGGTGAGGCGGATGTGCTGGAGAATATCAACGAGATCGTGCTGGCCACCCTGTATATCGAGGATCTTGAGCTCTGGCAGCAGAACAGCTATGTGGTCACGGCGCCGGACGGTACCTGGCTGGCCAACAGCAACGAGGTAGCTACCGTGGAGATCTCCATGGAGGGCATCGAGGAAAAGACCGTCACGGTGAACAGCTTCAGCTACACCAATGTGCCGGACGGCCTGTACGCGGAGATCACCGAACAACTGGATGTGCGGCTGTGGGGTCTCAGCGCGGAGCTGGAGGAGCTGGACGCCGCTGCGCTGACGGCCACGGCGGACCTCAGCGGAGTGACGGAAACGGGCAGCTACCGTGTGCCGGTAACGGTGACGGTCAGCGGCTATAAGGATGTGACGGTGAAGGGCAGCTACGAGGTGACGGTGTATATCACCGACGTGGCGCCGGAGCCGCCTGCGGATACAGACAGCCAGCCGGTGAAGAAACCGTAAGGCTGGCGCGGAGGTAAAGAATGACACAGATCGCAACAGTGGAAAAGCTGCTGCCCGGTGGGTATGCGGAGATCTCCGTACCCCGCAAGTCCGCCTGCGGACACGACTGCGAGGAATGTGCCGGATGCGGCATGACGGGCGCGGCCATCCGCGCCCGGGCGAAGAATAATGCCGACGCCCAGCCGGGCGACAAGGTCGTGGTGGAGAGCAGCACCAAAAAGCTGCTGGGCGTGGTGGCGCTGGTGTATTTGCTGCCGGTGGTGGGCTTCCTGCTGGGATATTTCCTGACAGAGGGGCTGATGACGGAAAACTGGCGCTATGTCACGGCGCTGGCGGCGGCGGCCCTGTTCTTCCTGCCCAGCGTGTTCTATGACCGCCACGCACGGAAAAACGAGAGCCTGACCTACACCATCCTTCGGGTGTTTTAAGGCGTGTTCGGCTACGTGCGGCCCTCTGACGGGCGGTTGACGGAGGCGGACCGGGAGACGTTCCGCGGCGCGTACTGCGGATTGTGCCACACCTTGGGCCGCCGGTACGGGCTGGCCGGGCGGATGATCCTGAACTACGATCTGACGTTTTTAGCCATGGTGCTG